>Ga0209164_1005474_pt1 | contig 10810 bp, 8 predicted proteins | sample MTBNYHSulfiMetaG_FD_187458 | JGI IMG/M metagenome (GOLD analysis project Ga0209164, IMG submission 187458) | Enrichment culture microbial communities from rom New York Harbor, USA that are MTBE-degrading - MTBE-NYH (New York Harbor Sulfidogenic)... | ecosystem: Environmental > Aquatic > Marine >... | reverse complement strand
TGGCGCGGGATAGTGCGTGGCCGCATTTCATTGGCCTCTGCGGCGACCAAATCAAATATACCCTCCAAGAACAGCGCCTCCGGATCCACCACCAATCTCTCCACTGCCCCCATGATTTGAGCAGGGTTAACCGCTCGCAGCGTCACCACCCCATCTGCCTCGTACCACAACAACCCAAGCCCTTCTGTCCCCTGAAGAATCCAGAGCTTAATCCCGCCCAACTCGCCCTCGTCCAGCCGCACCTTGGCAAAAATCCGCAGGTGAGCCCGGATGGATTGCAGCGCGTTCAACACCTCGTTGATTGTGGCGTCAAATTGATAACCTTTCCCGCCAGGCTTCAGCAAGCCGTTTGCCACCAGCAAATCAAGAGCGTTTCGCACTTCATCCTTGGCAGGCTTGGCCAAGCCAAGCGCCTCGCGGAAATAGGCCGCCAGCCAGTGCAGCCTCTCGAGAGGCTTACCGAACATGGCAGAAATCTCATCCATCGTAATATTCCCCTCAGGTGCCTCGCCAGCTTCTGCCCTGGCTTTCATGACATCGAGCACAGCCCAGAGAACCCAGGCTGGTGTGATTGATAGTTCGACTTCGAACTCTGCCACGGCCTCTGCATCCAGTCGAATTTGGTCCATCAATACGGCCATGAACTCGGCCAGCGGCGCGGGCTGCTGCAAGCGCAGTTCACCGCCCTGGTTGGAGAGCGCCACGACCGGATAGCCAGACTTGTCGCCTGGGAAATAGAAAGCGGCATCCATGGCACCGGTTTGGGTGAGCAAGGTGAAGCCGGTGATCGCCCACGGGTCACGCAGTACCTCGAGAGCCGGTATCAGCTCGGCTTTCGGTTGCCCATCATCATCCACTAAGTCAGGATGGGTAATCTTCCTAACTGTCTTCCCGCTTTCAAAACCCGCAAATGCCGACAAGGCCCCTTCAGGAAACCCGCTCGTCGCGCCCAAAGCATATAACTGTTCTGGCGTCAAGAGTGTGTCGATGATTAGCTCAGTCATAGGGTTCAACCCTCAGCCCAACCGTCTCATTTGCCCAAGATTAGTTTGTTCAGCGGGTCGGTAACCGGGCTCAGAATCTCATCGGCCTTCATATCCACCGCTTTATCCACCATAGCGTTGCCGATGGCATCCCGCACCTTATTTTCGCTCTTAAACATCGGGATCGGCACCTTTTCCAGCACTTTATCCTTGGCCTCACCAATGGCCTTATCCACCACAAAGCTGACTGCCCCTCTAGCTCCATGCTCGCCAACCCTGTCCGCCAAATCAATGGCGTCTTTGGTGACCTCATAGACCTTTTTAATCCCTTTGCCAGCGGGACCGGTCAGGGTGGCGCAAACCTCGACCCCCACGTCTGCGGCCACCTGCACCGTCGAAGCCACCTTGTACGCCCGGTCCCATCGCTGCGCATCGTGGGCATATTTCTCCGCCCGCCCACTGTAATAGTCGATGTCCTCTCGGTAGGCTTCTATGCGCTCCTGGTGGACTTTCTGAATGGCCTCATCCAGCCAATGACCTCTCGCCGCCGCCTGAGCGCGCGCTTTGGCGATCTGCCCCGAAAGATAAGAGGGAGCTGCCCGGCTCTGCCTCTCCGGTTTGGGGACGTATTCAAAAGCATCCCGCTGCGGATTATAGGTGTAGCCAGCCCCCAATTGCTGACGCTCAAACTGGGCCTGTTGCGGCGTGACGAACTTTCCATCCACCGGGGAACGCACCAGTCCGGGAGGGGCAGGTTTGCGTCTGGCGCCGCGCAACCTCGATACCACCGCAACCGCCCCCTGCCCTGCCGCCGCGCCTGCCAAGGCCCCGGCCACCGTGGCGCCCACCATCAAGGGCAACTGGCCTTTGGGCATCGTGCTGTTCGCAGACTGGACTTCAGGAGAGCTGGTATCCATTTGCGGCACAGCTTCGCTGCTGGGTTCCCCTTCAGGGGCACTCCAGCCATAGCGCCCAAATACCTCCAGCATGACGAGCACGTGGTCCCAGGGATCCCACCCAATATCATCACCATAGGCATCGTAGCATGCTGTGCCCGCCTCAAAGCCGTACCAGCCTCCTGGCTCAAGCTCAACCAGAGCAAACTTCAGCAAATAACCGCCGCCCAACTCAGGGAAATACAGTGTGGTGCGCAATGCCGGCAGACCCAAATAGCTGAATTCCTGGCGATGAAGAACCTCAAGCGGCTCCGCCGAAAGGTATCCGGCTAAACCCAGAGGGCCAGGAATGCCAAACCCCACGGGAAACCACGCAAATCTTTCGTTTTCCGTGTCGTCTACTCCCCCAGGGAGAGGGTTGGGCCCGGTATCCTCACAATGCCCCGTCGCCCTCACATATGAGCCATCCACAAAAGGCAGCCCAATTTCCGCGGCTACCTCCGCCTGTGTTTCAAACCACAGATTCCAAATCGGCGTTCCCTGCGCCAGGGCCGCTCCCGCCGGAGCAAGCATCGCCATACCGAGGCCAATTAATAGCGCCAAAATCAGAGCACACAGGAGAGGTATGCGTTTGTTCACGCCGCCCTCCTTCTACGAATCAACTGGCCCAGCAGACTGAGCACGAAAGCGATCAGGCCGCCAACCACGAAGGGTATCCCCACCCAGATGCCAACCAGGATGGTATCCCAGTAAGGCAGTCCGCTGGACGCCAGCAATTCCGTCAAGCTTGGATTTACCACCGGATAGGCGAGGGTCAGCAGCCACACCATGCCCAGCCCCAAAAGGGTGGAGACTCCCAGATACAGAATCTGAAACACCAAAGTGGCTAGACAAGAACCCCCCTTACGCTGCGATTGTTCCATGGCTCACTCCTGTTTTGCCACTCGCACAAGCGCCCGTGCTTGCGCAAACGAAAAGGAGAATTGCAACCGCTAATTAACTGCTGTGATGAAGATGGGATGTAAGGGATTAACGGGGATAGCCAACACCGACGTTCGCTATCTTGTGCTTGATCGTTATCGAATTATCACACAAAAATACTCAAAATGCACGCCTTGTTCCCCCATGCGGCCACCTCACCAGCACACTTCTCGCCAGGCGTCCAGGTCCAGGTTCTTGCGCATCCAACTGAACCCCATGGCGTTGGCCTGGGCGCAAAAGTCGCCCGGCTCCAATTCATATTCCACCCCAAAGACCGCCTTGCCGGCCTCCACGAAGGGCAGCAGGTGCTCGCACTCATCATACTGGAAGCACTGCTCGTTCAGCGCCCAATCGAAAGCCCCCACCAGCACCTCGACCTGATCGAGGTCGTTCTTCAGCCCCACCGCTAGCCCTCTGGCGTGGGCCTGCTCCGCCAGCCACAGGTTGTAGTCCAGCTGGTCCTGTTCGCTGAGCGGGAAGCCGCTATCCTGAGTGTAGCCATCCACGTTGTCGGGATCGACGCCATCGCAGCCTTTCTCCACCGCCAAATCCAGGCGTGCCGCCATGATCGGCCCCAGCAGTTCAAGCTGGCGAATATCCAGCCAATGCTCCCCCGGCCAGCCCACCAGCGGCTCGCCCAGCAGCTCCTCGGGGAAATCCCCGGCATCCGGGCGCCAATCCTCCCAACTTCCGGCGCTGAAGTAGCACACCACCACCCGGCCGGCATCGTGCAGCGCCGCGATGGTCTCCGCCGGGACGTCGAACAAGTCCAGGTCATACATCGCCGCACCCACGGTGGTGTTGACCTCGCCAGTCAACTGCAACTGCCAGGTGGTCCCCGGCGCGGGCTGCCACCACTCACCTGGCGTGGGCGTGGCGCTTTCGGCGCTGGGCGTCACCGCGCTCGCCTGGCAAGCGGCCAACAGCAGGCCAAGTACGGCTGCCAGGATTGGCTTAGCTTTCATACTTTTCTTGGAAATAGGCCTGCAATTCTTCCAGCCCCCTCAAGGCCTCGGCGCGCTCGTCTTCGCTGATCGGCAGGGCCTCGAATTCGTCCCCGTCCAGAATCACCTGCCGCCCATCGGGGCACACCAGCAAATCCAGCGCCAAGTCGCGGTAGCTAATTTGATCACCCTTCACCACCGCCGGGTACGCCAGGTTGCAGTACCAGCACTTGAAGGTCCCATCCTCGCGGTTGAAGACCTGGTGCAGGTTGTACCAGCGATCCAGGTAATAGGTCTCCACGAAGCGGTCGCCGCGCCGGAAATAGACGGCATCCACCGGGACCTCTTCCAGGCTGAAAGAGGCCTGCACCACGATTTGGGTCGCGCTACGTTCGAGCGCCTCGGCCGGGTAACGGATCACCTCGCGCCCGGTGTGGTCGCGCTTGATTACCGTGACCTTATCCACGCGCCAAGTATACCCGCTACAGGGGATTTAAAATCTAGCGAGGGGTTAATCTTCGCGGGGGTAAATCCGCAGCGCTTCTTGGGGATCGAAGCTCACTTGGATGTTCTCCCCCACCTCCGGCAGGCGCTGGTTGGCCAGGAACTCGAACTGCAACTCGACTCCCCCCACCTCAACCTTGGCCTGCGAGCTGTTGCCGCGGAAGGTGACCGCCGTCAAGGTACCCGTCAGCTTCGCACCGCTACCCGCTCCTAATCGCACCGCATCCGGCCGCAGCAGTACAGTGACCTCGCCCTGTAACTCGCCCTCCACCGGCCAGGCCCCGATGGCCGTTTCCACCATCGCTCGCCCACCTTTCTGGCGCACCACGCCGGGCAGCAGGTTGGTGAAGCCCAAGAAGCGCGCCACGAAAAGCGAGGCTGGTTGGCGGTAGATGGCTTGCGGCGTCCCGACCTGGGCCACCGTCCCGGCGCGCATCACCACCACCCGGTCGGCCAGGGCGAAGGCTTCCTCTTGGTCGTGGGTGACGTACAGCGTAGTCTGCCGTGCTCGTTTCAAGATAGCCTTCAATTCCAGCAGTAGGCGCTCGCGCAACGTGCGATCCAGCGAACCCAGCGGCTCATCCAGCATCAGCAAGCGCGGCTCGGGGGCCAGCGAGCGCGCCAGCGCCACGCGCTGTTGCTCCCCGCCGGAGAGGTTGTTGACGTCGCGCCCCGCGAAATCGGGCAGGCCTACTAACTCCAACACGGCCTTCACACGCCGCGCTACTGCCGTGTCACCCATCCCGGCCATCTCCAGCCCAAAGGCCACGTTGGCGGCCACGTCCATGTGGGGGAACAGGGCGTAGTCTTGGAACATCAGCCCGAAGCCGCGTTTGTGCGGCGGCACGCTCGCCAAATCTTCCCCATCCCACAGCACCCGGCCAGCCTCGGGGGTCTCCAGCCCGGCGATCACCGCCAGTAAGGTGGATTTGCCACATCCGCTGGGGCCGAGCACGGCCACGATCTCGCCCTTCCCGACCTCGAACGAAACTCCTGCCAGGGCCTGGGTCTCCCCGAATGATTTGTGCAGGTTCTCAAGCTTCAATACAGTCATGGCCTCAGCAATCCTCAGAACTCCCCGACCTCGGCGATGCGCAGCCGTTCGATGGCCAGCATCCCGGCGCCGGTCACCACCATCAGGATGGTGCTCAGCGCCAGCGCCTGGCCGAAATTCAGCCCGCCCGGCTGCGAGAGGAAGCGGTAGATGGCGATTGGGATAGTCGGATACTCCGGACGGGCGATCAGGGCCGTGGCGCCGAACTCGCCCAGCGAGATGGTGAAGGCGAAGGTGGCCGCCACCAGCAACGCCCGCCCCACCAGCGGCAATTCCACCCGGCGGATGACCTGACCAGGAGAGGCCCCCAGCACGGCCGCCGCCTGCCGCAAGCGCGGTTGGATGCTCTGCAAGGCCGGGGTCAGGCTGCGCACCACGAAGGGGAAAGCCACCAGAGTGTGCGCCAACGGAATCAGGAGCGGCGAGGCCCGCAGGTCAAGCGGCGGACTATCCAGGGCGACGATGAAGCCCAGCCCCAGCGTGACTGCCGAGGTACCCAGCGGCAACATCAAGATCGGGTCGATCAGGCGATTGAAGGCATTACGGTTACGCGCTAGCGCCCAGGCCGCTGGCAAGCCCAAGGCCAAAGCCAGCAGCACGGTAGCACCAGCATAGCCCAGCGAAGTGGCGATCGCCATGGTGGGTGGGGCGAAGAACAGCGAACTGCGCCGGTTGACCGACAATTCGCGGTAGAAATCCAGCGTCAAGCCGCCCTCCTCCACCGTGCGCTGGCCGCGATCCGGCTCCAGCCGAGTGACCGAACGAGCCGCCAGCGCCGCTAATGGCGCGGTGAACAAGAGCAGCAGGGCGGCGATCAAGGCTCCGGCCAGCAGCTTGCTTCGCCAGCTATACAGCCGCCGCTGGGTCACCTTTTGCGGGCGCAGCGTGAGTGGCTTGGACAGGCGCGCCGTCAAGCGTGTGTAGATGGCGGTCATCCCCAGCGTGCAGGCCAGCTGGATCACGGAGAGCACCGCCGCCAGCGGCAGGTTGAACAAGCTCACCGTCTGGTAGTAGATCTCCACCTCCATGGTGGCGAACTGCGGCCCGCCCAGCACCAGAATCACCCCAAAGGAGGTGAAGTCGAAGATGAACACCAGCAAGGCCGCCGCGGCGATGGCCGGCAGTAGCAGGGGCAGGGTCACCCGCCGCAGGGTATCCCAGCGATTGGCGCCCAGCGTGCGCGCCGCACCCTCCAAGCGCGGGTCGAGGTGTGACCAGAAATCGCCCACCATGCGCAGCACGATGGTGGTGTTGTAGAACACGTGGGCCACCAGGATCGCCCCGAAGGTGTTCGTGAACTCGAGCGGGGGAGAGGAGAGGTCGAAGAGCGCCATCAAGCCCAGGTTGACCCAGCCGCGCGGCCCCAGCAGGGCGTTGAAGGCCGCCGCCACCACCAGCGTGGGCATCACGAAGGGGATACCGGTCAATGCCCGTAGCAGCGATTTGCCGCGAAACTCGAAGCGCGCCAACAGGTAAGCCCCCGGCAGCCCGACCGCCAGGGTGAGCAGGGTGGAGAGCGCCGCCTGCCAGAAGGTGAAACCAACCACCCCGCGCACCGAGGCGGAGGTCAGCGCTTCCAGGAAGGCCCCTGCTGCTCCCATCTCGTTGCGCCCAAAGCTGATCGCCAGCACGTTTCCCAGCGGGTAGAAGTAGAAGAGCGCCAAGAAGGCCAGCGGGAGCACCCATAGGATGGCTGTGCGCCAGCGCGGTGTGAACTTCATTTTCCTTTATTGGTGCTGTCGCACTTAGCGCAGCACGGTCTCCGTCCAGGCCTCGATCCAGGCCTCGCGGTTGGCGGCAATGTCCGCCGGGTCGACGCTAGCGATCTCCTCCGGGATTGCCAGGTACTTCACGAAGGTCTCGTCCAGGGTGGCCTGAGGGTTGACCGGGAAGACGTACATCTGCAGCGGCACGTCCTCCTGGAACTCAACCGAGAGCATGAAATCCACCCAGGCCTCGGCCAGGTCGCGGTTCTCCGTGCCTTTCAGGATGCCGACGAACTCGATCTGCCGGAAGCAGGACTCGTCTGCCGTCACCACCGCCGTGGGAGGCTGCTCCATGGGCTCCTCGGCGAAGATCACCTCGAAGGGCGGGCTGGAACCGTAGGAGACCACGATTGGGCGAGTGCCGCCCCAGCGGCTGAAGTCAGTGTAGTAGGCTGTCTCCCAGTCGTTGACCACCTTCAGGTCGTTGGCCACCAGCCCACTCCAGTAATCCAGATAGCCGTCCTCGCCGAAATGCCCGACAGTAGCCAGCAAGAAGGCCAGGCCAGGGGAGGAGGTCGCCGGGTTCTCCACCACCAATAGGCCCTCATACTCCGGCTCGAGCAGGTCCTCGAGATTGGCAGGAGGCGCCAGGTCATTCTCCTCAAAGTAGGCGATATCGTAGTTCAGGCACACATCGCCATAATCCACCGGCAGCGCCCGGTTTTCGGGATCGAGCTTGAACTGGTCGGAGATCGCCGCCAGCAGCGGCGAATCGTAAGGCTCAAAGATGCCCTCCTCCAGCGCCCGGCTGAGGAAGGTGTTGTCCACCCCGTAGAGCACGTCGGCCAGCGGGTTATCGACCGCCAGCACCGCCTTGTTGACCACCGAGCCGGTGTCGCCAGCCTTCAGGAATTGCACTTGGACATCGTAGGCAGCCTCGAAGCTTGCCACCACCGCCTCCGAGACGGCGAAGGAATCATGGGTCATCACCGTCAGGGTGCGCGGCTCGCTGGTCTGGCCGGGCAAAAGCCCGCAAGCCGCCAGCAGCAGCGCCCCCATAAACACTAGACTGAACTTCTTAAACATCTATCTCTCCTTGAGAAGCTTCACATCGTTCTCAAATGCTTATTCACCTGATCCCTGGCCGCGCAGAACTACACACAGCAGTAAGCCTTTTTTAACTCTCACCTCGGCGCGTTCTCCCAGCAGCACGTTGCTCACCCCACGCGAGCTGCCCAGGTGGAGCGTCTCGTCTTCGAGGGGATACTCCAATCCCTGGGTGCTCACACCCTCAGCGTCTCCGCCGATGGGGATCAGCGAAACCGTATCGCCAGCCTGGCCTTCGATCATCCCCTCGCCATGGATCGGGCAGAGCCGTTGCCCTCCGTGGACGAAGACCAGCTTGAGCCCGCGCAGCTCACGATGGGCTGCCAGCAGCAAGTTGGCCAGCGTCTGGTCCCAGCGCGCCCCCAGCCCACCAAGCACCAGGGCCTCGTCGGCGCCCTGCTGCACGGCGTACAGCAGCGCCAGTTCAAGGTCGGTCTGGTCCTTGCGCGGCGGATGGTGAATCAACTGCGCGCCATCCGCCTCCAAGGCCGCCAAGTCGTCCTCGGCCAGCGAGTCGAAATCACCGACCACCACCTGGGGCACGATGCCCAATGCTTGGCAGTGGTGCGCCCCGCCATCGGCAGCGACGACCACGTCCTCCGGGCCAATCAGGTCCTTGGCGGCCTCACCCATCGGCAATACCCCATTGGCAAAGATCACGTAGCGCAAATCAAAATCCCTCCGCGGGCCTGGCGGAGGGATTTTTTGCGTGGTTGCGATTCCTCCGCCGGAATTATCCGGATCAGGTTCGCGGGTCGCAGGCTCACGGCCTGCCTCTCAGCCCGGCAACACCGAGCTCCCCGTGCGATATATTGTGTGCCTTGAGTGTAACAAGGCAAAACGTCTGTGTCAAGGACACAAAGTAATTCACTCGCGCCCGTACCCCCTTTGTGATGCATTCATTCAGGATAAACTGCTTTGCCATTCAACCTAAACAAGATGATTGTGGGGAGCTTCACAAGTTGACAATGCCTAAAGAGAGACATAGAATGAAATATGAACAGCGACCTACTGTTGCGATTCTTGGAGAGGATTATGTCACACTACAAATCACTTCTACTAATCGGTGTTGCACTCTTGGTCAGTCTACTGTTGACGCAATGTGCCCCGGAAACTCAGCCAACCAGCGAAGGCGTTGTCGAATTTGTGCAAGAGGCTGAACAGGCTGTGGTCGAAGAGGCTGCGGTAGAGCAGGCAGGTGAAGAAATCCCTCTAGAAGGAGAAGGGGTCCTTTGTCCAGAGGAACCTCTCGTGTTTACCCTAGACGAAGGCGGTTCCTTTAGTTTTCCAGACATGACCAGCATAACCGAAGATGCAGAGTTCCTGAACTGGCTTGTGATAGACGAGGCTTTTTTCTCATCCCCTGAAAACATTGAGGTCATGCAATTCCCCCTTCCCGGAACGATTTACGACGCGCCGCAATCCATCTCGGTCGAGTTCCAGGTAAGTGATACTTCTGCTGCCTATACAGCGAGTTGCACAGCAATCGTTGAAATACAAGACCGTCGCCCGCCACAGCTTTCCGTTTCAGGCGTTGCTTTTGGCGCTGCCTACTCCACCCAGGATGGCTGTGTTACGCCAGTTATAGAGGCGCAAGACAATTACGACGATCTCGCTTCGCTCACCATTGAAACAAGTGTAAACGGCACCCTTTATCAAGAAATACCCACAATCTGCGAACCTGGAGTCTACACTCTCAAAGTAAAAGCCAGCGACACCGCAGGCAACTGGATAGAAAACCCTCCCATCATTTTCAGCGTCGTGGACCCAGAATACACTCGCGCTGCAGCCATGGTGATGGCTGACTACAACTGTAATCCTGGCGGCTCGCTGCAAGCATCTGTCCTACTAGCTTCAGACCAGTTTGATGTCCTTGAAATCGACGGTTATAGTGTCGGCTTACATCTCTTTGATGACGAGGGGCAGGTTTTGGAAATAGGCCCTATCGAAGTGGCCGGAATATACGATCCGGAGTATATCCCAGAAGAGGCCCAGGCCTCTTACCAGGAGGGGGTTTGGGAACTTAACTTTGCCTACGATTACCCAGCTGATTTGGCCTGTCCAGCGTATCTTCTCATGACCGGTTCTGCCCTTGATGGAGAATTGGATTGGGTCGCCCATCCTCCTTTAGAAGGTCATCCACTCCTCGATGTCGTCTCGTTGGCGCCCTTGAATGTGCCACTGGCTCCCGCCTTGGTGCTTCCCAACCCTTTTCAAGTGCTTGCCGATTCAGGCCTCACTCAGCCCAACAACCCAACTACCCAAAACGGCTTTAAAAAAGGTGGTTCGGGCTGCGGGCAATGCAAATGGAAATGGATATATCTAACCCGAAAGTCGGAGAATAATATCGTCAACGCACCTGAGGTTTGTGATTGGTTCTACACCCGGGAAAAGCGGGCGAATGCATCCTCCTACTACGGTTACATCTCCGGCGAAGGATTGGCCACCGATCAATGCTTTGGTCAAGCCGATGCGGCCACTTCCGCCATTGGAGAACAATCAATCAAAGTGTGGCTTGAAGGCATAGCGAAGTGCTGCGGCTGCTCCATTGATGTGGTTGCCAATCCATCCTTTAAAGCCTCCACCGACCTCGACCCTCCGGGTTTGGCAGAGGCCGGCGGAAAGATCAAGATCA
>Ga0209164_1005473_pt1 | contig 10810 bp, 11 predicted proteins | sample MTBNYHSulfiMetaG_FD_187458 | JGI IMG/M metagenome (GOLD analysis project Ga0209164, IMG submission 187458) | Enrichment culture microbial communities from rom New York Harbor, USA that are MTBE-degrading - MTBE-NYH (New York Harbor Sulfidogenic)... | ecosystem: Environmental > Aquatic > Marine >... | reverse complement strand
GGCCGTGGCTCGGTCATCGGCGGCAACGTCTGGATCACCGAGTCCGTTCCCCCGGACACCAAGGTCATCCTCAAGACCCCCGAGCAGCTGGTGATCAACAACGGCTCGAGGCCCAAGGCGGGGTGAGAGGCCAAGGACCGGGGAGGGGGCCTTCCCCTCACGCCTAAGGACCCAATCAAGTCCCCCGCTGCAAGCAGCGGGGTCTGCTAGCGGAAAATATTATCAGCGCCTCGCGGCAAGCCGCGGGGAATGAACCCCCCCTTGGGGGGTTCAAAGGAGTTGGGATGAGCGTTCTTGAAAACATGGTCCAGGCCATCGGCTCCACCCCTCTGGTCCGCCTGGCCGGCCCGGCCGCCGGGCTCAAGGCGGAGATCCTGGCCAAGCTGGAGTTCAAGAACCCCCTGGGCAGCGTCAAGGACCGGATCGGCTGGGCCATGGTCCAGGCCGCGGCCCGGCAGGGCCTCATCGGCCCCGGTTCGACCATCATCGAGCCCACCAGCGGCAACACCGGGATCGGCCTGGCCCTGGCCTGCACGGCCTGGGGCTACCGGCTCAAGCTGACCATGCCCGAGTCCATGTCCCTGGAGCGGCGCAAGCTCCTCAAGCACCTGGGAGCCGAGCTGGTTCTGACCCCGGCCGGGGAGGGGATGAAGGGGGCCCTGGCCAAGGCCGAGGAACTCCTGGCCCGGGACCCCTCGGCCTACATGCCCAACCAGTTTGAGAACCCGGCCAACCCCGAGGTCCACCGCCGGACCACGGCCGAGGAGATCTGGCGCGACACCGGGGGCCGGGTGGATATCCTGGTGGCCGGGGTGGGCACCGGGGGGACCATCACCGGGGTGGGCGAGGTCCTCAAGGAGCGCAACCCGGAGTTCAAGGCGGTGGCCGTGGAGCCGGCCGACTCACCCGTTCTGTCCGGCGGAAAGCCCGGTCCCCATAAGATCCAGGGGATCGGGGCCGGGTTCGTGCCCCGGGTCCTCAACCGGTCGATCATCGACGAGATCATCACCGTGACCAACGACCAGGCCTTCGAGACGGCCCGGCTGCTGGCCAGCTCCCAGGCCATCCTCTGCGGCATCTCCTCCGGCGCGGCCGCCTTCGCCGCCCTCACCCTAGCCCGGCGGCCGGAGAACGAGGGCAAAAGGATCGTCGTCGTTCTCCCCTCCACCGGGGAGAGGTACCTCAGCACCGAGCTTTTTCAGGACTGAGCCGGCCGGGATAGGGAAGGGCCGGAAGGACCGCCGCGGGACCGGAGGGAGGTAGCCCCGTGGTTTGTCCTTCCGGCCCTGACCGGGAGACGGGGCCAGAGGGGATCGGGCTAGCTTCTAATCGTCGATGGCAAAGTCCAGGGGCGCCGAGGGACCCGGACCCTTGGCCGGCCCGGGGCCTGCCTTGGGCGGCTCCGGCTTGAGCGGGCCTTTGCCCGGCGGGGTCGGCCCGGGCCCGACGGGTCCTGATCTCAAGAGCCCCTGGGCCGCTTCCTCGACCGACTCGGCGTAGGCCTCCAGCTCCCGTTCCAAGAGCTCCACGCAGAACCTGTTCTCCGTGTCACTGTCGGCTTCACGGCAGATCTTGACCAGAAACCGGAGCTTCTCGGACATCTGGCTCAGCCGGTCCTGGATCTCCTTTAACCCGAACTTTTCTGGCACCATCATCTGTTCCCCCTGACCTGGAGAGTTGGTAAAAGGACCAGCCGGTTCCTGGGCGGGGTCCTATAAACGGTGGTTACGACCACCAGATGGGGGCCGCCCAGGAGCCGTTGATACTTTATGTTGTTGTATACCTTCCTCCGGACGGGGTCAAGCCTCCAAAAGGGGCGGAGGCCCTTTTCCGGCCGGGGCCGGGGGCCTAAGGGTCTTTAAAGAGCCTGTCCCCGGAGGCCAGGAACTCCTCGAACTCCTCCTCGGCCATGGGACCTCCAAAGAGGTAGCCCTGCATCTTGGAGCAGCCCTCCCGGAGGAGGAACTCCCTCTGGGCCCGGGTCTCCACCCCCTCGGCCAGGGGCTCCATGCCCAGGGTCCTGGCCATGGCCACGATGGTCCTGATGATCTCCCGGTCCTCGGCGCTTTCGCCCAAGCCCCGGATAAAGGAGCCGTCTATCTTGAGGGTCTCGACCGGGAACCGCTTGAGGTGGGCCAGGGAGGAGTAGCCGGTCCCGAAGTCATCCAGGGCCAGCCTGATCCCCATCCGGTGGAGGGCGGACAACTTGGCCATCACCTCCTCCGGGTCCTCCATGACGCTGGTCTCGGTAATCTCCAGCTCCAGGCCCTCCGGCTCCAGGCCGGTCTTGGCCAGGACGGTCTGGATCATCTCCCGCAGGCCCGGATGCCTGAACTGGCGGGGGGAGAGGTTGACCGACAGCCTCAGCTCCTGGTGGCCCCCCTCCCGCCAGGCCTGGATCCGGGCGCAGGCCTTCTCCAGGACCCATCGGCCCAGCTCCACCACCAGGCCCGTCTCCTCGGCGATGGGGATGAAGTCCTGGGGCGGGACCCGCCCCAGTTCGGGGTTGTCCCAGCGCAGGAGGGCCTCGGCCCCGAAAACCCCTTCCCTGGCCTCCACCAGGGGCTGGTAGACCAAGCTGAGCTGTCCCAGCTCGATGGCCGAGCGAAGGTGGTTTTCGATGTGCAGCCGCCTGATGGCCCGGCTGTTCATCTCCTCGGTGAAGAACCGGTAGCGGTTGCCGTCCCTCTTGGCCTCGTACATGGCCGTGTCGGCGTTCCGGACCAGGGCCTCCACCGACCGCCCGTCGCTGGGGTAGAGGCTGATCCCCATGGAGGCGGTGATAAAAAGGCTGTGGCCGTTGATCCGGTAGGGTTCGGCCAGGGCCTCAAGGATCTTCTCCGCCACCCTGGCGGCGTCGATGTCCTTCTTCAGCTCGGTCACGATGACCGTGAACTCGTCCCCCCCCAGGCGGAAGACATGGTCGCTTTTGCGGATGAAGCCCTGGATCCGGTCGGCCGCCCTCTTGAGAAGAAGGTCGCCCATGTCATGGCCCAGGGTGTCGTTGATGTCCTTGAACCGGTCCAGGTCCAGGAAGAGAAGGGCCCAGCGGGAAGGTCCCCTCCGGTCCGACTGGGCGATCAACTCCTCCACCCTCTCGTAAAAGGTTTTCCGGTTGGGCAGCCCGGTCAGGGGGTCGTGGTAGGCGATGTAGCGGAGCTGGGCCTCGGTCAGCTTGCGCCGGGTGATGTCCTGGAGGGTGACCACGTTGCCCAGGGGCCGGCCCTGGCGGTCTAGAAAGCTGGCCCCGCTGACGCTGACGTCCAGGACCCGGCCGTCCCTGGTCCTTCGCCTGGTCTCCATCCCCGAGAACGACTCCCCCCGGCGGACCTTGTCCATCATCAGGTTCGTCTCCGGCCAGGCCTCCTCGGGCACGAAATCCAGCTCCCGTCCCAGGAGCTGTTCCCCGGTCCAGCCGAAAACCCTGGTGAAGGCGGGGTTCAGATAGGTCACCCGCCCCTCGACGTCCTTGACCACCATCGGGTCAGGGGCCGATTCCAGGACCACCCGGTGCCTCCGCTCGCTCTCCCGGAGGAGGTCGACCGCCTCGATCCGGTCGGAGATGTCGCGGTAGATGATGTAGATTCCGGCCTGCCCGCCCTCCACCCGGATGGGGGTTCCCAGGATCGAGACATGAACCAGCCCGCCCCCCTTCCTGGTCCTGACGGTCTCCAGGTTGACCTTCCGTCCCCCAAGGACCTCCTTCAAAAACCATTCGCTCTCCCGCCGCTGCTCCTGGGCGGCGATCAGGCGGCTCAGGTTCCGGCCCAGGGCCTCCTCCCTGGTGTAGCCGAAGAGACGGATGAACTCCTGGTTGACCCTGGTGATCTTGAAGTCGGTGTCGATCAGGACCACCGCCTCCGGGGCCGACTCGAACAGCTCCTCCAGATAGGCCTTCTGGATCCGGAGCTCCCTCTCGGCCTCGACCCTCTGGCTGACGTCCTTGATTATCCCGATGGTCCCGTTGACCCTCCCCTGGCTGTCGTGGCTGGGGGCGCAGGCCATGGAGAAGGGCCGGTCCGTGGCGTCCCTGGCCACCAGGCTGACCAGGGTGTCGGAGAAGGTCTCCTCCCGGTCCCGGACCCGCTGGAGAAGGTTGTTGAGGAAGCTTCTGTCCTCCGGCTTGATAAAATCCACCAGGGGCCGGCTCAGGACCTCCTCCGGGGTGTGCCCCAGGTATCTTTCCCAGGCGGCGTTGACGTAGCTTATGGACCCCTGGCCGTCCAGGGTGTAGACGATGTCGGGGGCGTTCTGGGTAAGCTGCCTGAACCGGGCCTCGCTCTCCTTGAGCCTGGCCTCGGCCCGCTTCCTCTCGGTCACGTCGGCCAGGGTGATTATCGCCCGGCCGTCACCCAGGAGGGCGGCCCTCATGAACATGCTCCGGCGCTGGCCGTCCCGGCGGACCACCTCGAACTCGCGGTCCTGTCCTCCCGAGGCCAAATCCTTCTTCCAGATCCGGGTCACCTCCCGCCTCTGGTCCCGCTTGGGGAAGGCCTTTTCCAGCCAGGTCCGGCCGTTGGGCACCTCCTGGAGCGAGTAGCCGGTGATATTGGTGAACTCGGCGTTGGCGTGGAGGAAGTTCCCCTCCTGGTCCACCAGAACCACCCCGTAGGGGGCCTTTTCGAGGATGGCCAGAAAGGTCTCCCTCTCCCTTTTCAGCAGCTCCTGGGCCTTGAGCTCCTCGGTCACGTCCCGGACCACCGCCAGAAGGTGGGGGCTCCCCGAGATCTCGATGGCCGTCAGGGAGACCTCGGCGTCAAAGCGCCCCCCGTCCAACCTGGTGTGGCGCCAGCGGAAGATCCGGGGCCGGCCGGCGTCGGCCTCCTCCATCATCCTTTCCGACTCGTCGGCCGAGCTGCGTCCGTCGGGCTGGAAGGGCGGGGAGTAATCGGCCGGAGTCCGGCCCAGGATCTCCTCCCGGCGGCAGCCGAACATCTTCAGGATCTGGTTGTTGCAGTCCACGAACCGGCCGCCCCTGATCAGCAAGACCCCGTCGGAGGCCGAGTCCACCAGGTTGCGGTAGCGGTCCTCGCTCTCGGCCAGCCGGTCCATGGCCTTTATGGTCTCGGTGTTGTCCCTGATGAAGCCCTGATATCCGACCACCCGGCCCTGCTCGTCCCTTCTCAGGACGGCCGAAAGGAGGCAGTGGATCACCGAGCCGTCCCTGCGCCTGAGCTTGACCCGCTGGTCCGTCACCCGGCCGTTTCGCTCCACCTCGCCGATGAACTTCCGCCGGTCCTCCTCCTCCTGGTAAAGGTCGGCGAAGTTGAGGGCCAGCATCTCCTCCCGGCTCAGGCCGAACATCTCCAACCCGGCCGGGTTCATCTCCACGATCCGTCCGTTTCGGGAGGTGATGCAGATGGCCTCGGAGAAGCCTTGGAAGAGATCGCGGAAGAGCTCCGACTGGTCGGGTTGGGGGGGGTCGGTTCCCTTGGCCGGGGATTGGGTCATGGGGTTCAGCTCCAACACCAGGCCGTCCGGTTCCCAGTCACCGGGCTATTTTGCCCCAACCGGGCTTTCTTGAGCAAGACCTTACCATCCTTTTATTAATCAACTGCCCCGCCCCAAGCAGCGGGATATCCCAGCGGCAACTGTTATCCGCGCCTCGCGGCAAGCCGCGGGGAAGGAAACCCCCCTTGGGGGGTTCAAGAAAACCCCGATCTTCCGGACCCCGGCCGGCGGCCGGCGATCGACCCCCCTTAGGAGGGGACCGGGATATTCCCCGCCGGGCCCCGGGAGAACCCCCCTCCAGAGAAGAGGGTCTAATAATGGGTTGACACTAAACCCGGTTCGCAATACATTGCCCGACTGAACCATGCCTGGTTTCAGGGATGGGAAAGTTTAAGGAGCATCGAAAAAACGCTGAATACCTAGCCCTTACCATGCAACTGGGCCTGACCATGGCCGGTTCCATCGGGCTGGGGTTGGCGATTGGCTACTACCTCGATCGCTGGCTGAGAACCGGTGGCCTCCTCCTAGTTCTGTTCATCTTGCTGGGGGTCATCGGAGGGGGGATTACCTGTTACCGCCAGATAATGGACCTGGACCGCTCCGATGAGCGGCCCGGGTCTAGATCGGATTCGGACACCGAATAATGGACTGCGTCTTGTCTGTGGAGCAAAACCCCCTTAAACCAGGTCTGGAAGACTACCCCCGGTTCGTCCGAACCAGGATCAAAAGAGCGCTCTTTCTGGTCCTCGCGGTGGCGGTGATCCTCCTGGTGGCTGTCTCCAAACCCGCCGCCCGGGGCCTGGTTCTGGGGGGTCTGTTCTCCGTCCTGAACTTTTACCTCATGTCCCAGGTCCTCGCCGGGCGGGTGCGGAAGACCGGCTGGACCGGGCGGTCCTTGGGCTTTATCTGGCTTCTGGCCAGAATGGGGATCATGGCCTTGCCTTTGCTCGTCGCCTTGAAGATGGACTTTTTCAGCCTGGCGGCCACGGCGGCGGGTCTTTTTGCGATCCAGGCCAGCCTTCTCCTTGAACCGCTTTTATCCCGGTTGATGAGGCCATAAACGTGGAAGAGCTGACCAATCTACCCCAGTGGCACCTGACCCTCGGCGGGCTGACCATGGCCTTCAACGCCCAGACCCTGATCATGACCTGGATCGTGATGGGGATCATGATCCTTTTCGGTCTGGCCGCCACCCGGAGGATGGGCCTCATCCCCAACCCCCTCCAGACCGTGGCCGAGCTGGTGGTGGGGGCCTTCGAAGGGCTGGCCAAGGACGCCCTGGAGGAGAAGGGCAGAACCTACTTCCCCATGATTCTGACCCTTTTCATCTTCCTGGTCCTTTCCAACTGGCTGGGGGTGATCCCCTTCCTTTCCGAGCCCAGCCGGGACCTCAACACCCCGCTGGGTCTGGGGTTGCTCGGCTTCGTCATCGCCCATTACGTGGGCATCAGGACCAAGGGGCTCAAGTCCTACCTCAAGTCCTACTCCGAGCCGATCTTCTTCATGGCTCCCCTGAACATAATCGGGGAGATCGCCAAGGTGGTCTCCATCTCCTTCCGTCTCTACGGCAACATCATGGGCGGCTCGATCATCATCCTGGTGGTCTCGGACCTGGTCTACCAGCTTGTTCTGCCCCCCTTTCTCTATGCCTTTTTCGGTCTTTTTGTGGGAACCATCCAGGCCTTTGTCTTCACCATGCTGACTTTGGTCTATATCTCGGTTCAAATGAAATAGGAGTCCTGGGGAGTGTTGGAGATTAAAGCCGTCAGCTACTTCGCCGCCGGGATATGCATCGGAGCCGGGGCCATCGGGGCCGCCGTGGGTGAAGGTTACGCGGCCGGAATGGCCAACGAGTCCTTATCGGCCTCGCCCGACCAGTCCGGCAACATCCTCAAGACCATGCTCGTGGGCCAGGCCATCGCCGAGTCAGCCGGTATCTTCGCCCTGGTGGTGGCCATGCTCCTGATCTTCGTCGACTTCGGGCTCACGGGTGCGTCCGGGATGGCGGCCCTCCTGGGCGCGGGCCTGGCCATGGGCCTGGCCGCGGTGGGCTCGGGGGTCGGCTCGGGCTTCCCGGCCGGGGCGGCCTGCAAGTCCATCGGGGCCAGACCCAAGCTCTCCGGCCAGCTGACGACCAACATGCTCATCGGCTCGGCCATCTGCCAGACCCCGACCATCTTCGGCCTGGTGGTGGCCTTCATGCTCATGTTCCTCAAGCTGGGCGGGGGCAGCACCAACCCCCTGGCCTGGCCGGCCCTCCTGGGAGCCGGGCTGTCCATGGGCCTGGCCGCCATCGGCTCCGGGGTGGGGGCGGGGATGCCGGCCGGAGCCTGCTGCGAGGGGATCGGGCGCCAGCCCCAGGTCGCGCCCCAGCTGACGACCAACATGCTCATCGGCTCGGCCGTCTGCCAGACCCCGGCCATCTTCGGGATGGTCATCTCCTTCATGCTGATGTTCATCGACTTCTCCGGCCGGCCGGTCCACCCCACCACGGCCGCTCTCCTGGGGGCCGGTCTTTCGGTGGGCTTGGCCTGCATCGGCCCCGGGGTGGGTAACGGGTTGACCGCCATGGAGGCCAACCGGGGGATCGCCCGTCAGCCGGAGGCCTACGGTCAGGTGACCACGACCATGCTGGTGGGGATGTCGGTCGCCCAGTCAACGGCCATCTACGGCTTTTTGATATCCCTGATCCTGGTCTTCAAGGGCTTCGAACCCTCCACCTCCTGGGCCGCCTCGGCGGCCCTCCTGGGGGCCGGTCTGGCCATGGGCTTCGGCGGCATCGGACCCGGGGTGGGCGAGGGCTGGACGGCGGCCTACACCTCCCGGTGGGTGGCCCGCAACGTGGAGCAGTCGGTCTTACTCACCAGAACCATGCTGGTCGGCCAGGCGGTGGCCGAGTCCACCGGGATCTACTCATTGATCGTGGCCCTCCTCTTGACCCTGGCGGTCTAGAGCAGGCTCAAAAAGGAGAAGTTAAAATGGCGATTGAAGGTGCGGACGTTATCAGGGCGGCTGCCTTGCTTGGGGCTGGTATTTCCATGGGCCTGGGGGCCATCGGCCCCGGGGTGGGGGAAGGTTTCGCCGCCGGCAAGGCCTGCGAGGCCATCGGCAAAAACCCCCGCGAGGCTGGTCTCCTGACCAGAACCATGCTGGTCGGCCAGGCCGTCTCCGAGTCCACCGGGATCTACTCCCTGGTCGTGGCCCTGCTGCTGATCTTCGTGGTCTGAGGAGAAGGCCGGCTGACCCGGCTTTTCAGGGGGACAGGCTTTGATCAGCATCAACTTCACCCTTTTCGCCCAGATAATCCACTTCCTGGTCCTGGTCTGGATCTTCAACCGTCTCCTGATCCGGCCGGTCATGAGGAACATCCGGGCCAACAAGGCCGATCTGGCCGCGCGGCAGGAGTCCGTCGAGGGCCTCCTCAAGGAGTCCGCCGATCGCGAATCGGCCTACCTGGAGCGCCTCCGCCAGGCCCGGACCGAGACCATGGCCGAGAGGGACAAGCTCCTCCAGCAGGCCCGGGATGAGGCCAGACAGCTTCGAAGGAAGGCGGTCAAGGAGTCGGCCTCCTTCATGGCCAAGGTCAGAGCCGACCTCGAGGCCTCCCTCACCGAGATCAGGCAGACCCTCAAGGCCGGGGAGGACAGCCTGGTCCGTCAGCTCACCGAGGCCGTCCTGGGGAGGAAGACATGACCCTCAAGGGCAAAAGAACGTCCCCGGCCCGTCCCTGGCGGAAGACTCTGGCCCTGGCCGGTCTGGCGGCCCTTTTTCTCTGTCTCGGCCCGTCCCTGGCTTTTGCGGCCGAAGGCTCCTCCCCGGATTACTGGAAGCTGGTCTGGCGGATCATCAACTTCCTGATCCTGGCCGCTCTGATCTTCAAGCTGGCCAAGGCCCCGGCCAAGGCCTTCTTCTCCTCCAAACGCAGTGAAGCGGTGGAGGAGCTTGAAAGGCTTAAGTCGGCCAAGACCAAGGCCGAGGAGGACCTGGCCGAACTCAAGTCCAGGCTGGACAAGGCCGGCCAGGAGATAGAGGGCCTGATGGATCAGCTTCGCCAGACCACGGCCCGCAACCGGGAGAAGGTCCTCGCCGAGGCCTCGGCCATGGCCGAGTCAATAGTGGCCCAGGCCCAGGTGGCCGCCGAGACCGAGCTGAAAAGGGCCCGGGAGGAGCTGACCCGGGAGTCGACCCGGATGATCGTCTCCAAGACGGAGGAGATGCTCAAAAAGATAATGACCGCCCAGGATCACCGGACCCTCCTGGATGAGGCCCTGGGCCGGATGGAGGTTGTCAGGGGGACCTGAGCTATTGGGTGGTCTGAAATACTCCTTTCACCGACGAAAAGTCTAGTATGCTGGGCGGGGGCAACCCCGCCCTTTTTTACCAACCTTGGGCCGGTCCTCAATTCCGGCCGAAGCCTGTCAGGGAGGGGCTATGGTCAATAAAGTCATCCTCATCGGCAACCTCGGGGCCGACCCGGAGATGCGTTACACCCAGAGCGGGATGGCCGTGGCCAATTTCCGCATCGCCACCTCCGACCGCTTCAAGGACCGCGAAGGTGAATGGCAGGAGCGGACCGAATGGCACCGGATCGTCTTTTTTGGACGGACGGCCGAGGTCTGCGGGGAGTACCTGAGCAAGGGCAAGCAGGTCTACGTGGAGGGCCGTCTCCAGACCAGGTCCTGGGAGGACAAGGACGGTCAGACCCGCTACACCACCGAGGTCGTGGGCCGGGAGATGAAGATGCTGGGCCAGCGGGGTGAGGCCGGGGCCGGTGGTCAGAAGGGCCGCAGCCAGCCGGAAAAGACCCCCCCGCCTTCCGAGCCGGAGGACATCTACGAGGACGACATCCCCTTTTAAGAGGCGACGGGCTGGGGTTAGGCGTCTTGGTTCTCAGGCATTCTTGAAACGTAAGTCGAGGACCAAGATGAGGGAATATCCGGGTTAAGACCTCTCAGACCTGCATGGGCATGATCACCGAGAGGTATTTTTCGTCCGCCGGGCCGGTTATCTTGACCGGACGGCTGGCTTCGGTGAAGCTGAAGCTGACCTCCTCCGAGCGCATCGCCCGGAGGGCGTCCATGAGGTAGGCGGAGTTGAAGCCCACCTCCATCTCCTCGCCCTGGTAGATGACCTCCACCTCCTCCCGGGCCTCGCCCAGCTCCGGGTTCTGGAGGAGGATGGTCAGGTTATCGCCCTTTAACTGGATCTTGACCCCCCGGTACTTGTCGTTGGTCAGGACCACCATCCTTCTCAAGGCCTCCAGGAGGACCAACCTCTTGACCTCCAGGGAGACCCCGGCCGTATCCGGCGGGATGACCTGCTGGTAGTCGGGGTAGCGGGCCTCCAGCAGCCTCATCAT
>Ga0209164_1005471_pt1 | contig 10812 bp, 11 predicted proteins | sample MTBNYHSulfiMetaG_FD_187458 | JGI IMG/M metagenome (GOLD analysis project Ga0209164, IMG submission 187458) | Enrichment culture microbial communities from rom New York Harbor, USA that are MTBE-degrading - MTBE-NYH (New York Harbor Sulfidogenic)... | ecosystem: Environmental > Aquatic > Marine >... | reverse complement strand
CAGCCCACTTCAACACCACGGTTGAGGAGATCCTGGAAGCCAACCCGATCATCCCCACAGACGTCACTACCCTGCCGCCCGGCCTGCCGATGCAGATCCCGATCTACTACCGTTCGTTCTGGGGCACCTCCTATCAGATCGTCCAAGACAGCCTGTTTATCAACGGCCCGGCAGCCAGGGATTTCGACACCGCCAGCTTCATCGAGGGCTTTCCCGGCTGGCTGAAGGATTACCGTGGGGAGGATGGCGTTCCCGATCCCAGCGGGGCAGGAATCGTCGATTACGTCGCCAGCAACTACAGCATCAGCCCGCGAGTGCTGCTGGCCATTCTGGAATACCAGACCGGGGCGTTGAGCCAGCCCGACATCCCCAACGGCGTCTCTCCAGATTACCCCCTGGGCAACGTCAGCATCCAGCACCGTGGCCTCTACCTGCAACTGGCCTGGGTGGCTAACCTGCTCAACAACGGCTATTACGGCTGGCGCTCCGGCAAGCTGATCGAATTTGACCGCCCTGACGGCCGCCTGGAGCAGCCCGATCCCTGGCAAAACGCCGCCACGGTGGCCTTCCAATACTACTTCAGCCAGAACCCCGCGGCGGGCGATTACGATCAAGCCATCGGGCCTGCAGGCATCGCCCTGACCTACGAGGAGCTTTTCGGTGATCCCTGGCAGCCCATCGAGGCCCACATCCCTGGCAGCTTGCAACAGCCCGCCTTGCAATTGCCCTTCGAGGTCGGCAAGAGCTGGTCGTTCACGGGGGGGCCGCACGCCGGTTGGGGTGATGGAGAGCCGTGGGCGGCGCTCGATTTTGCCCCGCCAGCCGTGGTGGGAGGCTGCACCCCCAGCAACGAATGGGCCACGGCGGTTGCCGCCGGAACCGTGGTGCGCTCGGAAACCGGCATCGTCGTCCTCGATCTCGATGGGGACAACGACGAGCGCACAGGGTGGGTGATCTTCTACCTGCACGTCGGCACCAACGGGCGCGCTGCCCTGGGCACCCAACTGGAAGCCGGTGACCCGGTCGGGCACCCCTCTTGCGAGCGCGGCACCTCCACCGGCACCCACATCCACGTGGCGCGCAAGTTCAACGGCGAGTGGGTCGCCGCCGCCGGGGCACTGCCCTTCGTGATGGAAGGCTGGCTGCCTGCTGACGGTGATGCCCCCTATCAGGGAACGCTCACCCGCTTCGAGCGCACCGTGACCGCCAGCACTACATCAAACGAAGGCACAGTGATTGAATCACGCGGTCTAGAAGAAACTCCCTGACCCTGACAATTTCCCCATAAAGCAAAACGACCCCTTCGGGTCGTTGATTTGCTTTGACTATTGCATCACGAGGCGTTCTAGCTTGGCGATCAGGTCTTCGAGCGACCGGAACAGCCAACTGCCTCGATAAGGGGCATAGGGACAGCCCCCCTCGCCCCGCAAACACCCCAGCGTCGTGGGGGTGAGATCGCCGTCGGTGTATTCGCCCAGGTTCTTGATGTACTCGATATCAGGATAGCGGACGTGCAGCAGCAGGATATCCCCGCGCTCAATCTCCACCTTGCGGGTAAACGAAGACGGATCGCTCGACCAGCCATAGGGGGTCAGCCCTTCGACCTGGCACATTGATAAGAAAGGATAGGTGAAATAGCCACCCGGAGCGCGGGCGTACTTCTTGAGGCTGCGAGCGGCCAATTCTTGCCCCAGGGTCTCCTGATGCACCTGCAGCCACTGGCGGTAATCGTCGATCCATTCATTCAGCGTGGCGCGCTGGGCTTGCTCGTAATCGTGCCACATACTGTGATAGCCGATCCCGTGCCCCGCTTCGGCCAGCCGCTTCATCAGTCCAGGCTTGAAGCGCTCGGCGTTCATGGTGGCGGCGCCGATCATGAAGAAATCAGCCTTGAGGCCTTGCTCATCCAGGATATCCAGACTATCTTCCAAGGCCGTCTGGCTCCAGCCATCGTCGATGGTGAGGGCATAATATGGCCGCTGGGTGTCGAAACGCTTCACAACTTCGGGTGTATCCCCGGCTTGCGAACTCCCCTGCTCCCCAATCTGAGTTCCTGCGAGACTTGCAGGGGACAGCGTGCGCAGCCAGCCCCTCAGCAGCCAGGCAGTTGGGGCGAGCGCTGCTAGTTTCAGGAATTCACCGCGCGAGAGTTTCGAGGGGGTATCTGAGGACATCGTAGATAAAGACCGAGAGTTGAATTCGAACCGGCAAGCCGCCGGAGACCGTATTCTACCCCCATTCTACCGGAGCACAAGCCTAGGCCGCTTCAGCCTCGATGATCTGGTACTCAGTCTCGATCTCCACGACCTTATTCAACATGTTCTGGGCCGGGCAATAGCGCTCAGAGGAGAGGGCGATGGCGCGCTCCACCGCCTTGGGGTCCACCTCACGCCCGGTCACCAGGTACTCGAGCTTGACCGAGGTCCACACCTTGGGGTGCTCCTCGGCACGCTCGGTGCGCACGCACACCTCAAAAGCGGTCACGTCCTGGCGCTTCTTCTGCAGGATCGAGATCACATCCATAGCCGTGCAGCCAGCCAGGCCGACTGCCAGCAATTCCATGGGGCGAAAACCATCGTTTGCCCCGCCCACCTTCGGCGAAGCGCCCAAGGCGACCTCGAAGCCGGTATCCGCCGTGCCGGTGAAGCTCAAGCCGCCATGCCAGATTACTTTTGCAACCACAATGACCTCCAAAGTTATCTCGTTTGCCAGTCGGGGCAACGCTATCCCGTACAATTTACGGATTTCCCAAGGCCAGTCTATCTTACCCGCTCAAAGCTTGCGCACCGTTTCCCGCAGGGACTCCAGGCGCGCCTGCGCCAAGCCAGGAAGGCTTTCTAGCGCGGAAAAGGCGCCGCTGCCCTCCACCACCAGCGAGGCCGAGACGTTCCCATACAGCATCGCTTGCACCGGATCCCAGCTGCGCCGGTAGCCCGCCAAGAAGCCACCACAAAAAGCGTCGCCCGCGCCGGTCGGGTCGACGGCGCGCGCCGGGTAAGCCGGCACCTGATAGCGCCTCCGCGAGGCGGCATCGTACAGGATTTGCCCCAGTTCCCCACGCTTGACGACCACCAATTCACAGCCGAAGCCAGCCAAGGTCTCGACCATCTCCCATAAATCCCGGCTGCGTCCGCTGAACAGACCCCGCAGCTCAGTCTCAGATGGCAGGAAAGCCGTCAGCCCGGTCAGCAAGGCGGGAAAGCGAGGCCAGCAGTCCGGGTGCATGTAGCTGGCGTCGGGATCGACGGTCAGGGTGTTAACTCCCTCCCGGCGCAGTGCGGCGGGCATCAAGCTGTGGGTGAGGTAATCAGTGGGGCAGAGATGCGCGGCGGTAGCGTAGCGAAAAGCATCCGGCAGATCGGAGGGGCGCAGAGTGAGGGGGGAGAATTTATCCCGGCACGCCCCCATCTCCTGAGTAGATTTATAGCCCAGCAGAGAGCGCGGAAAGCTGAGGCCGCGCTGGGCAAAATGCCGCACCGGATCATCACGACTGTAAGTGTGCGTGTCGCTATAAGCCAGGAAAGTGCGCAGGTCGATGGCTTCAGGCAAGACGCGCACACCGGCAGCACTGAAGCCCAGGGATTCAAAGCGCTCGAGCCATTGACGCGGGTAATCTTCCCCGACGCGCGCCATCAAGCCGGGCTTCTCCTCCCAGACCGCCATGCCAGCGGCAGCATACAGCAAACCGCCGCCAGGTTGGTCGATCAGCGGCGAGCCGGAGGGCGGGATGATGTACTCCCGGCGCAACTGGCCTAGCAGCAAGCATTCTGGCGTTTTGGTAACCACAAGGGAATTATACTCAGGGAGTCAGCAGAAAGAGACGTTAGCGCGCCAGCGCCAGAAAAACGTCCTCCAGGCTGGGCTCGGTCTGCATCACACGCACGTCGCCAAAACCAGCCCCATGCAGACAGGCCTCGATCTCCCCGGCCCCCAATGCCCGGGTGGTGATCGCCCGGATGTATTCACCCGCCAGGCCGACTCGCAGCACCCCGGACTGTTTCTCCAACTCGGCCAGGGCGGAGAGCACAGGCTGGGCCGTCACGTTCCAGGCGAAGCCCGGCAGAGCGCTGGCTTTCAGCCGCGAGGGTGTATCGACGGCCAGCAATCCTCCCTCACGCATGATGCCCACGCGATGACAGTGCTCGGCCTCGTCCATGTAATGGGTGGTGACCAGGGCAGTGATGCCCTCGTCGACCAATTCGTAGATCAAATCCCAGAACATGCGGCGGGCGTTGGGATCCACCCCACCGGTGGGCTCATCGAGGAAAAGCAGCTGCGGGCGGTGCACGATGGCGGTCGCCAGGGCCAAGCGCTGCCGCCATCCCACCGGCAGATCGCCGGCGCGCTCGCGTTCCATCCCCGCCAGCCCCACACGCCCCAGGGTAGCCCTGACGTGGGCCTCCTCCACCACGCCGTACACACCAGCGTAGAATTCCAGATTCTCCCAGACGTTCAGCTCGTCGTATAAGGCGAATTTCTGCGACATGTAGCCCACGCGAGCGCGGATCGCCTCGGTCTCGCGCTCCACGTCGTAGCCCAGGACGCGCGCCTCGCCCTCGCTGGGGAGCAACAGCCCCAGCAGCATGCGGATGGTGGTGGTCTTGCCGGAGCCATTGGGCCCCAAATAGCCCAGGACCTCCCCGCGTCTCATCTCGAAAGAGATGTGATCCACAGCGGTGAAATCACCGAAGCGCCGGGTCAGTTCCCTGGCGACCACGACAGGCTCAGCCACGGCCTATCTCCTCCCCTTCTTGCTCCAAGAGCGAGATGAAGACGTCCTCCAATTGAGGTGCGATCGCTTCGAGCTTACTGACCTGCAAGCCGCGTTGTCGAGTAGCTTGTGAGAGTTGCCCGATCACCTGCCCCGCCTGGCCGGGGCGAACGCGCAGATGCAGGCGATCCCCAAAGGTCTGCACGCTTTCGACACCGCCGATGCTTTGGGCTTCCTGACGCAAAGCGGGCAAAGGCTCGCCGTGCAATTCCAGAATGCGGCCTTCCAGCTCGCGCTGCAAGACGTGCGGGATATCCTCCACCACGAGGCGACCAGCCTGCATGAAGCCCACGTAAGTGCAGCGCACGGCCTCGTCCATGTAGGGTGTGCTCACCAAGACGGAGACGCCCTCCTCGGTCACCAGTCGGATCAACAGTTGCCAGAAATCCTGGCGCGTCACCGGATCGACGCCGCTGGTGGGCTCGTCGAGCAGCAGCACCTTGGGACGGTGCACCAACGCGGTGGCCAGCCCCAGCTTCTGCTTCATGCCGCCGGAAAGGTCACCGGCGTGCCGGTCGGCGAAGGGCGCCAGGCCAACGAATTCGAGGATATCCTTGGCGCGGCTCTTCCAATTGCTGGCCGATAAGCCGCGCACCTCGGCGAAGAAGCGCAAGTTTTCCATCACGGTAAGGTCTTCGTACAACGAGAAGCGCTGCGAAAGGTAGCCAAGCTGTTCGCGGGCCCGCTCGACCTGGGTGCGCACCGAGAACCCACCAACGGACACCTCGCCCTCATCGGGCTTCAGCGCGCCGCACAGCAAGCGGATGGTGGTAGTCTTCCCGGCGCCATCCGGCCCCACCAGGCCGTAGATCTCGCCCTCCCGTACTTGCAGGCTGAGGTCATCAACGGCCTGGGTCTCGCCAAAGGCTTTGCGCAGATGGCTGGCAACGATCAGCTTTTGCGTCATGGCTTCGCTTACAAAATACTACTCGGTAAAGGTCACGTCGGCCGGCATCCCGGGCTTGAGCTTCCCGGCAGGATCGTCCACGGAGAGCTCCACGGCGAACACGGTCGTGCGGCGCCCCTCGGCGGTCTGCACGTTGCGCGGGGTGAACTCGGCCTCGTTGGCGATACGAATGACGGTGGCACTGAAAGTCTCATCGGGGAAGGAGTCGACCGTCACTTCGGCGGTGCCGCCCAGCTGCACGTTGCCGTACTGGTCCTCGGGCAGATACACCGTGATCGTCAAGGCATCCAACTGGCCGACCGTGATCAAGGCAGCACCGGCGGCGATCACTTCACCGGGCTCGAGGTTGCGGGTGAGCACCACGCCGGCGACCGGCGTTTTCACGAGCAGCTTATCCAATTGCAGATCGATCAGAGCCAGCTCGGCCTCGACCTGGGCGCGGTTGGCCTCGACCTGGGCCACGGCGGCCTCGGCTTGCTGGACGGTTGTTACGGCTAACTGAACCTGTAGGGAATCATCGCCGGTTTGCAAGGCATAGAACTGATCCAGGGCGGTGTAATAGCGCTCACGCGCCACCGCCACACGCGCCCGCGCTTCGAGCACATCTTCGGCAGTCTGGTCGCCAAGCAGTTGATCGTAAGCCGTTTGGGCAGCCTGCAACTCGATCTCGGCGGCGTCGAACTGGCCCTGGGCATAGTCCTGAAGCTCCTGATCGCCTCGCAGATCGGCCTGGAGCAGGACGGATTGGGCAACCTGATAAGCCAACTGCGCTTCGAGCAAACGTGTCTCCGCCTCCAGCAAATCGGTTTCGCCCAGGCGCGCCAGCAAATCGTTCCAAGCCTCCATCTCGCTATCCAGGTCCACCCGTGCGGCGTCAACTTCAGCTTGTGCAGCGACGAGTGCCTCGGATTGGTTAAAATACCAGGCCGGCAGGTCGAAATCGTCCGGCAACACGGCATTCCAACCCGCTTGACGGTGTTCCCGATCTGCCAGGCGAGCGGTTTGCAAAGCCAGTTCGTACTGCAGCTGTGCAGCTTCCAGGTTGAGCTGGGCGCTATCCAGCGCTGTCTGGGCGGCGTCCAAGGCTGCCTCGGCACTCTGACGCTGGGCGTTCAGCAGGGCATCGTCCAACCGGAACAGAGGATCGCCAGCTTGAACCTGATCCCCTTCGGCAACGAAAACCTCAACGACCTTGCCGCCACTTTCCGCGGCAACGGCGATCTCCACCGTTTCCACCGTGCCCGAAGCCTGCAATGGCCCACCGTTCTCATCGGAGACCCAGGAAAGGTAAGCGATGGCGGCGAGGATCAGCACAAGCACAAACGCAATTGGCAGGATACGGGATAGTCTTTTTCGCATGGCAACCTCCACGAGCGTTTCTATTAATCCAGGCGCTTTCGAAAACGCAGCGCCGCAATGGTCATCAGCACGATACCAAATATGGCCAGGGCGACCACCTCACCGGTCAGCGCGGCCACGCCTACGCCCTTGAGCATCAGCGAGCGGATAATAACTAGGTAGTAGCGCAGCGGCATAGCGTAGGATATCCACTGTAAGACGGTCGGCATGGCCTCGATGGGGAAGAAAAAGCCCGATAAGAAGATGGATGGCAGCAAGGTCATCCACACGATCAACATGGCCTCTTGCTGGGTGTTGGCGAAGGTGGAAGCCAGCAGCCCAATCCCCAGGCTGGTGAGCAAGAACAGGCCCGAAAGCGCCAGGATGAGCAAGGTAGCGCCCCGCACCGGCACGCCAAACCAGAAAGCCCCGATCACCAGGACTTCCAACGTGTTGAGCAGCGCCAGGATAACGTAGGGCAGCATCTTGCCGATCACCAATTCCCAGGAGCGGATAGGCGTGACGATGAGTTGCTCGATAGTGCCGCGCTCCCTTTCGCGCACGATCGCCGAGGCGGTCAAGATCGAGGTGAGGGCAAACAGGATCATGCCAATGATGCCGGGCACCATGAAATAGGCATCGTTCAGATCGGGGTTGTACCAGACCTGCGTGCTCATCTCCAGGGCAGAAGTGCCCAGCCCGGATTGCCCCAGTCGCGCCAGGCGCTGCTCGAGGATCTCGGTCGAATGGGCCTGGCCGATCAGCTGGGCGGCCGAAAGGGCAGTGGAGGCCACCACCGGGTCAGAGCCATCCAGCACGAAAGCCACCTCGGCACGGCCGTTGCTGCCAATCTGGGCGCTGTAATCGGGGGGAATGATCATCCCCACACGCGCCTCGCCGTAGTCAATCAGCTGGCGCAGTTCGTCCTCTGAGGACACGTCGAAGGCAATGTTGAAGTAATCGGCGGTCCGAAAAGCATCCAGCAGGGCGCGCGCCGCCGAGCCGCGGTCTTGATCGTAGACCGCCATGGGCACATCGCGCACATCGTTGGTGGCGGCGTATCCCAGCAGGAACAGCTGCATGACCGGGATGATGAGCACCAGCGCCAGGGTGCGCGGGTCTCGCAGGATCTGAATGAACTCTTTACGAATAAGCGAAGCTAAACGGGAATTTCTCATCATTGCTCCGATGCCTCTCACCGCCGATCTAAGAAGTGGAATCGCTCACCAAGACGCCGTGCAGGAAGATATCGACAAAATGCTCCAGCTCGTTCGCCCTGAACTCAGGGAAAGCCTCGTTAGCGAGCATGACTTCGGTGATAAAGTAGGAAATGAACAAACCGAGGAAAACCCGCAGCATCACCGTCAGAGGGATGGGGCGCAATTCATCACGCCTTTCAACCAGGCGCTGCACGAAAGCGGTAATTTGGGGGTAGATGGTGCGATAAATCTGCACAATGTGGGCGCTTTCGAATTCCACGAACTCAATGAACATCAAATTTAGGAAATCTTCACGTCGCCCCAAAGTCTCTACAACAATGCTGGCAGCATCGCGAACCAGCTCCTCTACCGTATTCCCGCGGGCGGTCTGCAAGGCAGAAAGGACCTCATGGTAAGGATGGTATTTCATAATCACCTCTTCGAAGATCGCCTCTTTGCCCTGGAAGTGATTATAGATTCCACCCAGGGCGATGTCAGCTCGCTCGGCGAGCTGGCGCATCGAAGTGCCGTGATAACCCTGCTCCACGAAAAGGTCGTGGGCAGCTTCGAGAATTGTGTCTCGGGTTTGGGCACCCTTGCTAGTTTCAGTCATCCCACACCTAAAAACGAACGTTCGTTTTTATTTTAAGCCAAAAAAAGAAGCCTGTCAAGCGACAGGCTTCTCCCACGACCGAGGTGATCTAATTATCGTTGCCCAACTGGGCCACCTGGCGCAGCAAACCGAGCACCAGCATCCCCAAGCTGACCCCCTCCCTAGCGCTGAGCGCCGGGCGAGAATCAGATTCATCGGCGCGCCGCAGCAGCAAGAAAGCCGCACCTAGCCCGGTCAACGCCCCGATGATCGCGCCAGCCAATAAGGTGCGTGCCCTCCAATTATTCTCTCCGTCCATGTCTTTTCCTCTCTATTGATTCAATTGATAGCGATCTCAATTCCTGCGCCAGCGGGCCGATTTTAGGCCGAATGATCTCGGCTGTCCGATGAAAACAATCGGTCAAATAGCCTGGCGAATGCGCTCAGGTAACTTCTCAGCGCGATGATCGGTTTTACAGGGTAATCGGCGGCGGAACGCAGCATTTCGGTAATCCGCCGCACCCACGACTGCGCCAGGCTGGCGTAAGGCGGGATCAGACCGTGCAGCTTGCCGATGCCGTAGATCAAGGCGATCACAACGGCCAGAAAGAGCAGCGCCAGCGCCAGCACAGGCAGCACCAAGAGGATGGTGGCGATCTGCGCCCAAACCCCGGTGTCGCCCGTTCCCGTCAGACCTAGTGCGGTCACCCCGCCGGCAATCAGCACCACAGCGAACAGCAGTGGAAAGATGATCTGCCAGAACACCTCGCGGCGATGGCGCCGTTGAGTGACCGGGTTGGGCTTTTGCGCTCCCCAATTAATGGTGGGCGGGAATTGCGAATCACGCATGATAACCTATTCTAACATTAACCGTCCCCCCTCTTGACCCCGCTTTGTGAGTCGGCCTGCTGTGCCGCCAACAAACTAGTGAAACATCTCGTCGATCAGGGGATTGATGCGCTCCCAGATCGGCAGCTGGACCTGTGCGCCCGCCGAAGTGGTGTAGCCCTGGGTCATCTCGCGCGGCAAGGTGCGGGCGTCAATGCCCTCCGGCCCGGCGCGTAGAACCGCCAGCGCCAGGCGCGGCCACAGCCAGGCGGGCAGATCGGTATCAATCGAGCGCATCAACGCCACAGCGAAAGAAGGCAAGCGCAGCCAGGCCCTGGGCTTCAGCAATTGGCGCAAGAGCGCTCGCAAGAAGAATTGGGCTTGCTCCATGCGGAAGAAGTCGTCGGTGCCCTCGCGATCGCGCACAAAGGCCAGCGCTTGCTCTCCATCCAGCCGGTACTCTCCCGGCGGATAGCCACCCATCGTTTCGGTCAGCTCAATATCCACCCCGCCCAGCGCGTCCACCAAGTCCTGCAAGCCGCCGAACTGCAAGCGCAGCGTGTAAGACACGTTGACGCCAAAGTTGCTTTCGACGGTCTGGGCTGCCAACTGCGGGCCGCTGCCGGGCGCGTCGTTCTCGGCGAAGAAGTACGCGGCGTTGATGCGGTTCTCGCCGTAGCCAGGGATCGGGACCCACAGATCGCGGGGGATCGACAACATCCCTACGTAGGGCTTGAGCGGCTGCACGGTGGTCAGGATCATAGTGTCAGTGCGGCTGATGTCCGTGCCCTGGAGCGCTCGATCGACCCCCAGCAGCAGGATGTTAGTGCGCAGCGGCGCCAGGAAGTAGATTGCCGCCACCAGCAGGAGCGGGAACAGCCAGCGGAAACATCCCCAACGCCTTTTGCGAGGCGCTTGCCATTGAGGTTCGGCATAGCTAGGCGGCATATAGGTCTGGCGACGATCCCGGCGCTGGGGCCGGGTGTCCTCGAAGAGGTCATTGTTCTGATTCATGAACGGCTTCTATACCTCAGCGATAGTCCTCGGGCGGAAGATCGTAAACATCGGAAACTTGATAATAGCGACGCGGCGGCGGTGGAGGCGGACGAAGCAAGAAAAAGCGCCCCAGCAGCAAGCCGAACACGAAGCCCCCGATGTGCGCCCACCAGGCCACCCC
>Ga0209164_1005470_pt1 | contig 10816 bp, 9 predicted proteins | sample MTBNYHSulfiMetaG_FD_187458 | JGI IMG/M metagenome (GOLD analysis project Ga0209164, IMG submission 187458) | Enrichment culture microbial communities from rom New York Harbor, USA that are MTBE-degrading - MTBE-NYH (New York Harbor Sulfidogenic)... | ecosystem: Environmental > Aquatic > Marine >... | reverse complement strand
AAGGGGGGGGGGGGGAGGGTGGGAGTGGTTGATATGAACCTCCCTTCTGAAGGAATAGATTTAGATGGGTTAATGAATCAGCTGGAAAAAAATTTATTGCTTAAGGCCCTGGGCGAAACTCAGGGAAGAAAGAAAAAAGCTGCCGAGCTTCTCCAAATCTCCTTCCGCTCCTTCCGTTACCGCCTGGAAAAGCATGGTATCGATGCTCCGGGTGATGAGTAGGATAAGACCAACCCTTCTAAGATTCCTGAGTCAATAACCCGTAAAGCAGAAAATTCAAAAATCTCCATCACCCCCATGGTAATAAGGATCCCTGGAATAATTAAATCCTCGCGTCCCTTTTGCAGGCCTGGTAATGATAAGCGTTCCGCAGTAGTCTTAGCAATTAACTTTTGGAAAATTTCTCTGACCCGTTTTATCTCTACGAGGTGATTAGTAACTTTTCCCCGGTCATACTGAGCTAACTGCAAATCAAGCGCCGCTAAGGTGGTTGGAGTTCCGGCTATTCCAACCAGAATTATCCGGTGATCACAAGCAAAAGGATAAAGCGAAGCGATTTGAAACTGTTTTCTCACATTTTGAATTTTTGTAGTGATGATTTTTTCTATTGTTGCCAACTCTTCTTCCTGAGGAGGGTTCTGATGAAGATATTTCTCCGTGAGATGTACTACTCCCAGGTCAATGCTTTCCACCCTTAAAATCTCAGTTCTCTGCGTGAGGATAAACTCGGTGCTTCCGCCTCCAATGTCAAAAATAAAAGCCTGGTCATATTCGCAGTCAACCGGTAACAATGCTCCCCGGCAAGCCAGTTCAGCCTCAGTCTCCCCTGAGATGAGAGTGATTTCTATCCCCGTTTGTTTTCGTACTTTATCAATAAAATCATTTCCATTGTGAGCGTCTCGAACCACGCTTGTCGCCACCGCAATAATTTTATCGGTTTTGCGTTCGGTAATCGATTTTTTAAAATCCCTAAGCGCCTCAAGAGTCCGATCCAGCGCCTCAGGTGACAATACCCCTCGGGAAGAAAACCCTTCCCCGAGCCGAGTAATTACTTCCTTTCGAAAAACCGAGGTGAATTTTTCTCCCCCCGCGTAGTCAGCTATTAAAAGCCGCGCGGTGTTTGTTCCCACATCTATTGCCGCGACCCGCATCAGTCCTCCGTTTTGATACCGCACTGAGACTGTGTGTTACAATTCAAAAATAGGGGGTTAGCCGCAGTCCCGCTGAAAGCGGGGCTGCGTAACATATTGAAATCACATATCTGAGAAGCGCAAGCAGTAGGGGCGAACGGCCGTTCGCCCCTACGTGCTACCAAAATATGTATTACGACACAGTCTCAATAGACGGACATGCTTTCTTGACAACTATACGGTATTCATGATAATTTTTCAACAAAAGTCTATAGATGAAGCTTTTTTATTAACATGAGAAGATCAATAAGCACAAACATCGCCCTTGTCTCGTGTGACCTCAACGGCACCCTGGTCCATCAACATACGATGATGGATATGATCAGAGTTTGTTTTTCTGATCAGCCAGAACGATTTGAAAAGGCAAAAGAAGCTTTTAACAAGCAAACCTCCGGCCTTTTAAGTATGAAGGAAGCTTTTGCAATTGCCGGACCTCTTACCAGGGGGTTAACCCTTCGGAATGCCATCCGATATGCGGTAACCGAGATGAAGTTTCTTGAAGACTTTGAACTTTTTATCTCTACTCTCTATGAAAGGGGGATCTATTTTGTTATAAACTCTACGGGATACAGCATAACTACTGAGGTTATCAAAGCTCTTTATGGGCCGGAAAAATTTTACGCGGTGATCTGCAATCAGCTCATTTTTGGATGGGGAGGAGATAATCATAAAACGATTGAGGAGACTGAATTGTCTCAACTGGTGAAAAACTATTTTCGCGGCGGTGAAAAAGAAAAGAACTACGATGAAATCCTTGCCACGGGAGCGGTAAAGCTCGGAATCCAGGATGAGGAAGAGAAGGCTAACCTTCTTTTTGCGATTGCGGAAAAAATAAAAATACCGAGGCAAGCGATCGCCCATATCGGAGATACCATGGGAGATAGCGCCGGAATAGGTGAAGTTGCCAGAAATGGGGGTCTGGGCATTGCTTTTAACTATAACCAGGCCCTCAAAAACTATCTGGAGGAAATTCTTAAAAATGAAGGAATTCCGGGAACGATTATCCTGGCTGAGCCTAAAAAAGAGGCGTCCAGCCTAAAACTTCTTTTGGATATTATACTATCCTATTCGTCATAAAGAGTCTCATGCATGCAAGAAGAAACTTTGGATATTCTGAGAAAAAATTTGCACGACCTGCCGGCAAAGGGAAAAATAATTTTCCAGGAAAGAGAACACAACTTTTTTTCCCAAGCTCTGAAAGATTTTGCCGAGGCGGTTTCCGAAGCTGCAGAAGGGAAAATTTCTGTCAGTATGAAAAAGGGCGGTTCTTCTCTGCCGGGATTACCTTCCCTAACCATATCTGGTGAGCATTCTTGTAACATCCATTATCTGGCTCTTCCCGAGGGTTATGAACTTCATCCCTTTATCCAGGCTATCAAGTTTCTGGCCCCAGGCTATACGTTTCTTTCCGATAAGGTAAAAGAAGCGATCGTCACGATCACCACTCCAGTTGAAGTGCGCGTTTTTATCTCCCCTTATTGCACCAACTGCCCCCAGGTTGTCGAAACAGTAATCAAATTAGCTTCCGCCAATCCTCTGGTTTCCGCCTTTATTATCGATGTTTATAACTTCAAGGAATTAGCTGATGAATATCACCTTAAATCAGTCCCTGCCACTGTTATCAATAATGAACTGGTCCTCATCGGGTCAATCACTGAGGAAAAATTAGCAGAGCTTCTGGCCCAAAAAGATACCTCCCTTTATGACCGTGAGCTGATGCGCTCTTTGATTGAAAGCGGCCTTACCTTAAAAGCAGCTGACCTGATCTGCCATGAAAAAGGGAAGGAAGTAATTTTAGAACTCTTTTGTGAAGGAGATTTTTCTACCCGCTTGGGTATATTAGTAACGCTTGAAGAAGCATTAGAAAAAGACCCAGGGGCAATCCGAGGAATGGTTCCCCAACTTATTGAGCTGCTCTCCCATCAAGACCACCGTATTCGAGGTGATATTGCTGACCTTTTGGGAAAGATCGGGGACCCAAACGCCATCTCTCATCTGCAAAAGTTGACCAGCGATCCCCATCCCGAGGTGGCTGAAGCCGCAGCTGAGGCGCTAAAAATGTTTTTTAATCATCTCGACGAACTACCGAAGGTTTAGCTATGAACTTGTTGCTTTTTGAAATTAACCCTTTCATCCCCCCCGCTGTTCCCATATCTTTGGCTTATATCGGAGCCTATGCTCAAGCTCATGGCTTCGGAGTAAAGATCATTACTATTGGCGAAGGCACACCCTTTTCCCTTCGGCATTTACAAACACTTATCGAAGAGTATAAACCTCGTCTGGTTGGTTTTTCAACCTACCAAAGGAATATCTTCTATGTATTAGGGTTGGCAAAAGCAATAAAAAAGCTCAATCCTGAGATAAAGACGGTAATCGGCGGCCCCCAGGCAACGTTTCTTCCTGCTCTCAGCCTTGCACCAGGCCCGATTGACTTTATCTGCCGGGAAGAAGGAGAGGTCGCTTTTTTAACTATTGCCAAAACTCTGCCAGAAAACAGCGCACCTTTTCTCGTTCCAGGTTGTTCCTGTAAATTAGAGGATGAACGATTCTCTGATGGCCCTCATCTTCTTGGTTGCAAAAACCTTGATCATCTTCCTTCTCCTTATTTGACTGACGGTCTTATTGACTTTGAAAAAATAGATGAAGCTATACTTCTTACCTCCCGCGGATGCCCCTACCAGTGCATTTTTTGTTATACTCCCAATGCCTTCAAACAGAAAGTGCTTTTCCATTCTATCGAAAGAGTAATGGAGGAGATTGAGCGAATCGTAAAAAAGGGGATCAAAAAAATTTGGTTTGCTGACCCGAGTTTTTCTTTCCATATGGAGCGGGTTAATCAGTTGATGGAAAAAATTCTGGAAAAAAATTTTAAGGTCGAGATCTGGCTCGAAACCCGGGCCGACCTGATTAACGCGGAAGTGCTCAAAAAAATGAACCGCGCAGGAGTAAAACAGATTGCCTATGGACTTGAGTCAGCATCAGAGAAGGTGCTTTCGAGTCTTAAAAAGAAAATTTTCCTTGACCAGATTAGAAGAGCCATCGAACTCACGCGCCAACAAGGAATCGATATCGAGCTTTTTACCCAATTCGGGCTTCCTCATGAGACCTTTGAAGATGCCATGATGACCTTGGGCTTTCTCAAGGAAAACCGGATCCCGATCCGGGGAAACTCCAATTCTCAGCAGACCCAAATTTATTTCGGCACTGAGCTTCAGCATCATCATAAAAAATACGGGATTTTCCCTCTCGAAAATCAAACACCTCCTTACCTTTCCATCGGCGACCAGTATGAAACATCCTGCCTATCGTCGGATGAGATCAAAAAAATTAAAGCCATCTGGAAAAAAGAATCTTTAGATGGTGGAAAAAGAAAGGTATCGTGACCAAGGTGCTCTCGATTAAAAACGTGATAATCCTTCTCAATGGGAAAAACCGCTCCCGCGGCTATAAGGACTCTCTTGCCCCGATTTTCCCTTTGCTTGACCTTTACTCCGATATTTATGTGGTCTCTGAAAATTTTCCGGACGACCTATCCCGGTTTAGGGAGACAATGAGACAAGGCGCTCAGTTCCTTACTGCACATCAATTCTATCGGATCAACCTCCGCCCCCTTCACCCATTCACGTCCTCCGCCTCTTTCATAGAAATTTACACCACCCTCCATTTTACGCTGCTGCCTTTTATGGAGGAGGCGTATCGCCACCAAGGCATATCCCGTTTAATGATCTTTCCCGTGATACAATTAAAAGAAGCGGGCGATGAAAAAAATATTTTGTCGTTTTTAGAATTTCTGAGAGAGCGGAGCATAGTTCCCAGCCTGTATCTTCAAAACTTTTCTTCCTTATCTATCCAGAATCTTATCAATACCCAAAAAGAACGCGTCTATATAGAACGTGGCGAAGGACCACCAGAGGAAAAGATTGTGCGAACACTTTGTTGTCACCTTCAGTGCGATGACCTTCTTGCCTGGGTTAATACGCCCGTAAGGAGCGGATTGCCGGAGGACCGGACGCTTATTTTTTCAGAAAAAGATCAGAAATTTTTTGTGGGATTAAAAAACTTTCTTGCCGAGAATTCTTTAGACGCGCATTCTGGGACATTAATTTCTGAAATTGAAGAGACGTTTTTTAAAAATTACGACGACCCTCTTCTCCACAACCTTGCGGTTCTCCCCCAATTAAAAGAAACCTTCCAGACAAACAACCGGAAACGAGAGGCCGCAAATATCTTTTTCAGCCTTGGGTTAGAGTTGGTAAAAAGAGAAGACTACGCAAAGGGACTTGAGCAGATTGAGGAAGCCCTCGCCATGCCCGGAGGTATCGACGATCGCTGTGCTGTTTTGCTTTCTAAGGCCCTCTGCCATCTCCGGCTTCGTGATTTTAAATCAGCTCAGGCGGCTCTGGATACGGTTGAAAAAGAAGACCCGATGAATGCTATGGTGCACTATTATCAAGGGCATTTAGAGTTTGGACTTAAGGATTATATTGAGGCAATTGACCGGTTTAAAAAGGCGCTCGAAATTGATGCCCGCCAAATTCCCGTGGGAGATGCTTATTACTATATGGCGCTCTCCCACATTGATATTTTAGAATATGATGATGCCTTGACGTGCTTAGCTGAGGCGGAAAAACTTTTTCCGCAGGATAACCTCAGCCCCATTTTTTATTATCAAGGGATCTGCTTTTTGGGGGAAAATGCCCTGGATACCGCGTACCGGTTTTTTCAGAAAGCATTGTGCTCTCATCCCGCTCAGGATGACTTGAGCAGTATTTATCTCCACCTCGGAATCTGCCACAAGGAAAAAGGAGACTACCTTAGCGCTCTTGATGATCTTAAAAAAGCACGGGAAGCTGAAGAGGATCGATTGGACGTTCATAACCTTATGGGATTCTGCTATTTCAAACTTAAAGACTATGATCAGGCAATCGCATGCTTTTTAAGGGCGGTCGAGATAAACCCTCATTCCGCGATTGACTGGGCTAATCTGGGGGTAAACGTGCGGGCAAAAGGCGAAGATGAAAAAGCCATCATCTTATTTAAAAAAGCATTGGGCTTAGATCCTACCATTGGTTTTGCCCAAAAACACCTGCAGGAGTTGTTGGACAAAAAAAACCGATGAATCCCCAGAAAGCAAAGATGCTTTATTCCTTCATCCTGCCTCAGGGATTAGTCTTAGGAGCAATTATTTATTATCTCCGTTTTTTCGCTACCCCAAAAACCGTGCTCCTGGTCGCCCCTATTTATTCTTCGGTGGTATTAGCGGCGGGGATGTTGCTGGGTTGGCGTTTTAATAGAAGCCGGATCGTGTTTTCTCTTCTGGTCTTGGCCCTATCAGAAAGAGGGCTCTTTTACCTTTTTCATATCCAGGGCATTGATGATGTTATGAAACACACTGCCTTTGGTAGTATGGCACTGCTCTTGCCCGTCAACTTTGTTCTTCTCTCCATGATGCGCGAGCGGGGCATATTCACGTTCACAGGCCTTTGGCGAGCGAGCGTAATCCTCCTCCAAGTTCCTTTAGTTGTTTTAATCGCCCACTACCATCCCGAAAAGGTAATCGTTTTTTTCAATTGTAATCTGCTGAGTCCACGCGCTCTGCACTGTACACCAATTCCCCAAGGCGCTTTGATCGTAATCGGATTAGGATTGATCTTTTTTTTGATTCGTTTTATGTATAACCGAAAACCCATGGAGAGCGGCTTCTTTTGGGCGCTCCTTGCCGCGGTTATTGCTTTTAGTCAAACCAAAGAGCGCTTCGTTACTGTTTACTTTGCCACTTCCGGCCTTATCCTCGTTATTTCCCTTATCGAGACTGCTCACGCCATGGCCTACCAGGATGAATTGACAAGTCTTCCGGGAAGACGGGCATTAAAAGAATATCTGCTTAAACTGGGTAGTGAGTATACCATTGCCATGCTCGATATCGATCATTTCAAAAAATTTAACGACACGTACGGACACGATGTGGGAGATCAGGTGTTACGAATGGTAGCGTCAAAACTCGCCACGGTTTCCGGCGGGGGAAAAGCTTTTCGGTATGGCGGGGAAGAATTTACTCTGGTATTCTCGAAAAAATTTCTTGGAGAAACAACTCCTCTTCTGGAAGATCTCCGGGAAACGATTGCATCATCACGCTTTACCCTTCGAGGGAGCAAACGGCCCCGAAAAAAGCCAAAAACTATTATTCCCGTGGGCGGAGAACGAAAAAAGCTCTCGGTTACCGTAAGTATTGGCGTAGCTGAGCAGAAAAATAATCAAAAGTCAGCCCAGGTAATCAAAGCTGCGGATAAAGCGCTTTATCGTGCCAAAAATTCCGGTCGCAACCGAGTGAGCACATAAAAACCCACACGAAAGAGTTGAGAGATCGCTCAAGCCCTCAAAACTCAACCGAAGAATTATTTCTTAGGATTCGGTTGCGGAAGGTTTAATCGGTTTAACTTACTTTTTTCCTGAAACAATTCTTTATCGTGTTTCAACACAAAGTCCTGAAGTTTCTTTTGTTCCTCGGTTATGGATAAAGAGTGAGCATATTTCCCCTTGCCCACTGTGCCTTTCAGGCTACCCTCTTTTATCGCGTTTTCAATCACCTGAGCATTCAGAAGAGAAATCGCCAATGATTCACCTTCCGTTGAGTATTTAATCAAGAGATATCCTTTCGGCTCATCGGCCGGCCTAACCCATTTCAAATTCAAATACTTCTTATTACCCAATGATGATGTGTGTCCATTAAACTCGGAAACATCTATGGTGCCATCCTTGTCATGTTCGATCATAACCACCTGAAGCAGCTTAGATTTTTTATTCAGGCCTATGTGGATAAAACCTGAGTCACTTTCTTCGTTCCAAAACCAGATTCCCGATATTGCCGCATCTATTTTTTCTTTATTCGGGTCAGTAAGAGGATTGTCTGAATAAGGAACACACCCTCCTAAAAAAATTACCACAACCAGTAGCGCTAAGTAACGCATCTTATCCCCCGTGTCTCAATAGTTATTGCCATTTTTATACTAAGATAAATATCGTAGGAAAAACAATCTCAATTTATTTTAAATATCACAAACCTATTGAAAATACAACAAAAAGAAAATAAAAACCAAACCTTAGAAAATCCGGTGGTGAGTTCAAAGGATATTTGAAAACCATTCTCTCTGTTGACAATCGTGCGACTTTATCCCATACTACGTGAACTAATTTCGTTAAGCTTTATCTATAAACCAAAACCCATTAAGGCGCCAATAAAAATGAACCAGCTAAAGCTCATAATTTTGTTATTTCTTATTTTCTTGTTTGGGTGCTCGCTTCAATTTCGATCACCCATCGTTTTTAAACGAGCACCCAAGGAGGAAGAAAAAGTCCCTCGTCCTAAAAAAATAGTTCCTCCTCCACCTCTTGCCACTCCTAAGGCGGCTGAAAAACCAAAGGAAACGGCCACGATAGAACCTGCCCCAACCGAAGAGCCAATGATTCATGAGGAAGTTTCTGGAGAAATGCCGGACGTTGGCATAGAATCAGAAACCGTGGAGACAACAGCGCCCAAAGACAAAACTGCCATTTCTTCGGCAAAAAATATCGTCATTATAGCTTCCGAGTATCTAAAGAACACAGAATATAAAGTGTTAGAAAAAATCATTGTGAAAGATGTTTCTCAAGCTGGATTTAATAAACAGGAAGCCAGAGAAGCCCTCCAGTTTGAGGCTTTTCGCCGTTTTGGCTCTAAAGCTAAAGGCATAACCAATATTACCTATGGCGAAAAAACCGGTTTTATTCCTGGCTCAAAAAGGGTTTCCGAAGTAAGCGGCGAAGTGATTACCTGGGAAGGGAAAACACCTCCCCAAAAGAAAGTCATCGAAAAAGAAAAAGAGACAAAACCCGAGCCTGCAAAAGAACCAGAACCATCGCCTCCTGCTCCTGAGACCAAAACCGAACCAAAGGTATCTGCTCCTTCCCCTGACACCAAAATTGACATAAAGGCATCTGCTCACGATACTGCTCCTGATGTTAAAACAAAATCGCCTGCTCCTAATCCTCAAGCAAAAACAGAACCATCTCCTCCTTCCGCGCCTCCTATTAGCGAGCAGCAGTTAGAACAATAACTTAACCCAAAACTTTTCAAAGCAAACTTTTCCTGGTCGGCTTTTTTAACCCATTAAAAGTTTTCACTCATCATAACAAAACCTTCAAAGCTTTAAGGAAGCAAAGCCGTGAATAATAAATCAGAACTTCTTTTTGAAGAAGCAAAAAAATATATCCCCGGTGGAGTTAATAGTCCGGTCAGGGCTTTTAAGGCCGTGGGAGGAACTCCGCCTTTTATTGCCTCAGCATTAGGGTCAAAAATTTATGATGTTGATGGAAAAGAATACATTGACTATGTAAGTTCCTGGGGTCCTATGATTGTGGGGCATCAACATCCTCAGGTAATAGAGGCTTTGCAAAAGGCGTTAACAAAAGGATTAAGCTATGGCGCGCCGACTGAGGCAGAGATCGAGCTTGCCCGGATGATTGTTGAGGCTGTTCCTTCGATCGAAATGGTTCGCATGGTAAATTCCGGCACAGAGGCGACAATGAGCGTTATTCGGCTTGCCCGCGGCTATACCGGGCGGGATAAAATAATTAAGTTTAGCGGATGTTATCATGGCCATGGAGATTTCCTTTTAGTAAAAGCCGGCTCAGGAGCAACCACGCTTGGTATCCCTGACAGCAAGGGCGTGCCTGATGATTTTGCCCGCAACACCATCACCCTGCCTTTTAATAACCTGGATGCAGTTAAAAGGGCAGTAAAGGCTGAAGCGTCTAAAATCGCCGCGATTATTGTAGAGCCGGTCCCCGGCAATATGGGAGTGGTTCTTCCTCAGGAGGGATTCTTGCGCGGGCTTCGGGACCTTTGTCATGAAACAGGTATCGTGCTTATTTTTGATGAGGTGATGAGCGGATTTCGAGTCGCGTGGGGAGGGGCCCAGTCGTTATACGGAGTCATTCCTGATATGACCTGTCTGGGAAAGGTTATCGGGGGGGGTCTGCCGGTAGGAGCTTTTGGAGGAAAAAAAGAAATCATGGAAAACCTCGCTCCCTTAGGTCCAGTTTATCAGGCGGGAACCTTATCGGGAAATCCCTTGGCAGTTACCGCAGGACTGGAAACCCTAAAAATTCTTGCCCAACCCGGAACCTATGAGACACTGGGAAAAAGCGCAGACTACCTTGTGGAAGATGCTAAAAAACTCGCTCAAAAAACCGGCGTGAAAACGCATATCAGCCGGGTTGGTTCTATGTTTACCCTGTTCTTTGCCTCACAGGAAGTGATTGATTATGATACCGCGCTAAAAAGCGATACTGCGGCATTCAGCCGCTATTTTCATTTAATGTTAAAAGGGGGAATCTATCTTGCCCCGTCTCAGTTTGAAGCAAACTTTATCTCTTTAGCCCACTCTCAGGAAAACCTCAATAAAACCCTTGAGGTTATGGCCAAGACTTTCAAGGAACTATAACTTTTATGAAGCAGTAAAAAGTCGAAAATCAGACGGCACAGTAAAAAGCTTCAGATGCAAGGTGCGCAAATCCGACGGAATGAGGCGTACTTACCTGTACGCCGCAATGACTGAGGATGCAGCGCAACGCCGCAGATGGACTTT
>Ga0209164_1005469_pt1 | contig 10817 bp, 9 predicted proteins | sample MTBNYHSulfiMetaG_FD_187458 | JGI IMG/M metagenome (GOLD analysis project Ga0209164, IMG submission 187458) | Enrichment culture microbial communities from rom New York Harbor, USA that are MTBE-degrading - MTBE-NYH (New York Harbor Sulfidogenic)... | ecosystem: Environmental > Aquatic > Marine >... | reverse complement strand
TGTAAATACTCGATAGGTCGGCCACGGCTCAGGGGCCGACATCGGGCGTTTTCCTTCCATGCTGGGGGATGCGGCGGCGTCCGCCGACTATGCGAGAGCCTGCGCCAGGGTCCAGCGCTTTATTGACAGAAGCGGGAAGCCGGTGGTTGCCGCGGTGAACGGTGCCGCGCTCGGTGGCGGTTTGGAGCTGGCGATCCGATGTCACGGGATCGTTGCGGTCTCCGGTGCGAGGTTCCAGTTCCCGGAAATCACCCTGGGGATTCTGCCCGGCATCGGGGGTTGCGCCGTCCCGTACAGGAAATGGCCGGATGGCGCTGAGGTGTTTCATCAAATGCTCACCGCCGGTAAATCGCTTTCGACCGAGGAAGCGCAAAAGATAGGGATGGTGGCCGCCGTGGTGGATTCTTTCGATGGTTTGATGGCTGAAGCGGTTCAGGAGGTCCACCGGCTTGAAGGGGCTATAAAGCGCATAGCGGATCACCCCGTGGCGATTCCACCTGTGGTCGTGCCGGAGGAGCCGAAGGCCGGGAAGCTTGTCCTGAGCCGGGAGGCCGTGGCCATCATCAAGGAGGCGATCGAGGCGTGTGCTTCTGCGGAATCTTTTGAAGCGTCGCTTGAAGCCGGATACAAGGGTTTCGGGAAAATTGCATGCACCGAAGCCGCTGCGGAGGGGATAAAGGCGTTTCTCGAAAAACGAAGGCCGGAATTCAAAACGTAAAAGGGGAAAATGCTTTGTTGAACGTTGCCTTATCAAGGAATCAATGTTTGGATTAAAAAGTGAAACTGCGAGGAGGAAGAACGGATGGCTAAAACACTTTTTGAATGGGATTATTCATCCTATCCCGGGGCGGCCAGCTACCCTCATCTGTTTAAACCGATCCAGATCGGGAACTTGCTGGTACCGAACAGAATAAAATACGCTGCGACCGAAGACAATTTGAATGAACACACCGGTTTTATCACCGGCGCCGACGTGGAATACATGCGGCGGCGTGCCGAAGGCGTCGTGGGCGGACTCTGCTTTATGCAGGGCGTTTATATGGACCCGGCCCGTAAAGGCCAGGGCTACGTCGGGCAGGCCGCAGCCTGGGACGACAAGTTCATCCCCGGCTTGAAGGAAATCGCCGATGCAATCCACAGCGAGCGTGCAATCGCCGGCTTCCAGCTGATGGATTGCGGCAGGGTGGGAGCCGTGGAAGTGGAACGGGGGCATGGACCGTCGGGGGTTCCCCAGCGACTGCGGATTTTCAAGCCGATGGACGAAATGACGAATGCGGAAGTCAAGGAAATGGTCCAGCAGCATGTGGATGCCGCCCGGCGTGGTGTCGAGGCCGGGTTCGATGTCATGGAGATTTCCGGGATCGTGGGCTACCTGATCAGCAATTTTCTATCCCGTTACACGAACCGCAGGACCGATGAATACGGTGGCGATATCCGGGGCAGGTGTCAGGCGATGGTTGAAATCATCCAGGGTGTCAAGGACGTCTGCGGCCCTGATATTCCTGTGGGGATCAGGCTTTGTTCCGAGGAACTGCTTGACGATGTCCGAGGGAACCCCCCGGAAGATTCCATGATGACCTATCAGGTGGCCGAAGAGGCCGGAGCCGACTATATCAGCTGCACACTTGGATGGCAGGAATCCATCTATCCGGTGATCAGCCGTGACATCCCCCAGGGAAATTGGTTGCATCTGGCCAAGCGGGCGAAAGAGCACGTGAAGATCCCCATCCAGATGGCGTATCGCCTGTTTACTCCGGATCGGCCGAACGCGGCGATCGAGCGGGGAGAGCTGGATATGTGGGAGATGTGCCGCTCCATGATCGCGGATCCACAAATGCCCAAGAAGGTTCTGGAAGGCCGGGAGGATGAAATCAGGCATTGCGTGGCATGCAATTTGTGCCTTGCGAGGTTGTTTCGTGACGCGCCGATGACCTGCTATATCAATCCCACCTGTGCCCATGAACACGATGAGAAGTTCTTTCCGAAGAAGGTGGCGGACGGCGAAGAAAAAACCGTCATGATTGTCGGGGCGGGCCCGGCCGGACTCGAATGCGCTTACGTGGCCGCCCAGAGGGGGCACGAGGTTCATGTGTATGACAAGCGCGGGGAGCCCGGTGGAACGCTGCTTGAAGCCTCGAAGGCGCCTTATGGGGACGAAGAGCTTTTGACCTGCACGGCTTACCAGAAAACCATGTGTGAGAAGTACGGTGTGAATGTTCATCTGGGAACCGAAGTGACCCCCGAACTGATAGAGGAGGAGTTCCCGGATACCGTGGTTCTTGCCACGGGGCCGGTCTACGAACCCCCCGCGGCGGGTGGTGACAGGGAAAATATGGTGAATGTCCTCGACGTGCTCCGGGGGGATATCGCGGTCGGCGAGCGCGTGGTTGTATGGGGAAACAGGAAGCCCGGCATAGGGGCTGCACTCAAACTTGCAAAGGAAGGAAAGAAAGTCACGCTGGTGGGAAAAGAGAGGACAGCGGGTTTTGACGTGAATCCGTCGTTCAAATGGAGGTACATGATTTACCTCAGGCAGAACGGCGTGAAGGTCTACAACGACTGTGACATCGTAGAGGTGGCTGACGGCGGCGTGGTCGTAAAAACGTATGACGGCTATCACATTCCTGTCGCATGCGACAGCGTTGTCGTGTCCGACAGGAAGGCCAATGAAGATCTCAAACAGGCCGTTCAGGGTGAAGGCATCGAGATGTTCGTGATAGGCGACGCGCTTGTGCCGCGGAATCTCTCGAGCGCTGTTCACGATGGATATCGAATCGGTCTGAGGATCTAATTCTTTGGAGGAACCAGAAATCAGGAGGATAACCATGCCTGTCAACGCAGAAAAGGAGATCAGCAAGCTCTGGAGGAATCTTCATGCCGCCCAGGGTGAAATCATAAGGATGTACTACCGGATGCGGGAGGTGGCCCTGGCGGTGGCTCCCACGGGGACGGATCCGATGGCGTTGGGACTCAAGGCCGCGGAGATGATGGGGAAGGATATGGGGAAAAACCTGATCCCACGGCTCAACTGGCTCAAAGGGGAAGAGGGGTTTTTGATGCAGCTCGGCGGTGCGCTCGCCGGCATCTGGAACACCGAGGGGGGGCTTGCCGGGGTGGAACCGGGAGAGACGCCCGGCGAGGTTTTCATTCGGTGCACCCGGTGCCCGTGGCCCGGCACGGCGAAGGACTTCGACGTTTCCATGGAAGAGGTGGCCTTGAGCCGCGAGCGCATGTTCCAGGCGATGCTGGAGGATATCAGCGTTTTTTTCAATATCCCCCTCAAGCTTGAAATGCTCAAAGCAATACCAAGGGGACACGGATTCTATTTGCTAAGGCTTTCAAAAGCGGTTTAGCTGTCCGTGGAACGCCCCTTTATAAATGGACGCCATCGAAGCGCCTGCAGGTCGGAATGTGCAGGCGTCGAAAGAAAGAGGAGTGAAGCATGGCTGCGCAGATAGATTACGAAAAGTGTACAATGTGCGGTGGTAACAGTGACCCCTTATGCGTCGAAGTCTGCCCGGACTCCGCAATCAGGGTTCAGGATGGAAGAGTGGTCGTAACGGAATTCATTTGCGAAGATTGCAATGAATGCGGGTGTGTCTGCCCGGATGATGCGATCCGTGTGCCGCTGGAAAAAGTGACCTTTTAAAGAAAGATCAACGGGTAGGCCTTGATTAGATGCGGCAGGCCGTCAGATCTATGCTTTCCGGCAGCTGACAGCTGAACCGCTATCAGCGGTCTCCATGCGTTCACGCGAACGGGAGCTTGTTATGAAGATAAATAAAATCGATCATATTTGTATCGCGGTCAAGAATCTCGAAGAGGCGAAGAAGGTTTGGGAACCGGTCCTTGGGAAACGCGGTCCGGATGATGCGTATGTGGATGAGCCTGAAAAAATAAATGTCGCGCGCTACTGGGTGGGAGGCGTCGGGTTCGAATTGATGGAATCGACCACCCCGGACGGGGATGTCGCGAAATTCATAGAAAAACGCGGTGAAGGCGTCATGTTGATCAGTTTCAATGTGGATGACACCGGAGATGCGGTTTCCGAAATGCAGGACAAGGGGTATCCTTTCATCCCTGATTCACGGGGAGAAATCGCCAGGCCGTTCCGGGACTGCGAGTTCGCGTTTCTGCATCCGAAGAAAATGAACGGGGTCCTTCTCGAGTTGATCGATTATAAGTGGAAAGAGCTGGAATCGAAAGCGGACGCAGATGTCTAAGCCCCGAGTCTATGAGGTTTATCTCGTATATGTGGATGAGGAGAAATGCGACGGGTGCGGGGAGTGCGTCATTTTTTGTCCGGTGAATGTCTTCGACCTTACCCATAAAGCGTTTCCGGTTCGTGCCCGGGACTGTCTCGGCTGCAGGACGTGTGAAGCGGTCTGCAAGGCGAAGGCCGTTATCATTACCGAAATTTGAATAGAGGGAGATATGAACGACGCTGTTTTGATCGTCGGGGGTGGTGTTGCGGGCATCAACTGTGCCATGAATGCCGCCGATTACGGCGCAAAGGTCTATCTTGTCGATGACACGCCGAGTATCGGCGGTATGATGGCAAGGCTGGACAAGACATTCCCGACCAACGACTGCTCCATCTGCATCGAAGCCCCGCAAATGTACGAGGTGGATAATCATCCGAATATCGAGATCTTAACGAACACGGATGTCAAGAAGGTCAAGAAGACCGGCGACGGGTTCCAGGTCCGGCTGGCGAGCAGGGCGAGGTATATCGATGAGGAGAAATGCACGGGGTGCGGCGCCTGCATCGAGGCCTGCCCGGTGAGCGTGCCGGACGGAATGGATGGCAAGATCGGTGGCACAAGGAAACTTATCTCCATGGCGTTTCCCCAAGCGGTACCCAACAAGGTTTACATAGATCCAGACTGCCGTTATGGCAGGATGCGGGAGAAAGGGGCCTGTGTCGGGGGTTGTGTCGTGGATTGCAGCCAGTGCCGGGAATGCCCCATAGCCCTCTGTGTTCTGGCTTGTCGCAAGGAAGGAAAGGATGCGGTCTGTCTCTGGCAGGCCAATAAGAACAGAACCCTGGAGGTGGGGGCCATCGTCGTTGCGACCGGTATAGAGCACGCCTCGATTCCTGACGGCCTTTATGGCTTCGGAAGGTTTGAGAACGTCATCACAAACCTGCATTTCGAAAGGTTGATGAACGCCGGAGGGCCGACCGCAGGCCGGATCGTGCGTCCTTCGGATGGAGCCCATGCGCGCAGAATCGGCTGGGTCCAATGCGCGGGAAGGGGGCTGGTACGAGGGTTGCCGTACTGTTCGAAGGTTTGCTGCATGATCGCTGCGAAACAGACGATCATTACCAAGGAGCACGATGAGACCGTTGAAGCCTTTATTTTTTACAATGATTTGAAAGCGTATGGAAAAGGTTTCTGGTCCTTTTACCGAAAGGCGGTGGAACGTGGTGTCCATTACGTGCGCGCACGACCCTGGGATGTGTCGGAAGATGCTCAGTGCAAGGATTTGAGGGTTCGCTACGAAAACCTGGACACGGGACTCCCTGAAGAGGAGACGGTGGATCTCCTGGTGTTATCCACCGGGCTCGTACCGGCCGGTGGTAATCCCAGGCTTGCGAAAACCCTGGGAATCGAACTGGATGATCTGGGATTTTTCAAGGAACCGGATCCCGTGCGAAAGCCGCTTGCATCCGGGGCGGAAGGGATTTATCTGTGCGGGGGTGCCACCGGACCCATAGACATTTCCGAGTCGGTGGTTCAGGCTTCGGCGGCCGCAATGATGGCGGTGACGGGAAGGTGAGGAAGATTCAATGAGCGAAGAAGTGCGGATAGGAGTATTCGTCTGCGACTGCGGCTCCAACATCGCGGCGGTTGTTGATGTTCCTGATGTGGTGGACTATGCGGGGAATCTTCCCAGTGTCGTTTTCGCCGATGAAGGGAAGTGGTCCTGTTCGGTGGATGCGCTTTCCGCCATGCAGGATTCGATCAAAGAACATCGGATAAACCGGGTGGTGATTGCCTCCTGCACGCCGAGGACGCATGAGCCATTGTTTAAAAAAACGGTGAAGGAGGCGGGCCTCAACCCTTATCTGCTTGAATTCGTGAGCATAAGAGAGCAGGTTTCCTGGGTGCACATGCATGAGCCGCAGGCAGCGACGGCGAAGGCGAAGGACCTGGTGAAGATGGGGGTTGCCAAGGCGGCTCTTCTGGAAGAGGGAGAAGAAATCCGCCTGCCGGTAGGAACGGACTGTCTTGTTGTCGGAGGAGGCATGTCCGGCATGACCGCCGCACTGAACGTGGCAGCCCAGGGGTTCCATGCGGTGATCGTCGAGAAGGAACCGGAGCTTGGAGGCCTGCTGAACCGCTTGGCTTCCTTACGCTATGGGCATGAGACGATGGAAGCCCGGAAATTGGTTGAGGAAACCAGGGCCAGGATCGCAGCTGAACCCCTGATTTCGGTTTATACGGGCGCGACCCTTGAATCGGTGAAGGGATATATCGGCAATTACACGGTCAACGTATCGACGAACGGTTCCTCGAAGGAACTGGGTGTGTCCACGGTGATTGTGGCGACCGGTATGCGGGAATCCATGCCCGAGGGCCTTTTTCTGTACCATGAGGATCCACGGGTCAAAACCCAGATTGAGCTGGAGGGAATGCTGAAAGACGAGGGGCTGGGCGATCCGGGCTCTGTTGTCATGATCAACTGTGTGAATTCGAAAAATGAGACCCGGGGATGCTGCAACATCGGGTGTTCGGTTTCGGTGAAAAACGCCATTGCCATAAAGAAGCAGTCTCCGGAGACCGACGTGACCATTCTTTATCGTGACCTGAGCCTTGTAAAAGAAGAACACTTTCAGCTGGAAGAAGCCAGGGCTCACGGCGTCCGTTTCATGCGTTTTGCGGACGACAGGTACCCGGAAGTGACCGGCGGCGGGGAATCCTTGAAGGTGTATGTCCATGATGTTTTGCTGGACAGGGATTTCGAGCTGCCGTGTGATCTGCTGGTTTTGACGACCGGGTATACCGGTGATGAAACAGTCCATGAAATCAAGGGACATTTAAAGGTTTCCAGTGATGCCGACGGTTTTTTCCAGGAGCGGCATATCAAACTGGGCCCTCTGGATTTTCCGACAAGCGGCATAAGCCTGTGCGGGTGCGCCAGATCTCCAAAGACATTGAAGGAAAGTTGCGAGGAAGCGTTGGGGGCGGCGATGCGCGCCTCGATCCCCATGAAAAACCGGTTTATCGAGGCGGAAGGCATTGTGGCGGAAATAGACAGGGGCTTGTGCAACGACTGCGGGCTGTGCTGGAAACGCTGCCCGTACAGCGCGATCGAACTGGACGAGGAAAAGCACCCGCGGGTGATCAAGGCGCTTTGCAAGGGATGCGGTTTGTGCGCCGCGGATTGCCCCAAAGAATGCATAACCATCGTTCACTATAGCGACGAACAGGTTCTGGCTCAAGTAGAGGCCGCGCTCGAGGAATCTCCAGGAGAGAAAATTATCGCTTTCGTATGCCATTGGTGTGCTCTCGGAGGCGTTGATATGGCCGGGGTCAGCCGGCTTCAGTATCCGACGAATGCCAGATTGATCCGGGTGATGTGCTCGGCGCGCGTTTCGATAAAAATGATCCGGCGCGCTTTTGAGCTTGGAGCCGCGGGCGTGCTGGTGGCCGGATGCGAGTTTCCGACATGCCATTACATTTCGGGAAATTATGCGGCCGAAACGAGGGTCAAGCGAGCAAAAAGAATTCTGGCGAAAAACGGCTTTGATCCGGACAAGCTCTGGAATGTCTGGTGTTCGGCGGCCGACGGCCCCAAGTTCGCTGCGACGATGAGAGACATGGTCCAGGAACTGGGGCTGGAAAAAGGAGGGAACTGAAATATGGCCGTTGCGAGCCAAACCGCCGATCGTCTTATCCGGGATGTGGAAAGGTTCCGAAGCTGCGAGCAGTGCGGCCTTTGTAGTTCGGCCTGCCCTTTGACAGGTATGGACGAATTCAATATCAGGAGGATTCTCCGGTACGTGGAGTTGGGGCTTGTGGCGGAAATCGCAGACACCCGGCTTCCCTGGGCATGCACCACCTGCGGGAGGTGCGAGGGGGTGTGCCCGAACGGAATCGCTGTGTTGGAGATCATCCGTCCGCTGAGGGCGCTGGGTCCCGAGGAGTTTGTTCCCGCGTCCGCACCGTGTGCCGCCGCATGCCCGGCCGGGATCGATGTGCCGCGGTATGTCCGGTTGATCGCCGAAGAAAATCCTTCCGCCGCCCTTTCGGTGATCGCGGAAAGCGTTCCTTTCCCCGGGGTGCTGGGCCGAGTCTGCACGCACCCGTGCGAGTCGGAATGCCGCAGGGGTGAGGTCAACCAGGCGGTTTCGATTTGCGCGCTCAAGCGATTCGCCGCCGACCAGGGCGCCGGCGGTCTGCCGAGTCATCGTCCCGGAGCCGATACCGGGCGGCGCGTCGCGATTGTCGGAGCGGGGCCTGCGGGGCTCACCGCAGCCTGGTTTTTGCGGAGAAAGGGTCACAGGGTAACGGTTTTCGAGGCCCGGGAGAAGGCCGGGGGGATGCTGCGCTACGGGATTCCCGCCTACCGGCTGCCGGATGATGTTCTGGAACGTGAAATCAACAATGTAACGGCTCTCGGGGTGGAATTGAAGACCGGGGTGAGGTTGGGGGAAAACGTCGATCTCCAAACACTCAAGAAAGACTACGATGCCGTCCTGGTAGCGGTGGGGCTCTGGCTCAGCCGGAGGCTGCCGCTCGAGGGTGCGGAACTCGAGGGCGTTTCATGGGGGCTCGAATTTTTGATTTCGGCCCGTGAAGGGGGCGCCCCGGAAACCGGGCAGGAGCTCGTTGTTGTCGGCGGCGGGAATGTGGCGGTGGATGTGGCGTTAACCGCTCTTCGCCTGGGAGCGGGGCGCGTCACCATGGCCTGCCTTGAGAGTCTTGGCGAGATGCCGGCGAGCCCCCGCGAAATCGAAATCGCTCTTGAAGAAGGCGTGGCGTTGCTTCCTTCGTGGGGCCCGCGGAAGATCGTTGGGGGGAACGGAAGCGTTTCGAGCGTTGAACTTGTACGCTGCACCTCGGTCTTTGATGAGAACGGGTCGTTTTGCCCGATGTTCGGAGAGGAGAGCCGGGAAATTCCAGCCGATCAGGTGATCCTGGCCGTAGGACAGCAGGGCGATATGCCGTTTGCCGCGAACGATCGAAATCTGGCAACCGCAGGCGGCCTCATTGCGGCCGATAAGACGAGCCTGAAGGTTGGGATGGAGGGCGTGTTCGCGGCAGGGGACGCTGTTTCGGGTCCCGGAACGGTGGTGGAGGCCGTTGCGGCCGGCAAACGGGCCGGGGCGGAGATCGATCGTTTTCTGGGGGGCGACGGAATCCTGGAACCGTCTGTTCCGGAGGAAGGCTCGTCCCTGCCCTACGATGGAAAACGGGTGGAGGGATTCGCGGATCGCCCACGGGAACAGGCGCCCGCGGCTGCTTTAGAAGAACGAAGAAAATCATTTGTCGAGGTCGACGGTTGTCTTTCGGCGGAACAAGCGGTCAAAGAAGCTTCCCGATGCCTCCAGTGCGACCTGGAGATCCGCCTCGCCCGAGATATAAGGAATAAAATGTGAGCAGCCTTGAACGGCTCCGTTTATGGCTCTGTCTTTCCTGGCTCTGCCTGTGATTCCGACCCTGAAATTGACGGACAAGGGGCTTGTGGATGTGAGCCGATTCGATATTGTCCCTTTGTTTGTTTGAGCATCTCCTCAAAGGGGTTCGTCTCTTTTAAGCATTTCAACGGCTTGGGTGCTGCCGATGATGATCAGGGTGTCTCCACCCTCCAATCGTTCCGAGGGTTTCGGGCTGGTGATCCGGTTTTCTCCTCTTTTTATGCCCACCACGGTAACCCCGTAGCTCTGGCGGAACTGCAGTTCGGCCAGAGTCTTTCCAGCTCTCTCGGAGTTGGATTCAACGCGAATTTCGGCAATTTCGAAACGGTCGTCGCCTCCCCCGGCGTCAGCCACCTCTCTGCGTTCGTCCAACAGGGATTCCGCCTTTCTCAGCTCTTCGGGTGATCCCATGAGAATTAATCTGTCCCCGGGAAACACCCGGAAGGTCGGCTCAGGCTCGTGATGCACGTGCCCGGCCCGGCTGACGGCCAGAATCGAGACGCCGGTTTCGGATCTGAGCGGAATATTCCTTATCCTTCTGCCGGCGTATCTGGCTCCCGACTGAACCCTGATTTCCCGGAAGGCGATCGGCCAGTCGATTTTTTCAGGCAGCACGCCCATGGCATGGCTCAAGGCGTCGGCGGCCTGTTCGGCGGCGTCGCTGAAGGGGCGGAAAACCACGTGGGCCCCGGATCTTTGGAATTCACCGGCTTCTTTTTCATTCGTGGCGGTCAGCGCGACTTTCCCATGGTAGCCGCGGGTTTTGAGAAGATTCAACAACGAAAGATTCAGCTCCCTGGACCGGACCGTGCTCACGACCCAGTCGGCCTTGTGAAGCGGCAGCTGCTCATGGATTTCCGGGTCGGCCATTTCCCCGTAAAGGATGGAAATTCCCCGGGACCGCCATTTTTCGAGCGCAGCAGGATCAAAGTCCACACCGATAATGGTTTTTCCCCGTCGAAGAAGGCAGTCTGCCAGGCCGGTTCCATAGTTTCCGAGACCGAGAAGGATGATGTCCACCCTGGGCGTGGCCTGAACGAAATCGATGGCGGCTTCACGATAGGGATTTCTCATTTCAAAGATTTTCAGCGGTTTTGACAGGAGCTTGTAGAGGGAGCCGGAATAAAGAATCATGTAGGTCGAAGCAAAGATCGTGACGACACCCACCAGG
>Ga0209164_1005468_pt1 | contig 10818 bp, 15 predicted proteins | sample MTBNYHSulfiMetaG_FD_187458 | JGI IMG/M metagenome (GOLD analysis project Ga0209164, IMG submission 187458) | Enrichment culture microbial communities from rom New York Harbor, USA that are MTBE-degrading - MTBE-NYH (New York Harbor Sulfidogenic)... | ecosystem: Environmental > Aquatic > Marine >... | reverse complement strand
GCCCGTGAAATTCAAAAAGATATTTTCATAGAGAGAGACTTCGGAGCCGGGCTTGTCCAACAATCGGTTCAGATTGTGGTTCGCTTCGCTCTCACAATCTAACCTTATTCGTTATGCGCTTCACTTGGTTTTGACTTTGATATACGCGTAGTCGGATGCGGTTGCGCCTTTGAACAACGAAACCTCTCTCAACCCTTGGATTTGCTCCCAGCGCATTGTGAAAGCATTACTGAAGGTTGGGGTGGCTTCTTTTAGCCCCAAAGCACCCAATCCCGCCTTTGAGAAAGGAACCTGATCAATTTCTTCCACCGTAATCCAATCTGCCTTGCCGTAAATAAAGACGACTTCTGTCTGCCCTTTATGGTATTGGCATTTCTTTCCGTACTTGCTTTTTCCGCAAGAGGAAGGCGCACCAAGATACGCGGCGACCTGTTTTTCAGATTTACCTGCAATCTTGGTTACATCAACGATTGGTTCCGCGTGAGCCAAACCCGTCACAATGAAGATGGCGGCAGCGATGAATACTCTATTCATTGATTCTCCCTTATTGTGAATAACGACCTTCTTGAGCCGCGCGCCGCTGCGGCTGCATGACGACAAGGTGCGGCGTCCGGCGCGTCGGACTCGAAGAGCTTGTTAGCCATTTTGCTGAGGCGCCGTCCCCACTAGCTCGTGAATGGATTCCAGCTTGCGACGGAGAACTGGCGTCAACTCGCTCATGCTCTTGCTGGTCCTTTCTATCATCATGGTGACGCGATCAATCTCATCCTGAGAAACCTTGTTCGGATCACGCAGCAACGTATCATGCATTTGAGAAACACGTTCTTTAGAGGTCATGATCAATTCCATTACTTGTTGGACCCACTGCCGAAGGTCGTCCGCATTTCTTCCATTTCTTGCTGCCGCATCTGCAGCATCACGCAAGAAGGTAAGCTCGCTTTCCGCAGCTTGCCATGCAGTGTGCAGCGTTGACAGGTGCGAGGCCAATTTCAGGACCGCCCCCCTTCGTTCTTGAGCTCCAGAACGAATGTATGCACGGTAGGACAGCCAAAAGCTGGCCAAGCTTATAAGCAACGCAATGTATGGAACGAACTCTGTCATGGCTAACGCCGCGGCTCAGGCACCCAGGGAAGCGGCCGCGCCGCTTTCCTGGGTCGCTTGGAGCCGCTGGTTAGGCCGGCCCCGGGTTACTTGCATTGGCCCTAAGATTCCAGGCCATTCCCCCTCCCAGCAGTAATCTCGCGGTTTCTTCCCACGTTGATCTTCCGCTTCGCAATTTGCTCCGTTTTCGATAAGCCGGCGAGCAATCTCAAACGCACCCATTGAAATTGCATGGTGTAGCGGGGTTTCCCCGTGTTCGCCAACAAAGTTCACATCAGCGCCGGCACCAAGGAGGGCTTCCACAGCTTCTAAGTCTCCCCACGTTATGGTTGTAAACAAGGGAGAATTGCCGAAAGAACCTATTGAGTTCACTTGCAGCGACTCAGGGAGGCTCCAGAACTCTGCTGCCGCTTCCCGCACTCGCTCCAAAACTTGCTCAGCTGCTTCCATACTTGGCCTAACGATATGGGTAAGTTGCGCCGCTTTTTGGCATCAACTTGACCCAGTTGTTACACCCTTATTTTCTAATAAATTATCTGGTTTCTTATAAATTGAAAGTAACCACTCATCATCTGCCTTTAAATAGCTTTCAGTCTTGGGTGTTTCCATATCAGCGACCAAGGCAACCTGAGTAAGACAGCTATGAATGTGAAAGCGTAGCTGTTCCAGTACGTCAAAGTATTGCCTCTGAATATCAGGTGGCCTATACATGTCTTTGTGTGTAGTTTCCTCTTTCATTGATGGTTTTACCCTTAAAGACTCTTCATAAGTAATAAATTGCCTAACTCCTTCCACCATAAGTTCTATTAGCAGATATAGACCACCATCATGGTAATTAGACAATTTCACCTGTGACTCTACTAATACTTTACGGATTTCCTGTAAAGAAGCCAAAGAATTATCAATGCAGTTGTCACAGCATTCTTTTGAACTTAAAACCCTTTTATCCGGAAGGCGAATCAATAACTCTCTAGCTACTGATTTTTCTATGTCTGTTGGTTTTACAGAGAATGAGACAAAAGGCAATTTGATTGTTACGCCATCAACATGTTTTTTAGCCTTGGTCTGGGCTTGCTTCAACAACTTAGTAACGTCGAATTTGAATTCCATCTCTATCCTTATTTTTGGGTATAACGCCGAGCTAAGCCGACCACCGTAGCGGTGTAATTTTTGTGCGATTTTGCACAAAAAGTGCGCCGCGGAGGTGGGTCGGATTGAGCGTTGTGTTAGGAAAATTACCCACCACTTGGCCTCATTGACTCTGATGCAGGCAAAACAACAGGAACGCGAAACTTGACTCTATTTTCCTTCCCTGTTGCACCTGAAGTCTCGCCGCCACCTCCAATGTTTAGGACGCCAACGGCTAACTTTGCGCTGCCGCCACCAGAAACGCTATCTTGAACTGTAACTGCTATGTCAAAATCCACAAATTGAACCAATCTTCCATCTGCGGTTTGTGCTAAAACGCCAAGCGCAGCCATCATTTCAGAATTACGAGTGAAGTTTCCGAGCATTGGGCTAACAGCAGCAGAATTTGCATTTGTTGAATCCTGCGTAATTTCACCTTGGACCTTTTCTACGCCTTTGATGATTTGCCTGAGTGTTTCAGCCACATATTCATCTAGTTCCATATATCACTCCTGCATTCCTAACAGTGTGTTAGACGGATACCGAAAATAACGTGATAGACGGATTCCGTATAGCACGGTATTTCCGGTCATTCTGCCTAGCCATGATCATGCTCCACGAGTCTGTCTTGACAGATTCTTGCACCTCTTCCACCCCCAGCACAACCCCGCCCCAGTCTGTAGCCAGGCTCTGACTCATTCCTCAAGCCCGCACCGCGCTCAACGGCTTGTGCGGGATGACTCCGGCGCCACTGCTCCGTGTTCGACCGGCGTGGGTACGGCATGCTCATCCGAGAAGAGAAGACTCTGCCCGCTTACTGTCCAGACCCGCCACTTCCAGGGCCACCATCCATTGGGGCAGGCATTTCTGGCATGGACGTAGTTCACCGGTTTTTTCCCGGGTGAACGCACATGCACGGTGAATTGGATATCGTCATGCTCGGAGTCGAGTTGATCCCGCGAGCGACAAGCAATTTCGGCCACTTCCGCCACGACCCAGCGTGAAGGGCTGGGCGTCCAGACCAAATGTCCGCTTCGTTGCCTGGCTTCGGGTGAAGGCACAAATTCATAGTTTTCATCGGGGATGGCCACTTGGGGCACCTCCCTGTCCCACTGTCGGTTCCACATCAACCGTTCAAATCGATTGGCACTTTTGTTGAGAGAGTCCCATGAGTGCAACGACTCGCTGACGGAGAGAATACGCCACTCGTCTGCCTCCTTGCGGAGCGCCATTATCAATCTGCGGTGGCCAAGCTTTTGCGGGCTTTCAAAATTGACGAGGACCTGGGTGAAGACCAGGTTCTCCGTTCCCCAGGCACCGCAGAAACGCGAGGCGTGATCGCCGTAGCCGGGAAACACAAGGCAAAGCGGGCAACAAGCAACAAGGCCGGGAGTTGCAGCGGGAGGGAGATAATCCAGACAAACGCCTGGTGCCAGGGGCTCCGTATATCGACGAATATGCCCGCGGCGTAAAAACTGAAGAAATGTGCGCTGATGGAGATGGGCGCCGTCAACAGGCCGAGGCCGAACAACAGAATAAGGTAATCCCACTGCATGCGGCCAAAGAAATAGGCCCCGCGCAGCTGCACCTGCTTGTCGGCCAGGAGTTGATGCCGATGCCAGGCTACCGCGAACTGGGCGGCCGCAGCCAGCAGGATTAGTTGATAGACGATGCCGGGTTCGGCCGTCCGCCCCCCGCTACCGGGGACGATAACGAAACCTGGGGAGTGGAATATGGCGCTCAGCACCGTCAGAACGAGCACGGCCGGCAGTGCAAGCCGGGCAAATTTCAGGCGTTCTTGCCAAAGAAAAACGTAGGCCGAGGTGATCGTTGATGCGATGTCGTGCACGAACATTCTCCCTGTGCCTGCAGGCGACATCCATCGGCCGCTTTTGGCCTATCCCCTGCATCATATGAACATGATTATAGACACTTCGAGATGGTGGCTGCCCTGACAACAGACACCCACTCCAAACTTTGGTGGCAATCGACGCAGGGCTTGATACCCCCTACTTCGTGCCACCAGATGGATCAGCCTGACTCGGACCCTGACGATTCGCGCCACTCCTGTCCCAGGCATTCCGGGGCAACAATCGAGTACAGCGCATTGCGCAGTGCGAGGTCCCGCGGGTCGCCGGTAAGGGCGGTACCCATATGGTTGGTGACGTAGGCGTAGCCGATGCCGGCCTTCGGATCGGCAAAACCCAACGAGCCGCCCGAACCGGGCGAACCGTAAGATCCTTCGCAGCCGAAGGGCCATACCGGGCAGTGCTGCATGAAGCCCAGCGAGAAGTGAACGCCGTCGCCCATCATGCATTCGTCGTAGAAACCGCGTGTCGGCGGTGTCGCCGGCACCGCCAATGCCGCCAATGTGGCCTGGTTCAACTGCAGCGCCTCTCCCCCGGTCGCAAACACGCTGTAGGCACGGGCGATCGCGCGCGCGGTACCGACGCCGCCGCCGGACGGCACCTCGAAGTCGCGGGCGTAGATGTGCTGCGCGTCGTGGGGAAACTCCGACCCCACCAGCGCCCGGTTGATGTTCGAACGGCGGTTGAACGCGGCAAACAGGAAGCGGAACGGAAATCCGCGCAGCATGGCCATCAGAGTGGGTCTTGCCAGCATTGCCAGCCTGGAGTTGGGGATCGACTCGGGCAGTCGGATATAGAAGTCGAGCCCGAGCGGTGAGGCGATCTCATCCTGAAAGAATTGTCCCAGGCTGCGGTGTTGCGGATCGACCCGCCGCAGCAGCTCGCTTTCGTAATAGCCGAGGCTGATCGCATGATAGGCCTGGCGCGTACCCGGCTGCCAAGTCGGCTTCTGCCGAGCCAGAACGGCCGCAAGCCGATCGGGGTCGGCGATCAGGCTCCGGTCGGCCTGCTCGGCGAAGGCGAACAGGCCCGCCTGATGCCCCAGCAGCTGGCGGACGGTGATCGCCTCCTTCCCCTCCTGGGCAAACTCCGGCCAGTAGGCACTGACCCGCTCCTCGTAGTCGAGCCAGCCCCGGGAATGGGCAAGCGCCAGCGTCATCGCGGCCAGGCCCTTGGTCGTCGAGTGGACCAGGACCATGGTGTCTTCCTGCCAGGGCGCACCGGTCGCCTTGTCCCTGACCCCGCCCCACAGGTCAACGACCTTCTCACCCCGGTGGTACACGCAGCAGCCGCCGCCCAGTTCGCCCCGCTGCGAGAAATTCCCGGCGAACGCCTCCCGCACGGCCTCAAAGCCTGCGCTCACATGCCCCTCGATGCGGATGTGCTGTGATCTCTTCATCGCCGCACCTCTCACCTCTCCTTTTGCACGGTACACACCCAGGTCCGCAACGCCTGTTCCATGAGCAATTGGGGTAAGGGTGCCCCCCTTACCCCTGGTGGCACTGGAAAGGGACCCTATCTAATGACGAGCTTCGAGAATATCTTTTAGCGTTCTCAAATCCTTTTCAACAGCCTGTTTGTCTTCTGCGAATTGCTCTTCGGACATATCAGGCTGGCGCAATAATGTAAATATGAACTCGCTCCCATCGCCGTTGGGCACAACTCGCATGGGATTGTGAATGACCACACCCGAATCAAGTTCAACATCATGATCCATGACGCCAAATGTATTCTTCTCAGCAAACCTGATCTTTACCCTGCCGAATGGCGCATCAGCGACCCACGCATCTCCCTCCCTATGGACCTCGGAGCTTGCCAATCCCGCTGCCCAAAGCGGCAGGTTTTCGGGGTTGGAAACAAACTCATAGATATCGCTCGGGCGTCGCGCGATATAGATGCTTACATGTTGTACCTCGTTCATGGGGACACCTCATTCTTTTCTGCGACCATAGCAAAGGCCATCTTTATGGGCTTGGTCACAGTAGGTACACCGGCTACACCGATTCCAGGGCAAGTTATTCTGAGGGATCCCCTGCACCACCACGCCCAAGGGGGATGAGCTCTCTATGAGCCGTCCCGCTCATGTCTACGTACACTACCCCACCGTCGAGAGTGATCTCGTAGAATGGCTGAAAAGGTGTTGTGCTCTGAAGGCATGGGCGCCAAACGCACCGTTGAGAGCCGGGTTTAGCGGACGGTTTTACTGCATGTGCTATCCGCAATGCCTCATCAGCTTGAAGATAGTATGGTTGATTTGATTTTGGAAATATCACAAAGCCGAGGAACTTGCCGGTCATCGCATCAAGACGGATGATTAGATCCTCTTTCCCCCGCGCAGGGTGCCAGTGGACCAAATAGTACGCTACGTATTCCTCGTCGAGACGTTCAACCAACAAGGGCTGCCCGGGATGTCCCTCCCGGGCAGCCCCAAATGACTCTTCACCAAAGAACGCATGAACCGTGACAACCTCTCTTGCCGCTCTGATGGCTGCAGTTACGTCAATCCACTTGTTGTCGTGATTAATAGGCGATGCTCCTTCGTATCGTTGTCATCACGCACCGCGACCTGTCGTCGTTAACTGGGTGAATATTTCCCCATCGACTCTTACATAGAACTTAATCGACCCGATAGTGAATTGATAGAAGGGAAGATTTGGCGACCATGACTCCCAGCAAGGTTGCCATACGAGGGTCGGTGCCACACACATTGCCTCGGGGAAGATTTTGAGACTCCCCAGTTCCTTTGGTAGGCGAAGCTTACGACCAACCACCAACTTGATGGCTGCTTCGCGGCTCAAAAACTCGGTTCTGACCGGCTTGTCCAGTAGCCGTATGCCATTGAAAGTGCCAAATCGTGCATCGACTCGCAGTAACGCCTTCACCGCTCGCTCCGTTCCCCATGGAACCAGGTAATAATAGCTGTTCCTTTGGTCCAGTCGTGTTACGAGTTGGGGCTCGAGAGGCTTGCCTTGGCGCAACGCCTGGGAAACCTTCTTATCCTCTTTCAAGCGATAGGTTTCAAGTCCCAACTGGCTCAATTTAATCGCATCGCCTCTTGATAGAAGCTTGTCACCTGCCGCCGGCCTTCTAACCTTCATTCGCTCTGGTACTTCCAGGTTTCTTACATCCGGATCGCACACTGAGATGAATTGACTGTTGCCTACGGGATCATCGTAATTGCATCCCGTAAAGTACGTGGTTTGCCAGTCTGCATAGGTAACAAACTCGTTTGCGTTTCCGTTAACCCCACCGGATCCGCAAACGTCTGTTGCTGAGTGGGGCTCATTGTCACGCGCAACCGAATTATGAATCCAGAAACCTTCAACCGCATAGCCCGATCCTGGCACAGGCTCTACGTCCGTTTGCACTCCGGGCACGGTAATCCAATGCGCGCAGCCAAATACGAGAACCGCGGGAGAGACCTGGTATGTATGCAGCGTATACACAATATCGCGAGTCCCTTCAGCCTCGGTATTAGGCTTGTGAACAACGAAGGTATTGGTGAAGCTGGCAGGCCGACGATCGACGAGTGTGTAACGTAGTCCGTAAGGGTCGGTGTACCATCCGGCTTTGACGTTGTGGTCATGGTTTGAATCGTAGAGGTCATCCTGGTCAAGATCAGCGTATGAGACGCCGATCTCTGACAGGATGACCATCGCGCAAGCGGCCCCGCAGTAATAGCCAGTATCCTGCGTATGATATCTGGCTCCTGTATGTATCATCCAACTCATCTGTCCACTCCTTTTGCCCTGTCAGTATGATAAAAACCACACTGAATTATAGGCTGGCCTGCAGCGGACACAACGTTACGATTGCAACATATTCCTGTAAATAATGTGTCATTTGCGTTTCATGGAAGACACAATACGTCCCCCCAATGATCCCTGCGTCGGCCAGTTACCGACCTGGCTAATCTGAATCCTGCCGAAATCCTCAAGACTACTCCGTAACCCCTGGGCGGATCAGCGGGAACGATGGTTTGAGCCCTATTTTTGCGACTTGCGTATCTGCAGTTGCATGACGTGCCTACGCGTTCCCTCACGGGCCACCTCGGTGAACCCGGCCTCCCTGAACATGGAGACAAAGCCCATGTGCCGGTAGCTGGGCGAACCTGGGTCGACGGCATAGCCTTCCACCAGCCTTGCTCCGTGCTTCCTCGCATGACGAACTGCCGCCGTCAGCATCTGCCTGGCCAAGCCGATGCCGCGATGTTCCCGGCGCACAAAGAAGCAGGTAATCGATCAAATCTTCTCGGTCTCTTCTGCCTCACCAGGCTTGCGCAGGCCGTGGAACGTATTGAATGGCGCAACCGAGCACCAGGCGACCGGTTCCTCGCCCAGGTAACCGAGCAAGCCGACCGGCACCCCTTCACGGATGCGTTGCTCCATCAGGATTTTTCTGCCGGAACCCGACTTGCTCCGAAGGTCCTTTTGCTCGGCCCGCCAGGCCATGCACCAGCAATAGTTTGGGCTGCCGCGTGTACCGAAGAGCTTCTCAAAATCGTCCCAGCGCTCCGCGGTCACCTCCATGACCTTGAGCTTGGGCGTTTTACTGTGATCCTTCATGGCATGTAAACGTAGCCCATTGCGCTGCCATTACGCCTGCGCAGAGATACAAGACTTAAGCTCAAAACGACCCCGTCTTCACCTCCCCGGCACGCTCGTAACTCGCTACGACGACACCATTGGGCGTTGACTCCGAGTGTGTGAGCTTGAATGCCGCCGGAATGGTGCCTTCGGCAAAAAGACGCTTGCCCGTACCGAGGGTAATCGGAAAAATCTTGAGCCACAATTCATCTGCCAGGTCGTGCTTGAAAAGCGTCTGGAGAAGCCGGCTGCTGCCGTACACCTGAAGATCAGGGCCCTCTTGCTGCTTCAGTCTCCGTAGTCCTTCCACGACGTTATCTTTGATAATGAACGTGTTGTCCCACAGCGACTCGGTGAGCGTCTCCGAAACAACATACTTCTCCGCCGAATTGATGCCCGGCCAGTCGCTCTCGTGTGTCGGCCAATAGGAGGCGAATATCTCGTAAGTCTTTCTTCCGAGCAAAAGAGCGCGCGTTCTGGCCATCTGTTCGTGCATTACGGTGCCTAGCTGCTCGTCGAAATGTGGCACAATCCAGCCGCCATACTGGAAGCCGCCCTCGGTGTCCTCCTGCGGCCCGCCCGGCGCTTGAATGACCCCGTCGAGGGTTACAAATGTAACGACAATGATTTTTCGCATGGCCATTCTCCCTTCATGTGTGTGCATTCATTCCGCAATGCTGCCTAACAGCAGAGCAGTGGGGGCCGTGTAAATAGTTCTATTGTCCCTTTAGCGACCTGACTGCCGTGACAATTAGCGTAATCCCGAAGATCATGTCGGTTGCCACACCGAAATAGTGTGCTGGCACTGTTGCGGGCGCTTCACCGATGACCCCGAAAAATACGAGCATGGGCAATGTGATGACTGAAATCCCCAGAAAAATACAGCCGATATAGCCTGCGCGGATATCGTTACTAACTAGGTGGTAGAGTACTAACGCCCACGCAGTGTTAACGACCGGAAACGGCAGTGCCTGGATTGGCGGCGCAACGACGACCTCCATTACCGTTGCTGCGGCGATCCCGGTTGATATACCGATGGTTCCCAATAACACGGCTAGTAGGGTGTCTTTCCTGGTAAGGGCTCTCATGGAATGGTCTCCCGTGCGTGAAAACGACTTTCACAGATAGAATGATGCCGCTGCCTAAACCCGCACCGCACTCAACGGCTTGTGCGGTATAAAGATCCCGCAGCCAAGGTGCCGATGGGTACCCAAACCCTGCATCTGCAGGCGAAACGACTCCTCCAGCGACAGCTCCTCCACGCTCAGCAGCCGGGTGCAGAGGTGCCCCTGCGGGGTGCGCAGGGTGTGCGCCAGGCCGGGGAGGATGCGCTTCGGCCGCACGTCCATGACGCGCATCTCTTCGATGAGGCGCTGCACGAAGGCCTCCTCGCTCTCTTCGTCGCCGATCACCACGCGGCGGGAAAAGAGGGAGCGCGAACGGTTCAGTGGCAGCTCTGTCGCCTCGCAGACGATCATGCCGTGGTGGCCGACCCGCAGGCGGGCACCCTCCAGGGTGCGGGCCTCGGGGATACGCTCCTTCGGCACGCGCAGCACCAGTCGGGTGCGGCGGGAGAGGTGCAGCAGCGCATCGGGCTGTTGCGGCCGCTGCCAGCCGTGGGCGCTCTCGGCCACGTGCAGCGGGTGGATGCCAGCCAGCGGTTCGTGCTCCAGCCAGGGGAGGTGCGGTGCAATCGCGGCGAAGAGATCCCAGCCGTGGTCCACCGGCAGGGCGCGGCAGCGGATGGCGAATACGAGGTCGACCACCGCGTCGGGGATGGCGGTGTGCTCCTCGTCCGGTTCAGCTTCCCAGTGCATGGTGTTGGTTACCCCTTTAATGCCTTTCTTTCATCAGCTTAGGCTATATTCATGAAACGAACTGGGCTCCGTTCCTGAGATTGCTTCGTCGCCTGTGGCTCCTCGCAATGACAATCCCCTTTTTTTGTCATTGCGAGCGAAGCGAAGCAATCTCAAAATAGGGCTTTAACCGCAAACGACAGGGAGATGTCATGAGAGAACGAACATACTTCGTCTACATACTGGCAAACAAATCTAACAAAGTTCTATATACGGGCGTAACCAACAACCTGGAGCGTCGCCTGTATGAACACCGCAACGGCATTACGGAAGGATTCA
>Ga0209164_1005464_pt1 | contig 10822 bp, 9 predicted proteins | sample MTBNYHSulfiMetaG_FD_187458 | JGI IMG/M metagenome (GOLD analysis project Ga0209164, IMG submission 187458) | Enrichment culture microbial communities from rom New York Harbor, USA that are MTBE-degrading - MTBE-NYH (New York Harbor Sulfidogenic)... | ecosystem: Environmental > Aquatic > Marine >... | reverse complement strand
GCCATCCAGCGCCAGTGGCTCCAGCGCATCGAAAAACAGCTCATCGCCCAGACCATTCTGGACCGGGAGGACTTTGAACGGGGCGCCTTCAAAGCCCACGGCGGCTTCAACCGGTTGAACAAGATCTTCCAGGGCAATTTCCAGCAGGTCCTGGATGACATCTCCGCAAACCTTTATCCTGATCAGAGAGAGACCGCATGACCACCACCGAAATCGTTCAAAAACTCTGGAATCTGTGCAACGTCCTTCGCGACGACGGCATCACCTACCATCAATACGTCACCGAGCTGACCTACATCCTTTTCCTCAAGATGGCCGAAGAAACCGGTGCTGAGGACAAAATTCCTGAAGGGTATCATTGGGCCGACTTGACAGCGAAAAAGGGTATTGAACTGCACCAGTTTTATCGCAAACTTCTTCTGGAGCTGGGCACCAAAGGCAAAAACAGAATCCAACAGATCTATGTCAATGCCTATACCAACATCGACTATCCCAAAAACCTGGAAAAGATCGTCAAGGCCATCGACGGCCTGGACTGGTACAGCGCCAAGGAAGAAGGTCTGGGTGATCTTTATGAAGGGCTGCTCCAGAAAAACGCCGACGAAAAAAAATCCGGCGCCGGCCAGTATTTCACGCCTCGGCCCCTAATCAATGCCGTTGTCCAACTCGTAAAGCCGAAATTGGGAGAGCGATGTGGCGATCCGGCCTGCGGCACCTTCGGTTTTATGATCGCGGCCGATCAGTACCTCAAAGACCAGACCGATGACTATTTTGCCAAAGGGATCACCACAGAACAGCAGGAATTTCAGCGAAGACAAGCCTTCACCGGCATTGAGCTGGTACAGGACGCACACCGCCTCGCCTTAATGAACGCGATGCTGCACGGCATCGAGGGAGGGATATTTCAGGCTGACGCCCTGTCAAGCGAAGGTAAATCATTCAGAGATTACGATGTTATTCTCACGAATCCCCCTTTTGGCACCAAGCGCGGCGGAGAGCGGCCCACCCGGGACGACCTTACCTATCCTTCCTCTAACAAGCAGCTCAATTTTCTCCAGGCGATTTATCGGTCTCTGAAGACAAACGGCAAGGCCCGGGCCGCGGTGGTCCTGCCGGACAACGTGCTCTTTGCAGACGGCGACGGCCAGAAGATCCGCGCCGATCTCATGGACAAGTGCGACCTGCACACCATCCTCCGCCTGCCCACAGGCATCTTTTACGCCCAAGGCGTCAAGACCAATGTGCTCTTTTTCACCCGGGGCCAAAAGGACAAAGGCAACACAAAAGAAGTCTGGGTCTATGACATGCGTACCAACATGCCCGGATTCGGCAAACGCACCCCCCTGACCCTCAATCATTTCAAGGCATTTATCGAGGCATATGGAGACGACCCCTACGGCGGGGCAAAGCGCAAGGACCAGGGCGAAAAAGGCCGGTTCCGCTCTTTTACCCGAGAGCAGATTGCCAAGCGGAACGACTCGTTAGACATCACCTGGCTCCAGGACGACAGTGTCCGTCGCGGCGAAGATCTCCCGGACCCGGCCGACATTGCCGATGAAATCCTGGCCCAACTCAGTATTGCTACCGAAGAAATGCAGGAACTGGCGCGACTCCTGGGGGAAACGAGCTGACCATGGCAAAGAAGATTGCGACTCCCAAAGACTACCCCCAAACCCTCGAAGAAATCAAAAACCGGGTGCGCGCAGCCCAATACGAGGCGTTGAAGGTCGTCAACCGGGGACTTGTTGCGCTTTATTGGGACATCGGAAGCATGATTGCTCAACGGCAAAGGGATCAAGGCTGGGGCAAGTCCGTGGTTGAAACCCTTTCCAAAGACCTCCAAAACGAATTCCCCGGGATGAGCGGCTTTTCAGCCCAGAATCTCTGGTACATGCGGCAGTTTTACCTCGCGTATGCGGGGCACCCAAAACTCCAACCATTGGTTGGAGAAATCAGTTGGTCGAAACATCTTGTCATTATGGCACGCTGCAAGGACGACCTACAGCGGGAGTTCTACATACGCACGACCCGTAAATTCGGATGGACCAAGGATCTCCTGGCGATTCGCATACAGGACCAGGCCTATGAAAAGACCCTTCTGGGTCAGACCAACTTTGAAAAAAACCTGCCCGAATCCCTCAAAAACCAGGCCAAGCTGGCGGTCCGGGATGAATATACCTTCGATTTTCTGGAACTGGGCGATGAGCACAGCGAAAGAGAGCTTGAACGGGCGATCATCGCCCGAATCGAGCAATTCCTGCGCGAGATGGGCGGGATGTTCGCCTTTATGGGCAGCCAGTACCGGCTTGAGATCGAGGGTGATGAGTTTTTTATCGATCTGCTCCTCTACCACCGGACCCTCAAGTGCCTGGTGGCCGTGGAGCTCAAAATCAGCGAATTCAAGCCCGAATACGTGGGCAAGATGCAGTTTTACCTGGCGGCCCTGGATGACCGGGTGCGCCTCCCGGATGAAAACCCCTCCATCGGCATGATCCTTTGCCGGGAGAAGAAACGGGCGGTCGTGGAATACGCCCTGCGAGAAAGCAATAAACCCATCGGCGTTGCCGCCTACCGTATTGTTCGCCGCCTCCCGGCCGCACTGAAAGGTAAACTCCCGGATCCAAAGCAGATTGAGCGGCTGCTGGAAGCGGTTGAACTGCCAAATAGGAACGGTCTGAATGGTGGCGAGGAGGGGGCGTGAGGGGTAAGGAGAAAAGGAAGCTGCCGGAGGGGTGGGTTATTGCCCCCTTCAATCTTCTATTTAACAACGTGACCAGCAGCAATTTAAAACTCAAACAAAAGCTGTATGGACAGAATGGGAAATACTCGGTGGTTGATCAAGGCCAAGCTCTTATTGGTGGATATACAGATAGGGCTGAGCTTTTGCATCCCGCTTCATCTCCAGTAATCGTATTCGGTGATCACACAAGATGCGTTAAGTTCATCAATTTTAAGTTTGTGCAAGGTGCTGATGGCGTAAAGATACTTTCACCATGCAAAGTTATCGAGCCACTTTATTCTTTCTACCTTTTGAAAAATACCACTTTGCCAGACAAGGGATATAGTCGCCATTTTAAATTTCTTAAAGAATTGTCCTTCCGAGTTGCCCCTCTGAACGAACAAAAACGAATCGTCGACAAAATCGAAGAACTCCAGGCCCGAAGCCGTCGGGCTCGAGAGGCGCTGGAGACCGTCCCCGATCTGCTGGAGCAACTCCGCCAATCCATCCTGGCCGCTGCCTTCCGGGGGGACCTTACAAAAGAATGGCGAAAAAGGCAGGCAGGGGATCTAGAACCTGCTTCTGAACTGCTCAAACGAATCCGCGTAGAACGCCGAAAACGCTGGGAAGAGTCGGAACTGGAAAAACTCAAAGGCAAAGGCCTCACCGGCGATAAACTCGACGAGGTATTCGCCAAACAACGCAAAAAATATAAAGAACCGTCCCCGGTTGATACTTCCAATTTACCGGAACTTCCGGAAGGGTGGTGTTGGACAACGATCGAGCAAATATCGAGCAAAGTCGTTGATGGTGTTCATAAGAAGCCCAATTATGTTGAAAAGGGTATCCCTTTCGTGACAGTAAAGAATCTAACGGCAGGTCCAGGAATTTCGTTTGAGCGGCTAAACTATATTAGTCCAGAGGACCATGCTGAATTTACCAAAAGAGCAGATCCCGCTCCCAGGGACCTTCTCGTGTCAAAAGATGGAACCCTTGGCGTAATCCGTGTAGTCGATACTGATACAACTTTTTCAATATTTGTGTCAGTCGCTTTGATAAAACCGATTGATAAAAAGACTACATCTTGGCTTGATATCGCTTTGAGGTCTCCCCAAGGGCAAGAACGCTTGGTAGCAACAGGATCTGGGCTTCAACATATTCATCTTCGTGATCTTCGGGCAACATTGCTCCCATTTCCGCCTCTGGAGGAGATGAAAGAAATAGAGCAGGAAGTATCTAATCTTTTTCGTTTCGTAGATGATGTCGAGATACTTCTAATCAACAGCTCGAAATACACCCAGAGTCTTGATCAATCAATCCTCTCTAAAGCCTTCCTCGGCGAATTAGTTCCCCAAAATCCCGAGGATGAACCCGCATCGGTTCTGCTTGAAAGCATCCGTGCCAAACGAGCTACAGTTGTGCGGAGGGCAAAGAATTAGGAGGCTCAAATCAAAAGGAGCAAACCTATGAATATTGAAAAGGCGAGTGGGCCGGGAGTAGGCCCGTGGCTGATCGAAAACCTCCAATCTTGGGGCATTCATACGCTAACAGATGTTCAAATACGGGCTTTAGGCGTGGGCATCGCCGATGGTTGTAGCATGATCGTCAGTGCGCCTACTTCGACAGGCAAAACACTTGTTGGAGAAATCGCTGTATTGACGGCGTTGCGGAAAGGCGTTCGGGGAATCTATCTTGTCTCGCATAAAGCATTAGCTGACCAGAAGTATGTAGATTTTCTTGGCCGATTTGGCGAAAAAGCGACATCCCCTATCGGCTCAGTTGGCCTGAATACAGGCGATAGGGCGGAAGGAGATATTGAGGCACAATTGATGGTCGCCACATATGAAAAAGCACTCGGCCTCCTTCTTGCTGATCAGCTCAAGGTAGACAATGCACTCGTTGTGGCAGATGAATTACAGATTCTCGGCGAACCGGGACGGGGGCCGGATATCGAAACACTATGTTCAGTTTTTAGACAACGAGGAATCCGACAGTTCGTCGCCCTGACAGCAACCGTCGAAAACCCTCAAGACTTGGCGGGATGGATGCGCTGTCAGCTTGTTCAAAGCTTCCACCGAGATGTACCACTTTTTCAGGAGATTTGGTATAGCAACCGTATTTTTTTACGAATTCGATTTGGAGACGAAGAGGAAGAAGAGCTTTCTCTGGAACCCACCCCTCCTGACAATGTCATCGGTGTTGTGAAATATCTGATCGATATTGGACGAGGGCCTGTTCTGGTATTTACGGAGAGCCGTAGGGAAGCTGCTGAATATGCGACGTCATTTGGAAAAAGCCGTCCAAGGGTAGGTTCCGGAGTGCAACTGGCCGAGCAGTTGAATCTTTTTTCTGAGCCTACAGAATCATCGGAGCAACTCCGGGAGAATGCTGAAAGACGTGTGGCCTTTCATTCTGCCGATCTTACACCGCAAGAACGCCAAATAATTGAAGCGGGTTTTTTAGACTCTAAGTTCGAGGCCTGTTTCGCCACTTCAACTCTTGCGGCTGGTGTCAATTTTCCTTTTAGGTCAATCGTTTTTCCAAAATTGACCTTTCAGTGGGGAAATCGAGCAGGAATGCACTTGTCTCGGGCAGAATACCGGAATATGTCTGGTCGCGCCGGACGTCTCGGCATGCATGCAGACGGATTTGCTGTTCTGCTGCCGCGCAATAACGTTGAATTTTCCCATGCCAAGCGCCTCGTTTCTCCTGAAAACGATCAATTGTCCTCACAATTAGTCGCTTTGAGTATTCGAAAGACAATTCTTATGTTGGTCGCTTCTCGTTTAGCCAGTAATCTTGACGAAGTCATAGGATTCTTTCGAGAAACACTTTATTGGTATCAGACTCTTGAGCACAATCCCAGCATGCTTGAGACCCTAAAGGCAAAAAGCGAAGCGGCTATCCTGTGGCTGATTGAGCATGAATTACTGCAAGATAAAGAGGGATTTCTACTCGTTACACAACTTGGTAATTGTACCGCATTGTCAGGGCTACTCCCCGCGACAGCCGTAAAGTTCACAGGAATGCTTAGGGACTATAACGCTGAGTTCCAAAAATCCTTTGAAGATTGGATTGACGGCTTGATATATGCAGTTTGCGCGAGCGACGAATTTACTGGAGACCGCCCTTCTCGATTTTTACCATGGCCGATAAGAAAGTCGTATGACTCCGTGTCTTTCTGGACATCCAAGAAACTTCCAATACGCCTCGATCGCGCTGATATAAAGCTGGCCCAGTGTGCTCATGCAATTTCTTTGTATGTAAATGGAATTGCTGAAAGAAAGATCGCATACGCGTCGCAGTTGTCATCTGGCTCGATACATCGTTTGGCGATCGACGTTGCCTGGGTTTTAGAAGGATTGCACAAGTTGGCGTCGGTACCGGATTTGGGATGCCCGCAAACTTTAGGAAACCAGATAGCAATGCTTGCACGGAGGGCAAAGTGGGGTGCCCCAGCCGAAGCGCTCGATGTGCTACGTTTAGCCGAGCGACACAGCGTACCAGGCTTTGGCCGTCAAAGAGCCATGGCGCTTATCTCAATCGGTATCTCAACCGTTCACAGTATTATTGATACAGCCAAATCGAAACTCAGCGAAATATTGCGAAGTGATCAAAGAGCTCAAGCACTTCTTGACGCTGCTTCGAGCACGGTGGGCGTTGAGCCGAACAGACTTATGGCAACGCATGCTCGGCTTGCCAAAGATCTGGGAATTGAGCGGATCGTAGAAGCCTGTAATCAAGAGCTTGGCATCAATTACGAAAAGGCAATTGTTGCATTGCTTCAGGTCGAGGTTTCTTGGATCGTGAAACTCCTAGACGATGCAAATCGGCAAAACGTACCAGATCTTCTTATTCAATTGGGGGAAATACATATTCTTTTGGAGTGCAAGACTTGTAGCAAGTCTCCACCGTTAATCAAAAAGGAGGAAGCATGGGCAATATTACAGAAAGGAGCTGATTTTGAAAAGACGATGAGTCGGGTAACACTTGGTAAGCCTGCGTTTGACGAAACCTCGAAGAAGAAAGCTGCTGCGTCATACGACATCACCTTAGTCGAGCACAGCGTCTTTTTAGAAGGATTGTTACGCGTTCATGCCGGAAGCTTAGAACCAGCGGAGTTTTTGAAGTGGTTGGCCTCGCCTGGATTCGCAGAGATGGAACGACTCGGTGGCGTGCCAACATTTTCCACAACTGTTTCCTAAATTAAAACCTGACCAGCCCTTCTCCGCGGTTGCACGAGAGTGTCTCAACGCCAGCGGTTATCTCTGGGCACAAAAACTTGCCGCGATGGGATGATAAACATGTAGATTTTAGAAATCAATATATCCACCCTCTCCTGTTCTCTCGGAGTGATATCATAATGTACCTCTTTAATGATAGTCGAGCCTGTCACCGATGTTTCCATAATAAGGATCTTATTGATTATATTCGAAAAGAAGGGAAACATAGCTGGTGTGATTGGTGTGGAGGAAGAAATGTCTATGTTGTCCCTCTCTATAGATTGGGAGATATCTTTAGAGAGGCTGTAAGTATCTATAAGCATGATGATAATTATAGCGATTCCATATCTTTTCTACTTCAAGAAGACTGGAAAGTATTTAGCGATAAAATAGAAGAGGCCCCTGATGATTTAATGCAAGAAATGACAGTTGCAGTCCTCAAGGCAGGATTGACTGAAAAGGATTATTTCACTGATTATCCAAATTACGATGAAGGCTTTCGTCATGAGGAACCCTGGCTGGAAGAACATTGGCATTATAAAGCTGAAGCCTATTTTGAAAGAGGATGCACTCTAAATGGCCTAAACGAATTTGCCGGAGGAAATGATGATCCGAATTATGCCGATTTCCCTGATCAGCTTGAGGCGGCATTTGAAGACCTTTCTATCGAATACGAGCCGGGCAAAATCCTTTATCGTGCAAGAATCCATAAGGAACGTTCCCGACGCCAAAGATTCGAGCTTTCTGAACTGAGCGCTCCGTCCCCAAAAGAAGCAGATGTAGGTCGGGCGAATCGCAAAGGAGAGCCGGTTTTATATCTTGCGAGCGATGTAAAACAGCCCTTTCTGAAGTTCGGGCGTGGAAGGGAACCGCAGTAGCTATCGCTGAAATTCAAGTGAAAAGAAGGGTTTTGGTTGTCAGCCTTCTTAATCACCAACCCCCAGAAAGTCCCTTTTTTAATGAGCTAATAAGATGGGAGGTTCAGCTCGCAAGATTATTCAATCGTCTGGCATTTGAGTTATCAATGCCCGTTATGCCTCATGAGGAAGAAAATCTCTATTTCTCGACACAATATCTTTGCGATTGGGTCAGAAAGTTCGGATATGATGGAATCGAATATCCAAGCGCGATGGGAAATGGCTTCAATGTTGTTCTTTTCAACCCAGAAGATGCCGAGGGTATCAGCCTAGAATACGTTCGTGTCGAAGGAATTTACCATTCTACCAGTCCATTGAAGGATAACGACCCCATATATGAAGAAGGTCCTTTTGATTACCTTTTTCAGCAAATAAAACAGGAAAAAGTACAACCATGAATCAAATCAGCAAATGAGTTTCAAATGTTCCTTACTCCATCTTGTGGTCCCGGCTCAATGCAACTTATTGAAACTGTGTGAGAAATTGTAATAAAACAGCCCTAAATAGGGCTTATAGCCGCCATTTTGACCCCGAAAAAGATCTTTTGGGATTAAGAAGATGGTGGGGGCGGGACGCGACGGTAGGCACGTGAAAGAAAGAAGGGGAAACCAAATCCCTACCAAACACGACAGCTTTACAGACGAGGAATTGGATTTTATCATTAACTTATCGACCGGAAGAGAGAGACAAGCTCATGACCGGCATATCCCGGAAACCTTCTGGCAAACCCGGCAACCCAGCACAGGATTTCACGGCCCTGGTGGAGGCCGTGCGGCGGGTGCATAACGAGTGCGCCGCTGCTGTCAACCGTACGGTCAACACCACGTTGACGCTCCGCAACTGGCTCATTGGCGGTTACATCCATCACTACGAGTTGAATGGATCAGACCGGGCACAATATGGCGAGCGCCTGATAGACAAACTGGCTGAGGCCTTACGCCTCCAGAAGATTCCTGCCACGGATCGGCAGCGGCTTTACGCATATATGAGCTTCTACCGGACCTATCCTCAGATCGGACAAGCCGTACCGCAGGGGCTGCACCCGTTCGATACCTCCAACACGACGGGAATTTTCCGGTCACTGACCGGAAAAACTTTCTCTGCCTCAGAAAAATCTGAGATTGTCCGGTCAGCGACTGTACAATTGCAGCTTTCAGCCGAAAAGCTGCTGGGGAGTCTTTCTTACACTCACCTGGAACAACTCACCGCCCTCGAAGACCCTCTCAAGCGGGCTTTCTACGAGATCGAATGCATTCGCGGGAATTGGTCTGTGCGGGCACTCAAACGGCAAATTGCGACGCTGTATTACGAACGATCCGGCCTTTCCACGGACAAAGAAAAGCTCGCTCAAATGGCCAACTCCGTCGCCGAAAAGGCCGAGCCAAAACTTGCCATTCGAGATCCCTACATTTTTGAATTCCTTGGGCTCAAGGCCAGTGAGGCCGTAAGTGAATCCAGCCTCGAAGACGCCCTCCTGGACAACCTGCATAAGTTTTTGATGGAACTCGGTCACGGCTTTTGCCTCGAAGCCCGGCAGAAAAGCATCGTCATTGGAAAAACCCGGGGATTTGTGGATCTGGTCTTTTACCATCGTATCCTCAAATGCCATGTCCTCATCGAGCTCAAAGTGGACACCTTCAGCCATGAACATTTAGGACAGCTTAACACCTACGTCTCCTGGTATCGCAAGCACATGATGACTGATGGGGACAATCCGCCGGTAGGGCTCCTCCTTTGCACACAGAAGGACCACACCCTAGTGGAATACGCTACCGCCAACATGGACAACCGTCTTTTCGTTTCAAAGTACCAGCTTGAATTGCCTACGAAAGAGGAACTGGAACGTTTCCTCCAAGACAAACGCCGGGAAATAACTGAAGGATAAGATCTCATGATTGTCATCACATCTATCATGAATATGGCAAGATTGCGGCTCCGCGGTCGATCAACCAGATAAGAAGAGAAAAAGGTTGCCGGATCTCCGCAGATGCGAGCGTCTGCCATGGGTAAGACCTCTTATTGAGCATCCATCGGACCCAGAGGTTCTTGCCTGGGATTATGAAGAGGGCGATCGGACGATAAAAACCTATGTTTGGATCAAAGACTATCATTTTGTTACAATTATGAAACGCTATCCAGACCAAAAGCGAAGGCTGATCACATCGTTCTATATTGACACAAAATTCAAGAGGGATGACTTTGAAAGGAAATATTCAGACCGAATCAAATAAGAAAGGTCTGCTCGGATGGCAGACCCATCTCCTTCGGCTCTTACACCTTGGCAGGATGGCCGATGAGTAATATTAAGATACTATTAATCATACCTGTTGTCAAGTTCAAAAACGCCTACAAAGGATGTTGATGCCGTGGCTCCTGTCCGGGTTCGAGTCGGACCGAGACAGATGATTGAAACTATTGCAGAAATCGTGATAAGGAATCCTCGAATAGGGCCTATAACAGGCCTTTTGACCCCCAAGAAAGATTTTTCAGGATCGGGAGATGGTGGATTCGGAACCCGACGCCAGGGCATAAAAGGAAGGGGGGCAACCAAGTCTTTGTCAAACACTCCGGGGTGTTATCGCCAGGAGCTGGTTGCTATCGATTATGACATCTCCTATCGTATGAGCCGGGGGGCGGACAATTGATTTAAGGGGGATATGGCCGTTATGCGCTTAAAAGAATGCCCTCAAGTTCAAGATCGTTCCCTGAAAGCATCTGGGCGTGTTCTCGAGCAGGACGTGTACAAGGTTGGATTGGTGGAAAGGCCTGCCCGAATGGCGTATGAGAGGACCTATGAAGCTTGAAATCACTAAACATGCAAGGAAGGAAATGGACCGCAGGGCGATACCCGACGATACTGTGGAGGCGATTTTGCAGAAACCAGATCAGATCGTTGAAGGATACGGGGACACGAAGGCTTACCAGTCGATCATGGATTTTGGGACAGGGAAGAACTATCTTGT
>Ga0209164_1005462_pt1 | contig 10826 bp, 7 predicted proteins | sample MTBNYHSulfiMetaG_FD_187458 | JGI IMG/M metagenome (GOLD analysis project Ga0209164, IMG submission 187458) | Enrichment culture microbial communities from rom New York Harbor, USA that are MTBE-degrading - MTBE-NYH (New York Harbor Sulfidogenic)... | ecosystem: Environmental > Aquatic > Marine >... | reverse complement strand
GAATATGGTATTATGGTGAGCCAAGGTCAGATATCCTCCCTGTTTTGCAAGATTTTTAGGTGAAATCATTGTAGCATAAAACATGAGGATTCTGGCCTTTTTCTTTAAACTTTATGGGACAGCAGTGAGCCGGTATATAAAAATCGATAGTGATTACGCGATAAATGATCTCTGACTTGTTCGTCAAAGGGTACTACGTCTCCCTTACAGTTGAAGGTCGGGCAAACGCCTCTGACATTTTCTGAAGATATTGCACCGCATAGATTGCAAATGTACCAAAAAGTATCATCAGATTCCTGCACAATCCTCCAATATCTGTGATCAAGACGATAAAGCACGCCTTGCTTCGGATCGCTAAACTGACACAACCCTTCATCTTTCCATTTATCACAAACGTCGTCCCAAATCTTGCACAAGAGTTTCTTGCTTTGCTCGTAAGCGTCATTTTGTCCTGTGATTTCCTTATAGAGTTTTACTATATATTCCAATCGGGCATTCAATCTGCTTGTGGCGGGAATAAATGAGTAAATTCTCTTTTTGGAGTCCGGGCCTTCACCCCTGAATCTGTATTCTCTGTTTCTCGGAGCAAAAAATTCATCTTCTGGACTAGGACCGTCTTCTGGAAAAGTGACAGCATTATTGAAGCGAAATGTATTTATAACCGTCTTGTATACCCAAACCGCCTCATCTTCAGTGAGATTCCAAGGCGGCTCCTGAATTTCTTTGATTGGCTTCCAGCCCTGGGGTACGACAGGAACGAAAGACACTAAGCCAACTCCTTCCAAGGAATTTCTTCTATCCCATGTGCCGAAAAAATCTTGGAGTATCCATTTCCAGACCTCTTTTTTTCTCTCTTTTACGTCCAGATCAGTTTCGAATAGGCTCTTTTCCTGGGCAATTTTTAAAACATCTTCACATAAAGAGTTAAGTCGATAATCTTTAATAGTGGCGTTCTGTCGGAGGGCCGCTATAATTAGCTGCCGAAATAATATTCTTTTGTATGTAAATTCAAGATAGGGCGCAAAAAATGCCGCATCTTGCCTGCTATCCGAAAAACTCAGGATTTTTTTCTCCTTTGTTTTGTTAAGGCTCTGGTACATGGCCGTAATGAGTACGGCGGCCGGGGCATCCTTTTGGAAAATAAACTCGCGGACAATATTAGCTGAGCGTAATCCACACAGATGGCATTTATTAAGATTGGCATTCTTTACAGTTATTTCAAATAATGTTCGCATTGAACCATCTTCATGGTTGCAAGCACATACGGGCTTCTTTTCTGAAATAGTCCCACATTTTGTGCATAGTTTCCAAACTTCGCCTTTTTCAGTAATTTCTTCAGGCACGGCCACTTCCTGGTCCTGGTCATCCTCTATTTCCGTTTCATCTTTCCAGAGAAGAAAAAACCTATTTTTTTTATCTCTGCCTATCTCAGAGAAAGAATGGGTTAATTTTTGATCCCTGACGTCGCCAATCAGATATTCCTGTCCGCACCGGCGACAAGAAGCCAATTCAAAAACTGGATTTCCTGTTTCAGTTTTTTCACGCCTGTCAAGAAATATTTTTGGCTCTGGATAAAATGATACAAAAATGCCCTCTGGCGCACGCACAAACAAGTGGTATCTTGTTGAAATAAGCGGCAAGGACTCAGTGTGAGGACGCGCCCAGACCGCCACATTAATCATACTGATGAAATGTTTTAGTTGTTCATCTGTAGGCTCATTATTTCCAATAATTTTTTTGAGGCATTCATCAAAATTTATGGCCCCCTCCTCCAAAATATTTTTTAGTTCCTTAATCTTTTCATCTTTTGATAGAATTTCATAAAGAAAACGTTTGGCATCGTTTCTGGATTGTTCTTTTGACCTATTTAAAAGCTCATTCGGAACACCGTACTCCTGGCATAGATTAAAGTATTTATTCAGAGAAGAGTCTTCAATATTTTCCTGTATCATTTTATCCAGAGCCGAGTATATCTCAATAGGATACCTGAATGATTGTGACTCAACTGTTGTTTTTATCCTTTCTCCTTTTATTATGTCTTGTCGATTTTGGTCTAGCGGGAGCCACTTAAATTTTTCCCCGAAAAGGTTTGTGGCGAAATCCGCTACCTTTTTAAAATCCTCATCCTCTTTGACAAGGGTGGCGCTGGTCGCAATGCATTGCAATTCACCTTCCATGTTTTTGCATACCCTATCCTTGAGTCGGCGAATAAGCATAGCTACCTCAATACCGGTTGCTCCGCTATAGATATGCGCCTCATCCAAGACAAGAAACTTCCAATGACCGGCATATTCACCATCAAAAAATGGCGAATCATCAGGCCTAAGAAGCATGTACTCCAGCATGGCGTAGTTGGTTATCAGAATGTGAGGAGGATTGTCCCGCATTTCTTCTCTCGAAAGAAGCTCGCTGTTTATGGGCTCCACGCCAGGATTGTTAAGTCTAAACTTTTCTTCACCATCTCGCTTCGTCTCGCGCGTGTCTCCTACATAACGGCCGAATGTAATTTTAACCTCTGGCATTCTTTCTTCCATGACTCTGCCTATTTCCCTTATCCTGCGTAGCTGGTCATTCGCCAGTGCATTCATAGGGTAGAGTAAAAGAGCCCTCACCCCTGGAGTAAGCCTGCCTTCCTGATGTTCCGTCAAAAGATGGTTGTAAATTGGTATCAGGAAGCATTCTGTTTTCCCGCTTCCGGTTCCGGAGGCAATAACCACATTACGGCCTCTTAATATCTTTCTTAATGCTTTTTCCTGGTGCAAATATAATTTTTTTTGTTCCAAAAAATACATTGGGTTAGATTGCCTCCCCTTATAATAATATGGAGAAGTCAAATTAAAAACCTGAGGTAATAAAAACCGATCATCGATGAGTTCTCTAAAGTGACCGCCCTCTTTGAATGGCGGAATTGCCTCCAAAATAGGGCCGTTGGTGAACTGGAAAATTTCAACCATTTCATGGAACAACGTCCGAAGCTCATTATCTCTAAGCCGAAAAGTGCTCGTTAAATATCGTTTATAGCTTTGCTTTATATCCCGAGTTATTTTGAGAGGGTCAGTTGCCATCCTCCTTCACTCCTAGTATAATGATTTTATGGTTTCGATGTTTTGGGAATATGTGGTTTTTCTTCGCCTATCCAATGGTATATGCAGGCAGCGCAGCATATTTACGTCTATCCCGGCTTCTCTTACTTCCTGAAGACTGAACCCCCTGCCAACCCGCATCCCTTTCGCCCCTTTTACTTTAGCTTTCTGATAGGGCATTTCCGCTTGTTGTTTTTTTTCGGCCTCACCAAAATGTATAATTTTAATTTTACCAATTTCTTGGCCGCTCTTTTCCCTGAACTCTGCCTTAAGGTTTACTTCACCACTATTCTTGATCGTTTCGTAAAATTTATTTAACCAAAGTTTATAAATTGCCCCCGTCCCAGCAAATTTTTCTTCCTGAATTATTTTTTCCTTTGATTCAAGAACAGCCAATATATCATATTTGCCATAAGCATCATTAGTGTTTATCTCAAGATAGCGTTCTACCCCCGTGACCAATTCATCCTTTGATATTAACAACGGTCTGTCAGCCCAACTCGACTGCTCATCAATTTTCCACCGGACTCGTTTTAATGTGATCCTTATCTTTACCACGTTTCCCGGATTATCTTTTTTGCTAATACACAGATTTACCACATCATCCGCTGGCGGGATCTTAATGTCATTGCAATCTTTTGTCTTTTTTATTTTGTTCTTAGTCCTTAACTGGAAATCATCCTTTAAAATTATTTCGACAGTCGCTGTTCTGTGCCCCTGGTTGTAGTCAGGCAAAGAAAGGTTTTGATTGTATTCAAGCCGAAGACCGGGGATATGCCTGAAAAATAGAGTGTCTGTTGGGAGGTGTTCACCAGTTTTACATATATCAATTTGAAATTCACCGCAGTCACATGGCAACTGTCCTGGAACTTCTACTTCTAGGCAGTTTTCGCCTGTCCAATTTTTTTCAAAAACCAGATAGCCGGAGAATCTGTGTTGAAGCCAGGCCGTCCACCCGTCTATCTCTTTTTTTGCTGAATATAATCTTATTTTGTCGCTAGTAAAAATGGGAGATTGCGCTGTAAAATCATCTTCAACTAATCCGTCTCCTTCAATCCAAAAGTAGGTGTGGCAAGGTATTATTTTTTCTATATTTGTTTCATTTTCCCTTATGATAATTTCGTTAGCCTCTTTCAAATTGATTCTAAACGGCTGTTGGTAATTTTCCCATATCCATACCTCTTTTATAACATCTACATTATTGATAACTGAAAAGTTTTCCTTCATCAGAATCCATACATGCCTTTTAGGGAGATCATTAAAAAATCCCTCGCCATCACAAAGATAGTGCATCCGGGCGCAATCATTGCTTGTATCCACAAAAGCATAATAAGGTATGTTTTCTGGGTGATTGTAAGTGTATGTTCTGTTTTCTAATTCATTAGGAAAATCAATTCTGAAGCTCTCTAAGGGTCTATCAATTTCTACCTTTTTTTCTTCGGTTCGTAAAAGATTGTTTTTTTGTTTCGAGGTTTTTACAGGAACAGTTCTTTCTTTTTTGTTCAAAACCAGTTTATACTCGATGGTCTTCGGGGAAGTATCGCCTTCTTCTTGATTGAACTCTTGCGCGGGCAGAACCAGGAAAACTTTTGCCTCACTAAGATTGAGTGCGACAAATGGTGACATTACTCTTGTCAAGGGAATGTTTATCTGCTTTTTGCGGTTTTGTTTTTTTGTCGGACGTCTATTTCTTGCTTTGATTTGCCTTTCGGTTTTTTTCTGGGAACCTCCTAAATCTATTTCGTTGGGTTTTACTTTTTCAGTCTTATTTTTATTCTCCGTGACTCCCTTATGTTCCTCAGGTATTTCCATGGGAGATTTTTTTATGTAAGGTTTGGCTATTTTTTTCTTTTCCACCTGTGTTTTTGCTTTTTCCGGCTCATCAACCCCTGTTATTCGTGTATCCTTTTCTATTTCTTTCTCAACTGTTTGCGTCCTTGTCTTTTTGAGTGTATCTGTATCAATGAATGAATCATCTTTGTCAGACTGATTTTTATCTTTCTCGTTATCTTTTCTTGCTTCTTTATTGACTTCTGTGTCGCTTTGTTTCTCGCTTTCAATCGGTTTATGATTGTTTTCAGAAATTTTAGAACCGTTTTCTTCAGATAATTCAGGTGGTGTTATCAATGATCCCGTATCTGGGGGTGGTTCTGGTATACCTGGTGGGGACGATTGATCTGTTTCGGGGGGCTGCGCTTCAAAGGGGGCTTTGGATGGCGGCTCTCTGGTTCTATCTTTTTGAGATAAAAGTTTCCTTAACCATGCGAGCAGTTTCTTCAGCAGATCAAATGACATGCTATATAACCTGCTTTTTAAAAGGTTCCTACTTCATTATCCCATAAAAATATCCTGGTGAACTTGCTGAAACCTAGTAAAACGAAGTTGTTGGAATTTAGCTCTTGTTTAAAATATCGTTTTTGCCTGAAAATCCGAATTTGTTTGTCCAGATGGTAAATTGCCCCAATTTTTTAAAATTATAATAGGCTTGTCTTAGGGTGGCAAGTAATTTTTCCTCCCAATTATTAAAGATTTTCCCCAGACCGAGCCTGGAAAAGAGGGGGGATTCGAATGGGTCTCTTGTCCGCCTGGCGGCGGACCAGGACGGTGACCGGGCCACCCAGCGGTTTCAATCCCAGGCCGGGGCCTCTTGCGCCTGCGGCGCCCCGACAATGAATTGTCGGGGCCACCCATATCGACCGTTACGTAGCTGGCCGCGCCGGCCACGAGTTGCCGGGGGCCTCTTGAGGGTAGGGGCGACGCATGCGTCGCCCAATCGTCTAATTTTTTGACATCATTCAAGCCGGTGTCAAAAAATCATCCAGAAGATTTACGGTTCTGAAGGAAACTTGGCGGGCAACCACCTAAAATTAAAGCCTGTTTAATCTCCATTAAGATTTATTGGCCAGCGGCCTGGTTTTTGCTAAACTTATACCTAAAATAAAATCAACGCGATTTTTAGGAGGCAGGTCAGATGGGGGAAAAAATAGAACTCAAAGTTTCGGGCATGAGTTGCGGCCACTGTGAAATGGCCGTCAAAAAAGCCTTGCTCGGCGTGGCCGGCGTGAAAGACGCTCAGGCCGACCATAAAGCCGGCCGGGCCGAAGTGGAAGCCGAAGGTCCGGTCGACCGCCGGCTTTTGATTGACGCCATAAAAAAAGCCGGTTACGAGGCCAGTTAATTGCGGCCGCCGCGTCCGAAGACGCTGTTTCTGCCCGTTTTGGGCCTGTTGGCCGCGGTCCTGGTCCTGCTGACCGTGGTCACGGTCACGACTTATTTCAACCTGGACCGGGCCGGCCGACAGGCCGAAAGGATTCTGGCGGCCCAGGGTTCGGCCATTGTGTCCGGGCTGGCCGCCGGGCTGCGCACCGGCTGGCGGCATTGGATTTGGCAGGCCGATTCGCTCCAGGAATTGACCCAGCAGATGTCCCAGGCCGGGGATGTGGCTTATATTGCGCTTTTGGACGGGCGCGGCCGGATTCTGGCCCATTCCAACCCGAACCTGGTCGGAAAATTTTTGGGGCAAACCGGCCAGATCGTGGCCCGGTTGGAAACGGAGCAAGTGACCGGCTGGTTTGACGAGACCGGGCTGTATCTCTCCGGCCGGCGGCTGAGCCCGGAAGAGTACGGACTGAGGCCGCCCGGCGAAGGCATGGGGCCGGGAATGATGATGAGACGCCAGCACCTGCTCCAGATGAATCCCGACCTCAGACCTCAGGTAATCCTGGTCGGCCTGGAGACCAAGACTTACCGAGAGGCCCGTGACCGGCAGTTCCAGCACGCCTTGATCATGGCCGGGCTGCTTTTCGTCCTGGGCTCGGGGGCCATTTACTTTATTTTCGTCATTCAGAACTACCGGACCATCGACCGGACCTTGTCGGACTTGAGCACTTACACGGCTCAGATCGTGGACAACATGCCCAACGGCTTGATTACCCTCGACGCCAGAGGCGAGCCGGTCATGATCAACCGGGCGGCCCGCCGGATGTTCGGCTGGGGGGACCGCGAAGAGAAAAGCCTGGCTGAAGCGCCGGTGATCAAGGCTTTGTGGGAGCGGTATGCCGAGCGGCTGCAAAGAGAATCGACCGTGGTGGAAGAAGAATTCGAGGCCCCGATGGACGGCGGCGGGCTGCTGCCTTTGGGCGTGGGCGCAGCCGCGGCGCCGGGTGGGGCCCTGGGTGAAACCGAACCGGGCCTGGTCTTCATCTTGCGGGACCTGCGTCAAATCAGGGCCTTGGAAGACCGGGTGCGGCAGAATGAAAAGCTGGCCGCCGTGGGCCGTCTGGCCGCGGGCGTGGCTCACGAGGTCCGCAATCCGCTCAGTTCCATGCGGGGCCTGGCTCGTTTTCTGGCCCGGGATTTGGATGACCAGAGCCGGGAAGCGGAGTACTTGAAGGTCATGGTCGAGGAAATCGACCGGCTGGACCGGGTCATCAGCGGCCTGCTGGACTTCGCCCGGCCGCGCCGGCCCGAACTCAAGCCGGTCAACCTCAACGAGACGGCCCGGCACACCGTGGACCTGATCACCGACGACGCCCGGCATCAGGGGGTCAGCGTGCGGGAAGACCTGGCCCCGGAAAAACCGTTCATTCTGGCCGATCGGGATCAGGCTGTTCAGGCCATGCTAAACGTACTGCTCAACGCGGTCGAAGCCATGTCCCAGGGCGGCCGAATGACGGTCAGCACCAAGTCGGACGGGCAGGAAGCCCTTTTTATGGTGGAGGATTCCGGGCCGGGCTTTCCGCCGGGCGACCGGGGCCGGTTTTTGGACCCGTTTTTCACCACCAAGGAAAAGGGGTCGGGTCTGGGCTTGGCCCAGGTAGCCAGAATTATGGAAGCCCACGGCGGAAGTCTGGAGCTGGGCGGGGAAACCGGCATGGGGGCCCGGGTGACTCTGCGTTTTCCTACGGCCGAGAAGGAGCGGTCCGAGGAAACATGAATAAAAATTTGATCATGGTCGTTGATGACGAATCGGCCCACCGGCTGATGCTCAAGGCTCATTTGGAAGGGGCCGGGTTCGAGGTGGTCACCGCGGCCGACGGCCAGGAGGCCCTGGACCTGGCCCAGGCTCGATCCCCGGACCTGGTTCTGCTGGACCTGAAGATGCCGGGGCTGAGCGGGCTGGAAGTCCTGGAGCGGCTGAAGGAGTCCAATTTCGGCCGGCCGGTGATCATCATGACCGCTTTCGGGTCCATCGAGTCGGCGGTCCAGGCCCTCAAGCTGGGGGCCGAAGACTATTTGACCAAGCCTCTGGACACGGATCAGGTCCTGGTCAAGATTCAAAAGGTCCTCCAACTCCAAGACATCGAGGAAATCCGGGTCAAGCGGGAAGAAAACCTGGCCTTCAAGTTCGATTTCAGCAGCCTGCTGGGCCGGAGCGAACCCATGCTGGCTTTGAAGGAGACCCTGGCCCTGGTGGCCCCGTCCGAGGCCACGGTGTTGATCACCGGGGAAAGCGGGACGGGCAAGGAGCTGGTGGCCCGGGCCATTCACGAAAACAGTTTCAGGTACAACAAGCCTTTTATCGCGGTCAATTGCGCGGCCCTGCCGGAAACGCTTTTGGAGAGCGAATTGTTCGGCCACGAAAAGGGGGCTTTCACCGGGGCTCACCAACGCAAGGAAGGCCGGTTCGAGCTGGCCGACCACGGGACGCTGTTTCTGGACGAAATCGGAGAGATGGCCCTGACCACTCAGGCCAAGCTGCTGCGGGTGTTGGAAGAGGAGACTTTCGACCGGGTGGGCGGGACCAAGCCGGTCGAGGTGGACGTCAGGCTGATTGCGGCGACCAACCGGGACCTGGAGGCGGAGATCGAGGCCGGCCGGTTCCGGGAAGACCTGTTTTACCGGCTGAACGTGGTCCAGGTGCACGTGCCCAGCCTGCGCGAACGGGGGCCGGAAGACATCGGGCTTCTGGCCGAGCATTTTCTGGCCGATTCGGCTCAGCGCAACCGCAAGAGGATCAAGGGTTTCCGGCCGCGGACCCTCAAGGCCCTGACCGGGTATCCTTGGCCGGGCAACGTGCGCGAGCTGATAAACGCGGTGGAGCGGGCCGTGATTCTGGCCAGGGGGGACCAGATCGAACTGGAGGATTTGCCTTTGACCATCCGGTCCTGGGTGGACGGCCGGGGCCGGAAGGAAGAAGCCGGGCCACCCCGGTTGAGCGCGGGCCTGACCTTGAGGGAGGTCGAGGCCGAACTGATCCAGCGGACTTTGGCCGAGACCGGGGGCAACCGGACCAAGGCGGCCAACATGCTGGGCATCACCCGCCAGACCCTGCTCAACAAGATCAAGGAATACGGGTTGGAGTGAGCTATGAATAACTCCAAATTAAATATCGCGCCACCTGAACATACTACCAGTTGAAAGTATGAATAAAAATTTAGACATACAGGTTTTACGAGAAAAAGTTATATTTTCATTGGAAAACCAAGGATTTCTCTACCACAGTGGGAAAATCACTTTACCGAATAATGTTGATAAAGAGGGCATTAGAAAACTACACCAGGAGGCCGTTCAAACAAGAGTAGAAAAATCTAAGAAGGGCCTTGTATCTTATGAACCTCGACTTCTTTCTTATATTGCCGATGGTAGAGAGATAGAGCCTGACAAAATCTTTCCTATCATGATTCAAGTAGAACCAGGAACAGAAAACGAGCTACTTTTCCGATACGCTTCCCTTCATTGGAGTATTCCGGTCTCATCCGGGTATGGAAGGCGTTTAAGGTTTGTCATCTTTGATCAAAATAACGGTAAACTCATTGGTTTATTTGGACTCGGGGACCCGGTTTTTAGTCTCGCCGCCAGAGATAAATGGATAGGCTGGAATAAAGAACAAAGAAAGGAGAAATTGAAACACGTAATGGATGCGTTCGTTCTGGGTGCTGTTCCGCCTTATTCTCATCTTTTATGTGGAAAGCTAGTGGCCATGCTTTTAGCATGCAATGAAGTGAGAAAGGCATTTAGGAAGAAGTACCGGGGACAAGTATCCTTAATCAATCGAAAGAAATTTGATGGAAGACTCGTTTTAATTACAACCACTTCAGCGCTTGGGCGGTCTTCCATGTATAATCGTGTGAACTATACAGAGAGGACATTATTTAATCGAATTGGATATACTTCAGGTTCAGGGGAATTTCACTTTTCAAATGGTCTTTATGCTGAGCTCAGTCAGTTCGCTGCTTTTCATTGTAAGCCGACGGCAAAACAAAAGCGCTGGGGCGTTGGATATAGAAGCAGGCGGGAGATCGTACGAAAGGTTCTCCCTTTACTTGGTCTCCCCGATGATCTGATCTACCATCAGGTTAAGAGAGAAGTATTCGGAATACCTCTGGCCATGAATACACACCAGTTTCTCCGGGGAGAACATGAGCGGGTCCAATGGTACTACATGTCCGCTCAGGAGATTTTTACGTATTTTAAGGACCGATGGCTGATGAAAAGGGCGGCGCGAGATTCAAGTTATCGGAAATTTAGACCCTCATCCTACGCATTGTGGATGAAGAAAGAGAATTAACTGTATGGGAACTGAAGAAACACCCTTTGTTGATCTTCCCGCCGCCTTAGTAGAAGAGGTGATCCAGCAAACGGCTGAGCTAGGCGATATTCTTCTTGATTCATTTCACTGCTGTCCCATAAAGTTTAAAGAAAAAGGCCAGAATCCTCATGTTTTATGCTACAATGATTTCACCTAAAAATCTTGCAAAACAGGGAGGATATCTGACCTTGGCTCACCATAATACCATATTC
>Ga0209164_1005460_pt1 | contig 10831 bp, 7 predicted proteins | sample MTBNYHSulfiMetaG_FD_187458 | JGI IMG/M metagenome (GOLD analysis project Ga0209164, IMG submission 187458) | Enrichment culture microbial communities from rom New York Harbor, USA that are MTBE-degrading - MTBE-NYH (New York Harbor Sulfidogenic)... | ecosystem: Environmental > Aquatic > Marine >... | reverse complement strand
TGATGCGGCAAATATCACGGTCCGCCCTGTTGGCACGTTCAATCAGTTGCTCGCGCCGTTCGCCTGTAAACATTCGATCGAAATTTTCTTTGATATAAACCGCCTCGATCAACGTCAAATCGAACAAGGCATGGCAACAATCGGAACAGGTCTCCTTACACAAGACACAATCGCCATATTGCTGTTGGACCCGGCGAAAGGCATTATCAATTTTTTCGACCAATAAGCGGTATTCTTTAAAAAATGGCTCGAACTCCATCTGGTATCTCCTGACTGTTTCACGTGAAACAATTGCGTGTCGGCCCTATTTGCCGATACAGAATTTATTAAAGATTGAATCCAACACCCTTTCATCCGAACGCTCTCCGGTGATCCTGCCGAGCGCTGAAAGGGCCCCCTCCAGCTCCAGGCAGACCAACTCCTGGCCGCCATTACCCTTAAGCATGTCGGTCGCCCGGATGATGGCGCCCAGCGCCTCTTCCAGAAGTTTCTGGTGTCTGACACTGGTTACGATATTCTCTTGTACCTGAAATTCCCCGGATTGCAAACACTTGTGAGAGATAACCGCCTTAAGTTGCGATACCCCTGTTTCATTTTTGGCAGATATCATGACACGATCGGTCTGATTCATCTCCTTTGGCAAATTGGCAATCCCATTCTCCCCTAATACGTCGATTTTATTGATCACCAAAACGGTTTTTTTCAGGTCAAGATTTTTTAAGATCGCCAAATCCTCCGCGGTCCCAGGAAATTGGGCATCGACCACAAAGAGAATGAAGTCGGCCTCATTCAGACACTCTCGCGTTTTTCGCATGCCTATGATTTCAATAGGATCATCGCTGTCTCTTAACCCGGCCGTATCTGATAGGTGGATCGCAAGGTTGTCGATAAACAGCATCTCTTCGACGGTATCACGGGTAGTTCCCGGTATTGGGGTGACAATAGCCTTGTCTTTTCCCACCAACACATTCATCAGACTCGATTTGCCGACATTCGCACGACCGACGATGACCAATCGAACCCCTTCTTTTAACATACGACCACTATGAACCGTCTTCAGCAACTTATCGATCGGCGCAACGAGCCCTCTTTCGAGCAAACTAATCCAATGCGTCTCCTGATTGGAAAGGTCGATCTCCACCTCTTCAGGGAATTCGATGGCCGCTTCGATATCTGATAAAATCTCCACCACAATGGCGCACAAGCCTTCGATTTGATGTCTAAGCCCCCCCTGTAGTTGCCGTGCTGCGATCGCCAAGGCACCATCGCTTCTGGCGTTGATCAAGTCGGCAACCGCTTCCGCCTGACTGAGATCGATTCGGCCGTTCAGATAAGCTCGCCGGGTGAACTCGCCCGGTTCCGCGAGTCTGGCTCCCAGAACGAGCACGAGTTCTAGAATTTTTGAAAGGATCAGCGTGCCGCCATGTGAGTGGATCTCGACCACATCTTCGCGTGTATAGGATTTTGGCGCCTTCATGGCCGCCAGCAGGACTTCATCGATGACGCGCCGCGACGCTGGCTCCCGAATGTAGCCATGCATCAACCGGTGGGATGGAATTGGGTTTTCCTGATCTTCGGCCTTCAGACCGCTGTTTCGATTTCTGACGAAAATCCTGCGCGCGATAGCATAGGCCTCTGGGCCGGATAGCCGAACAATACCGATACCTCCGGCGCCCTCTGCGGTAGCGATAGCTGCAATGGTGTCATTACGGAACTCGGATTCCCTTGCAAACGTCGTCATCAAATTCGGCCTGACTTCTTGGCTCTCGCCCCCTGTCCTAAGCGATCGAGGGCCGATACCCGCTCAATTGGACCTCTGATGCCGCTTGCGTTTTGGAAAAATAATCAGTTTTCTATAGTTCCCGTCGCCGACACTCTGGGTTCTAACGGCTTGATTGTCTTTCAGATGCAAATGAACGATCCGTCTATCGTAGGCGTTCATCTGGCCAATGGTTACGGGCTTGTTAATTTTCTGGGCCTTCTCGGCCATCTTGGTGGCCATTCGCTTCAGGTTGGATTGCCGCGTATCGAGATACCCCTCGACATCGACCAATACCCTCAAGCGCGTCTCGTTATTTTTGTTAACGATTTTTTCGATCAAATATTGAATCGCTTCGAGGGTCTGACCTCGCTTTCCGATCAAAAGACCACTATTACCGCCCTCTATTTTAAAAATGATCCGGTGATTTTTGTGTTCGGCAGTGATCGCGGCCCCCTCGGATATGGCATCGACGATGCGCTGAAGGGCCTGTTTACAACAATCCAACTCTACCGATGACGCGACCTCAGGTTCTTCTGCCTTTTCTTCAATTCCAAACGCGCTCTTGACCAGATCCTTGGCTTTTTGTTTAGCCTCTCGATGGAAAGAACCCTTAGAATGATTCGTTTTTACACGTATTTTAGCCTTTTTGACGCCAACCAATCCAAATATTCCTGTTGATCCGTAAGAGATGACGTCGTAAGTCAGTTGATCCAGGGGCAGATCCAGTTCCTTTGAGGCTTTTTCTAAAGCCTTGTCTACACTCTTGCCTTCATATTCTATAAAATCTGTCATGCCTAAACCTCCAGACATTAGGCTACTTTTTTCATGGTGTAATACTGCTGGGATATGGACACGAGGTTGCTGATGAGCCAGTAGAGCACAAGCCCTGACGGAAAATTGATAAATATGAAGGTAAATACAATCGGCATCAGCATCATCATCTTGGCTTGCATCGGATCACCGGGCGCAGGGGACATTTTCTGTTGCAGCAACATCGTTGCCCCCATAATGAGCGTCAGGACCGGGATCCCATAAGGTGCTTCCATAAACGGAATTTTGAATGCAAAGTTAAAAAGCCGGTCAGGCGCCGACAGGTCGTTGATCCATCCGAAAAACGGTGCATGCCGCAATTCAACAGACTGATAAAGCATTCGATAGAGTGCAAAAAATACGGGTAGCTGAATCAACATGGGAAGACACCCTCCCACGGGGTTGATTTTGTAAGTACGGTAAAGCGCCATGGTTTCCTGATTGAGCCTGGCCTTGTCGTTTTTATATTTTTCCCGGATCTCCTGCATCAAGGGTTGCAATTTTCGCATGTCGTTCATCGATTTATAGCTCTTGTTGGCCAAAGGCCAAAAAAGCAACCGGGTAACGATAGTCAGGATGATAATGGCGATACCGTAGTTTGGAATATAGCGGTAGATAAAGTTCATGAACCACAAACACGGCTTGGCGATGATGTCCACCCAACCGAAGTCGATCGCTCGATCCAAATCGTTACCGACGGATTTCAACAGCGAAAGGCTCTTGGGCCCCATGAACAGGCTGAAACGCCATTCGTGACGTTCACCGGGAGATAGGCTCTGGCTATTCGTAACCATCTGGTTTTCTACTATATTATCATTTACATCCAGAAGCATCCGACCATCGATACTCTCTTTGCTCATGACGCTGGTGATAAAATAGAGCCGTTCGGTGGCGATCCAACGAAGACTCCCGGCCACCTCACTGTTTTCTTCAATATTCTTAATTTTAACTTGGGTAAGGCTGTTGTTGATCAACCCGCTCGGGCCCACGAAACCGTAAGCGCCACTATCTTTGTCGACCACATCATGCAAGGCGATCTGCAAAGCCGTATTCACCGGCAATCCACTGCCATTGTGAACGGTGAGGTCCAGATCGACGACATAACTATCCGGAACAAACCGATAGCTCTTATCGATGGAAATCCCATTACCTAAATCGTACCGGAAAAGAACCGACTGCGGCGCTCTATCGATGACCACCCTGTCTTGGGTGGTTTGCGCCGCGTAAATCCCTCTCCTCAGCAGATCTTGGTCATATGCACTCAACGAAGACAGTACCGTACCCGCAGCAATTTCACGGGCCACCAACTCTTTTTTCGGAGAGTCGGCGGTCACGGTCTCTTGATACTCTTTGAGTATCATGCTCACCACGGCCCCGCCTTTTTCCGATAGCTTCATTCTGAAAAGAGGCGTGTCGACCACGATCGTCCTGGCTGCAACCGACGCATCCTTCGGCTCTGCGGCGGGCGGCAAAGCGGGCGGTGCAGCAGTCGGTACATCCACTCCTGTACCTTGACTTGGCATCCCCTGAGATGGTGCGGCCGACTCGGACTTTGTCGCCTCCTCACTCACGGGTACTTGTTGAGTGGGTTTTGGACCGAAGGTAATGCTCCATAGAAAAAAAACGAGGAACGAGAGCCCGATGGCCATTAAAAGACGCTTTTGTTCCATAAAAACTCCTTCAGGTTGCTCGGAATAGAATGCAGGACGGTACCTTCGGCCACATCGCCGTACAGGCTGATTTTAGCTGGATGAATCGGGTTGGAACGGCAAGGCAAGAGGTCATAATGGCTCGACACACCCTATGGAACCGGGTCATAACCGCCGGCACACCATGGGTTACATCGCAACAGTCGCTTGAGGGCCATGAGGCTGCCCTTTGCCACACCGTATCGATCGATGGCCGTCATCGCATATTGCGAACATGTCGGTTCGAAACGACACGACCGCCCCAAAACGGGCGACAGCACGAGTTGATAGACCCTAATCAGCAACTTGGCGGCCATCACCCCAGGTCGGTGAATCCTCATGGAATTTTGCAATTTTTTTAAAAAGTCCTTCGAGAGCTAAAAACAGTAGCTTATTGGTACTGCCTGCCGCCTCTTTTTTGCCTATTACGTGAATATCCCGATGGTTTTTGAATAGATGGCGGTTTTGACGAAAAAACTCTCTCGTGAGGCGCTTAATTCGATTTCTGGTCGCGGCGTTGCCTACTTTGCGGCTGACGGTAATGCCGAGGCGACTTCTATCCTTTTCATTCACAAAAAAATAGGCAAGAAAATGCCGGTTTCCCGTCTTTTTGCCCGCCTTTCCGACACGAAGAAACTCCGATCGCTCGAGCAATCTGTCAGCCTTGCTGAATGTATGCCTTGCTACTGTAATAGCCTATTCCTATACCATTACATCCGATTGAACCGTCCGGTCACTATTGGTTCAAGAGAAATAATACGTCTGGGCTTCTAAAGCGCCAAACGCTTGCGACCCTTCGCACGTCTACGATTGATGACGGCCCGCCCGCCCTTAGTGGACATTCTTTTTCTAAATCCGTGCGTCCGTACTCTTTTTATTTTGCTGGGTTGATACGTTCTCTTCATGATTCATTTCCCTCGTTGTCACGTTCCCATTGAGATGTCTGAGCCATCGCCCAAATATTTTTAAGCAAAACGAGCTGTTATCTAAAATTCAAGTTCAGAAACCGTGAGATTAACCATAACCCTTCAATCTTGTCAATATCGAAAAACAGCTCGGGCCTGATGTGTCCCTCCTAAGTAGCCGCGGCCAACCAGTGCTCATACCCGAATATCATTCACGCGACCTTATGTATAGGCTTCCAGCACATCGAACTCCTCCAGGTGAAAAGTCGTTTCGGGATAGATGGTCACTTGTCGCCCGATGCTCTTTTCCAGGGTTGCGATGATATGGTTTTCCTCGCCCAGCAACATTTCTGCAATTTGTGGATGGACTTTTAACGTCAGGCCGCTGCCGATCATGTCCCTGCTGTTGCGTAAGATCTCTCGATGGATGTTGTAGCAAATGGTTTTCTTCGATAGAAGATGGCCTTCCCCTTCGCAATAATAGCAGGGTTCGCAAAGCTGCCGGGTCAATGGTTTACGGATGCGCTTGCGCGTCATCTGGATCAAACCCAAATCGGACATGGGCAAAATATGGGTCTTGCTGCGATCCTTGGCAAACGCCTCGCTCAAGGCGTTGAATATCTTTTCCTGGTTGGCGCGCTTTTCCATGTCGATAAAATCAATGATGATGATACCGCCGATATCCCGCAGCCGGATTTGGTAGGCGATCTCCTTGACCGCTTCCAGGTTGGTCTTCAGTATCGTTTCCTCAAGATTGTGCTTGCCCACATAACGTCCGGTATTCACATCGATGGCAACCAGCGCCTCGGTGTGTTCGATGACAATATAGCCCCCGGATTTGAGCCACACCTTCTTTTTCAGCGCCCTGAAAATATCCCCCTCGAGGTTGTAATAATCGAAAATGGGTTCACTGCCTTCGTAAAGCTCGACCGAATCTTTCAGGTTGGGAATGAAGGTGTCCAAAAAACTGAGAATTTCCTGGCATCCCCTACGGGAATCGATGATCAACTTCTCGGCTTCATGAACCAACAGGTCTCGCACCGCTCGCAGGCTGATGTCGAGCTCCTGGTGAATCAAATTCGGTGCGCTCGAATTTTGGAATCTCTTTTGAATGCCCGCCCAAAGATTGAGAAGAAAGGTCAACTCCTGGGCAATTTTCTGGGAACCGACCCCCTCGGCCGCAGTCCGTACGATCAGACCGATTTTTTGATCGCCCCGTAAGGCGGTCACCATCTCTTTCAAACGCTGGCGTTCAACTTCATCTTCGATTCGCCGCGAAATACCGACATGGTTGGAGTTCGGCATCAAGACCAGGAACCGTCCAGGAAGGGATATGTGACAGGTGATGCGGGCCCCTTTGGTGCCGATGGGCGTTTTGGCCACCTGAACCAGCAACTCCTGACCCTCGGAAATCAGATCGACGATGTTGCCGACCCCTTTTTGCCCGGGGCCTGCCGCGTTTACGCTATCGCCATTGATGTCCGGACGCTTGAACTCCTCATCGCCGTTATCGAGCCCGTTTTCAAGGTAGGTTTCACCGAATCCATCCAAGCTATTGGGAACAATATCATTTACATACAAAAAAGCCGCCTGCTGCAGCCCGATGTCGACAAAGGCGGCCTGCATTCCGGGCAAAACCCGTTGGACCCGCCCCTTGTAGATGTTCCCCGAACTGTCGGATGCCCCCTGCCTCTCGATGAACAGTTCCGCAATATTGCCATCTTCGATCAGCGCCACCCGCGTTTCATGTGGCATGTCGTTTATTATAATTTTTTTACTTGTCATAACTGACCAATTTTATATGGGTTTTTTAAAGTTTTACCCCTTTTGAGGCCCGTTGTCAATCGCCGTGCGCCTTTGGAATATCCAACCGGACCACCCGGAGGCCACCGGTTTCCTCCTCATTTAACGAAAGCACCTGCTGTAAAACGATCGCGGGACGAATCATATGGGGCGGCATTCGCCTGATGACCAGATACAGGGCGTGGGCGTCGCGAAACTCAATTTTTTTTACACAATCCTTTAAATCGATAACACGAACCCGGCCCTTTCCGGTCTGGCGTTCGTAAGGCCATTGCCTGCTTTGGACGAATCGTTCGATAAGATCTGGGTTGATGGTGCGACGATCGATAAAAACGTGGTAGTGGTCCTCATCGGGCTTGAATTTGTCCCTGCGACCGCCGATTCTCCGACATCCGGTCAGACGAATACCTTCTGCCAATTGGGAATTGATCCGCGCCATCAATGCTTGCTCGTCATAGGGGACCGCGGTTTTAACCCACATCCGCTCGGCTTCGCTCTCCATCCCAAGGGGCAGCGGGTTGTCAAACGAGATCTGGGGGATGGGATGAAACCCCTTGGAATAGATCAGTGCCAGGCCGAGGCGACGCAGGGCGGCGGTCATGATCTTGATAATTTCCAGATGACCAAAAAACCGCGCCGGCCCCATTTTGGTCCACACCATCTCGTATTCCACCGGCTCGGGATGAGCCTCTTCGGTTTCTGAAGCCGCGGTCTCATCCGTTGCCTGGCTCACAGGACCCTCCTCAAAAACGCGCGGTCGAATGGCGTCGAAATCACACACGCCACATTGCTGACATTGACCGTTGCGGCAGTCCGGCAGCCGTTCCGCGTGGAATGACGCGTGCAGTTGATCTCTCAAAAAAGCATCGGTCACGCCTGAATCCATATGCTGCCAGGGCAGCGGTTCGTCCAGATGACGTTCCCGCTCCGTGAAAAACCCAAGGTCCAGCTCGCAATCCTGGATGGCCTGCTGCCAGCGTCCGAAATCAAACCAGTCGCTCCAACCGTCGAAGGTGCAACCCAGGCGCCATGCCTGTTCGATCACCCCCGCCACGCGGCGATCGCCCCGCGCCAACACCCCTTCCAACACGCTCATTCTCGGGTCCTGCCATTTGATCTGCACGCCGGGACGTCGCAGTTTGGCAGCGATGCGTTCCATTTTGGCCTTGGACGCATCGATTGAAATCTGGGGTGCCCATTGAAACGGCGTATGCGCCTTGGGTATGAAGGTGGTCACACTGACATTGATCTGTCCTCGCCTCTGGCGCGGACCTTTTATCTGTTTCAGGGCCTGCACCATATCGACGATGGCGTCGATATCGTCATCGGTTTCGGTGGGAAGACCGATCATGAAATAAAGCTTGATGACCCGCCAACCGAGTTCAAAGGCATGGGCCACGGTTTCTTCCACGTCCTCGAAACGGATATTCTTGTTGATCACGTCCCGCAACCGCTGACTGCCCGCTTCGGGTGCGATGGTGAATCCGGTCTTGCGTACCTTTTTGATAAGAGACATCAAGCGGGGGGTCAACGTACCGGCACGAATGGACGGCAGCGAAACGGCGACCCGATCCGACTGGCAACGCTGCATGAGGGCCTCCATGAGCGCAACCAGTCGCGTATAATCGCCGGTGCTCAACGAGAGCAGCGACAATTCGTCGTAGCCTGTGGCCGCGAGAGAGGCGTCGACCAGATCGAGCAGGTTCTGCGCCGATCGTTCGCGAACCGGCCGATAGATCATGCCCGCCTGGCAAAAACGGCATCCCCTCGTACATCCTCGCGAAATTTCCAGGCGCAGCCGATCGTGGATCGGCTTGCCGAAGGGCACGATCGGTCGTTGTGGGAAAAAGGCTCGATCCAGGTCGGCGACGATGGCCCTTCGGATGGTACCCTGGCCGGTATTCGGGGTCAGTGTTTGAAAACCCCGGCTATCGTATTCGGCACGAAAAAAAGATGGAATATAGACCCCCTGGATTTCTGCCCATCGCTCCAGCAGCCGGCTTCGGTCGCCTCCGCCCGTTTCTTTCCAGGCGATCCATTCGGCCGCCATTTGCGGCAGGGCCTCTTCTCCATCGCCAAACAGCATGGCATCGAAAAATGGCGCCATGGGTTCCGGATTGCTGACGCACGGCCCTCCGGCGATGATCAACGGGTGGTTCTCGTCACGCTGCCGGGCGTAGAGGGGAATGCCGGCCAGGTCGAGCATGTTGAGCAAATTGGTGTAATTGAGCTCGTAGAGCAGACTGAATCCGATGATATGAAACCGGTTCAATGGGGTCTGGGTTTCGAGGCTACACAAGGACACCTGCCGCTGCCGCATTAATTCCGCCATGTCTCTGGCCGGGGCATAGACCCGCTCTACCGCCACTTTGGGGTTTTGATTGAGCAGATGATAGAGAATCTGAATACCGAAATGAGAGGTGCCGATCTCATATAGATCCGGAAATGCGAGGGCCATGTGAAGCTTGACGTTCGAGGGGTTCTTGACGCATCGATTGACTTCGGTTCCCAAGTAGCGGCTCGGCTTTTCGACGTTGCCCAAGAGATCTTGAATGCATATGGTACGCATGATATGAACGCTCAAATTTACCGTTTATGTTGATCCAATTATTGGAGAAAATTGAAAAAAATGTTATTTTTGGCAGACTTTGGCCGTCAACGCAAGCGCAAAACCGGCCTTACCCTTTTCCTGGTTCTCATGACCGTCGTTTCGGCCTGGCCGGCCTGGGCATTCGACCGGCAAACCCCGGTGGTCCAGGCGGTTCAAAAAGTCGGGCCGGCAGTGGTCAATATCAGTTCGGAATACCAACTCCGCAACCGGCCCAATCCTTTTGGCGGGAATCCACTGTTTGACAATTTTTTCCGTGACTTTTTCGAACAGCAACCCCAAAAACGGGTCAGTCTGGGATCCGGTGTCATCATCGACGGCCGGCGCGGATTCATCCTGACCAATGCCCATGTGATCGAACGCAGCACCTCGATCAAGGTGACGCTGCAGGACGAACGCCAATTCGATGTGCGGATCGTGGGCGCTGATCCGGATTCGGACCTGGCAGTCCTGCAAATCAACACCGACACCCCGCTCCCGGCCATCGAGATGGGGGATTCCGACGATATCATGATCGGTGAAACCATCATCGCCATCGGCAACCCGTTCGGTTTTTCGCACACCGTGACCACCGGCGTGGTCAGTGCCGTCAACCGCAGTATCAACACGGACGATCGCGTATTTCACGACTTTATCCAGACCGATGCCTCCATTAATCCGGGCAACAGCGGCGGCCCGCTACTCAATATCAATGGCGAATTGATCGGCATCAACACGGCTATTTACGCCAAGGCTCAGGGAATCGGCTTTGCCATTCCGATCAACAAAGCCAAACGCATCATCGCCGACCTCATTCAATACGGCCATGTCATGCAGGCCTGGATTGGATTGGTGGTTCAGGACCTGGACCGCCGCATGGCCGCCTATCTCGGCCTTCAGAATGACAACGGCGTGGTCGTTACCCAGGTCGAGGAAGATAGCCCGGCCGCCAAGGCTGGAATGGAAACCGGAGACCTGATCACCACCATGGGACGCCGCACCATCTCCTCTGTCGACGACTATTATGCGGCGGTCCGCGCCCTATCGTCCGGTGAGAGCGTTGAATTTTCGGTTTTGCGCGAAACCGTCTCCAAACGCATCTCTATCAAGACGCGTACCTATCCTCGCGAACGTGTGCCGGAGCTGGCTTGGCGTCGTCTGGGCGTCAAGGTTCAACCGCTCGATCATCGCATGAGCCGCCAATTCCGCATTCTATCGGAAATCGGCGTCGTCATCATCGAGGTGCGTGAGGGGTCTCATCTGTCCCATATCGGTG
>Ga0209164_1005458_pt1 | contig 10833 bp, 9 predicted proteins | sample MTBNYHSulfiMetaG_FD_187458 | JGI IMG/M metagenome (GOLD analysis project Ga0209164, IMG submission 187458) | Enrichment culture microbial communities from rom New York Harbor, USA that are MTBE-degrading - MTBE-NYH (New York Harbor Sulfidogenic)... | ecosystem: Environmental > Aquatic > Marine >... | reverse complement strand
GAAGCTTGAATTCTCTTGGCATATTTGCTCCTCTAACTTGATACCTAAAAAAAGGGAAACAAGTAATTCGGGGACGCCGTTTTCAGCTAAAACTCCAGGGTTTCTCGAATCGCGCGCATGATTCGTTTTACGCCCGGCAGATAGGCCTTCTCCCGTTGGAATAGTGGAATAATCAAATCAAACCCGGTGACTCTGCGAATCGGAGCCTCCAAGTAGAGAAAAGACTTCTCGACCAGCCGGGACACGACCTCTGCTCCCGCTCCGAAGCTTCGCGGGGCTTCGTGCACCACCACCACTCTGCCCGTTTTGCGGGCGGATTCGGTGAAGAGCGTGTCATCCAAGGGAGAGACGGTCAGGAGATCGATCACTTCAGCCTCGATGCCGTCCTCTTTCTGAAGAGTCGATGCCGCCTCCAGGGTTTCGTGCAAGATGGCTCCGTATGCGATCAACGTCACGTCTTTCCCCTCGCGGGCGATTTGGGATCTACCGATGGGCAAGGTCTCTTCCTCTTCCGGAACCTCCTCGCGAAAAGCCCTGTACACTGCTTTAGGCTCGAAAAAGACCACCGGGTCGGGATCGCGTATGGCACTTACCAGCAATGCCCTGGCATTTCGCGGGCTGGATGGTATCACCATCTTCAGGCCGGGTGTATGGGCGTAGACGGCTTCGCGGCTCTCCGAATGATGTTCCAGAGCCCTAACGCCGCCGCCGTAGGGGGCACGCATCACCATCGGCACATGGTGACGGCCTCCAGAGCGCCATCGGAGTCGAGCCGCATGCGACTCCAGTTGATGGAAGGCGAAGTAGCTGAAGCCGGAAAATTGAATTTCGCACACCGGCTTCAGCCCATACAGTGCCATACCGATGGAGAAGCCGACAATACCGGACTCGGCCAGCGGGGTATCGATGACCCGCTGCTCGCCGAATTTTTCTATGAGTCCGTCGGTGACCCTGAAAACGCCTCCATCCCAACCGACATCTTCGCCCAGAACCACCACATTGTCATCTCTTTCCATCTCCTGGTGTAGCGCCAGATTTATAGCCTGAACCATTGTCATTTTAGCCATAGTCAATTCTGCTCCTTATCGGCCGTCGGGACGAAACGGGTTACTGGTCGGCTTCTTGCAGTTCCAGCTTGAGCTCCTGCCGCTGTTCCTGCAAGTATGGAGGCAGCTCGGCAAACAAGTGTTCGAACATTGCCAGTGGATCGCCCAGCTCTTCCATCCGTTTTTCGGTCTGGTCTACGGCTGCTTTGATTTCCGCCTTGATCTCTTCTTCCAGCGTGTCGATTTGATCGTCGCTAATCAGCCCTTTGTTCTTCAAGTACGTCTGGAATCGAATCAAAGGGTCCCGGTTGACCCACTCTTCAACTTCCTCCTCCTTACGATAGCGTTTGGGATCATCAGCGGTGGTATGGACCGACATTCGGTAGGTGATGCATTCGATCATGGTTGGGCCTTCGCCCGATCGTGCCCTCTCTACCGCTTCCTTTGCCGCTGAGTAGACGGCCAGCACGTCGTTGCCGTCAACCTGGATTCCCGGAACTCCGTAGGCCAGAGCCTTTTGTGCCAGTGTTTTCGATCGGGTTTGTCTGGAGCGGGGGACAGATATGGCCCAATGGTTATTCTGACAAACAAATATTGTAGGAGTCTGAAAAACGCCGGCAAAGTTGAGCGCTTCGTGAAAGTCGCCCTCCGATGTGGCGCCATCCCCGAAAAAGACCATCGCGACTTGCTTTTTCTCACGATACTTCATGGCATACGACAGGCCGACCGCATGAAGTGTCTGCGATCCTACCGGAATGGCCACCGGCAGGTTATTCAGGTCCGGCGCAATTTCGCCCCCTTCGTCGTATCCGGCATAGAGGAGAATGACGTTTTGCATCTTCTTGCCACGCCATAGTTCGGCCGCCATTTCACGAAAAGCGGGGACCAGCCAGTCGGAAGAGTCCAGTGTCGCTATGGCGCCGATTTGTGCAGCTTCCTGGCCGGTTATGGGTGCAAAAGTCCCCATTCGTCCCTGCCGCTGCAGCTGCAAAAGCCGTTCATCGAACCTGCGCCCGAGCAGCATGGCGCGATGCAGCTTGAGCAACAACTCGTCGGGGATATTCGGCTCCAGATTTTTGTCCACTTCTCCGTTTTCATCCAGGATGGAAAGGTATTCGAGGCGGTAGGGGAGGTCGATCTCTTTTCTCGGCATAGTTCGATCCTTTGCATTATCAGGGTTCAACACGACCCCTCGTGACGGTCATGGGTCAGGTCACCTCAAACGTCCGAACCCGGCTCTCCAGTCGCTGCCGCACGCTCACACGCTAAGACAACTCTTGACCCCTATTGGCTCAGCGGGGAAATAAGGTTCCCCGACGGTTGTTGATGGTTTTTAAATCTAAGACCATTAGCCTCAATGCGTGTAATATAAGTATATCCAATGTGTTTGGCTACCACCGCCCGGCCGGGAACGTTCCCTTATATTCGTCCTGCAGACCGTCGACATATGACGCAAATGCTGGTAGCTTACCAATATTCATCGGGATGAATTTATGTAGGAAGCGATACGCCGTGAACCCTTCGAAACGGATTTGTCACAAATGAAATATCCAAGCATAAGAACACGCTTGCCGGGCCCTGCAGCTGCCAGACTGATTGAAACGGACCGGACTTACGTCTCCCCTTCCTATACCCGGCTGTACCCTCTGGTGGTGAAGAAGGGAGCTGGTCTATGGGTGCAGGATGCCGACGACAACACTTTCCTCGATCTCACCGCGGGAATTGCGGTTTGCGCGACCGGCCACTGTCATCCGCGCGTGGTCGAAGCCATTGTCGAGCAGTCGCACAACCTGCTGCATATGTCCGGCACCGACTTCTATTACACTGCACAAATCGAGCTGGCCGAGAAGCTGGCTAATCTGGCGCCGGGTGAAGCGGGCAAAAAAGTATTTTTCGGCAATTCGGGTGCTGAGGCTGTGGAGGCCGCTTTCAAGCTCGCCCGGTGGCACACTAAGCGTGATCTGAACCTTGCCTTTTTTGGTGCTTTCCATGGCAGAACCATGGGGGCGCTGTCGCTCACAGCAAGCAAGGCAATGCAGAAAAAACATTACAGTCCGTTGGTGCCCGGTATCACCCACATTCCTTATCCATATTGTTACCGTTGTCCCTACGGCTTGTGTTATCCCGAATGCGGTGCGGCATGCGTGAACTGGGTGGAAGACCCGTTATTCCGCACCAGCGTTCCTCCGGAAGAAGTTGCGGCCATCTTTGTCGAGCCGATACAGGGGGAGGGGGGCTATATTGTGCCTCCACCGGAATTCCATAGAGCATTGCACAAGCTGGCGAAAAAGTACGGCATTCTCTATGTGGCCGATGAGGTGCAGTCGGGTATGGGCAGGACCGGCAAAATGTTTGCCATGGAACACTTCGGTGTTGTGCCCGATATCATGGCCCTGGCTAAAGGCATAGCATCGGGCATGCCGCTCGGAGCGATGGTCGCCGATGCCGACATCATGACCTGGGAAGCCGGTTCCCATGCTTCGACCTTTGGCGGCAACCCCGTCTCTTGCAAGGCTGCTCTTGCCACCATCGCATTGCTGGAAGAAGGGTTGATGGCCAATGCCGTCGAGCGTGGAGCACAGCTTATAGCCGGGCTTCGCGAGCTGCAGTTGCGCTTCGAGTGCATGGGGGATGTAAGAGGGCTGGGGTTGATGATCGGGGTGGAGCTGGTGAAAGATCGCCACACCAAAGAACGAGCCGCCGGCTGGCGCAATGAAGCCCTACAAAAAGCGTTTCACAAGGGACTGTTGCTGCTGCCTTGCGGGGAAAACAGCATTCGTTTTTGCCCTGCCCTCAGCATATCCGCGGAAGAGGTAGACGTCGGACTTTCCATCTTCGAAGAAGCCATAAGGCAGGTGGCTGGATAAGGTGTACTTTAAACGGTCATAATTTACTGTCCTGCCCGGGTACCCAAAGATAGACCAGCACATCCGGCGATTATCCAACGTGGAATTGCGCTACCGATGCGCGACCGTTTCCACCGCTTATGTCCGGAACAATCCTCAGCTCCAGTGTCGTGACGTGGGCGAGATCGACTTCGTACTCTTCCAATTCGCCGGTAGTGGCCGGAGGACTGAAGTTGTATTGCTGTCGCACAATCTCCTGATAAGATCGACCACCGTCCGAGGACCACCGCAGGACGAGCTCATGAGTGCGATCTAGCTCATCTTCTTGAAACACGAGTCGAATACGTTTGATCCTCTGCGGCTCATCAAACAGCAGACGGATTGTCTGCTCTCCAGGTTGTGCGGCTCGCCAGCCCGGTCCGCCACCGGGTATTAGCGCCGCTTCGATCGGGTGTGATGTGTCCTCAGATGTGAGCTCGACCTGTGCCACGCTTTGCAGGTCCAGCCAGTTTTGATCCGGGGCGGAGACAGCATGAGCTTTATGGCTGGTGATACGTTTTCGCATAAGGTTTCCTCTTTTCCCTCTATACCACGGCACGCGTCTTTTTCCCAATGAAAGGTTCAATTCACTGGCAACGAAATATCTCCCAGCCACTGAACCGAATGGAGAGTATTTGCCATCTTTCGGAAGAGCTTCGAATCGGCGGATACGAAGGGGATGTTCAACTGTTTCGCAAGGGCCACGTAGCATCCGTCATAGGCGGTGATATCATGAGATAGCGCACTGCTCAAAGCATCTTCCATAAGATCGGTGGTGGCGATGCTGTGAAGTGCCAGGCCCTTAAGAGCTGAAAGGTTCTCACTAGCCTTGCCCATCGGATAACCGAACCTGTTAATGTGCTTCCACAGAATGTTGGTGCACTCAATGAAGAAAAGGTCGGGAACGTAGAATTGACCCGGCGGGTCCGCTTCGAGAATCGAAAACAATGCCTCCGCTTGATCGGAAAGCGGTTCGTTGATGAAGAGCTTAATGGCTACACTAGCATCGACTACGTAGCGACCGTTTTTCATCGCTCCCTGTCCTCACGAAGCAATGTGGCACTATCCGGGACATCTTGAGCATATGTGAATCGCCGGTGCCGCACCGCGGCAAGGATTTTGGACCTGGACTCTCTGAGCTCCTCTTCCTCGACGGCGCTGCTGAGCATGTTGATCACCTGAGCGCTCATCGATCGATTTCGCGATTGAGCGAGAGCCTGTATCCGTTCGTGCAGATCCTTAGGTACATTCCGAATATGGAGCGTCGGCATGACTGCTTCCCCCTTTCAAATAAAAAGGCAATCGCACACGGTTGCATAATGCTAGCACAAATACCTGAAAAAGTCATCAGTGATGCTCGGAATCGAGAGAAGCAGCGGTCAGTGTTGGGGACACGGAGCAGTCCGATGTTGTCCTCGGGAAAAACAGCGATCTCGGTTTGGGCATCATTGTAGTCGTCCCACCGCGAAACTCGGTCCACTCCTACGAGAAAATATCAACTCAAGCAGTTTTTTGCCATAATGATTAAAACATCCGGCTCATCGCCGATTATCTTGATTTACGCACTCGGTTCGTGCTGAGGTATCGAAGCACGAACGGATGGGTTGCCCTTCGATACCTCAGGGCAAACGGCTGTGCCAAACGGGGACCAGGCCAGCAAACATATTGACCGACCACCCCCCGGGTCTGTCGGCCACTATAATACGGTAAACCGGAGGCAATTTCATCATTGGGGGTGATCAGGTGCGGCATGAACATGGACGCTTGCCAAGAAATCGGCAAGTGAATGTCCTTGACAGCATCCACGACCGGTGCTATCCAGAAATCCTTAAAAAAGCGATTTCTTATCACCTCATCACCCTAGCGGAAGCAAACTAAACAGCATCCAAAAGTCGGTGCAACGAATCGGCCGTGGAGCGACTTCCAGCCGACCTCTTTGTTCGTGTTCGATCCTCTGGCGGGTGTGTTCGGAATGACGCCACGATTATCCATACCATTAAATAAATGCTACATCCTAAACTGCAGGAAAATTTCAGGAATGTGATGTGAGTTCTGAACGGATCAAGACCTGGCCCACAAAGGAGCGCCCGCGAGAACGACTCCTTTCTGAAGGCCCCGAACGGCTGACAGATGCCGATCTGCTCGCCATCATCCTACGTGTCGGTTTGGGAACCTTCAAGGAGGGGGTTCCAGGGAAGAGTGCCTACGATTCGGCCCTCTCTATCTTGAGGGATTTCCGAGGGCTTCGCGGGCTCGACCGCGCCCGCATCCATGATCTGCTCAAGGTCCCTGGCCTGGGACCCGCGAAGGTCGCCCAAATCAAGGCTGCCTTCGAGCTGGGGAAACGCGTCTGCGCCGGCAAACTCACAGCCCCCGCCTTCGAATCCTCGCAGGCTGTCGTTAATCACTTCCGTCCGCGCTTTACCGGGAAGCGTCAGGAGATCGTCATCGCCGTGTTCTTGAACGGACAGAACCAGCGGCTTGGTGAGAAGGACATCACCGAGGGGACACCGACCCAAGCCACTGTGTATGTCCGCCGCATTCTGGAGGAAGCCCTCCACGAATCGGCAGCTGCGGTCGTCCTGGTTCACAACCACCCTTCGGGCAATCCTGAACCCTCAGTTGGTGATGACGCGACGACGCGTGACCTCTTGTGCGCCTGTAAACTGGTGGGTGTGGTTCTGCTGGACCACGTCATTGTTGGCGAGTCCGACCACTATAGTTATGCCGACTCCGGTCGGTTGGCGGAACTCGAATCTGAATAGAAGGGAGCCGTATGGCCAGGAAGAAACCAGCACCGCAACCCTATGCCAAACCGGATCAGATCCAGATCCGGGGCAACCAGATATTCAGTCCGCTCCGCCGGAAGTGGCTGAAAGCCACACCCGAAGAAATTGTCCGCCAGGACTTCATTCAACACCTTCAGGACCACTACGGCTACTCGCTCGAGCAGATGGATCAGGAACGGAAGACTCAACATGGCCGGGGAAGCCCCCGCACGGACATTGTTGTTTACGCGGCTCAGGGAAGCAAGAGCCCCATTATTGTTGTTGAATGCAAAGCCGAGTCGGTAAACATCCATCTTCGAGATTATTACCAGGGTGAGAGTTATGCCCGTGCCACCGGTTGCGAGTTCTTTGTCACCCATAACCAACGCCAAACCGCCATATTCAAACTGGTTCCCGGGACCCCTGGCGAAGCGGTCCAGATCAACGACCTGCCCCACGCCGAAGACTGGGGGGACGCCAAACGCATCGAGGCAATCAAGAACAGTACCCGTGCCTTCAGCCGCAAGGAGTTTCAGGACCTGTTGTTCAAGTGCCACAGCATCCTGCGCGACGTCCACAAAATGGAACCGGGTCGCGCCTTCGATGCAATCTCCAAGATTCTGTTCATCAAGATGTACATCGAGCGCACCGGCACCTGGGGAACTTTCTCGACTGACTATCTGGACAAACGCAGCGCTGTGCGTCTCCCAACTGACAAGGTGGTTCACGACCAACTCTTCGACCAGACCAAACAACATTACGAAACCTCCGCGATCTTCTCCGGGCGTGATGAATTGGAGGTTTCCGAGGAGACCTTTCGCCGCATCGTGAAGGAGCTTGAGCGCTTCAACCTCTCGGCAACCGGGGATGACATCAAAGGCCTGGCGTTCGAACGATTCCTCGGCGACACCTTTCGTGGCGAGCTCGGCCAGTTTTTCACCCCGCGCCCCATCGTGGATTTCATGGTGGACCTGCTGGACCCGCAGGAAAGTGAACTGGTGTGCGATCCGGCGGCCGGTTCAGGCGGATTCCTTATCCGAGTGTTCGAACACGTCCGCAACAAAATCAGTGACGACATTCAGGCCAAGAAGGACGCCTTTCGGGCGGTAACAGAGGCCAAACACCTTAATGAGGACGAAGAGCTCCGCCTGATCGAAGAGGCCTTCATCCGCTTCAACCGCGAGCTCGATCCGGAACAGACCGACCCACCGTCGCGAGTGCGGAAACTGGCATATGATTGCATCTTCGGCGCCGATGCGGAACCAAGAGCAGCCCGCACCGCTAAGATGAACATGATCATGCACGGCGATGGCCACGGCGGAATTCACTATCATGACGGTCTGGTGGACATCAACGGGATCTTCGCGGGTCGGTTCGATCTGGTCCTCACCAATCCGCCCTTTGGTCAGAACGTCGGCGAAGACCAGAAGTTCGGGGGCAGCGAGGAAACTCGCGTTCCCAATGATACCGCCTACCGCAAACGTTGTCGGGAGCGCTATGGTGATGCCTGGGAGGAAAGCCACCACCAGACTCTGAAACTCGCCGCCGGCAAAACCACCATCCTCGACGGTTTCGAGGTTGGCAAGAACAAACCGAACCGGCCGACGGAAATCCTTTTTCTGGAGCGATGCATCCAACTTCTGCGCCCGGGCGGACGTATGGGGATCGTTCTGCCGGACGGCAATCTCAACAATCCTTCGCTTGCCTGGCTGCGCCGGTGGGCCGAAGGCAAGGCGCGTCTGCTCGCTGTGGTGAGTCTGCCGGAAGAGACCTTCCGTTCCGCCGAGGCCACCGTCAAGGCGTCTCTGGTCTTCCTGCGGAGGTTCACGGAGGCCGATGTCGTGGCATGGGAAGACGCCTGGCTCAAGGCGCACCGGAAACACGACGTGCCGCAAAACGAGGATCGCTCCCGGCTCTGTTCCGAATACGGTCCCCGAATCGCGTCGGCGGATTCAGACGAGCTGGCGGGAATTCTTCGCGAACTGGCAAACATCGGGGTCCGCCGCCAACTGCCGGAGTGGAAACAGGCAGAGCCGCCGCTGTATCCCCGAGGAGTGGGCATAACAACGGTCGGCAAACCCCGCTGGACTGGTGAGACATCCGAAAAGAAGCGCACCCGGGAGCTCAAGATCCAGTTTGAAGCGGCGTGGACCGAAAAGGCCAAGCAGAAAGCCGACGTCTTGACACGCGAGCTCCGGGCCGCCCTGCGAAAGGTCGACGCTGCTCATAACGCGGCCCTTTGGAGAGAAGTACGCGAGATCTTCGACTATCCCGTTTTCACCGCCGCTCCGGAGACAGTCGGTATCACCTCGACCGGCGCCGAAGGCCCCAGCCAACTGCCCGAGGTACTCGCTGCCTACCGCAAGTTCGCCGCCTGGGTTGACGCCGGTGCTGAACCCGAACAGACCCCGGAGTTCAGCGCATGATCTGCAAGATACGAAGATGGAAGGAGATGGACCGGTGGGACTGGATCCGCGTTTCCAGTCTCATTGCCCACAGTCGGATCCGTTCACACAGCAGTATTTATGATTTTCTTTCCCGCCGTGTTGAGCCGGTTGACAAAACAATGACACCCTTCTCGGAGATTGTGCCGATATCCATTCATTTTGACGGCTCGATCAGCAAACGACTCCTCAAAGAAGGGCGCGAATACTCACTGCCCATGTTGTGGGTCAGACCAGGCGATGTCGTCTTGTCAAAAATCGACCTCAAGAACGGAGCCGTCGGTCTCCTGCCGAATGATTGGGCTGACGTGGCTGTGACCACGCATTTCGCGGTTTACAAACCGGACAGGAGCAAGGTGCTCCCCGACTACTTTCGGTTGCTCATCCAGACGCCGCGTTTCAAAGCATGGCTCGCCGATAACAAGTCAGGGCAGGATGGACGCACCGAAGTCAAACTCCCTGACTTCGAGGAACTGGAAGTACCTCTCCCATCGCTCAAAGACCAACGCCGCCTGGTTGCAGCCTACCAGCAGGCTCTGGACAAAGCCGCCGAGCTCGAAGCCCAAGCCTTGCAGATCGAATGCGACGCGCAGCGGGAATTCGAAGCTGCTCTTGGTTTGACGCCCCCGCCGGATCTCCCCAAACGCCCGTTTCAAATCGCCCGGTTCCGTGACATCGAACGCTGGAGCCATGAAGGGATTCTGCAAAAAGCAGTCATGCCGCCCGACAGCAGCATGGAGAAGTTCCCCATTGTCTCCCTCGGGGAGGTCGTCAACGGCATCGATAACGGCTGGAGTGTCCAGTGCGCAAGTCGCCAGGCCAGGGATGATGAATGGGCAATCCTTAAGATCAGCGCAGTGTCCACAGGCACATTTGATCCGAACCAGAATAAAGCACTTCCGAGGAAACACAGGCCACGACCCGAACTGGAGGTACGTCCCGGCGATCTCATTATCAGCCGTTGCAACATAACTCGGCTGGTTGGCGTCAGTGCTATCGTTCGCGAAACTCCGCCCCGTTTGATGCTGTGCGATAAACTATTTCGGGTTGTGTTCAGAAAAGATTCACCGGTGCATGCAGAGTTCCTCAATGCTGTTTTGAAGACACCCTCCGTGCGGCAACAGATTGAGGCGAAGGTCACCGGTACCTCCCCGACTATGAAGAATATATCGAAACAGTCGCTTCTCGAGCTCCTGATTCCTGTTCCGACACCACAGATTCAGAAACAACTCGCTGAGGAATGGCAGAGTCGATTGCAGCAGGTGACATCTTTGAGAAACACGGCCGCCGAACTCCGTACCGTCGCGTGGAACGAGTTCATTGCAGCCGTGTTCGGGTAGGGGGCAAATGCATGACGACAGACAAAGTGACAGCATCGGCCATGGCGAGGGCTATCTGATCGGTCTTGCCAAGGGCCTGAGAGACGGGTCCCAAGCGCCGAGACGGGTCGGAGACGGGGTCGGGCCAGGCCAAGTATTCCACGGAACAGCATATCCTCCGCGGAGGATCGCGGCAGGCATTCGACATCATTGGACCGGTTTTTTGGAAAATGGGCCCTTACCAAATTGAGGGTGTGTAAGAAACTTTGGTGATCGGTTAAGCTGGGAGACACTTGATGTGCCGCCGAATAGAAGAAGCTTGTAGCATAAAGACAGCCTACCAAAGGCATGAAGTGAGCGCGAAACCGGGC
>Ga0209164_1005457_pt1 | contig 10833 bp, 6 predicted proteins | sample MTBNYHSulfiMetaG_FD_187458 | JGI IMG/M metagenome (GOLD analysis project Ga0209164, IMG submission 187458) | Enrichment culture microbial communities from rom New York Harbor, USA that are MTBE-degrading - MTBE-NYH (New York Harbor Sulfidogenic)... | ecosystem: Environmental > Aquatic > Marine >... | reverse complement strand
ACCTGCGGCACGTGCACCTACTACTGCCCCGCCCAGATCAAGGTGCCTGACATCGTGAAGAAGTGCCGGGACCGGCTGACGGAAAGCGGCTTTCTGCCTTCTTCCTATAGGGCGGTTTTGGACAGCATCGAACGCACGGGCAATCCGTTTGGAAGCAGCCGCGAAGAACGGATCTCCGTGTATCCTTCGGCTCTGAGAAAAGCCATCCAGGAGAATCGGTTTCCCGAAAAGGCCGACACCCTTCTGTTCATGGGGTGCGTGTCCAGCTATGTGGACATGAAAATCGTGCCCAGCTTTATCCAGAACATCGACCGGGCGGGCATCGATTTTACCTCCTTTGCCACAAACGAGAATTGCTGTGGCCTGCCGCTCTACCTTTCGGGTTCCGGCGAGTTCGAAGGATTCGCCCGACAACAGATCGAAAAGATCAACGCCGTGGGCGCAGGGACCATGGTCACCCCGTGCGCCGGATGCTATCACAGTTTCAAGGACTTGTACGCGAAGGTAGGCGACCTCGATCCCAAGTTGATCCATGCCGTGCAATATCTTGAACAACTGCTCGAAGAGGGTCGCCTCGAATTCACCACTCCCGTATCCCAGCGCGTGACCTATCACGACCCCTGCGACCTGGGACGCCGTTTGGGTATCTTCGAGGCCCCGCGAAATATCCTGAAAAAGATACCGGAACTGGACTTCGTGGAAATGGAACGTAACCGGCTGAAATCGAGATGCTGCGGCGCCGGGGGCGGTGTTTCGGCCGTGGACCCGGAGATGAGCCTGGCCATGGCCAAAGAGCGAGTCAAAGACGCCCTGAATGTGGGCGCCGGCATACTGGTGTCCGCATGTGCTTCGTGCAAGGACAATCTGAGGAAGGGACTCAACGAATACCCGAAAGAGGACCGCAAACGCCTCAAAATCATGGATATCAACGAAATCGTCGCCAAGGCCCTCGGTAAATAGGAATGCATCGAGGGGAACCCTTTGAACATGGATTCCCCTCCAACTCCCCTCCCAAGGCATAGAGTGTGTTTTGGGCGCTGAACATCCCAAAACAGTGAACTGCTTCGAAGGAGCGGGAGAAAACCGACGCCTGTTGCCGGGCTGGTTCGGAGGCTGCCTTCTTGCGCCTCCTGCAGGGTGGCGCCTGCTCAAGAAATTTTGGAATGGGTCCGGGAAGACCTTATCCATGAGGTTCCCCGGACATGCTCAAGATGTACTAAAGAGAAAGAACTCATGGTTGCGCGTAAAGATTTTCAGAGTTCGGGCCGTTTGAAGCGGATTATGGCCGATCACTTTCTCGAGCTGGACCGGGCCGCGAAAGAAGGTTCTCCCAAAGTGGCCTGGTGCACCAGTGTGGGGCCGGCGGAGCTGCTTAGGGGCATGGGCTATCTGGTCTATTTTCCGGAAAACCACGGAGCCCTGCTCGGGGCCACGCGCCTGGCCACGGACCTGATTCCCACGGCCAATGCCATGGGCTATTCCCCGGATATCTGTTCCTACCTCACATCGGATATCGGTTCCTATCTCAAAAAGGTTACACCATTGACTCGGGCCTACGGCATCGAATCCGTGCCGAGGCCGGACGTGCTCGTCTATAACACGAACCAGTGCCGCGACGTGAAAGACTGGTTTACCTGGTATGCCGGGGAATTCAAAGTTCCCTGCGCCGGTGTGGTGACCCACCGGGAGGTGGGCCGGGTCGAGGAGCACCACGTCCGCTCGATCGCCCGGCAGATTCGAGACCTGGCGCCCGTGCTCGAGGAGGTTTCCGGCCGTAAATTGGACATGGATCGATTCAAAGAAGTGGTGAAACTATCTAAGAAGTGCACGGACCTGTGGAAGGCGGTCCTGGATACGGCGGCCAACAGCCCATCACCGCTCACGTTTTTCGACGCCACCATACACATGGGGCCCGCCGTGGTGGCCAGAGGTACTCAGGTTGCCTTGGATTACTACGAAGAACTCCTGGAAGAACTCGATGAACGGGTTTCGTCCGGCATGGCGGCGGTCGAGGGAGAACGCGTGCGCCTCTATTGGGAAGGCATGCCCATCTGGGGTAAACTCAGAAATCTGAGCGATCTGTTCGCCGGATTGAAAACGTGCGTGGCGGCGTCCACCTATTGCAACAGCTGGATCTTCGAGGCCATGGACCCCGATGAGCCCTTTGAAAGCATGGCGCGGGCGTACATCGAACTGTTCATTGTGCGGGACGAAGCGTTCAAAGAGCAATACATCAAAGAACGCTGCGCACAGTTCCACCTGGACGGCATTGTGTATCATGACGCCAAAACGTGCCCGAACAATTCGAACAACCGATACGGCATGCCCGACCGCCTGGCTCGGCAACTCGGCATCCCGGCCTTGATCATCAACGGCGACCTCAACGACCTGCGCTGCTATTCCGAGGAACAGGCCACTACCAATATCGAGGCCTTCATCGAGCAGATTGTGGAGAGATAAGCATTGGATTTCTGAGGGAAACTTTCTAAAGTTTCCCTCAGACTCCTTTCAAATTTTCTGAGCATGGCCGCACCGCTTTTCGCGGAGCGGCGAGAGGCGAAAACCGGACGAATGCGGTTGCCCAATACACCCTGGGTGTGGCGCAAAGCGCCGCACCCGCCTAAATGATTTTGGAAGGGGAGCGGTCCCGCCGCGGCGGGATTTTGCAAAAGGTTTCCCCACGCTCTCTCAAAAAATATGCCTGAAAGTTATTTTGTTGGAATCGACGTGGGAGCTTCCGCCGTCAAGTCGGTGGTGATCGACGAGTCCGGAAACCTATTAGGGCTGGATGTGCGCCGATCCGGCCATGATTTTGAAGCCTCGGCAAGGGCGTCTTTTGATGAGGCTTTACGTGCGGCGAATCTGGAACCGCGAGACGTCGTCCGCATCGTATCCACCGGCTACGGGCGCAGGAATATTGTTTTTTCCGATGACACCCGAACGGAAATCGGGTGCCATGCCGGGGGATGCTTTCATTATTTTTCCCGGGCCATCACTGTGGTGGATATCGGCGGGCAAGACAACAAGGTGATCAAAGTCGACGACCGGGGCAGACGAGTCAACTTCAAAATGAACCGCAAGTGTGCGGCCGGAACGGGCGCTTTCCTGGAGGAGATGGCCAATCGCCTGGCCGTTCCTTTGGACGGTTTGGACGGTCTGGCTCGAAGCGCCGGCGGAGAAGCTACTCTGGGCAGCTATTGCACGGTCTTCTCCGCAACGGAAGTACTCGGGAAAATCCGGGCGGGAACACCTTTGGCGGACCTGGTCAAGGGCATTTTCCGTTCCGTGGTAAAACGGGTCATGGAAATGGAGCCGCTCACCGGGACCGTTGTGGCCACGGGCGGAGTGGTCGCCCACAACTCCGGTATCGTCGAGATTCTCGCTGAAGAGATCGGCCGGCCGGTTCTCGTTCCGCCACATCCGCAATGCACCGGGGCCCTCGGCGCCGCGCTCTTCGCCCGCGATTCGGAGGAGTAGTTTCTGTAAGAGAGCCGGGGGAACAAAGTTCCCCCGGACCCCCTAGGCGGGCGGCGCCCCGCAAAGCGGGGAGCCGCGTTGTGGCTGAATGGCGGTACCGGTGCTTGCCGTCCCATTGCGAACGGAGGAACAAACGCGTAGGGGCGTATTGCAATACGCCCCTACGGACCGGGTCGCGGTTTCGCGAAGCGAGACCGCGTGCATAAAAAGTCTGGGAAGGCGGCCGGGGGACCGGTGGTCCCCCGGCCGCCGGAGGCTTGTTTTAAACGCTACTTAAGGAGGGAGAGCATGAGCCGCTGGATGCATGCGGGTGAAATCATTCGAATGGGGGCCTACTTCTATCCGGACAAGATGGGGGCCAAAGACCTGTACCGGTCCCTGACGTTCAGGGAATGGAACGAGCGGTGCTGCCGTCTGGCCAACGGATTGCTGGGGCTGGGACTCGAGAAGAACGATAAGGTCGCCATCCTTGCCTACAATTGTCTCGAGTGGATGGAAATTTACGGCGCTGTGGCCAAGGCCGGCCTGGTAGCGGTTCCCATCATGTTTCGTCTGACCCCTGTCGAGTATGAGTATATTCTGCACAACAGTGAAGCCAAAGCCTTCATTGTAGCCGGTGCGTTCACAGAGGGTGTGGATTCGATCCGGTCCGAGCTGACCAACATCCCTGCTTCGAATTTCATTTTCTTCGGCGACGGCTCGGTTCCGGAAGGGTACACACATTACGAGGATCTCATTGCCGGAGCGTCCGCGGAAGAACCCGGCATGAAAGTGGATCATAAGGACGCCTGGGTCATCATGTACACGTCCGGCACCACGGGCAAACCCAAAGGCGTGGTCCGGTCTCACGAGAGCTTCATGGCCCAGTATCTGACCAATATCATCGAATTGGGTTTCAATCGGGACGACATCGGACTTATGGTCATGCCCATGTGCCATATCAACTCGATCTTTTATTCCTTTGTATTTACGTACACGTATGGGGGGGTTTGCGTGTACAATGTGGTCAGCTTCGACCCGCAACATCTTTTGAAAACTCTGGCTGAAGAACGGATTACGTTCACTTCCCTGGTACCCACCCACTACATCATGATGCTCGCTCTTCCCGAAGAAGTGAAAAACAGCTTTGACGTGAGTTGCGTGCGCAAGCTCATGTGCTCGAGCGCTCCCGCCCGGCGCGATACCAAAATCGAGATTATGAACTATTTCAAAAACTCGGAGCTGTACGAGGCCTATGGTTCCACCGAAGCCGGACTGGTGACGCTGCTGAGGCCCGATGACCAGATGCGAAAGCTGGGCTCCATAGGTCGCGAGCTGATCGCCACGGATCGGATCAAGCTGCTGGATCCGGACGGCAACGAAGTGCCCGTGGGTGAAGTGGGGGAACTGTATTCCAGAACTCCCATGATTTTCGACGAATACTGGAAAATGCCCGAAGTCACCAAAGCAGCGTTTCACGGCGAATGGTTCAGCGCCGGCGACATGGCTCGAATGGACGAGGATGGCTACTACACCCTGGTGGATCGTAAAAAGAACATGATCATCACGGGCGGTGAAAACGTGTATCCCTCCGAAGTCGAAGATGCGGTGGGGTCGTTCCCTCAAGTGAAGGACGTGGCTGTCATCGGCATTCCGGATCCCAAATGGGGGGAAGCAATCAAAGCTATTGTGATTCTGCACCAAGGCGTGGAGCCGAGCGACGAGTTGGCCAAGGAGATTCTGACCCATACCCGAAAAAGGATTGCCGGGTTTAAGTGCCCCAAAAGCATGGACTTTATCAGCGAAGGCGATATGCCGAGAACCGGCACCGGAAAGATCCTGCACCGCCTGCTTCGAGAACGATACGGCAAATGGAGCGACCAGCAATAACGCCTCCGGCGGCCGGGGGACCATCGGTCCCCCGGACCCCCCGCGCGGGCGGCGCCCCGCAGAGCGGGGAGCCGCGGAATAGGCAATTGACGGCAAGGGCGTTTCCGGTTGCATCGAGAGGGGGAAACAAACCAGCCCGCTGTGTCCACCCTTTGCAGGCATCAGATCATCGGTTGCGGCGCGAAGCGGCGCAACCCGCGTAACGTTTTTTGGGAGGAGGTTCGGAGGAACCCTTTTTTTCAAAAAAGGGTTCCTCCGAGGTCCTTAGAATTTTATCTCTTAGGAGGTTCTATGTTCAGTAAAGCGTATATTCCGCACAGAGGTTATTTCTGTTCCCCCTTTTCCCGCTGGCAGGGAAGCTTTCAGAACGAAAACGCCATCGAACTCGCCGCTACGGTAGTCCGCAAGGGACTGGCGGACCGGATCATCGATCCCAAGTCCTTCGACGCGCTGTTCCTGGGATACACCATCCCCCAGGTGAGCTGTTTTTACGGGGCGCCGTGGTTGGCCGGGATGATCGGAGCGGAAGGGGTCAGCGGTCCCATATTCAGCCAGGCCTGCGCCACCGCCGCCACCGAGTTGGGCCATGCGGCCATGGCCGTGGACACGGGCGTGAACTCGAATATTATCGCCGTGACCGCGGACCGGTGTTCCAACGGACCTCACATGGTATATCCCAATCCGAACGGACCCGGCGGCATGCCCATAAAAGAAGATTGGGTGATGGATAATTTCGGCAACGACCCATGGGCAAAGAACGCCATGATCCAGACGGCCGAAAACGTGGCCAAAGACACGACCTTCACTCGTGAAGATTGTGACGAGCTGACCCTCAACCGATATCAGCAGTACAAAGCCGCACTCGAGAATGACCGGGCGTTTCAGAAACGGTACATGGTTCCCGCCGAGATTAAAATGGGCAAGAAGACGGTGACGGTGGAAGCGGACGAAGGCGTTATGGAAAGCACCGCCGAGGGCCTGGGGCGTCTCAAACCGGTTCTTCCCGGAGGCATTCACACCTTCGGGTCTCAAACCCACCCGGCCGACGGCAACGCCGCCGTTATCGTGGCTACCAAAGAACAGGCTGAGGCTCTGAGCGAAGATAAAAATGTGGTGATTCAGCTCCTGTCTTATGGCTACGCCCGCGCCAAGAAAGGATACATGGCCGCGGCCGTGGCGCCCTGCGCCCAGATGGCGTTGGATAAGGCAGGCATCAAGGTTTCCGACCTCAAGGCGGTGAAAACCCACAATCCATTCGCGGTAAACGACCTGAACATGATGCGGAAGATGGGCCTGGATCCTGAAATCGTAAACAACTACGGTTCGTCCTTGATTTTCGGCCATCCCCAGGGACCTACGGGAGCTCGGTGCGTCATTGAGCTGATCGAGGAACTGATTCTTCTGGGCGGAGGATACGGCCTGTTCGCCGGGTGCGCCGCCGGAGATACGGCTGCGGCCCTCATGGTCAAGGTCGGCTGATGGTGCAAGATTTTATGGTTAAGTAAGAGCTGAGGAAGCCTTTGACAAAAGGTTTTCCTCAGACTCCATCCCAAACGTCTCGAGTGGGTTGCGGCGCACTGCGCCGCAACCCACTCGACATTCGAGGAGTTTATATAACCGCTTTTTCCCTCTTGTATGTTGCAGTAACTTCCTTCAATCAAGATGCCCGGACGACCGAATCCAAACTGCTTCTCCCTCTGTCGCAGAACACTAAATCCTTCTCCCTCTGTCGTCGATCCCGAGCCTGTCGAGGGGGGAGAAGGCCGGGATGAGGGCGCGCCGCGTCTCAGCCGACGCCGGTGTGAGCAAATCACGAATAGGCATGGGGGCCGGTCCGAATTGCCTTCCTACCGAGTCCGGCCGGGAAGCGGCGGTAAACCTGACGTCATAGGCCGGGATGAACCCGCGGCTCACGGTACGACATCCTCCGTTGTATAGGTTATGTGGACGGAATGTAAGTAGTTCGCCGGTCCCAGGGTGGTTGTAACAAGGTAGGTATAATCCTGATGGTCCACCACGTTCTTGCTCGTAATCGGGGATTGATTGGTTTGAACGGTTAGGTAATACGGGCACGTTACACTCGTGATTTGTTCATAGCTTCGCAAGAACGGATTATACCTGCGCAGGCTGACGATAAGGCCTATAAAGTCCGTACAGTGATAATGCACCGTTACCTGGACAATTACAGCCCCATCCGGTAGATGGATTTCCGCGTAATAGTCATTCGCGCCGGCCGCGGAGGCTATCGTTCCCTCATCGAGGTTTTTCGTTGCATTATTTCCAAGAAACGACAGTCCGGATACGCATGAGAAGTGTGTGCGCGTGTCTAAGGAAGCGCCACCCATGGGCACGACCACCACTTTCGTGCTTTGAGAGAACACCGGGGACAGGAACGAGTCGCCCAACAGGACGACGACCATAAGGACCACCATGGCCATGAAAGTGCGACCGCAGTGCACGTCGGCCTCCTTTCTGTTTCAGGCTCTTAAGTGAGGACACCAGCCCAAATGCATCAAGCTGCGAAGCTTGCTCGGTTGGGAGAAGGGGAACGGGGGAAAAAATCTGCCTTTAGGAGGAAACTCAACGTGCGCTGAAAAGAACGGAGGAACGCAGCGATCGGACTGTTTGATTCCCCATTTTCACTATCTCATCATACCGCATGGCGGATTTTCACGGCAAGTCTTTTAACGCCTGCTTTTCGAAAGGCAAAGGAGAAAAAAACTATTCGGGAGTTGTTTTATAGGCCGATTCGGTTTTCCTCGTCATTCCGGATCTCACTTCGTTCGTCCGGAATGACGAGGAAAATGAGACCTCTCACCGGGACCCACCCCGACGAGCGGTGAGCGAACACCGGGTACGCACGTCAGCTACTGTGGGACATACCTATAATTACTTGTGTAAGAGGAAGCACCCGGGTTACTCGTACGTGTTCACGCACTGGATGTAATTTTCTTTTGTCATGTTGCCGATGCCGCACCAGTACGCCGGCCAGTTGATGTCATTTATCGGGCCGGCCTCGTTGTGGCCCGAGTAGTAATACCCCGAATAGGCCCGGCGGAGGGTCGTATCGGTTCGAAGCCTCGGGAAAAGAGCCGCCAAAGCCGGTTCCAAACCGGTCTCCGTCGGAGCGTAGGCGTTCGTAAACGTGTAATAGGCTCCGAATACCGGCGCGGCGTCGCCGAAGTGGTAGGCTGTCGATCGGTAGTCGATGGGCGTCCAGTCGCTGCTTTCGATCCGTATGACCTTGAAGGCGGAGTCATTGCCGAACAGGGGGCTGACGGCGGGCGTGACCAGGATGACCGTGTGCGAAGCGTCGTTCTGGTTCACATCGAGCCTGTATTCATCCATGTGGGTATGCCCTGCAAACGCCACATCGATGATGTCCGCGTAAGTGTCGATGACGTTCAGAAAACGATCCTGGTATTCCGTTTTCCACATGGTGGAGGCGTCGGAGATACGGCCGGCCGGGTCCATGTAATTGGTCACGGTGGAATAGATATCGGCCCCCGGCGGAATGTGCATGACCAGCCAGACCCTCTTTTCGTGAGCCCTTGCGACGGCCAGCGTCCGATCGAGCCAGTCCAATTCTTGTGAAACGGCGTCTTCAATATCCGTAGCGGCGTTCGGTGAAAAGAGGATGGTGTTCAAACAGATAAATATCACAGGACCGACGGACACGGCATAATAGCCTCCCGCCCGGTAGGTCTCGGAAAAGCCGGCATAATCCGCCTTCCCCAAAAGGAGTGTGGTATAGAACAGATCGGCGGTGTCCGCCAGAAATGCGCCGCCCGGATCGATCTTATAATCGCCTTCGTAGGAATCGTTGTTTCCGAGCGTGAAGACGACCGGTATTTGGCCTAAATAATCGCGCACTTGGGCTGCGAAGAAGGCGACCGTCTTATAAGTAAAGGCGCGCATCGCCGCCTCGTCCTCGGACCCGTACAGGGCGTAGAACTTCTTGCTGAATCCATGCGTTAGCATGTCACCCGAGAAAACCGCGGCCGGGGTGGCCGTGCTCTGTGCGCGGAGCGCTTCCAGCATGCGTGCCAGGAGGGGATAGTTCGTTTCATTTCCCCAGGACTCCGGATCGGTCACCGCGGAGTTTAGAAAAATTTCGTTCCATTGGTTTTCGGGTGAGTTCACCAGCGAGTTGAAGATAGTCGGGTCGTAGAAGGGATTAAAGTGCACGTCCGAAAAGACCACGACGGAAGAGTGGTCGTTCCCGCCGCCTCCGCATCCGGCGGTAAATAGGAGGAGTGCGGCTGCAAGGATCATGCAGGTACGAAGGGGCCATTTATGTCTCATTGGATTCAGCATACGATCCTATCTCACGGAGCATGGGATAGTTTTTGCGCCAATGGCGCGTGCCCGCTGTTCAGCTACGGGGAAATGCTTTTGGAAGTCCGGAAGCGCGAGTGTGCCCTGTTTTCACCTTCATCTCGGTCGAAACCCTTTTCGGGGTCGGAGGCAGAATGCCCGAACGGAAACGGATATTTTGCCAAACCTGGAATATGTGTTACAAGCAAAAAAATTACTTTACGTTAGAACGTTGACCGAGACGGCGCGCCCTGCATCGAAACAAGAGTGGCCTTGACCTTGGAACCCACTTCCCACAACTCGATCGATACGGAGGTACTATAATGGCCATACCCGATTTTCAGTCGATCATGCTTCCTCTGTTAGAATACCTGTCGGATGAAGGTGCGAAGTCCAACGCGGAGATCTTCGGGGGTCTGGCTCGCAAATTCGAACTTACCGAGCAAGAAAAGCAGGAGTTGCTACCGACCGGCAAGAAACAGGTCTTCGTGCAACGACTTGGCTGGGCCAAGGCGCACCTGAGAGGCGCCGGTCTGATCGAATGCCCGGCAAAAGGTTCGTACAGGATTACACAGGAAGGTAAGGATCTGCTGAGTCGAAACCCATCCGGAATTCAGGTGAAGGACTTGTTGGAAATCAAGGACTATCTAAATGTCAAAGGAAGGGGGGGCGAAAAGAAGCTGCCTATTAAAATTGAGCAGACGCCTCAAGAGCAATTCGAATCCGGGTATAAACAGATGATGGAACAGCTTACAGTTGAACTCCTCAAGAGTATCAAGGAGTGTTCGCCTTATTTCTTCGAACGGCTCGTCGTCGATCTGCTTATTTCCATGGGATACGGAGGTTCCCGTCTGGAGGCGGGGAGTACCACGTCAAAAACCGCGGATGGAGGCATTGATGGTATCATCAAGGAAGATAGGCTGGGTCTCGATGTGATCTATCTTCAAGCGAAACGTTGGGAACAAAATGTGACCAGACCGGAAATACAGAAATTCGCCGGGGCCCTGCAGGGAAAAAGAGCCAGAAAAGGCGTGTTCATTACCACTTCGGGATTTACGGATCAGGCTTTAGAATTCGCGGGCAGCATCGAAAGCAAGATCGTTCTGATTGACGGTGTGCGACTGGCGGAACTCATGATCGAACATAAGGTGGGTATATCGGTGGAGCAGA
>Ga0209164_1005455_pt1 | contig 10836 bp, 8 predicted proteins | sample MTBNYHSulfiMetaG_FD_187458 | JGI IMG/M metagenome (GOLD analysis project Ga0209164, IMG submission 187458) | Enrichment culture microbial communities from rom New York Harbor, USA that are MTBE-degrading - MTBE-NYH (New York Harbor Sulfidogenic)... | ecosystem: Environmental > Aquatic > Marine >... | reverse complement strand
AGGATGGGCGGAATGATGTTCCCGGCCATCCCGGGACCGGCCCCGGATTCGGGAGAAGAGGTGAATGGGACTTCGGGTGTTGATCGTGGACGACGAGAGGTTGGCGCGCTCGGATCTGCGCAGCCTTCTCGATCGCGAAAGCGATATCGAGATCGTCGGCGAGGCGGATGGGGGTCATGAGGCCGTGAAGGCCATAAGAAAACTGAAGCCGGACATCGTGTTTCTCGACATTCAGATGCCCGGGCTTGACGGATTCGGCGTCGTGAAAACCATCGGACGTCATCGGATGCCGCATGTGATTTTCACCACCGCCCATGATCAGTACACCCTGCGGGCCTTTGAGATCCATGCCCTGGACTACCTGCTGAAGCCGATCAAGCCCGATCGGCTTCGGGGCGCTTTAGCCCGGGCCCGGCACATCCTTTGGACATTCGGAGTCAGGGAGGAGTTCCAAATCCAGTTGCAGCACTTCCTTAAAGATGTCCCGCCCGAGACGGCCTATCTGAGGAGGATTCTGATCAAATCCGGACAGAAAATTCACATTCTCAAAGACGAAGAAATCGAATGGGTGGAGGCCGCGGGCAACTATGTTGTTTTCCATACGTCCCAAGGCGAGCACCTTCTCCGGGAGACGATGCATGACCTGGAAAAGAAGTTGGATCCCAAGCGCTTCGTCCGCGCCAATCGATCGGCGATCATCAATCTGGAAGCCATTGAGGAAATCCAGCCGTATTTTCATGGCGAGCTTGTGGTGTGTTTGAGGGGCCGCAAGACAGTCGTTGTCAGCCGGACCTATCAACGCCATTTCAGAAAAAAAATCAGCCATGAGAGCTGAGCTTTGCCGTTCAACCCGTTTCCGGGCCGCTTGGTCCCTAAATTCAGCCGGACCGGCACAAAAGGATGTCTTTTTCGTTTTTGAGATCTGAAAATAGACGGTGTCCGGAGTGATTTCCGGATTGAGAGTCGAAAATTCATAGGAAAGGCCAAAGCGTATGCTTACGAAAAAAGACAACAGTTCCCTGATACAGAGGCACGAACAACTTCAGGCGGGGCTTTGCCGATTGTTCATGGACTGCATTCAAAACGAACGCCCCGTCAGGCTCAAAGAGTATATGGACAGCGTGGAGAAATCCCTCATCATCCGCATTCTGTATGCGGTGAACGGAAACCAGAGAACGGCGGCCAGAATCATGGGCGTCAAACCGACGACGTTATGCGAAAAAATCAAGAAGCATCGCATTCTTTTAAACAAAAGACATCTGATCCTTTTTCCCCCGCGGCCATTCCTTGATCGGGCCGAAGAACGAAATCCGCATGCCGCTATTTCCTCCGCCCCCGTGGAGTGACGAGCGGCCATGTCGAAAAGGCACGATAAAGCGGCACCCTCCCATTCCTTCTATTTTCAACTCCGAGAGCCTCTCCTCTGAAAACACAATCAGGGGAGGGGCTCTCACCCTTCCCCCGGCGCATTTCGTTAAGAGCGAACGGCGGCGTCGAATCCATGGATTTGGAGCGAATCCATTTCCCTGAAAGACCGGGGAAAGGACTGAGTTATTACTTCTAACAACCGATTTGTTATCTGAAAGGAAAATACAATTATTTGCATATATCCAAGCGAAAGAAGTGGCACGGATCATGCTTCTAAAGGGTAAGTGTTTTTTGCGAACCGGATCGATGAACAAAAGGAGGTTAGACGAAAATAAATATTTCAAACTGAAGCGGCAAGAGGTTTGGCCTTGCGAACAAGGCCTGGGACAAGGAGATTACAGAGATTAAGGAGGACATGTGTTGAATCTCAAGAAAGCGATTCTGACGGCAGTCATCCTCTGCGTAGCCGTTACGTTCAGCTACGCCGTCGAACAGTACGGCGTTCTGGCCGGTGTGATCAAAGACACCGAGGACAACGCTCTTCCCGGCGTCGAGATCACCGTCCGCGGAGCGGCCCTGCAGGGCATCAAGACCGCCGTCTCCAACGAGAGGGGATTCTTCAGGATACCCCTTCTTCCCGTCGGCAAGGACTACGAAGCGACTTTCGCCCTTCCGGGATTCAAGAGAGTCGTGTGGCCCGGCATCGCCATCGAGCTGGGCAAGACGTTCGACCTGGCGATAACGATGGAGACCACGACCATCGAAGAGGAGATCACGGTCACGGCCAAATCCCCGGTGGTCGACATGAAGTCCAGCACGAGCCAGGTCACGATTTCCAAAGATCTCATAGAAACGCTGTCCAACGACCGCCAGTACCAGACGATCATGGCCCTCATGCCCGGGGCCATCGACGCCAACAATCCCTACATGTTCGGCGCCTCGGACTCGGACAACATGTATCTTTTCGACGGCATGGATTCGACCGATCCCATGACCAAGACCTGGTCGACGTCCATGAACTTCGACAACTTCGAGGAGATGCAGGTCGTCATCTCCGGCGCGCCGGCCGAGTACGGCAAGGGCACGGGCGCGGTCATCAACGTCGTCACCAAGTCGGGCGGGAACCGCTTCAGCGGCATGGCCCGGTTCATGATGACCGACGTCGAGTGGAACGCCGAGCCCTACGGCCAGAGATACTATTTCTCGGACGCCACGCGCTACCTGACCGAAAAAAGACCGGCCATCAACTTCGGCGGCCCGATCTTAAAAGACCGGCTGTGGTTCTTCGCCTCTTGGGAGCGGCGGAACAAATGGAAGCCCGGCGCCGTGTATCAGAGCTTTGAGGACTGGCAGGACCTCACGCCCACGAGCAATCTCAAGTCCTACTACACCGGCCATTACCTGTCGGGCAAACTGACCTTCAGGCCCCATGCCCGGCACACTTTCATGGTCCAGTATGCGGAAGATCCGATCGAGATCCCGAAGCTGTATGAATACCTGGGCTATAATTTTATATCACCCGATTCAGACTTGGTTCGCTTCCAGGGCGGCTGGAACGTCAACTCGGAGTTGACCTCCATCCTGGGAGCCAACACCTACGTTTCGCTGCGCTACAGCCTGAAGAGGAACGAGCTCAACAACGAGCCGACGGTCATCGCTCCCTGCTACTACCGGGGCGGCGTGTACTACAACGGCGCATACTCCAGCTACTACACTGAACGATATCATGACCAGATCCAGCTCTCGCTGAACCATTTCGCCGAGACGAGCTTCGGCCTGCACGACATCAAGGTCGGCGCCGAAATGCTCGACATCCGCCTGGGCCGCTATTCCATGAGCTATCCCGGCAACGAGTACATCCGGTATCACTACGACGCCGCGATGACGCCCATGTACCGCTACACCTATCCCGATCGGCCCAGGGATCAGTTCACGAAGAACAACTACAACCGGCTGTGGACTTTCTACCTCCAGGACAAGTGGGAAGTCATCCCCAACCTGACCCTGAACATCGGGCTGCGGGCCGAGATGGGCCAATGGAAGAACCACGACAAGACCACGATCCTCGACTGGGGCCTGTTCGACATGTTCGCTCCCCGCATCGGCTTCGCCTACAACCTCAAAGGCACGAAGTTCCACGGCAACTGGGGCCGGTTCTACGACCTTTACGAAGATTGGCTCATCCAGAACAACCAGCCTGACGCCTTCCAATACCAGTACCAGTACTGGCGGGGCGCCTATTACGGACTCCCCACCTGGACCCTCATCACCACCTACACAACGGGAGGCGCCTCCACGTCGACCTACAATCCGGACATCAAGCCCTCCTTCATGGATGAGATGGGCGTCGGCGTCGAGCACATGCTGAGCGACGTCATTTCGGTCGGCCTGGACCTCATGACCCGGTCCTGGAAACAGAGGATCGAGGACTTCGACTACGGCTATGACGCCGCCCCCTACAGCAACCCCGACCTGGACGGCATCTGGCATTTCGACAACCCCACCTTCCCGGACTGGGGCTCGACCTACAAGAGGTATCGGGCGGCGATCGTCACCTTCAAGAAGAACCTGGGATCCGACAAGTACCAGTTCATGGCCTCCTACACCCTGTCCGACCTGAAGGGCTATGAAGCCTCCGACGCCGACGGCGACTACGGCGACACGCCGGTGGAGGACCACAACGCGTTCGGCTACCTGGACAACGACATCCGCCACATGCTCAAGTTCAGCGGCAACTACTTCCTCCCCTACGGCTTCAACATCGGCACGACCTTCTACTGGTTCAGCGGAACGCCCTACACGGAGACGGCCAGCGCCCAGTGGACCGATCTCATTTTCTACACCTACCGGCTCGACCCTCGCGGCGAAAGCGGACGCTATCCCTCCACCTGGAGGCTCGATGTCCGGGCGGAGAAGAAATTCACGTTCTTCAACCGGCTCAACCTCTCTCTCTACATCGACATCTTCAATATCCTCAACAACCAGGTTGAGGTCGCCCGGAGCAACAGCATCGGACAGATCCTTCTCGACGGATACCAGCTCGGCGGCAATTACACAGTCATCACCCCGAACCTGGACTACGGCAACTACACCCAGTGGTTCCCCCCGATGTCGTTCTTCATCGGAGCCAAGATCGAATTCTAAGCTGAAGCGCATCCGACAAGCGCTGAAAGGGCAGCCTGAAAAGGCTGCCCTTTTTTTTACCCTCCCATGTCCGGGCGATACGGTTACCGATCGGGCATGCGGCCATCCGAGCGCTTGACGGTTGTTTCAACCGTTTATCGATTGCCGCTCGCTTTTCTAGATGGGTGTAAAAAAAATATTCCAAGGGAATCGCAATCTCCATGCAAATTTCTAAACATGAGACAGGAGGCCCAATGAACACACGGCGTCTGCTCCCAAAACTGCTGATCCAACTCCTTTCCCTTCTTATCATCCTTATCGGCTGGGCTAATCCGCAGGCCCAGGAAAAGGGCAAGGCCGCAGCCGCTTTCAGGGCGGAGTCCGGCGAGTCTTTCAAGGCGAACGATGAAATCCCGGAAACGCTTCGCACGGAAACTTTCCTCTTCGTCTGGGCAAAGATCCGAGACAATTATTTTGATCCGGCTTTCGGTGGCGTTGACTGGGAGGGGGTCAAAGACAAATACTTGCCCCTCGTCTCGGAAGCCCGAACGAGCGCCGCGTACCACGGGCTCCTACGCAAGATGCTGGGAGAGCTCCGGGCAAGCCACTTGGCCGTCCTGGCGCCTCACGAACTGAAACGGGAGAAGAAGCTCGGCGGAGAGACAAAGACGGCTCCCGAGGGAGTGGAGTTCCGCGCCGTTGAGGGGCGAGTCACGGTCTATCGGGTGAAGGAGGACTCGCCGTCCTGGGCCGCCGGGCTCAGGCCGGGTCAAATCGTGCTCAAGGTGGGAGACGTGTCGCCGGCGCCGGCCGAGGAAGAGGCTTCCTCTCGCCTCAGAGTCCTGGCCGAAGTCCGAAGAGCCCTGGCCGGTGAGGCCTCATCCCCGGCCGTCGTGAAGGTGCTCGATGAGAGCGGCCGGGAGAAGATCTTGGAGCTTCCCCGAACCGCTTCCTTTCACACCACGATCGATCTGGTCAACGCTCATTTGGAGTATTCGAGGCTCACGCCGCTCATAGGGTACATACGGTTCGACAGCTGGGCTTTCGACCTTGAGTCCAAGCTCAAAACCGCCATGACGGACCTCTGGGATATGCGGGGACTCATCATCGATCTCCGCCAGAACAGGGGAGGAGTCAACCCCGGCGCCGATTATCTAACGTCCGTCCTGATCGCCGAGCCCGGGATCCTGGCTTCGATCGCGCCGAGAAGCGGTGAAAAAGAAGACTGGAAATTTCCGGGAGGCGGAGCCGAGGTCTACAAAGGCCGGGTGGCCATCCTGATCGACGAAGGGTCGGGGAGCGTCAGCGAGGTCTTCGCCGGCGCCATGCAGGAGATGGGACGGGCTATCGTCCTGGGAAGGACATCCTACGGCGGCGTCCTCAACAGCACCCAGGCCTTGCTTCCGACCGGCGGAATCCTCCAGTTTCCACACTCGGACATGAGAACCCCGCAGGGACGCCGGATCGAGGGCGTGGGCGTGGTCCCCGACATCGCCGTCGAGCTCTCGAGGCGGGACCTTCTGGCCGGCAAGGATACGGTTGTCGGCAAAGCCCTGGAGACGCTGCTTGAGACATGAACATGAGAATCGCGGTGAACACAATAAGGATGAATGGCCTGTTTCTTTGGATTTCGTTTTTCCTTCTCGCCACGGCTGCGCCGGGAACGGAGGCCGAGAGAAAAATCCCGCCCGATGATCCTTACTTCAAGTTCCAGGTGAGCTATGACCACCGAGGAGGCAACGTCGTCGTTGACCAGACCTCTCGGAAAAAGAGTTCTCGGGAATTGACGCTGGCGACCGGCATCCATCTGAATCTCTTGCCCGCCTGGGAATTGACTACGGGCTGTAGGGACGTCGTCGTGGCCGTTATGGACGACGGTTTCTTCTATGAACACGAAGACATCCGGGACAACATCTGGAAGAATATCGGCGAGAGCGGGCTTGACTCCGACGGCTATCCCAAGGAGACCAACGGGATCGATGATGATCGGAACGGCTATATCGACGATGTCATGGGCTGGGACTTCTGGTTCAAAGATCCCGATCCCGATGCCTATATCTATGACGGGCGCTTTGATACTGCGATTGCGCCGAATTGGCATTCGATCGATGCCCTGGGCATCATAGGCGCCAAAGGCAACAACGGTCTGGGCGTGTCCGGCGTCAACTGGGACGTCTCCCTGATGCTTCTGAAGGTGGCGGCTCAGGGGTCCGCTCTGGACAAAGACCCTGCCGCGCGCGTTCCCAAGGCGGCGGAGGCGATCCGATACGCGGTGGACAACGGCGCCCGCGTCATCAATTGGAGCGGGTTCGTCTCGGTCACGGACGCGGATGCCTTGCGTCCTTTGAAGGAGGCCATAGACTATGCCGAGCAAAAGAACGTTCTGCTGGTCGTCGCCGCAGGGAACTCCAAGAAGAATATCGATCTGGCTGAGAACGTTCTCTACCCCGCCTGCTTTCCGAATGAAAACATCATCGTTGTCGGGGAGATCGATTTCGACGGGGAACCGTACGTCGTCAGGGACGACCCGAAGTTCGTCGGCGGCTCGAATTTCGGTCCTAAAAACGTGGATATCGCGGCCATCGCGCAGAATTACACCACCCATATTTACCATAACCGGAGTACCTACCATCTCGCCGAAGGCACTTCGAACGCCGCGCCCGTCGTGAGCGGCGTCGCCGCCCTGATTCTGAGCCTGCGTCCGGACCTCAAGGCCTCTCAATTGAAGCAGATTCTCATGGACAGCGCCGTCCGTCTTCCCGGACTCCAGGGCAAGATCGGATGCGGCGGCATGGTCGACGCCTATGCGGCCCTAAAAAAGGCCGTGGTCCTTGAAAAACCTTCGCCGAAGGCCCCCCGGCAGGCATCAAGCAGCGCCGTTTTCTCGTCGGGCGTCGAAACCATTGACGGATGGTGGATTTCCTCCCTGGCCTGGGAGGACGAGTCCTCCGCCCGTTGAGAGGCTTCCCGATCCTTCTCGTTTAGCCCGATCCGGCAGCCGCTCGACGGATTCGGCGGCCGCTCATGGAACTTGTCTTTCGAGTTCCATTCAACGGAATGATAATCGTGACGATCAACAACATGCGTCCGGCTTTCTGCTTCCCGGGGGGGGAGGGCCGGAAAAAAACGGGTGCCGGCGGAATCGAGGAGGCGATCGTGGAGAGTCCAAAGACAAGCCGGAGAAAACAGATCGGCCTCAGCCTCTGCATCGTCTTGGCTGCAGCTGTCGGCCGAGCGACCTGCTGTCCCGGGACGGTTTACGGGGGCGGAGCCGTATTGTCAGCCCAGGACAGCGCCGTTTCCGTCGCGTCCCTAATCGCGCGCTACATCCAGGCTTGCGGCGGCCCGGCGCTGGCAGAGGTCCGTTCCGAGAAACGCCGGGGAACCCTCGTCCGCGGTCAGAACGGCCGGGTGCCTTTCGTCGCTGTTTCCCAAGCCCCAGGAAAATGGCATTACAACCAGGTCTTCGCCTACGGTGACCAGGTGAGCTACGGCTGCGACGGAGAGACGGCGTGGATTCAGGACACGAAGGGAGTCGGATTTGTGGACGAGACGCTTCGCCTGGACTTGGAGATGTTGTTGGATATCCATGCTCCCCTTCGGCTCCGCGAGTTCTTTCCGGAGATGAGTCTCAAGGGAGTGGAAAAAAGAAACGAGCGGGAGACGGTCGTGATCAAGGCGAAATCCCGCGACGGAAGGGACGCGGATCTTGTCTTCGACAAGGAGTCGGGTTTCCTGGTCGAGGCCGGCGACCTCGCCTTCGAGGATTATCGACCGGTCGGAAACGTCCAGCGGCCGCATCGTGTTTCTATCGGCGGCGACCCGGGAGGCCTTTCCTTGAGTCTGAAGATGGAAATCACGGAGATCGTTCACCACGAGCCGGCTGAGGATTCGATGTTCCGCCGACCCGAGTGCGCCCTGCCGCCGAAAAGTTCGCCGCTCTACCGGCCCCGCCGGTATGTCAAAGCCGATGACGAAGCCTTGCGGGCCTGCGTGGGCATCTACCAGCATCCGACGAATTCCGCCCTGCTGTATACCGTGACGAAGCAGCAGAACCATCTGATGATCGAGAGAACCGGGTGGGGTCAGGCGCTGGAGATCATGCCCGAGACGGAATGGGACTACTCCATTCGCTTTCTCAACTATGAATTTCATTTCGTCCGGGACTCCTCCGGCCGGGTCACGGCCCTCGAGCTCGGCCCGGAGCGGCTGGTCCGGGCGGAGAGAATCCAATAAACGACAAGGCAAAGGATCGGGACCAAATGGACAGAAAAAGATTTTTGAAGGAAGCCTTCCTGACGGGCGCTTGCGGTTGTGCGGCCGCGTGCGGAATTCGGCTGGGTCTCAAGGCCGAGGAGAAAGCTCTTCTTGCCGAGGGAGGACGGGAGGCCGCAAGAGGGTTGAGCCGCGACCTCCACCGCAGGATGAAAGAAGGATCGCGGAGTCCGGATTGGGCCAGGATCGAGAAGGCGGAATCATGGGTCAAATTTCTCATGGACAACATGGACGCCCTCCTGGACGAGAAAACCAAAATCAAGCTGATGAACGCCTGCGGACGCTCTTGCTACCTCAACGCCTTCGGCGTTGCCCCGGAAAAGAAGCCGTCGCCGGAAGCCGCCGAGCGGTACCTTCAGGCTTTGGAAAAGGCCGGGTTCAAGGTAGAGAGGGGGGCCGAGTCCGCGACAATCACCTACGGCTGGGGAGGCAAACAGAATCCCCAGGGGCTCAGCCTCAAGGAAGGATTCTGCATGTGTCCGCTCGTCGAAAATGAGATCCCGGGGCTGTCCCCGAGCTACTGCAACTGCTCGGCCGGCTATGTGGCCGAGAGCATGGAGCGCGCGACGGGAAGAAAGGTGAAGTCGGTCGAGATCCTGGAATCCGTCAAGAGGGGCGGAAAAGACTGCCGGTTCAAAGTCGTGTTGATGGATTCCCGCCTTGATGGCGGAGGCAACCGGATTTTTGGAAGGGGAGCGGTTCGCCGGGGTTGAAAACGTTCTGGAAATCGTTCACAATAAAAAACACAGTTAAGGGTGTTGCTTGGCAGGAAAAAATAAAAAATCGGGAGGCCCAAATGACTTGGTGTTCAAAATGGCTTTTTCTTGCAATGGCGGTGCTGGTTTTGGGTGCGTTGACGGGGCTGGGCGGTTCGGCGCGAAATCCGGCGTCATCGGACCGGCCGCTCCGCTTCACCATTCTTTATGACAACTATCTCCATAAGGAAGGGACAAGGGCGGATTGGGGTTTTTCCTGTCTTATAGAGGGGCCGGAAAAAACCATTCTTTTCGACACGGGAACCGATCCTCGCATCCTGATGCACAACGTCGGCGCATTGGGCGTTGATCTGAAGAAGGTGGACCAGGTCGTCATCAGCCATAATCACGGCGATCATACAGGCGGTCTCTCGGCCGTCCTGGAAAAAAACAGCGAGGTCACGGTCTTCTTCCCAGTTTCCTTCCCCTCGTCGTTCAAGGCCCGCGTCGAACGGGCCGGCGCCAAGGCTCAAACCGTGGACCAACCCGTCGAAATCTGCCGGAACGTTTATTTGACCGGAGAGATGGGCGACAGAATAAAGGAGCAATCCCTGCTCATCGATACGCCCACGGGGCTCATCGTCGTCACGGGCTGCTCTCATCCGGGCATCGTGGACATCCTCAAACGCTGCCGGGAAGTCGTCGACAAGCCGATCCGTCTGGTTTTCGGCGGATTTCATCTTCGGGACGCGTCCGAGGCCCAGATGCGGGAGATCATTTCCGCCTTCCTGTCCTTGAAGGTCGAAAAATGCGGGGCCACCCATTGCACCGGCGACGCCCAGATCGCCATGTTCAAGGAAGCGTTCGGCGAGAACTATGTTTCCATGGGGACGGGGAGAGTCATTGAAATAACCGACTGGTAGAATTCCGTCCCGTTCCAAAACTCAACAGTTCAAGCCACCGCCGCCAAACCGGTTGAACGGCGGGGCGTCATTATTTATAATTGGGCTTCATCGATATTTTCCCGAGGAGGGTTTCATGAACGCCATGGTCAAAATTCCCGTCCCCCACAACGAGCCCATCCTGAGCTATGCGCCCGGAACCCCTCAAAAAAATGCCCTGAAGGACCAGCTCCAAAAGATGCTTGCCGAGCAGATCGAGATCCCCCTGGTCATCGGCGGGCGGGAGGTCAAAACGGGCAATCTGGCCGACTGCCGCTGCCCGCACGACCACGGTCGGCTCCTGGCCCGCTACCACAAGGCCGGGGCCAAGGAAGTGGAGACGGCGGTCGAAGCGGCCCGCAACGCCTGGAAGGACTGGTCGGAAATGGACTGGGTCTCCAGAGCGGCCATTTTCCTCCGCGCGGCCGAGCTTC
>Ga0209164_1005451_pt1 | contig 10841 bp, 4 predicted proteins | sample MTBNYHSulfiMetaG_FD_187458 | JGI IMG/M metagenome (GOLD analysis project Ga0209164, IMG submission 187458) | Enrichment culture microbial communities from rom New York Harbor, USA that are MTBE-degrading - MTBE-NYH (New York Harbor Sulfidogenic)... | ecosystem: Environmental > Aquatic > Marine >... | reverse complement strand
ATCTTCAAATCCACCGATGGCGGCACCACATGGAGGCCCCTGACCAACGGTCTGCCTGCGGTCATCCAGGCCAACCTGGCGGCGGCGCCCAGCAATCCCCGGGTCCTCTACGCCATGGTGGCGGGCGCTCCCCGGGCGGGAGAGGGGTCTGACCGGAACGCCACGGGTGGGGTGGTGGGCCTCTACAAGTCCACCGACGCCGGCGAGAGCTGGACCCCGGTGAACGTGCCGGCGGGTCCCGTGGGCGAGGCTACGCCCCACGTGGACACCCGTCCCCTGGCGCGGATCGGCGGCGGGGATCTGCCCACCCTCACCGTGGATCCCACCGACGAGAACATCCTCTACAGCGCCACCGTGGTCATGTGGCGGAGCCGGGACGGCGGGGTCCATTGGTCGGCGGTGAGAGGTGCCTACGGGGGGGACGATTACCAGAAGATCTGGATCAACCCCAACAACCCGGACATCATCTTCACCGTCTCCGATCAGGGCGCGGTGATCTCGGCCAACGGGGGCGAGTCGTGGAGCAACTGGTACACCCAGCCCACGGCGGCCATGTTCCACGTCACCGCGGACAACGACTTCCCCTACCGGCTCTGCGCGGGACAACAGGACGCGGGGTCGGCGTGCGTGCAGAGCCGTTCCATGGACGGCATGATCACCTTCCACGACTGGCATCCCGTCAATATCCAGGAGTACGGCATCGCGGCGCCGGACCCCCGGGACCCGGACATGGTCTATGGGAGCATGCGATCCGACGTGACGCTCTACAACCGGAAGACCCGACAGACCACCCGGGTTGGGCCCGACATGGGGCCCCGGGGCGGGCCCTACAATCGAAACGTCCGCACCATGCCCCTGGTCTGGTCGCCGGTGGACCCGGACCTCCTCCTCTACACGTCCAACGTGGTCTGGCAGACCCGGGATCGGGGAATGAGCTGGACCCGCATCAGCCCCGACCTCTCCCGTTCGAACTGGGATATCCCGGCGAACGCCGGGAAGTACGCGCCCCACGTGTCCCAGGGTCAGCAGGGGGTGATCACGGCGCTGTCCGCTTCCCCCGTGGACGTGGGGGTGATCTGGGCCGGCACCGACGACGGCAACATCCAGGTGACCCGGGACGGCGGGGCCGACTGGGCCAACGTGACGCCTCCCCAGATCGAGCCTTGGACCCGCATCTTCAACATCGAGGCGGGTCACTTCGATACCGGCACCGCCTACGCGGCCGCCAACACCATGCGCATCGACGACATGAACCCCCACTTCTGGCGCACGCATGACGGCGGCCGCACCTGGACGGAGATCAACAACGGCATCGCCCCGGGCGCGGTGGCCAACTCCATTCGTGAGGACCCGAGGAAGCCCGGGCTCCTCTATGCCGCCACGGAGACCCAGGTCTGGGTATCCTTCGACGACGGTGACTACTGGCACTCCCTCCGCCTGGACATGCCCGCGGTCTCGGTGCGGGACATCCGCGTGAAGGACGACTCCACCTGCCTATGCTCGGACCTGGTGGCGGGAACCCACGGAAGGGGGTTCTGGATCCTGGACAACCTCACCCCGTTGCGGCAGGTGGCGGAAGCCCGGGCGGCCGAAGTGGCGTACCTCTTCGAACCCGCCACGGCTCTGCGGGTGCGCTTCGGAACCAACGATCCCACGGAGTGGACGCCGGAGCTGCCCCACGGGGAGAACCCGCCCCCGGGTGGGATCATCGACTACTACCTCCCCGCCGACGCGTCCGGCCCCGTGACCCTGGAGATCATGGACGCCGACGGCATCGTCATTCGGTCCCTCTCCAGCGAGGACCCGGTGCTGGAGCCCGACCCGGCCCTGGATCCCGAAGGGTACGACAGGATCTGCCAGGAGAACCCCGGGGCCCCGAACTGTCGGGTGCCCCTGTACTGGCCGGCGCCCCAGATGGTCCTCTCCACCAGGAAGGGCATGCATCGTTTCTCCTGGGATCTCCACTTTGAACCCCTCGGCGACGAGCCGAGGGCGGGCGGCGGGGCCACCGGTGCGGTGCCGGGCCGGACCTACCCGCGAGTCGACGCCCCTTGGGCTCCGCCGGGGGAGTACACGGCGCGCCTCACGGTGAATGGGGAGCAGTTCACCCAGCCCCTCTCCCTTCGCCTGGATCCCAGAGTCACGACGCCGGAGGAGGACCTGGCCCTCCTGGCATCCCTGTCCCGGGAGATGTGGGACGGTGCCATGGCAGCGAACGCCGCGTATGAAGAAGCCAGGGCGTTGGCGGCCCGGTTGGAGGCCGCGGGGGATGCCGACGCCATGGCGAGGGTGGAGGCGATGGCGCCCTCAGGCTCCGGCGGCGCTTCCGGGCTCTCCGCACAGCCGGGATCGCCGACGCTGCGGAGCGTGAGCCAAGCCATGATGAGCGCCGCCATGGCCATGCAGGGGGCCGACGTGGCGCCCACCGCGAGGCAGATCGCCGCCTGCGAGGAAGCCAGGGCCCAGTTCCAGGAGGTGATGCGGCGATGGGCGGCCCTGAGGGGGTCCCTCACCCTTCACGGAAAGGGGGGAAGGCTCGGGCGTGAGCCGAATTCAACTTCGTAGTCGGGCCCAACCCCCATAAGAACAACATGATCAACCATGCTCCCTACCACTGGAGGAAGGGCCACGTGGAGTGGGGTGGCATCCCAGCCGACCAGCGCTTCGCGGCATCCCTGGAGCGGGTACGGCCCCAGACTCTCCGTCTGGGTCTGATGGCCTACTTCTAGGAGGAGGTGCGCGGAGTCATGCCGTCGCAGCAGAGGTCCGTTCTTAATCGGATAGGTTCGTGCGGAAGCGGCCTGGAGGCTGTCCGGATTCGACACCTGGGAATCGCGGGTTCCGTGGCTCTCCCGTATGCGAACCATCATTCGTCCCCGACTCGAGGCCCGGCCTACACTCCCCCCAGCTCCTCCAACAACTCCCTGGCCTCAACCAGGTACGGCAACTCGTGCCCTTCGGTGAACCAACCGTAGATCTGGCCGAGCAAATCCCTGGCTTCGGCGATGCGGCCCTGGGCTTTCAGGAGGCGAGCCAGGCTGGTGGTAGCATTGAGTTCGTCCGTGCGGTTCCCAAAACCTCTGGCGATCTCGATGGCTTTTCGGTAGGCCGCCTCGGCGGCCGCGAGGTCCGGCTCTGGCAGACCGGCCAGGAGGTCCCCGTAAAGCCGCTGGACATCCGCCGCCACGTGCGGCCCATTCCATTGCGGGATGACCATGGCCTCTTCCATGTCCAATCGGCCCTCGTCATCCCGGCCCGCGATGCTCAGAGCTACCGCGTGCCAACCCTTCAAGAAGGCGGTGCCCATTGGGACAGCCCACCCGTCCACGCCTTCCCGGAGGGTGTTGAGACCCTCGTCAACTCGACCGAGCATCACGTCGCACCACCCACGCAGGATCAGGGGAAAGGTCAACAGGATTCCATACTCCCCTGATTCGGCCTGGGCCTGCATGCAATCCTCTGCCCAAAGCCGCGCCTCGCCGAAGTCACGGGCATCGATCAGGGCCCAAGCCCCGAAGGCCAATGCACATTGGAGGGTGACCGGATCATTCGCCTCCCGGGTTTGGGCAACTGCTTCGCGAAACCTCTCCAGTCCCTGAGCCGGATACCCGGACTTGAACAGCGCCTGGCCAAGCATGTAGACGGCTGTAGCACCGACGTCGAATCCACCCATCATCGGCGTCCAATGCCCTTTCGAACCGAAGCGGTCCAAGAACTCCTCACCGTGGGCTATCGCTAGTGGAAGGTCACCGCTGTAGTAGGCTCCGTGCTCTGCGAGAAAGAGCCCGGATATGAGGAGGACCGGGTCCCCGGAGTCCCGGGCAAGAGAGAGGCAACGCTGACTCACCTCATGCCACTTATCCCACTGGCCCGAGTAGTGTTGGACCCAGTAGAGGCCGCAAGTGGCCCAGAACTTCTGGGCGATGGTTCCCACACACTCAGCGAGATCTTGAGCCCGAGCAAAGGCATCGGCAACTCCAGGTGCGGGGACGGCCAACCGCATATTCCCAATAGCCTGCTGGAGAGGAAGCTCGCGCCGGTCGCGTTCCTCCGAAGGGGGCATGGACAGGAGTGCCTCAAGGCCGGATTCGTAGTCGGCGAGAGCATCCGCCGGGGCGAGGGAGCGTTCCGCCTGCTGGCCCGCCACGAAGAAGTATGCAGAGGCCTTCTCCAGGAGGCCCGCACTCCGGAAATGGCGGGCCAGATCCAGGGCGATATCATCCGCATGGTCGTGGTAGAGTGACTCCAGCGCCTCCCCCACCTGCTCGTGCAGGTGGGCCCGCTCGATTTCGTTGAGCCGGTGATAGAGGTGTCGCTGGAAGAGATTGTGCCGGAAGCGATAGATGGAAAGCCGCTGGCCGTTGACCCGCCGAAGCCCCTCTGGCGCCACCAACTGGTGCCGCCTTCCAAGCTCCTGGTTCACGGCGGTGAGCAGGCGCCCGGGTTCTGTTCCCTGGACCCGACCGAGGGCCTCGAGGGTGAATTGCTCCCCTTCCACGCTCGCTACCATGAGCAACTGCTGAAGGTCTGGGGTCAGCCGCGCGATGCGTTCGCCGATCACGGCGTCCACCCGGGCCGGGAGTCGACTCCAGTCGATGGGTGCGGTGCCCTCCACCCAGCGCTGGGCCTCGTCTCGGACCACCAGCCCCTGATCTTTCATGCGGCCCAGCAACTCGACAGTGAAGAGCGCCTGGCCACCCGCCTGCTTGAACAACCCTTCTCGGAACCCGGGCGACAGGTGGTTCGGCTCGGCGTCGATGAGGGCATCCACGAAGTGCCGATCCGCCGAAGCACCCAGCTCCAGGACCACCTCCCCGAACAGGCCCGCCAACTCGTTGACCACGGGCTCGAGAGGATGTCGCTCGCCGCCTCGGCCCAGCGCCACCTCGGTCGTGCGATACAGTCCCAGCACCAGGATCCGAGTGCCCGCCAGATGGTGGCCCAACTCGAACAACAGACGGATGGACCCGTCGTCTGCCCATTGCAGGTCGTCCACCACCAGCAAGAGCGGCCGTTCACCCGCCAGCGCCCGCAATACCCGAACGTACTGCTCGAACAGGTCTGCCTGCCGAACGGTCCCCGGCTTCACCTGGCGCGCGGCCAGCGTGTGGAGATCGGCCCGGCGGCTCCCGGTGAGGAAAGGGTGGGCCTGGGCGCGGGCAAGAAGACTTGCCTCGGGCAGGAACGTTCCAAGGAGGTCCGCCCCAACGTCCACCAGCGCAGCGGCCGTTGTGGGAAGCACACCCCAGAGGCGCGTGGCATGGTCGGCCGACATTGATCCCGCTGCCCACTGGGCCTCGACATCACCGGTGAGCTGAGCGAGGATTTCCCTGAAGGGCCGATACGAATCGCCGGTGCCGGTATGGGCGTTGCATTCTCCGAGGGCAACAATGAGATCGGCCTCCCGCTGCACGGCTCGGCGGTAGAACTCCCTCGCCAGGGCGGTCTTCCCTGCTCCGGCCTCCCCGGCGATGAACCCCACCCGGGCCCGGCCGGTTACGGCCTCCCCGAGCCACCCGTCAAGCAGGCCGAGCTCTTGTTCCCGAGCCACGAAGGGCAGCAGAATCGCCTCTGCCGACGGCTCGGACAAAGGCGTAAGAAAAGGGGGTGGGGTGAGGAGCCGTTTCTCGGGGGCCGCCTCCTCGGGGTCCTCTGCAGGGCGTTCAACCTTTGCGGCCACGCCCGCGAACGCTCCGAGATCATCCAACAACGGCGCCATGCCCGGGTAGCGCTCGCCCAGATCCTTGGCCAAAGCCCGGTTCACGATTCGAGCCAACGGGGCCGGCACATCCGGCCGAATCTCACGTATGGGATCCGGCTCCTCATGGAGAATCTGGTAGAGGGAGGCTACAGGCGTTGCCCCCTGAAACGGCAGACATCCCGTGAGCATCTCGTACAGCACCACACCCAGGGACCACAGGTCGGACTGGGGTGAGACCTCCTCCCGCCCGGCTTGCTCCGGCGACATATAGGCCACGGTCCCCACCACCCCCCCCGTCCTGGTCAGGCCACCCTCGCCCGCCAACTTCGCAATCCCGAAGTCCAGGATCTTCCAGATCCCGTCTTCGGTTCTCAGAAGGTTGGCCGGCTTGATATCCCTGTGGATGATCCCCCGTTCATGGGCCTTCGATAGGCCAGCAGCCACCTGCCGGGCGACTTCCACGGCTTCCTGGACTGAGAGCGGTCCCGGCCGGAGCTTCTCTGCCAGAGTCTCGCCGGCGTAGTGGGCCATGGCGATGAAGAGCTCGCCGGTCTGGGTCTCGTCGATCTCGTAGATGACGCAAACGTTGGGATGATCCAGGGCGGAAGCGGCCTTGGCCTCAAGAAGGAAGCGGTCTTTGGCTCGGTGGTCAGCGACCAGGTGGGGGGGGAGGAACTTGAGCGCTACAGGACGATCAAGGCGCAGGTCCTTAGCCTTGAAAACGACCCCCATGCCGCCTTCGCCGAGCTTTTCCTCGATGCGGTAGTGGGAAAAGGTCCGTCCGATCATGGGCCAAACTCCCCAGGTGCAGGGGGTCCTCCCACCGAAGCCGAAGGATCCCGGCCTGAATTCGCGTCAATGGTCCCGGTGAGGGGGGACTGCCCGTTCCAGCCCAGTCGGCCACCGAAGAGAACAATGGGATGCGGTTAAGGTGGGGGCAAGGGGATGGGCCTGTACCATCCCCAGACCCCGTGCATCCTGTCAACGGATCCGCCGCATCCGATCATGGCAACGCCATGCGCCGCACCAGATCCTGGCATCCCTGTCCCGGGAGATGTGGGACGGTGCCATGGCAGCGAACGCCGCGTATGAAGAAGCCAGGCCATGATGAGCGCCGGCATGGCCATGCAGGGGGCCGACGTGGCGCCCACCACGAGGCAGATCGCCGCCTGCGAGGAAGCCAGGGCCCAGTTCCAGGAGGTGATGCGGCGATGGGCGGCCCTGAGGGGGTCCCTCACCCTTCACGGATAGGGGGGAGGGCTCGGGCATAGGGGTTTGCCAGGGCTCGGTGCTCGGGTTGTGGCTATGAGTTCCTGGTCCTTGAGAGTACAATCCCTTGTTCATCTGTGGTACAATGCCTAAAATGATGTGAGTACGATCCTACAAATAGTATCCCTCCCTCAGGAGGGGTTACGGCGCATTCGCAAAGGGACAATCATTGGCCACCTACCGGACACGCGTGATCGAGGATCTCGTCTCGAATCGTCTGAGGACCCACGGCGCAGTGCTGATCAGGGGGCCCAAGGCCGTTGGGAAGACGACCACAGCACGGAGGTTCGCGGCTTCGGAGATTCGCCTCGACCAGGACAGGGCCTCACTCACCGCGGCTCGGACCGATCCCCGTCTGGTGCTGGACGGGGATCGTCCCCGTCTGATAGACGAGTATCAGCTGGCGGATGGGCTATGGGATGCCGTCCGTGGAAGCATAGACGATCTGGCAACGAAGGGCCTCTATCTGCTCACAGGTTCGTCTACGCCAGCGTACGATGAAGAGATGCACACCGGAGCCCGCCGGATTGCTCCTGTATCCATGCGGACCATGACGTTCTTCGAGCGAGGACTTTCCAGGGGAACTGTGTCCTTGGGAGATCTGCTCCAGAAGAAGAACGTCTCGGCACCCGGGACGAAGTCCTCGGTCGAGGAAATCGTCACCGCGCTGGCGATAGGGGGGTGGCCGCACAACCTGGACTTGACCCCTGAAGAGGCCCTGGACGCCAACGCGGACTACCTTGACATCATCGTCAATGTGGACGTCCAGCGCGTCGAAGGCGTGAAGCGGGACCCGGATGCGCTTCGCAGCCTGATCGCCTCCTATGCCCGAAACGTCGCGACGGACACGGCTCTCCGGACCATCGGACGAGCAGCGGAGGACCCCGTCAGCGAACCCACTCTCCACAGCTATCTCAACGTCCTTCGACGCCTCTTCCTCATCGAAGATCAACCCAGTTGGAAACCGAGCCTGCGCTCCCGGGTCCGTCTCTCTGCCACGCCCAAACGGCATCTCGCGGACCCATCACTGGCGGTGGCAGCTCTCGGTGCTACCCCGGGACGTCTCCTGGGACCCGAGATCGAACTCACAGGGTTCCTGTTCGAATCGCAGGTGGTCCACGACCTGCGTGTCTACGCCCAGCCACACCGGGCCGAGGTCCGCTTCTACCGGGACAACAAGGGTCTGGAGGTGGATGCGATCGTGGAATCGAGGGACGGGCGTTGGCTGGGTGTCGAGATCAAACTGGGACACCACCGCGTGGACCAGGGCGCTGAGAACTTGCTGGCGCTCAGAGGCAAGCTGTCCAGGGAGGCGAACGATAACTGCGCGGGGCTGATCGTCATCGTTGCCGACAGCCCGACCTATACACGGCCTGACGGTGTGATCGTGACCTCTGTCGTTTCCCTCGGGCCCTGACTTCGGGAGAAGGGGCTGCACCAGGCCAACATGGAGCAGCGGCACCAGGAGCTGAGTCAGCCGAGCGGGACAGCGTTCGTGTTCTCCGGGCTTACCGGATTCCCCCCCGGCTACGATCCGGGAAGGGCGGCCGCGGCGTCTTGGTGTAGCCCTCGGTCTCGAGACGCTCCAGCACGACTTCGATGGCTCTCTCCAGCTGGGGATCCCGGCCCTCGATGACGTCCTTGGGCGTCATCTCCACATCGTAGTCGGGCCAGACGCCCTCGTTCTCGATGATCCACTCCCCCTCTTTGCTGAAGATCCCGAAGTTGGGCGCCGTCACCGATCCCCCGTCCATGAGGCCCGGCGTGCCGCCGATTCCCACCAGTCCGCCCCAGGTGCGCTTCCCCACCAGCGGCCCCACGCCCGCCTCGCGGAAGAAGAAGGGCATCCAGTCGCCGCCCGATCCCGCGTTCTCGTTGATGATCATGACCTTGGGGCCGAAGTTTGCGGCGAAGGGCGAGGAATAGTCCGGTCCGGTGCGGGGGGCCCAGTAATTGAGCAGCTCCTTGCCCAGATACTCCACGATGTAGTTGGCCACCTGTCCGCCGCCGTTGAAGCGCTCGTCGATGACGAACCCCTCCTTGTCCTGCTGCGAGAAGTAGTAGCGGTTGAAGTAGGTGTAGCCCCCGCTGCCGGTGTTGGGCAGGTACACGTACCCGATGCGGCCGCCGGTCATCTCCTCCACCTTCTCTCGGTTGCCCTCGACCCAGTCCCGGTTCCGAAGCGATCCCTCGTTGGCAATGGGAACCACCGTGACCTCCCGGGCACCCGACACGTTCGGTTGGGAATTCACCGTTAGGGTCACCTGCTTGCCGGAGGTGTTCTCGAAGAGCGCAAAGATGTTCTCATCCGCGGTCAACTCCTCACCGTCCACGGCGAGGAGGTAATCGCCCTCGCTCACCTCCACGCCCGGCTCGGTGAGGGGAGCCCTGAGATCCGGATTCCAGTTGAGTCCGCTGTAGATCTTCTCCAGCCGGTAGCGCCCGCTCTCGATGGTGAAGTCGGCGCCGAGGAGGCCGCCGGGCACGTTCTCCACGCTGGGGAAGGCCCCGCCGCGCACGTACGAGTGGCCCACGCTGAGCTCGCCCAGCATCTCGCTCAGGAGGTAGTTGAGATCGCTCCTGTGGGCCAGATCGGGCAGATACCCTTCCCACTTCCGGTAATTCGCCTCCCAATCCACGCCGTGCATGTTGGGGGCATAAAAGTAATCCCGGTTCAGGCGCCAAGCCTCCCTGAACATCTGGGCCCACTCCTGGTGGGGATCCACGTTCACCTCGAGGCCGGCCAGGTCGAGCCTTCCCTCGCTGGAGCTGGGGCTTCCCGAGGTCTTCACGATTCCCCAGTTCCGCCCCGCCTGGTAGAGCAGGCTCTTTCCGTCCGCGGAGATGCGGAAGGCGCTCACCCCGGACAGGAAGCTGTCCTCTTCCCGCTCGGCGAAATCGTATACCATCACCTCGGATCCCGACCGGTAGAACAGCTTGCCACCCTTGATGGAGCTGAGCCCCGAGTACGATCCAGCGCCCACCGGCAGGGCGACGATGCGCTGATCGATGTTCTCGAGATCGATGCGGAAATCCTCCGCTGCCGGCGCCTCCTTCTCGCCCCCCTCCTTGGCTTCTTCTGCTTTCTTGCTCTCCTCCTCGTCGCTCTCCGGCTGGAAGGGTGAGGGGAGGTCGTCCCTCAGGACCGTGATGTAGATGTCGTAGGTGACCGGGTGGTCGTTCGACGTCATGTCCAGACCGCTCTTGCTCATGCCGGAATTCGTGCTGGCCCGGAAGAAGAGGTACCTCCCATCGGCGTCGAACACCGGCTCGGCGGCGTCGCTCATCCCATCGGTGATCGGATGCCTGGAGCCGTCCTCCACCGAGTAGACCCACACCACGCCGAAGCGGTTCACCCGCCTCTTCTCATAGGCGAGCCACTTTCCGTCGGGTGACCAGGACGGATTCCCGGCGAGATCATCCACCCGGGTCAGGTTCTTCGACTCCACGTCGAGGAGCAGAACGGTCCCGTGCTTATCGGTGAACACCAGCTTCCGGGAGTCGGGAGACCAGGAGGGATTGTAGAAGAAGGTGGGATCCGAGACCGGGATCTCGATGGGCTCTTCCCTCCCGAGCTGGTCCCGGATGTGCACGGCATACTCACCGCTCTCATCGGAGAAATACGCGACGTGGTTGCCGTCCGGGGACCAGGCGGGGTTCCGCTCCATCACCCCCGGGGTCCGGGTCAGATTCCGGATGTCGCCCTTATCCGCGGGAACCGTGAGGATCTCGCCGTGGGCTTCGAACACCGCCCTCACCCCCGTGGGCGAGATGTGGGAATTGCCGATCTCGGTGGAGACGTTCTTGATCTGCGGCCGCACGTGGACGTTGTCGGCGTTCACGTTGACCGCTATCTGCCGTGTGGTTTCGG
>Ga0209164_1005449_pt1 | contig 10842 bp, 11 predicted proteins | sample MTBNYHSulfiMetaG_FD_187458 | JGI IMG/M metagenome (GOLD analysis project Ga0209164, IMG submission 187458) | Enrichment culture microbial communities from rom New York Harbor, USA that are MTBE-degrading - MTBE-NYH (New York Harbor Sulfidogenic)... | ecosystem: Environmental > Aquatic > Marine >... | reverse complement strand
CGCCTTCCAGACCCTGGCGGGTATGCAGGCCGCCCTGGGGACCGACGTGGCGGGAGCCGAGGTGACCGTCGGCGTGATGGACGAGGGCCCGCCCACGGGGGCCCCGGTGAACCTGGAGATCAGCGGAGAGGATCCCAGGACCCTCAAGAGCCTGGCGGACCGGGCCGTAGAGATCCTGAAGGAATCACCGGTCCAGGCCAAGCTGGTGGGCCTCGAGAGCGATCTCGACGAGGCGCGCCCGGAGCTGTCGGTGTTCGTGGACCGGGAAAAGGCCGCCCTGTACGGCCTCTCCACCTCCGAGGTGGGGATGGCCATCCGGGGAGCCATCAACGGGATCGAGGCGGCCAAATACCGCACCGGCAACGACGAGTACGACATCGTGGTCCGCCTGGCCCCGGAGTGGCGCCAGGACCTCAACGCTTTGCAGGACCTGACTGTCCTAGCTGAGGGTGTCCAGGTGCCGCTGGTGTCCGTGGCGGAGTGGCAGGTGGGGGAAGGCCTGGGATCCATCCGGAGGAAGAAGATGGACCGGGTGGCCACGGTGACCTCGGATGTTGCGTCGGGCTACAACAGCACGGCGGTCCTGGGTGAGGTCCGGGTGGCCCTGGCGGAGTTCGAGAGGGACCTTCCCCCGGGATACGTGATGCGGTATACGGGGGAGAACGAGGACCAGGCGGAGGCGTCGGAGTTCCTGGCGGGAGCTTTCCTGGCGGCCCTGGCCCTCATCGGGTTCATCCTGGTGTCGCAGTTCAACTCCGTGGTGAAGCCGGTTATCATCCTCACCTCGGTTCTCATGTCCACGGTGGGGGTGCTGGCCGGGCTCATGATCTTCAACATGCCCTTCGTCATCATCATGACGGGGGTGGGAGTGATCTCCCTGGCGGGGATCGTGGTGAACAATGCCATCGTTCTCATCGACTACATCGACATCCTCAGGGAAAGGGACGGGATGAACCGGAGGGAGGCCCTGGTCCAGGGAGGGAAGACCCGGTTCCGGCCGGTGGTCCTCACGGCCTCCACCACGGCCCTTGGCCTGGTGCCCCTGGCCATCGGGCTCAACTTCGACTTCTTCGGCCTCTTTGGATCCTTGAGCCCCGATTTCTACTGGGGAGGGGAGCAGGCGGCCTGGTGGAGCCCCATGGCGGTGGCCGTCATCGTGGGGATTCTCTTCGCCACCTTCCTCACCCTGGTGCTGGTGCCGGTGATGTACTCGCTGGTGGACGACTTCTCCGACTTCTTCAAGCGCCACTTCGTGACCTCCGGCCAGGAAGCTGCGTTGGAGCCGGAGGAGGACGAGATCTCCCTGCCGGTGGGAGCCCCGGCTCGGGAGGGCGCTCCAGGTTCCAGGGCGGCTCCCGTGCACAGCAGGATTCGAAGACGCCTGTTCCCCCCCCGCCTTCGGCCGCAGGCCGAGTAGGCGGGGGATCCGAAGCCACACCGCCGCCGCTTCCGGCGGCCCCATGACGCCCTCGGAGGCGTAGCATGAATGTGAAATCCCCGTCCCTAATCGCCCTGCTGGTTTCGATAACGGCTTTTCTTCCGGTCTCGGCCCTCGGTCAGGAGGTGGAGGAGACGCGGACGGGGGCGCTGAGGGTGCACCTGGAATGTGCTGCCCGGGGGTGCGAGGAGAGCCACTTCCGTACCGAGATCGGGTACGTCAACTGGATGAGGGACCTGAGGGACTCCCAGCTCCACGTCATCATGACGAGCCAGAGCACCGGCTCGGGTACCCAGTTCCTGTTGGACTTCATCGGCAGGGAGGAGCTGGAAGGCAGGAACGATCAGCTGACCTACTCCCACAGCGACACGGACAGCGACGACCAGAGGATCCAGGGCCTCACGGGGGTCCTGGCCGTTGGTTTGGCCCGTTACGTCCTCATGGTGGGGCAGGAGGGTCGGTTCATCGTGAACACCCGCGAGCTGCCTCGGGGAGGGCCGGAGCTTCCGCCGGGGCTCCAGGGAGAGGTAGTGGACCCCTGGGATTACTGGGTTTTCAGCTTTGGTGGCAATGTGCGATTCGAGGAGGAGGACAACGACAAGAACCGGAACTACAGCGGCAACTTCAGCGCGAACCGGACCACGGAGATGTGGAAGGTGAATCTCTCGGGCCGGGGATCCTACAGCCTCCGGGAGGTCGTCCTGAGCGACAGCAGTACCTACAGAGATGAGCGGACGGACTGGTCCACCAGCGCCCGCGTCTTCTACTCCCTGGCCGAACGGTGGTCCACGGGGATCGATGCCGGCGCCAGCTCGTCCACCAGGAACAACCAGGAGCTGGGGGCGAACATCGGGACCGGCATCGAGTACTCCTTCTTCCCGTACCGGGATTGGACCCGGCGGAGAATGACCTTCCAGTCCCTCGTGTACGTCCGGTACTACGACTACGAGGATACCACCATCTACGACAAGGACACCGAGACGGTCTTTGAGGGCGCCCTCCGGTGGGGCCTCGGATACCGCCAGCCGTGGGGCACGGCGAACCTCAACGCGTCGGCGGAGGCCTTTCTCCACGATCCCGAGACGTTTCACCGTCTCTCTATCGGAGGTCGGTTGAGCATCAGGGTGGTGAGGGGTCTGGAATGGAACATCAGCGCCGATATCGCCCGGATCCGGGACCAGATCTACCTTTCGGGAGAGGAGCTCACGGACGAGGAACGACTGGTGTCCCGGACGCAGCTGGCCACCGACTCCCGGTGGAACGTGTCCACCGGGTTCTCCTTCACCTTCGGCTCCATCTACAACAACGTGGTGAACAACCGCTTCGGCACGCTCGGTGGGGGAGGTGGTGACAGGGGAGGGATGTTCTTCTTCTGATCTTCATGGACGGCGGCATGGCTCTCAGGTTCGTGGTTTCCCTCGCGCTGCCCTTCATGGCGGCGGGGCTGGGGGGCTGGGCCACCGCCCAGGGGGTGGGGGATTGGTATCCCACCTTGGTCAAGCCTTCCTTCAATCCTCCCTCCTGGGTGTTCGGCCCGGTCTGGACCTTCCTCTACCTCCTCATGGGCGTCGCCCTCTTCCTGGTCTGGGAGAAGGGGACCTCCAACCCCGCCGTTCGCATGGCCCTTGGTCTCTTCGGCGTCCAGCTCCTCCTGAACATCCTCTGGTCGTTCCTCTTCTTCGGGGCCCGGCAGCCGGGCTGGGCCTTCGTGGAGATCCTCTTCCTGTGGTCGGCCATCGCCGGCACCCTGGCCCTGTTCCTTCGTCTGAGCCAGCCGGCCGCCTGGCTGATGACGCCCTACCTGGCATGGGTTACGTTTGCAGCGGTCCTCAACTATTCGATCTGGACGCTGAACCGCTGAGGTAATGGCGGACGGCTTCCTTGGCGAGGGGAGGGGAGATTCCCATGAAGAGCGAACGATCCTGGGTTGTGGAGGGCCTGGTGGCGGGTCTCATCGGCTACGGCACCGTGGTGGTCCTCTTCGCCCTCGTGAACCTGCTGGGGGGAGAGACCCCCTTCCACACCCCTGCCCTCCTGGGCTCGGCCCTCTTCTTCGGGCTTCGCGATCCCTCGGCTCTGGTGCCCGGGCCCGCCCCTGTCATCGCCTACAACGGCGTCCACATCCTGGTGTCGCTCCTCATCGGCCTGGGAGCTTCGTGGCTGGTCTTCCAGACGGAGCGGAACCGGCCACTCTGGTTCCTGGTGTTCTTCGTCTTCCTGGCCGGCTTCATCTACAGCCTGGTGGTCATGGGGGTGTTCGCCGCCGAGATCGTGCACGTCCTGTCCTGGCCGGTGATCCTGGCGGCCAACGTCGCCGCAGGAATCACCGCCGGCGGATACCTCTGGCGCCGGCACGCCAGGCTCTTGAAAGAGCTGGGCGCCGCAGAGTAGGAAGCCTCGGCCGAGGCCCCACAGGCGTCGGCACCTCGCCCGCTGCCGAGGTCTGCGTCCGGCCGGGAGCCCCGGGCGTCAGTCCTTCCGCAGGCCCTTCAGGACGAAGGTCGCCACCGCGTCCACGTCGCGGGGCTTCAGGCCTTCCAGGCCCCAATGGGGCATCCCCTCGGCGGTGCCGATGAAGACCTGCTGCCGGAGGCTGGCCTTGTCGTCGGTATAGGGCCAATCCTCCCTGAGGAAGGAGGCAGGGCGGAGCGTGTCTCCGCCTCGGACGAACCCGCCGTCCCCGGCGCCCCCCACCCCGTGACAGCGGGCGCAACTGAAGTTGTACACCACCTGACCCCGGTCCAGCGCGGCCTGCTCCGTGTCCCACGCGATGGAGTCGAACATGGTGGCGTCATAGGCCGCCACGGCGACGGCGGTCAGGGTGTCGGCGGGCTGTGTCTGCTGGGCTTCGGGTTCCCCGGCGCAGCTCGCGGATGCCAGGGTCAAGGCCAGGGGCAGGACGATCCACCGCATAGTGTCCTCTCGATCCGTTATGTGTCCTCGGTCCAGGGGTCCCTGCTACTGGCGAAGATACGGCGGGATCGACCCTTCCTACAAGGCGCGAGCGCCGGCCCGGTCGCCCTCATGAGATCGGAGGTTACGGTCGTTCACACCTCCCGGGCCTGGCCCGAGACGGCCTCGCCGATGAGGATCTTCCCGATCTCGTCCCTCTGAATCTGGTTCGTGCCCTCGTAGATCTGGGTGATCTTGGCGTCCCGCATGTACTTCTCCACGGGATAATCCCGCATGTAGCCGTATCCCCCGAACACCTGCACCGCGTCGGTGGTGACCTCCATGGCCATGTCCCCGGCAAAGCACTTGGACATGGCGGAGTACATGGTGGGCCGGATCGTGGATCCCGAGTCGATGTGACGGGCCACGGAATAGATGAGGGCCCGGGCGGCCTCCACCTTCATGGCCATGTCCGCCAGCATGAAGCGGACGCCCTGGAAGGAGGAAACCGGGTGTCCGAACTGGCGCCGCTGGATGGCGTAGCCCACAGCCAGGTCCATGGCGCCCTGGGCGATACCCAGGGCCTGGGCTCCCACCCCGGGACGGGAGGCGTCGAAGGTCTTCATGGCCGTGATGAAGCCGGTCCCCTCCCGCCCGAGGAGGTTCTCCACCGGCACCCGGCAATCTTCGAAGATCAGCTCCCGGGTGACGGAACCCCGGATCCCCATCTTGTCCTCCTTCTTGCCGAAGGAAAACCCCGGCGTGTCCTTCTCCACCACGATGACGCTGGCACCGCGGGGCCCCTTCTGGGGATTGGTCAGAACCACCACGGTGTAGATTTCCGCCTCCCCGCCGTTGGTGATCCACTGCTTGGTCCCGTTGAGGACGTAGTGGTCCCCGTCCCGAAGGGCCGTGGTGCGGATGCCGCCGGCATCGGAGCCGGCCTGGGGCTCGGTGATGGCGAAGGCGCAGAGACGCTTCCCTGAGGCGACGTCGGGGAGGAACCGCTGCTTCTGCTCATGGCTCCCGGCGATGATGATGGGGAGGACGCCGAGGGCGGTACCGGCGTAGGCGAGGGCGATTCCGCCGCATGCCTTGGACAGCTCCTCCGTCACCAGCACCATGTTCATGGTGGTGGTGCCACCCAGGCCGCCATACTCCTCCGGGATCAGGGTCGCGAAGAGGTCCACCTCGGCCATCTTCTTCACCACCGGCCACGGGAAGTCACCCGTCACGTCGTAGGCCGCGGAAACCGGGCGGATCTGCTCGTCGGCGATGGTCCTGGCCAGCTCGCGGATGGCCTGTTGCTCCTCCGTCAACCCGTAGTCAAGCACGTGTCGTTCTCCTTGGTTCTTGGTGGCCTGCGGCCTGCTCGTCGTGATCGGCCCAGAGGAGGGGGTGCTGCACCCAGATCTTCCCGTCCTCGAAAAGAAATCGAATTCGATGCTCCGGAAGGATCGTCCCGAAGGAGCTCACCTCGAAGCGTCCGGCCAGCGATCTGGGCTCCGCCAGCCTCTGGAGGAGGTCCACCAGACCAGCGGCGTCCAGGTTCGCCTCCCTCATCCTGAGCTCCACGAGGCCGTCGTCCCTCGCATGGGCTACGCAGTCTCCCACGGGATAGAGTCCCTCGTAGCCGTGGATCATCTCCTCCAGAGCCCTGGCGGCCGACTCCGGATCGGCGGCCCTGAACAGGACCGTCCCGTTCAGTTGCTGCACCTCCGGATCGATGACCACCTCGGCTCCGCCGGCGTAGGGGCGCCGGAGAGATCGCTTGAAGTCGGGATGGGCCCACTGGATCCTGATGGCCCCGCCCGGCTCCACCCGCACCCGCACGAGTTGGCCGCGCTCGTCCGCCGTGTGGACGAACAGGTCCCCTCCCGGGATCCTGGCATGGAGCTCCGCCGGGATCTCCGTGAAGATCCTCACCAGCTCGTGGACGATGGCGGGAAGATGGCGGCTGGACGTGGGCTCCACGTGCCGCACGACGATGGCCCCGGACGGGGGATCGTATTCCAGCCACTCTCCGGGAAGCGCGCAGAGGCGCTCCGCCATCTCCTCCGGGATGGGCCCCAGCTCCACCCGGCCGATGCACCCTTGGTCGTAGAACATTCCCTCGCCTTGGTCTCGCGGTGTCCTGAAACGCCGTAAGGATAGGCAATGGCCGGCGACCTGTCACGGGATGCGCCGGTGGAAAGCTGGAGGAAGGGGACCTAGATTGCTTTCTTCCTGTTCTACCGAACCCGCTCCCGGAGATCCACCCTTGACCGACCGACATGAGCAGCTTCTGCAGGCCATCGCGGGGAACGACGCGTTTCGCGTGGGGGCGCTGCTGAGCGAAGACCCGAAACTCCTGAAGGCCCGGGACTCCCAGGGCCGGACCCCCCTGCTCTTCAGTCTCTACCTGGGCCATGAGCCCTTGGCCCGTTTGATCCGGGAGAGGATCGCCGCCCCCAGTCTCTTCGAGGCGGCGGCCCTGGGGGAGACGGAACTGGTGGGGGAGATCCTGGCTGAATCCCCCGATAGTGCCAGCGCCGTGGGGAAGGATGGCTTCTGCGCCCTGGGCCTGGCCGTCTACTTCGGGAGACGGGATACGGCCGAGGCGCTTCTTCAGGCAGGGGCGGACCCCGACACTCCCTCCGCCAACGACTTCAAGGTCCGTCCCATCCACAGCGCCGCGGCCCACCGTGAGCCGGAGGCGTCCCTGGCCATGGTCCGCCTCCTCCTGGACTGGAAGGCGGACCCCAACGTCGCCCAGGCCGGTGGCTGGACGCCCCTCCATCAGGCTGCGGCCCACGGGCGCCTGGAGATGGCGAGGCTCTTGCTGGCCCACGGGGCATCGCCGGAGGCCAGGAGCGACGACGGGCGGACCCCGGCGGAGATGGCCCGCCTGAAGAAGCACTCCGAGGTGGAGGCGCTTCTGGGGGGGACGGCCGGCTGAGCCCCATGAGAGCGAGGCGGCGCGTCTTCACCGTCGGGGAGGCCAACGCCCTCCTCCCCCACCTCCGGGAGGTCCTCAGCCGGATCGGAGTGCTCCGGCAGAGAGTGGGGGAGGGATCGGACCAGCTCAAGATCCTGGAGGTGATCTGGGGTGGAAAGGTGGCAGACCCGGCGAACCCCGACCACGAGAGCTTCCAGCGGCATCGCAGGCTCATCGGGGGAGCCGTCGAAGAGATCGAAAGCCTTGTGAGGGAAGAGATCCTGGCGCTGGGCATTCGCTTTCCCCAGGGAGGCCTCGAGTACGGGCTCCTGGACTTTCCCACCATCCTCGACGGTCGATGGGTCTACCTCTGCTGGCGTCCCTCGGAGACTGAGATCGAGGCCTGGCACGAGATCGACGGGGGCTTCGAGGGCCGGAGGAATCTCACCCCGGAGGTCGCCCGCCGGATGGGGAGGGCGGAATCGGAGGGCGCGCCGGATGACCCCGACCCAGTCCTTTGATGCGGGGGCCGCCGAAGCCGAGCCGGATGAGGCCTCGTTCCGACGACTGATCCCCTCCCGAAGGGAGGCCAGGGACGTTCTGGCCCTGGCCCTCCCCGTCACCCTGGTTCAGGTGGGGATGATGGCCATGGGGGTGGTGGACACCATCATGGTCGGCCATTTCTCCGCCCGGGACCTGGCGGCGGTGGCTCTGGGAAACCTCTACTTCTTTACCGCCGTCGTCTTCCCCATGGGCGTCCTCCTGTCCCTGGATCCCCTGGTGTCCCAGGCGGTGGGGGCCGGGGAAGGCGCTTCGGTGGCACGGTCCCTCCAGCGGGGCGCGATCCTGGCCCTGGCCCTGGCGGTGCCCGCCGGCCTTGCGCTGGTCCCCGGCCACTGGTTCCTCCTTCTGCTCCGGCAGCCGCCGGAGGTGGTGCCGGTGGCAGCGAACTACGCTCTGGCGACCATCCCCGGGGTCTTTCCCTTCCTGGCCTTCATCGTGCTCCGACAGACGCTCCAGGCCATGGGGCGGATGGCCCCCATCGTCATGACCATCCTCCTGGCCAACCTGGCGAATCTCGTCCTCAACTGGCTCCTCATCTACGGGAACTTCGGGTTCCCGGCCATGGGCGCCGTGGGCTCCGGCTGGGCCTCGAGCATCTCCCGTTGGCTGATGCTCCTGGCGGTCCTCGGTTTCTCCTGGCCCATCCTGCGGCCCTACCTGGTGCCGGTTCGGGCGGACGTCCTGGAGATGCGTCCGCTGGGCAGGATGATCCGCCTGGGGGCTCCCATCGGGATCCAGTTCTCACTGGAATTCGGGGCCTTCGGGGCCATCGGCGTGTTCATGGGATGGCTCGGCACCGTGGCCATGGCGGGCCACCAGGTGGCCTTGAACCTCTCGTCCCTCACCTTCATGGTCCCGCTGGGGATCTCCCAGGCGACGGCGGTCATGGTGGGACAGGGGGTGGGCCGGGGGGACGCTCCCCGGGCGCGGCGATCGGCCGGGGCGGGCCTGCTCCTGGGCGTGTCGTTCATGAGCCTGGCCGCTGGCGTCTTTCTCTTCTTCCCCCAGCTGCTGGCGCGTGCCTACTCCAGCGACGTGGAGGTCATCGCCCTGGCGGCCCTCCTGGTGCCTCTGGCGGGGGTGTTCCAGATCTTCGACGGGCTGCAGGTCGTGTCCTCCGGAGTGCTGAGGGGGGTGGGGGAGACCCGGATGCCCATGGTGGCGAACCTCCTGGGCTTCTGGCTGGTGGGGATGCCCCTCAGCCTGTGGCTCGGCTTCCGCACCCCCCTGGGCGCACTCGGCCTATGGTGGGGCCTTGTGGCGGGACTGGCCGCGGTGGCCGTCTTCCTCGTCCTGCAGGTGAGGGTGCGCATGGGAAGGGAGCTGAGGCGGATCGTCATCGACGATGGGGAGTAGACAGGCCTATGGATGCCCAACGACTCCCGCTCTTTCCCCTCGGGATCGTCCTCTTTCCGGGGACGGTCATCCCCCTTCACATCTTCGAGCCGCGCTACCGGCAGATGGTGGCGGACGTCATGGATGGGGACCGGATCTTCGGCCTGATCTATCATGATCCCGAACGGTCGAATCCCTTCGCGAGCGAAGCGGGCCGGGTGGGAACGGTGGCGAAGATCCGGCGGCACCAACCCCTTCCCGACGGCCGTTCCATCATCCTGGTAAGGGGGGTGCGGCGGTTCCGCATCGAGGCGCCGGTGGAAGCGAGCTCCCCGTACTTCCAGGCCATCGTGTCGGAGCTCCTGGATGACCCTCCCCCCGATCCCGATGCCCTCGTGGCCCGGCGGAAGCGCTCCCTCGCCCTCTTCCAGAGCGTCCTCCAGACGCTCCCGCACGTGCCCGACGCCCTCCCTTCCTTCGACACGGAGGAGGACATCTCCTTCAAGCTGGCGGCGGCCGTGCGGATGGATCCCTTCTGGCAGCAGGAGCTCCTGGAGCTCCGGGACGAAAAGGCCCGGCTGGAGCGCCTGGACCCTGTCTTCCGGGCGGGGTTCGAGCGGTGGCGGGACGACTGGCAGGCCAAGGCGTAGACCCGAGCCCCATGGTGAGCGAGATGACGAGCGCAGGCCCTTCTGGGAACGCCACGCGGAGAATGGACGAGACGGATGCGAGGGGTGCGAACGAGCCCTGGATCGAGACGCGGGAGGGGGGGTGGTTCTTCGTGAACGCCCTCCTGGTGGCTCCGGAGCTCGTGGTCTTGTTCCCCTTGGCGTTGAGCTGGCTGGCCACGGCCCTCGCACCCGACCGGGCTCCTTCGCCGTTTCTTGACACGATCCCCTTCGTGGCCTCCAACGCCCTGCCGTTCGTGGGCTGGGTCCTGGTGATCCCCATCTGGACCACGGTGAAGAACCTCCGGATGGGGGGCTCACGCCTCGCCCGGGTCGCCCTGGGGTTCTTTCTGCTCCTTCACCTTTCGTTTCTTGCCTACACCGTGCGGAGCTGGCTGGGGTAGGGGGGCGCGAGGCCGGCTGGGGACGGCGCGACCCGGATCAGGGTAGGGGGGCGTCCCCGAAATCCCCCACGAGGGTGATCTCGGGGGCGAGCTGGTAGCCGGTCTCCCGGAAGACGGCGTTGCGGGCGAGGTCCATGAGGGCCAGGACGTCGGCGGCGGTAGCTCCTCCCAGGTTCACGATGATGTTGGCGTGCCGGGGTGAGATCTGGGCGTTCCCGTGGATGCGCCCCTTCAAGCCGCACTGGTCGATGAGGCGGCCGGCTCCGATCCCCTCCACCTTCCGGAAGACGGATCCCGCGGAGGGATACAGCCATAGGTCGGGGTGCCTCTCGTCTCTCCACGCGAGATTCTCCCGTACCACCCGCCGGAGATCCTCCGGAGGCCGGGGCTCCAGTCGGAAGGTGACGGAGAGGACGGTGTCGGGCCTGTCGTGGAGGATGCTGTAGTCGTAGCCGAACCGGAAGTACTCCCGGGCCACTTCCTTCCGGATGCCTTCGGCCGTAAGGACCTCTGCCGAATCCACCACCTCCCCGATGAAGACGGTGCGTTCACGGGCCGGAGCGGGGGAGAGGAAATGGAGGTTCTGCCAGATGGCGCCCCCGACGCTGCTGGGAATCCCCACAA
>Ga0209164_1005446_pt1 | contig 10842 bp, 9 predicted proteins | sample MTBNYHSulfiMetaG_FD_187458 | JGI IMG/M metagenome (GOLD analysis project Ga0209164, IMG submission 187458) | Enrichment culture microbial communities from rom New York Harbor, USA that are MTBE-degrading - MTBE-NYH (New York Harbor Sulfidogenic)... | ecosystem: Environmental > Aquatic > Marine >... | reverse complement strand
TTTACTGTCCCGGCTACTAAGTCCGCTGGGGCTATTGTGATAACTGCCAGCCACAACCCTGGTTCATGGAATGGATTCAAATACAAATCTCAGGATGGGGCTAGTGCTCCAGTCGAGGTCACTTCTCAGATAGAAAGAAATATCGCTTCCCTAACCCTTAAAGTGAAGGAGCAAAGAGGGAGTGTGAAAAGGCTTGCTTTGGATAAGGCCTTAAAGAAGGGGGCCGTTGACTACCTGGACCCCGCTCCCGTCTACTTCAACCACCTTGGTCACCTTGTTGACGTAGAAGAATTGCGCCGCCAGAAATTAAACATAATAGTTGACCCCATGTATGGTGCGGGCATTGGTTACTTCAAGACAGCCCTTCAAAATGGCAACTTAAAAATCACCGAAGTTAACGCTGAAAGAAACCCCTCCTTCCCCCAGATTCAGCCTGAGCCAATTGCCAAAAACCTGACCAAACTTTCCCGGTTGATCGTTGAGCAAAAAGCTGACGTGGGCTTAGCCACCGATGGAGATGCAGACCGTATTGGCATTATGGACGAAAGGGGACAGTTTTTAACCCAGCATCAAGTTTTTGCCTTGCTTTGTTTATATCTCCTTGAAGTTCGTGGTGAGCGCGGCGCCCTGATAAGGACGCTAACTTCCACTATGATGATTTCCCGCCTGGGGAAGCTCTTTGATGTGCCTGTTTACGAAACGCCGGTGGGTTTCAAATATGTCGCCCCCTTGATGATGGAGAAAAACGCCATTATTGGTGGGGAGGAGAGCGGTGGCTATGGCTTCCGCGGCCATGTCCCGGAAAGAGATGCCATACTTGCCGGGCTTTACTTCCTCGACTTTATGGTAAAAACAGGTAAAACACCGTCCCAGCTTCTGGGCTACCTTTACAGCAAAGTTGGACCTCACTATTATGACCGCAGGGATTTTAATATCTCCGCAGCTAAGCGTCAGACAATACTAAACCGACTAAGCTCAAGCTCCCCAGACACCGTAGCCGGCTTAAAGGTGACGAAAGTAGATACCACCGAAGGTTTTCGATTCTTCCTTGGCAACGAATCCTGGCTGCTCATCCGCTTTTCCGGCACAGAACCGCTGGTCCGCATCTACTCTGAAGCGGGAAGCCTGGAAAGGGTGCGGGTGCTACTGGACGAGGGCAAAAAGATGATAGGCCTCTAAAGTAGGCCAACAAAAAATTTAGAAGGAAATATCGCAGGGGTCTCAACTTTTCTATGAGAGTAGACTTTGTCTGTTTGCCCTGAGTATTCGGCTGAGCTCATACCGAGGCCTGCCAACAAAAAATTTAGAAGGAAATATCGCAGGGGTCTCAACTTTTCTATGAGAGTAGACTTTGTCTGTTTGCCCTGAGTATTCGGCTGAGCTCATACCGAGGCCTGCCAGCAAAATCGTAACGGATTTTGCTCTTTGGCGGCATATTATTTTAGAGCGCGACTTATATTTGACACGTGCAGCTAATGGTCGATACAATATAGCCAGTCGCCTTTGGAGCAAGAAACGAAGGTCTCCTGAGATCGACGGAATCACAAGAATACCATCGGTGTATATGCAAGACTATTATGAAATTAGGTGGCATGGGCGAGGTGGTCAGGGGGCTATAACGGCAGCCAAGATTTTGGCACAAGCAGCCTACCTTGAAGGCTATCGGGGAGTGACTGCTGCACCATCGTTCGGCGCCGAGAGGCGGGGCGCTCCGGTTAGTGCATCGACCAGGATTTCCCCGCAAACAGTCATGGTTGTATCCCAGGTAGAAAAACCTGATGTAGTGGTAGTTCTGGACCATACCCTGCTGAAGTACGACGAGGTAACCAGCGGGCTGGTCAAGGGAGGATGGCTCATAGTAAACTCCTGGCATCATCCCAAGGAGCTTGACTTTAGAGGCGAGTTCAACATCGCTACTGCTGATGCTACTAAAGTATGCTCAGGCTTGGGATTAATAGTCGCAGGCATCACGGTTGTGAATACAGCAATATTGGGTGCCTTTGTCCGTGCTACCAAACTGGTGGGCATGGCAAGTGTAGAGAAGGCAATAAAAGAAAGATTTTCCAAAAGCAAGGTAGATATTAATCTCGCCGCAATTACGCAGACCTACGAGATAACTGAACTGGAGAAAATAAGGTAACAGCAAGCCATGGGAACCAGAGAGTGCCAACACATATGCGGGGAATCATCACCGGCTGTTGGCGAAGCAGGTAAAACAGGCGAGTGGCGCGACTCGTTCCCAGTGATAGACCAAGCAAAGTGTCTCCCAGTTAGACAAAATAAGCCTGCCTGTTTTCTATGTTGGCTCTATTGTCCCGATGCTGTTATTAGCAGAACTATACCCATCGAGATAGATATGAAATACTGCAAAGGCTGTGGAATATGCGCCCAGATATGTCCGGCACACGCTATAACCATGGTAAACGAAGAAGAATTCTGTCCCCATGAGACGGATTAAGTGATTTTGGTGAGTAAAAAGATAACCAAAAAGGTTACAACCTGGATACTTGACGGCAATCATGCTGCGGCCCAGGGGGCAAAACTCAGCCGGGTTCAAGTAATTGCTGCCTATCCCATTACACCCCAGTCACCGGTCACGGAAACGCTCTCTGAATTTGTCGAGGGAGGGAAACTCGATGCCCAGTACATTGCCGTCGAGAGTGAACACAGCGCCCTTGCCGTATGCACTTCAGCTTCTATGGTAGGGGCCAGGACTTTCACTGCCACCAGTGCGCATGGCTTGGCATATATGCATGAGATGCTGCACTGGGCTGCTGGGGCACGTCTTCCTGTGGTCCTCGCCTGCGTAAACCGTGCTATCGGAGCGCCCTGGAATGTCCTCAATGACCAGCAGGACTCTATATCCCAACGGGACACCGGTTGGATACAAATATACGCTCGAAACAATCAGGAGGTATTGGACTCGATAATCCAGGCTTATAAAATCGCTGAGTCAGTTTATGTACCGGTGATGGTCTGCTACGACGGGTATGTCCTATCTCACACTGAAATGCCAGTGAATGTCCCATTACAGGAGGATGTGGACAGATTTCTGCCCCCATATAAACCGCACACTATACTAGACCCAGCCAACCCCAAAAACTATAACCTTGTGACCCTGGCTAATCCCAGGATTAACGCTGAAGGCGTGCTCTGCCACGGATACATGGAACTACGGTATCTTCTCCAGGAAGCATTGCAGAACTCCAGAGAAACGATAACCACGGTGGGGCGAGAATTCGGTGAATTATTCGGCAGAAGCTATGCCAGAATGTTCTGGGAAGACAGACTGGATGACGCCGATATAGTTATTGTAGCTATGGGCAGTTTGGCAATGGAGGCGATAGTAGCTGCAGACATGCTTCGAGAGGCAGGGCACAAAGTAGGTGTCCTGGGCTTGAGAGTGTTCAGGCCATTCCCTAAGTCAGATGTGGTCCAGGCATTGGAAAAATCCCGCCTTGTGGTGGTCTTCGATAAGAATATCAGCTATGGCATAGAAGGAGCCACTTGCTCGGAAATAAAATCAGCCCTTTACGGAAATTCGGTAAGAGCGGTAATACGGAACTTCATTGTTGGACTGGGTGGTCGTGATGTCAAAGCCAGAGAACTGGTAGATGCGGTAAACAAATCGCTTCTGTCGCTGAAAGAGGGTGTTTTAAACGAGGAATATCCCGAATGGATATGTGACATTTAAGAAGGCTTATATGATGAAGACTACTGCTGTCAACATGACCGAAAAGGAATATCTACTGTCGGGCAACAGGACCTGCCCTGGCTGTGCCTTATCGCTCGCTTATCGTTACATTTTAAAAGCGCTGGAAGGGCAGGTGGTTGCGACGGTGCCAGCGAGTTGCCTCACAGTACTGCATGGCATGTATCCCGTGACATCTGTCACCGTCCCCTGTGTAAATACGCCATTCGCCTCCAGCGCGGCATCGGCTACTGGCTTGGTTGCCGGGCTGAAAGCCTTGGGCAAAGAAGGGGTGACCGTGCTGGCAATCGCTGGTGATGGTGGGACACATGATATAGGGATTCAGGCGCTGAGTGCCGCTGCGGAAAGGCAAACTGACTTTCTCTATATCTGCTACGACAATGAGGGCTACATGAACACCGGCAATCAGCGCTCAGGCTCCACGCCACTGGGTGCGATTTCAGGTACTACACCAATTCTAGGCAAGCAGCAAAACCAGAAAGACATAGCGGCAATAATGGAGGCACATGACATCCCTTATGTTTCTACTGCAAACGCTTCCTATCCCTTGGACCTTTACGAAAAAGTCAGGAAAGCCAAGACGATACGAGGGACCAGGTTCATACATGTGTTCGTACCATGTTCCCCGGGATGGGGGTTCCCTTTCAGCGACACTATCAGAATCGGCAGGCTCGCAGTGGAAACGGGATGGGTGATACTTTATGAAGTTGAAGACGGCATTTTCCGCCTCACTTCGGCGAGTGAGTCCATTGCCCGGAGGGGGAGCCTGAAACCATTGAGAGAATATCTCATGGAGCAAGGAAGGTTCAAAAATATTACCGAAGAGCAGATTAACGAACTACAGGGTTGGGTAAATGCTCGATGGAAGCGTTGCCTGGAGCGGGCAGTCAATTTATAGTCTTCGGTTAATAGAAGGCCCTGCTCAATCATGATTTAATTCTTCGACTTTTTGGCGGTATGTATTTGAAAATATCCGAAAGCGGAAGCGAAAATGACGATTTTAAGTTTTTTTTGCGAGCGAAGCCCACTGGTAAAATCATAACTGGTTTTGCTCTTTGGCTGCAAATTATTTTTATCTTTTTACTATACCAATTAAAGCAAACATCGCGAATACAATGATTATGGTCCCAGAAATCCAATTTACGAACTTCAGGTAATTAGTATTGAATTTCGATCTTAATAAATTTACTCCACTACTAAGAATTATCCACCAAAGAGCCGAACCTAATATGACGCCAAGAACCATTGATGTGGCCGAAATAAAATTACCATTTGAACTACCTAATCCGAGACCAGCAAATATGGCTGCAAAAGACAATATTGTCATTGGATTAGTAATGGTAAGAAAAAGTGTTGACACATAATCGCTCAATAAATTTCCATTTTTGTCTGAGGCAGATTTTTCCGCAGGCTTTGATGAAAAAATTTTGATTCCTAAGTATAAAAGAAATAAACCGCCTACCAAACGAAACCAAAATTGCTGCCCGACTATAATATTAGAAATAATTGTCAATCCAAACGCTGCCACCACCCCATAGAATCCGTCTGCTGTTGTAGCACCCAAGCCAGAAACTAGACCTGATAATCGTCCTCTTGTCAACGTACGCCGAATACATAAAACGCCAATCGGGCCAACTGGTGCAGCAATTGAAAAACCAATGATGATACCTTTTATTAAAAAATAAATATCCATATCATTTTTTCATCAAATCATCAATTGCAGTACTGAATCCTTTGGCGATTGTTACCATAGTATTGGCTGGTGAGCCCGCCTAGTGGGCGAGCTAAAAAGAACTTTTACCGATTGGCGGAGGGAGAGGGATTCGAACCCTCGACCCCGATAACTCGGAGTAAGCGCTTAGCAGGCGCCCGCACTAGACCACTATGCGATCCCTCCCTTGCTGTGACTTAATTCATTATGCCATACGTCAGACGAATCAACAAACTTAAAAATCTTTTCACAGATGAAGCTGACGAAGATTAGCGCAGCTTAAGTCCCGTCTTTCGCGTTTGCACCCGTCAATTCCTCATGTCACTGCGGGCTTACTTTTTTTCTGTTGAGAGGGCCATAATGTTTTCAATGCGGCACCGGAAGGTACCAGCAGGAGCGACAACTTCAACTGTTTGCCCCTTTTCTTTATCCAGGATTGCTTTGCCCAGAGGGGAAGCAACAGAAAGTTTACCCTTGGCCGGATTTGCTTCTCGTGGGTCGACTAAAGTATAGCTGAATTCTTTACCTGAAGATAAATCACGAAGCGCTACTGTGTCTCCGAATTTTGCCCTGGATGTATCCTGGCCTTCCCCCATTATCCTAGCCTGATTTAAGGTTGCCTCTAATTCCTTAATTCTCCCTTCTAAATGTGCCTTCTGCTCTCTGGCTGCTGCCAGGGGAGCGTTTTCTCGAAAGTCCTTGTCCGCGGCTGCTTTTTGCATCTCCTCAATAACTCGGGAGCGTTGACTTTTCAGGCTGGCTAATTCTTTCTCTAATTTTGCGTAGCCTTGTGCAGTTAAGGTAACCTTGACCTGACCACCCTGCCAAATGGCGGCAGTTTTTGAAGAAGTTTTTTTCGCCCTGAGGTGGGGAGCTAAATTTATACTGCTGAATCCCTTTTTCTGGATGTACGTAAGAAAAGACTTGAGAGGTTTGACTGCCGATGGGATAATCTGTTCGCCATAGCTAGCCACATCCACAGGGCTGATGTCCGTCACCTGCCTGGATGAGCCAAGCCATCTGACGAATTTAGATATCTCTGCCTGTATTTTCCCCCTTTCTTCCGGAGGTAAATGTGATAGAAAAGCCTCTGCTACGTCGGTAAGTGTCGGGTTGTGCTCGATGTTTCCCACGAAAAGTAAATGATAGCTTCAAAAATGGACGCTGTCAATTAACATATTGGTGGAGAGAGCTCAGCCTTTATCTTCCTAGCATAGTGTGCTAATCTAACTACATTTGTCCTTGAGCGCTAAAAAGAATCGAGATATTACGGTGAAATATCAAAGATGAAAACCTTAGTTCAATGTGATTTTGATGGCACAGTTACCGAGGAAGATGCTAGTTTTTTTCTTTTAGATGCCTTCGCTCAGGGAGATTGGCGACGACTGCTGCGGGAATATAAGGAGCACAAGATATCTGTAGGGGAGTTCAATACTAAAGCCTTTTCCATGGTTAAAGATGATAAACCCACGCTACTTGAGGAACTGAAGGGCAAAGTCAAAGTGCGAGCTGGGCTTCACGAGCTAGTAAATTACTGTCTAAAAAAAGGTTTCAGATTGGTCATTGTAAGCAACGGTCTGGATTTTTACATAAAGGCTGTGCTGAAAGACCTAAGACTAGATAGTATCGAAGTGCATGCTGCGCAAGCTTCCTTCCATCCTGAAGGAATGAAAGTCCAATATATAGGGCCGGATGGTAAAACATTAGAGGATGACTTTAAGGAGGCATATATCAAATCGTTTCTCAAGCTGGGGTACAAGGTAATATATGTGGGGAATGGCGATTCCGATTTTGCTCCGGCAAAGTATGCTCACTATGTTTTTGCCACCGGCGAGCTGCTGGCATACTGCAGAGAGAGCAACCTTAATTATAAGCCTTTTGAAAACTTTATTGACATCGTCAGGTACATAGACCTTCTGTAGCCGTGTTCCTTGAATTTCTACTATTCCACACAGACTCAAATTCCCCGCTTTCAATCATCGGCAGCATCATATCCACTACACTGACATTGTACTTTGTGCCCCTGCCGTCCTTGAGCTCTTTTAGGATATCCCTCGTGGTCCTTGCCGGCCGATAAGGACGATGAGAACTCATAGCTTCCACCACATCGCAGACAGCGAGAATGCTGACTTCCAGACTTAGCTTATCCCCTGTGATACCGTCAGGATACCCCGAGCCATCTAGCCGTTCGTGGTGTTGCAGTGCTGCGTCGGCTACTGGCCAGGGAAGATTTGCATCCTTCAATATGTTATAACCTTGTTTCGTATGGGCACGGATAATAGCCCATTCCTCCTCAGCTAGTTCGCCCGGCTTGGTAAGGATACTCGTTGGGACGGAGATCTTGCCGATGTCGTGGAGCAATCCGTTGAAGTAAAGCCTCTCAACCATATCATTATCCAAATCCATATTCTCACCTACAAGCCGGGCCAGTTCAGCTACTCTTTGCTGATGCCCCGCCGTATACGGGTCACAGGATTCAATCACCCGAGAAACGATTTTTGCCAGGTTGATGAGAGAACTCTTTAGTTGTTCTGCCGTTTTGTTGCGCTCGGCGATGTCTCTGTATGACTCCTGAAGTCCTGCGATTGTGCCTTTTCTCTTAATGAAATTTAAATACTGCTCTATCAGTATCCTTTTACCATCTTTACTGAAAATTTCATGCACTATGCTGGATATAGGTTCATCTGCGCTCAGAATCCTCTCTACTTGTTGGGAAATATATTCCCTGCTTTCGGGAGGAAGAATATTTGTTGGCTTCATCTCGGTTAGTCCTTCCATACAATAGCCACATAGTTTCTCAAGCGCCTCATTACCCGCTAAAGCATCGTCTTCGATGTCCGCAGAAAAAACTGCTTCCAAGGATTTCGCAAAGAGATTGCAATAACGTTCTGCGCTTTCCCTAAGTGCCTGCTCCATTTGTTTGCGCTCGGTGATATCTCTCCCGATGGCAAGTCCCACAAATATGCCGTTTTGCTGCCAAATAGATAAAGACAATTCAACGGGAAATGTAGAGCCATCTTTCCTCAATGCTTCAAATTCGATGGTCTCTGTTCCCCCGTAATTTCCGCTCAAGAAAGCCCTCAGTACTTTTGTGTGACCCTCTTTGTGTTTCTCCGGCATCAACTTGGTTACCGGCTGGCCCAGTATCTCGTCGGTTGAGTAGCCAAAAATTTGCTCTGCGCCTTTATTCCAGAATATTATTGACCCCTCGCGATTCATCCCCAGTGTGGCATCCCAGGAGGATGCTAGGAGGGCATTGTATATCTCTTTACTTCTAGGCAGTGTTTCTAATTTTTTGTTTGGTGGTTCTATTTCTTTCATAAATGAATTTTCTTCTTACCACCATACCTACTTCCTTCCCTGCCCTGGCTAAAAAATTCAAGCTCCATTTATAACCAAGTATATTCAACTATACCAAACACATCAATCCGTTTGCAATAGGAATTTGGTCATGAAGATGATGGGAGGTTAGTCCCAGCTTAAAGTCTACGCTATCCAGGTAATTGGGCATATGCCCAACTGAAATACTAATCACAGGGATTCTGCTTCCAGACACTGGATATTCAAAAATGTAGTGCAAGGATTTAGCCTCGCACTACCAAATTTGCCAAAATTCAAAGATATCACAATTGCAACTCTGAGGCGATTCCTTTTATGGCCTCAATTCCCAGCCCGATGAACTCTTCCAGCTCCAGTCCGATTTCCTGGCACCGAGCTAATTGCTCCCGATTGACTCCAGCATCAAAGCTCTTTTCGCGAAAGCGTTTCATTACCGATGTGGTGGTCAAACCGCTTAGTTTATCAGGGTGAACCAGGGCAGCAGCGGTGATAAGCCCGCTCAGGGGGTCAGCACAAAAAAGGGCCTTATCCAATTTCGTTTCCCGGGGAACACCGTGAGCTTCATTGTGGCACAAAATAGCATGGACCATAGTCTCATTGGCTCCAAGCTCCTGGGCGATATCAGCGCCTAATTTGCTATGGCTACTCATATCACCCTCAACCAGTTCCATATCTATATCATGAATAAGCCCGGTAATGCCCCACTCTTCTTCATTCTCTCCCAACTTCCTGGCCAGAGCCCGCATAATAGCCTCGGTGACTAACATATGTTTAATCATATTCTTATCCTGGACATTGCCATGGATGGAATCAAGAATTTCGTCTCTGTTGGGCCTCGATGTCATGTCAATACTTTTTCCCGCTGCGTTAATAATATACCACGTAGATATTGCCCGGTGAAAGAGGCATCGTTTTGGGTCAATTTCTCAGGCGTGCCTGCATCCACAAGGTAGCCACCGTCGTGACCAGCTCCGGGACCAAGGTCAATGACCCAATCGGCGTTTTTGACCACATCCAGGTGGTGCTCAATGACAATTACCGTGTTTCCGTAATCCACCAGGCGCTGTAATACCTTTAGGAGGAAAGCAATATCTGAGAAGGAAAGGCCGGTAGTTGGCTCATCCAGTATATAAAGCGTTTTGCCTGTGGAGCGGCGGGATAGCTCAGTAGCCAGTTTTACTCGCTGGGCTTCGCCTCCAGAAAGGGTCGGAGCTGGCTGCCCCAGGCAAATATACCCCAAACCTACGTCTCGGAGGGTTTCCAGCTTGTTTTTGATTTTAGGGAAGTGGTCAAAGAAAAGCAAAGCTTCGTCTACCGTCATATCCAGGATTTCGGCTATGTTTTTCCCTTTAAATTGGATTTCCAGCGCTTCACGGTTGTATCTTTTACCCTTACATACCTCGCAGGGGACAGTGACATTGGGCAGAAATTGCATCTCAATCTGAACGTAGCCTGCTCCCTGACAGGCTTCGCATCTTCCCCCCTTTACGTTAAAGGAAAAACGTCCTTGGGGATAACCACGCACTCTAGCTTCAGGAACGGTGGCGAAAAGTTCTCGAACAGGGGTGAATGTCCCCGTATAAGTGGCAGGATTGCTTCTCGGGGTACGACCAATCGGTGATTGGTCAATGTCGACCACCTTATCAATGTACTCAGTGCCCAGAATACCATCACACTTGCCCGGTCTCTCCTTAGCCCGGTAGAAAAGGCGGGCCAGTCTTTTGTACAGGACTTCGTTAATGAGAGAGCTTTTACCGCTTCCAGAAACACCGGTGACGCCAACAAACTTGCCCAGGGGGATATGGACATCGATGTTTTTCAAATTATTCTCCCTGGCACCCTTGATCACCAGCTCTTTTCCCGAGCCAGAGCGACGCTCAGTTGGCAAGGGAATTTGCTTTGTCCTGCTGAGGTACTGCCCCGTTATTGATTGTTGGCAATCCATTATTTCCTGAAGTATTCCTGTGGCAACAACCTCTCCCCCCTGTTTACCGGCCCCCGGCCCCATATCAATAATGTGGTCGGCAGCTCTCATCATAGCTTCATCGTGCTCTACGATGATTATAGTATTATCCAGGTC
>Ga0209164_1005445_pt1 | contig 10842 bp, 8 predicted proteins | sample MTBNYHSulfiMetaG_FD_187458 | JGI IMG/M metagenome (GOLD analysis project Ga0209164, IMG submission 187458) | Enrichment culture microbial communities from rom New York Harbor, USA that are MTBE-degrading - MTBE-NYH (New York Harbor Sulfidogenic)... | ecosystem: Environmental > Aquatic > Marine >... | reverse complement strand
GAGACTCGCCCCCTGCGACGCCTCTCCCTGCCGGCCCTGGGGGTGGTCACCGCCCTGCTCCTGGGCGCGGCCGTGGCCGGGTTGCTGGTCGGCGCCGTGGGACTCTCGCCCCGGGCAGTGCTGGCCGAGGTGGCCGACCATCTGCCCTTCGTGTCGGTCGACTCGGGTCTGGGGGAGCGGGAAGCGGCCATCGTCTGGGACCTGCGCCTGCCCCGGGTGGTGCTCGCCGCCCTGGTAGGAGCCACCCTGGCGGCGGCCGGGGCCGCCTACCAGGGGGTGTTCCGCAATCCCCTGGCCGACCCCTATCTGCTCGGGGTGGCGGCCGGGGCGGGCCTGGGGGCCACGGTGGGCATCGTGACGGTGGGGCCGGCGGCCGCCCTGGTGCCGGCCGCGGCCTTCGCCGGGGCGGTGGTGGCCGTCGTCCTCACCTATGCCTTGGGAGGCATCACGGGCGGCGGGCGGGCGGGGACCACCCTGGTGCTGGCCGGGGTAGCGGTGGCCGCCTTCTTCACCGCGGTGCAGACCTTCGTGCAGCAGCGCCATGCCGATACGGTGCGCGAGGTCTACTCGTGGATCCTGGGGCGCCTGAGCACGGTGGGGTGGTCCGAGGTCGCGCTGCTGGCTCCTTACGCGGCGGTCTCGCTCGTGGTGCTGCTGCTGCACCGCCGCCTCCTCGACGTTCTCGCCGTGGGCGAGGAGGAAGCCGAGACCCTCGGGGTGAGCGCCTCCCGAGTGCGCCTGCTGGTGGTGGCGGCAGCCACTCTGGGCACGGCGGCGGCGGTGGCGGTCAGCGGACTGATCGGCTTCGTGGGCATAGTGGTGCCCCACGCCGTGCGCCTGCTGGTGGGGAGCAGCTACCGGGTGATAGTGCCGCTGTCTGTGCTGGGCGGCGCCGCCTTTCTGGTGCTGGCCGATTTGGGGGCCCGCACTCTGGCGGCTCCGGCCGAGGTGCCGATCGGGGTGATCACGGCTTTCGTCGGGGCGCCCTTCTTCGCCGTGGTGCTGCGGTCCCGCCGCCGGGGGTGGGGGCCGTGAGCGGCATCACGGCTCGCGGGGTTGGGGTGCGCTACGACGGGCGGACGGCGCTCGAGGGCGTGGACCTCGCGGTGGCCGCCGGGGAGTGGGCGGCGCTGGTGGGCCCCAACGGAGCGGGCAAGACGTCGTTGCTGCGCGCCCTGGCGGGGACCGTGCCTGCTGCGGGGGTGGTGGCGGTGGGGGGCCGCTCCCGGCGCGAGATGCCGCGGCGTCACTGGGCTCGGTTGGTGGCGGCGGTAGTACAGCATCCGGTGCTCCCCGCCGGGATGACGGCGGCGGAGTACGTCCTGCTGGGGCGAACTCCGCACCTGGGATACCTGGCGGCCGAGACCGGGGTTGACGTGGCGGTGGCGTTGTCGGCGCTGAAGCGCCTCGATGCCGGCGGCCTAGCAGCGCGCCCCCTGGGCAGCCTGTCGGGTGGAGAACGTCAGCGGGTGGTCCTGGCCCGGGCCCTGGCCCAGGAGCCCGAGGTCCTGCTCCTCGACGAGCCCACCGCGTCGCTCGATATCGGGCACCAGCAGCAGGTGCTGGACCTAGTGGAGGGGCTGCGCCGGGAGCGGGGCATCGCGGTGGTATCGGCTCTGCACGACCTGACCCTGGCCGCCCAGTACGCCGACCGCCTGGTCTTGCTCGACGGCGGTCGGGTGGTGGCGGAGGGGAGCGCCGCCGCCGTCCTGACGCCGGAGACCCTAGGGCGGTTCTCCGGGGCGCGGGTTGCGCTGCTACGCGGGCCGGAAGGCGAGATGGTGGTCGCCCCCAGACGGGGGCTCGGTCCGCCGAGGAAGGACTAGAGGCCGGGGCGGAATCCGGCTGCGGGCAGGTTCCCCGCCGTTGCGGAGGGAGCGGGTCCGGCTTCACGGGTCCCCGCGCCGGGCCTCGCCGGGTCAGGGGGTGTCGTCGGGGTCGAACTCGTCGGATCCGGCCACTATCTCCTCGGCATCGTCGAAGCCGTCGCCGTCGATGTCGCCGACGGGGAGGGGCAAGGTGGGCGCCGCGTTGACCCATCCGAGGACGCCCCACGAATCCTGCTCGGGCGGGCACTTGAGTTCGATGGCCAGCACCGAAACGAAGGCTAGGTAGTACCGGGTATCCCAGCCCAGGTCGTAGTTGGAGAGCCAGTCGTCCTCGAGGTCCCAGATCGTGGCCCCGCGGTCGACGGCGTCGCATACCTCGCCGACCAGCATCCAGACGCCGAACTGGTCCGGCCCCTGGAACCGCTCCAGAGCGCGATCGGCAATCCAGTTGTCCGGATCACCCAGGCCGAACATCATCCCCTGATTGAGAAGGTCCAGCATGTCGGGGGGCAACCCGGTGAGGCGAGGCCGATCGGGCGGGGCGGCGGTCGTGGTGACTCGAGTAGTGGTAGTCGCCCTCGTCGTGGTGGTGGCCCTCGTCGTGGTGGTGGCACGGGTGGTCGGCGCCGCGGTGGTGAGGGTGGAACCCGAGGTCGTCGGGGTCGTCCCGGAGGTGGTCGAGATGCTCGGGAGGGGAGCCGTCGTGCCCGGGGCGCCTGCGTCGTCACCGCAGGCCGGGATAACGAGGGCGACAGCGAGGAGAGTGGCCCAGTTCCTGTGCCGCATGGCTGCCTCGCTTCCTCGCGAAGGCACCGGCCCTCCGGGATTGCCCGGGGCCCAGCCGGAGGAGGGGAGCGGCGCCGGGGCCTTCCGGTGGTCCGCCCCTTCGCGGTCACGCTGCCGGCCCGGAGTGTCATCCGGCCGGCGCTATCTGGGGTCCTGACGACCACCCTACCAAGGAGGGGCCCGGCGCGCTCGGGCCCGATGCGGCGCACGGGACGTTGCGCTGGAACGGGACCGCGCGATAGTGGGGCCGATGCGCCGACGACTTGAGTGCCTACGGGTGGGCGGAGCGCTGGTCCTGGTCGCGGGGCTGGCGGTGGGCTGCAGCGGCTCGCCGGCAGGGAGGGGGGTGGCGACGCTGGAGGGCGCCACCTCCACTACGGCGGCGCCGGGCGCGCTCGACGGCGGCGAGGCCGACCTCGAGGAGGCCTTGCTGGCCTTTGCCGCCTGCATGCGGGAGGAGGGCGTCGACTTGCCCGATCCGGCACTGGATGCCCAGGGGAATCTGAAGATGGCGTCCTTCATGGCGGATGCCGGCACGGTGATCTCGGAGTACGGCGATGTCGGGGAGCTGCGGGAGGCGGCAACCACCTGCCGCCGGCACCTCGACGGAGTGGCGCTCCGTTTCGCCTCCGTGGACCGCACCGCGATGCAGGATCGGATGCTGGCCTACGCCGCGTGCATGCGGGAGAACGGGTTCGACATGCCCGACCCCGACTGGGACCGCGGGCCCGGCCTGGGGCGGGGCGGCCCTTTCCGCGGTCTCGGTCCAACGGTGTTGCAGGACCCCGTCTTCCGGGAGGCCAATGAGGCATGCCAGGGCGTCTTCGCCGGCCTGGTGGAGGGCTTCGGTGCCCCGCCGGAGGGGGACTGAGGCGGCGCTCAGGGATCCGGCCGAAGGCCCCGAAGAACGAGGTGCCCCCGCTAGCCTCAAGCGTATGAGGGGCAACAGGAGGGCCCTCGCTCTGGCCGCACTGGTGCTGGTTGCGCTGGCGGCTCTGCCGCGCCCGGCGGCCTCGGCCGCGGATCCGCCGGCGTCGCCGCTCGACCAGGTCGCCGCCGCCCTCGATCGGGAAGGCGACCGCCTGGAGCGCCTGCTCTCAGGCTCGCGGCTCGGCGGATCCGACTGGGCGGTAGACGTGCAGGCGCAACTCACGGTGGTAGAGACGCGGGTGTGGGCCCGGCGCGTCGAAGCCACCGAAGCGCTGGCCGCCGCGCTGGGCGCGACGGTCTCCGCCGAGGTGCGGGCGGCGGCAGGTCCTTACGGCCCGATCCCGGCCCTGGGACTGGTAGCGAGCAGCGCCGCGGAGATGGCCGGGCTGCGGCCGGTCCTGCTCGACTGGGCCGGCTACCGGCGTTCTCTGTCGCGCGTGCTGGGCCTGCTCGATGCCCTGCGGGCGGCGGCTGCCCCCGGTACTGCCGGCCTGCTGCCCGCCGGCCGGGTCTGCCCGGTGGCGGGCCCGCACTACTTCGAGCACACCTGGGGAGAGGCCAGGCCCTGGGGCCGGACGCACAAGGGAGAGGACGTCCACGCCGAGCGAGGCACTCCCTTGGTGGCCATCGAGAGCGGGACCATCGTGCAGTCTGGGTGGCACTGGTCGGGAGGCTTCGGGGTATACCTGGAGGGTTTCTACAGCGGGGACGTCTACTACTACGCCCACATGGCCTGGGCCGCCCCCGGTATCAAGCCCGGCGAGACGGTCGAGGTAGGCGACTTGCTGGGCTGGGTGGGCTCCAGCGGCAACGCCACGTCCCCCCATCTGCACCTGGGCTGGATCCCCGACAACGCCGGCCCCTGGGTGGACCTCGACGGCTTGGCCGACCCCTATCCGCTCTTGGTCGGGCTCTGCCGGGGCTTCTAGAGGCCCAGGGCCGCCTGCAGGCCGTCCGGAAGCCCCCCGGTGTGGATTGCCCGGAGCGGCGTCACGGCGATGCAGCCCTCGGCCGACGCTTGGACGTCGGTGCCCTCGGGCGGAGAGAAGTGGTTCAGGTAGCCGCGGTAGTCGTGGCGGTACTCCCCGTCGGCCACCCGGCTGAAGAGGCGGTCGTAGCCCACGTCGGCCACCCGGGTGAGGCGGCGGGGGGTGGCGGCGTCGGCCTCGTCGGGGAGATTGACGTTCAGGATGATCCCCTGGGGGGCGCCGGTCAGCAGCGGGGCGGCGATGTCCGCGGCCACCGCGGCAAGCCGCTCCCACATGGGGGTGGATTCGGGCTGCAGCGACCAGGCCCGCCACTCGGTCCAGGCCCGGGTGCGACTCTGGGTGGAGAAGGCCACGGCGTCCACGCCGGCGATGGCGGCCTCCAGCGCCGCTCCCACCGTGCCGCTCGACTGGATGTAGGCCGACCCGTGGTTGTAGCCGGCGTTGATGCCCGAGACCACCAGGCGGGGAGGCCGGTCGAACAGAGCGTGGATCCCCAGCTGCACGCAGTCGGCCGGGTAGCCGCTCACCGCGTGTATCTCGATGCCCTCGCGTTCCACCACTTGCACCCGCACCGGCTGGTGGCGGGTGATGGCCTTGCCCACCCAGGAGCGTTCGCCGTCGGGGACGACGACGCGCACCGGGCCCAGGGTGGCGATGGCCCGGGCCAGTGGGGGCAGGGAGGGCACCTCGACCCCGTCGTCGTTGGTGACCAGGATCCAATCCACGGGGAGGACGATAGGCGGTTCTGCTCCCTCTCCCGGCTTGCCGGGAGAGGGCGGGGGGTGAGGGCTTCCTCGGTTCCCGGCCGCTTCGGGCGGGAGAGGGTTGGGGTGAGGGCGAGGGCGCGACGTGGGCTTCGTTGCTGTTTGCCCTCACCGCTTCGGCCGCCTGGCGGCGGCCTCCGCGCCTCTCCCGCTGGCGCGGGAGAGGCTAGGGGTCTGCTCCCTCTCTCGGCTCGCCGGGAGAGGCGACCGCGTCGATCCCCGGAAACCCCGCGGTGGCGCCGCGCCGTCATACAGTGGACGAGTCCTCGGGAGGCATCATGCGTCGGGCCATCACCGCCATCGCCATCCTCGGCTTGGCCGTTGCCGCCTGTTCGGCACCGGCCGGGGAGGGGGCCACCACCACCTCGAGCCCGGCGGGCTCCGGTGTCACCTTCGTGAGCGGATCCCCCAGCGGGATCACCGGCGTCGCCGGTACCTTCGACCCGGGCACGGTGCGCTTCGAAGCCGCCCTGCAGCGCTTCGATTCCTGCGATGCCTTGCTCGACTACTTTCGCACCGAGGCCCTGGCCCGGGTGGGTCCCTACGGCCTGAGCGGAGGGCCGGTGTTCTACGCCGAGACCTGGGGGGTTGACTCCGTCGCCGCGGCCGAGGGCACCGCTCCGGTCACCACCATGGCCGGCGCCGTGCCGCAGGGCCAGGGGGACGACGGTGGCAACGGCTACTCCACCAGCAACGTCCAGGTTGCCGGGGTGGACGAACCCGACACCGTCAAGACCGACGGCGAGCGGATCCTGGTGGCCATGAACGGAACCCTCTACTACGCCGAGGTCGACGGCGGCACCGCGCGCTTGGCCGGGTCACTCGCCCTGGAGGGCGGCTGGGACCATCGCTTCTTCATGAGCGGCGACCGGGCGCTGGTCTTTTCCCAGGGCGACGCCTACGCCGTGCCCCTCCTCGAAGGGGCGGCCGAGATAATGCCCGCCTGGAGCGGCCCGGTGACCCTGGTGCAGGAGGTCGACCTGTCCGACCCGGCCGACATGCGGGTTACTCGCACCCTGCGGATCGAAGGGCGCTTCCTGAGCGCCCGGGCCATCGACGGCACGGTGCGGGCGGTCATCTCCTCCTACCCGGCCGATCTCCCCTTCGTGTATCCCTCCAGCCCCGCCGCCGAGGCGCTCGCCCTGGAGTCCAACCGCCGGGTGATCGAGCAGTCCACTCTCGAGGACTGGCTGCCGTCCTACACCCTGTTCGCCGGTTCCGAGGTGATGGAGCAGGGTTTGCTGGTGGACTGCGCCCAGACCCACCGGCCTGCTGAGTTCGCCGGGTTCGACACGCTGTCGGTACTGACCCTGGATTTCGAGGGGCGGCTCGACCCGCCGGCGGCCGCTGCGGTCATCGCCCAGGGCGAGACGGTCTACGCCTCTCCGGAGCGGCTCTACGTGGCCACCAACGTCTGGGTTCCCCAGGAGCTCGTCGGCGACGCCCGTCTGGAGGTGTGGGAAGACGACTACTCCACCGCCCTGCACGCTTTCGACATCAGCGGCGATGCTCCGGCGCGCTATCTGGCCTCGGGCAGCGTTGCGGGGCACCTGCTCAACCAGTTCTCCATGGACGAGTACCAGGGGCACCTGCGGGTGGCCACCACCGACGGCATTCCCTGGGGCAGCACGGACGCCTCGGAGAGCGCGGTGAGCGTGCTGGCCTTCGACGGCGACCGTCTAGTCGAGGTGGGCCGGGTGGGCGACCTGGGACGGGGAGAGAGCATCTACTCGGTGCGCTTCGTTGGGTCCGCCGGCTATGTGGTCACCTTCCGCCAGACCGACCCGCTCTACGTGGTCGACCTGCGCGACCCGGTTGCTCCCCGAGTCTCGGGCGAGCTGAAGATCACCGGCTACTCCGCCTATCTGCATCCGCTGGAGGAAGGGCGCCTGCTGGGTGTGGGCCGCGAGGCGACGGAGGAAGGGCAGGTGACCGGGGCCAAGGTGACCCTCTTCGACGTCTCCGACCCGGGCAACCCGCGGACGGTGGATAGCTGGGGGCTGGCCGACGGCTACACCGACGTGGAGTACGACCACCTGGCCTTCCTGTACTGGGCCCCCGAGCAGACCGTGGTGCTGCCCATGCAGGATTGGTCGAGTAACTTCGCCGGCGCCGTGATCCTCAGGACCGACGACGGGGTGCGCGAAGTCGGCCGCATCACCCACGAGACCGATGAGGGCGCCGGCCTTTCCGACTGCCGCCCGGTCGAGGTGGGGTACGGCGAGGAGATGGTGGTCCAGGTGTGCGGGCCCGACGATGCCGGCTTCACCAGGGGCTACTACTGCGAGGCGACCGCCGGCGAGGGGGCGGCCGACCTGCTGGCCGCCTACGGCCTGGAGCCGGTGCAGGTGGCCCCCGACGAGCGGGTCGAGATCTGCTGGCCCGACTACTACTACGGACCGGCGCAGATCACCCGGTCCCTGGTCATCGGCGAGACGCTGTGGACCCTGTCGTGGCTGGGCCTGCAGGGCAATGCCCTCGACGGCCTGCAGGTCACCGGGGAGGTGCGCCTGGGGTGAGATTCCCAACTGCTTCTCCCGGCGCCCGCGCGCCGGGAGAAGCGCGAAAACCCGCCGAGGGTTCGAGCGGATGGGGCATCCGCTCGAGTCGGGCGGGCCCGGCCCGCAGCCGGGCCCGCAAGTCTCTTTTGCTCGCAGCCGCCGCCATGTCTTTGCTGACCGCGGCTTGCAGCGGGGGTGGGGCCGCGTCGACTACGGAAGGGACCACCAGCACCTCGACAACGGGCGCCGCGACCACCGCGCCTCCCGTTGTGCCTCCGGAGAGGGCGGCGGCGCTGCAGGCCGAATTGGACGGCTTCGTGGCCGCCTCGAGCACCGCCGGGGTGAGTGCCGCGGTCCTGTGGGCCGACGGCGCGTTCTGGGAGGGATCCGCCGGGCTTGCCGACGAGACTGCGGGCCGGGCCCTGACCCCGCGGGACACCATGCGCATCGCCAGCACCACCAAGTCCTTTACGGCCGCCGTGGTGCTGCAACTGGTGGAGGAGGGACGCCTGGGGCTCGATGATGTGCTAGCCCCGCTGCTGCCCGGCCGGGGCCTGGACGAGGCCCTGACGGTGCGGCACCTGCTCGGGCACCGGTCTGGCCTGTGGAACTTCACGCTGGACCCGGGTGTGGATACGGCGGGCAAGGCTTGGGATCCCGAGGAGATCCTGGCGCTCGCGGTGGACCGAGGCCGGGTCTTCCCGCCGGGGAGCCACTTCGCCTACTCCAACACCAACTACGTGGTGCTGGGCCTGGTGATCGAGGCGATCACGGGGAACCCGGCCGAGAGCGAGATCCGCTCCCGCCTGCTGGTGCCGGCGGGAGCCGCCGACACCTTCATGGCCGGTTACGAGCCGGGAGAGGTGACCGCACTGCCCTACGGTGACCCGGGGGCGGCCGTCGACTACCTCCCCCTCGACACCTCGTCGTGGACCGCGGGCGCTCTCGCCTCTACCCCGGCCGACCTGGTGCGCTTCGGGTCGGCGCTCTTCGCCGGCGGCCTGCTCTCCGTCGACGGCTTGGCCGCCATGACCATCCCGCAGGCGGCCGGAGGTGAGGGGGCACACTACGGGCTGGGCCTGGAGCTGCTCGAGATCTCGGGGCGGCCGGCCTGGGGCCACCGCGGCGGAATCCCCGGGTACTTGTCGGCGCTGTTCTACTTCCCCGGCTCCGGCCTGGCCGTGGCCCTCACCGCCAACGACTGGCGGGGAGGGGATCTCTGGGGCCTCTTCGAACGCCTGGCCGTGACGGCGCTCTGAGCCGTTCGCCCCTGGCAGCTCGGGGCGACGGGAGGTGGACTGAGGGCATGTCTGCCGCGTTCGATGTGATCGTGGTCGCTTCGCCGGTGCACCCTGGCGGGCAGGTTGCCGCAGTGGTGGCGCCCTACCTGGCGGCCCTGGCCGCCCGCGGCGGCCGGATGGTCGAGGCGCCCGGGGGTGGCTCCCGCCCGGCGGCCTTTCTGGTGGCTACCGGGGGGAGCGAGCAAGGCCTTCTCGACCTGTGGGATGGCAGCGCGCCGTTGCTCCTCCTCGCCCATCCCGGGCACAACTCCCTCCCGGCGTGCCTGGAAGTGCTGGCTGCGGCCCGGGCTCGCGGAGGCCGGGGGCGGATCGTCTACCTGGCCGGCCCCGACGATGCTGCCGGATGGGCGCGGGTCGACCTCGCCCTTGCGGATGGTGCCGCCGCAGCCGCCCTGCGCCGGGCCCGAGTGGGCCTGGTGGGGGCGCCGTCGGACTGGCTGGTCGCCTCCCGCCCGGACGCCGGGGTGGTACGGCGGGCCTGGGGACCGATGGTCGTCGAGGTGGCTTTCGAGCGCTTCCTGGCCCCCTGCCGGGCCGCCGCCCTGGAGGGGGCGGCCGGGGGAGGGATTGAGGCGGCCCTGCGCTCCCTGATTCGAGAGGAGCACCTCGACGCGGTGACGGTGCGCTGCTTCGACCTGATCTATGCCCTGGACGCCACCGCCTGCCTGGCCCTGGCTGCTCTCAACGATGAGGGGGTGGTGGCCGGATGCGAGGGGGACGTGCCCTCGGCGGTGGCGATGCTCTGGGTGCGGGCCCTACTGGGCCTCCCCTCCTGGATGGCCAACCCGGCCCGTATCGACACCGCGGCGGGCACGGTGACCCTCGCCCACTGCACCGTGCCGCGCCGCCTGGTGGGGGCGGTGCGGGTGGACACCCACTTCGAGTCGGGGAGGGGGCAGGCGCTCTCCGGGGAGGTGCCCGCGGGGTCGGTGACCCTGTTGCGCATCGGCGGAGAGCAATTGCGCCGGCTCTGGCTGGAGGAGGGCGAGGTGGTCTCTTCCGATCATGAACCGGACCTGTGCCGCACCCAGGCCACGGTGCGGCTCGAACCCGGTGTCGTGGAGGGCCTTCTCGCTGCCCCCCTGGGCAACCACCTCGTCCTGGTCCCCGGCCACCACGCCGCCCGTCTCCGGGGGTGGTGGGAAACCTTCGTCGGCTGAGCGGTGGCGAAAGCCGCCGGGTTGCCCCTGGTGCGGGCATAGGCTCCGGGGCTCAGGAGGTGGCCCATAGCGGCAGGCAGGCTTACCGTGACCCGGGAGCAGATCCTCGCTTTCCGGCGCCGGGTGGGAGCGCTCGACGAGCGCCTTCCCATGAAGTCCCGGTCGCTGCGCCGGGCCGCCTGGGCCGGCCTGCAGGACAGCATGCCCCGGGCCGCCCTCCTCTCACTCCACGCCCGCGTTGCCGGGACCACCCCGACCACCTGGGAGAACCCCGCCCTCGTCCAGGTGTGGGGCCCCCGGTTCAGCGCCTACGTAGTCGCCGCCTCCGACCGGGCGGTATTCACCCTCGGGAGGCTGCCCGAGAATGCCGCCGGGCGGCGCCGCGCCCAGAGTGCAGCCGACCGTTTGGAGGCCGTCCTGGGCGGCGAGGCGGTCCCGTACGGGCAGGCGGGACGGGCCCTGGGAGTGCCCCCGAACAGCCTGCGGTATGCGGCGCCTACCGGCCGGGTTCTCATGCGTTGGGACGGCGCCCGGCAGCCGATCGTGTGGATCGTCCCCGCTCCCGAGATGGACCCGGGCGAG
>Ga0209164_1005444_pt1 | contig 10842 bp, 10 predicted proteins | sample MTBNYHSulfiMetaG_FD_187458 | JGI IMG/M metagenome (GOLD analysis project Ga0209164, IMG submission 187458) | Enrichment culture microbial communities from rom New York Harbor, USA that are MTBE-degrading - MTBE-NYH (New York Harbor Sulfidogenic)... | ecosystem: Environmental > Aquatic > Marine >... | reverse complement strand
AAGATCAAGTTACTTGCCTCATGAGTAGAAGGAATAGCGCTTCAATGAACAAAAGAAGGGTCGTTGTTACAGGCTTAGGAGTGGTCGCGGCCAACGGAATCGGCGTCGTCCCTTTCTGGGAATCCAATATCTCCGGTCGGTCCGGAATCACCAGGATCACCCGTTTCGACGCGTCCCATTACCTGTCGCGGGTGGCTGCGGAGGTGAGGGATTTCGATCCGCTGCTGTACATGCCCGATAAAGTGGCTAAGAGGGTGGACCGATTTGTTCATTTCGGTCTGGCAGCAGCAAAAATGGCCCTGGATGACAGCGGATTGAATCTTGACGCTGAGGATCCGGAACGGATCGGTGTGATTATCGGTTCCGGCCTCGGGGGGGTTCTTTTCCATGAGGCCCAGATTATGGAGGCCTATGAAAAAGATTCCCACCGCTTCAACCCTCTCTGTGTCCCGCGGATTACACCCAATGCGGTCGCAGCCCACATTGCCATTCAATACGGATTGCTGGGGCCGAACTTCGTCATCTCGACTGCCTGCGCGTCGGGGAATCATGGAATTGGCGAGGCCTATCGAAAGATCCAGCACCGGGAAGCGGATGTGGTTGTCTCCGGGGGTGCGGAAGCGCCCCTGACAGAGTTTACCTTTGGCGCCTATTGTGCCTTGCGCGGCGTCTTATCCAAAAAGAACGACCCGCCTCACGAGGCCAGCAGGCCTTTTGACAGGGATCGGGACGGTTTTGTCATGGGGGAGGGGGGCGCCGTCCTGATCCTGGAAGAACTGGATCATGCCCAGAATAGGGGCGCTCGCATCTATGCTGAAATCGTGGGGTATGGTCTGACCAGCGGGGCCTATCACATTGCCATGCCTGAGCCCAAGGGAGAAGATGCAGCCAGGACCATCATGCCGGCACTCTCAGAAGCCCATGTTTCGCCGAGGGAAGTTGACTATATCAATGCCCACGGCACCGGAACCATTGCCAATGATTGGGCGGAGACAAAGGCCATCAAGCGGGTATTCGGAGATTTCGCCTGCAGGATCCCCGTGTCTTCCACAAAATCCATGATTGGCCACAGCATCGGGGCCGCCGGGGCCATTGAGGGGGTGGTCTGCTGCCTGGCCATCTCGCATCAGATGATTCCCCCTACCATTAACCTGACGCAGCCTGATCCGGAGTGCGATCTGGATTATGTGCCCAACAAGGCAAGGGAAGCCAAAATAGATCTGGTGCTGAGCAATTCATTCGGATTCGGCAGCGTCAATGCGTGCCTCCTTTTCAAAAAATTTGACTGAGAAATGAAACCAATGGATATAAAAGAGATTGAAAAAAAGGTCATTGAGGTCCTGGCGGACAGGGCCTCCATGGACATGAAACAGGTTACTCTCCAGTCAAGGTTGGTGGATGATCTGGGGCTGGACTCTCTGGATGCCGTGGAGATGGTGTTTCAATTCGAGGAGACCTACGGCATCGACATCCCGGACGATCAGATCCGTGAATTCAAGACGGGGCAGGATATCGTGGACTATCTCTCCCTCAGGCTTGCGTCGGGTTAACATGTCGGGGTGGATATTCTTTTCCCGGTTCAGGATGCCGGGAAGGTCTGCAGCCGGTGAAAGAGTGCCCTGTTCTCTGTTGAGGTTTCGGCGACTCCAGATGTGAACAAAGCATGTCTCATCGAATTAGATCATGTGATCGGCGTTCTGAGTTGTGGGCATATATTTATTTTATGAACGCGATGCCTTTGACATGAAGCGACTTAGCGTGAAGAATCGGAGGCCTTTGTTTAGTGCCTGAACGAAAACCCTGTTCAGGTACAATTAAATATTCAAGAATTGAAAATTGAAAATTGATGGAACAAAATTTACATTAACAGAACCTATTCTCATATTTCACTGTTTCTTGATTTTCCGGGTTTCCGTTCAGGCACTAATTATCATCATTCTCCCCTCACTGAACCGAGATGACATCAACTGATAGGCTTTCTCATACTTTCCCGGACTTTGAACCGGCCTATTTCCAGACGCCGATGCGCTGGCTCACCCTTTGGATTCCGGGCGTCATTGGGCGTGATCCTTCGCGGGCGGAGAGCGGATGGGGAGTGAATGGCTGGATATGGGTCATGGCCGTCGTCGGCCTCATGACGGCCAAGTTCTGGTATTTGACTCGAACCTACATGTTTATGGATCCGGCTCAGTATCTCTACGCCGCCGAATTATGGTGGGACGGCGGAGAGCTCTACCGGGATTTTGTAGATACCAATCCACCCTTCGTCATCTTTTTCAGTTTGCCGCCTGTGCTCCTTTCAAGACTGACCTCCATGGCCGTTGATACTGCCCTTTGGATTTATTCTCTATCCTGGGTAGTCCTCTCCCTGGCGATCCTTCGTGTTTTGATGGGCAGGCTGTGGTCAGTGGATTCTGCCCGGATCGTGCATATGTTCTGGTTCGTTATGGCCCTGGCCATGCTGTCTCCTTCGGACAATGTCTTCGGACAGAGGGAGCATATGTTTTTGGTCCTACTCCTTCCCTATCTGATGGCAGCGGTGCTTCACGAACAGGGCCAACCTCTCGGCCGTGGGCCTGCCGTATGGATCGGAATACTGGCCTCATGCGGTGTCCTGCTCAAGCCGTACCTGGCCATCGTCCCCTGCGGGGTGGAAATCTACCTGGCTATCGCTCGTCGAGACTGGAGGAGCCTGTTTCGGACGGAAAGCCTGACGATCGCCGCTTCCATATCGATCTACCTGGCCGTCGTAGTTCTGTACACGCCGGACTACTTCCGCTATGCCGGCTATGCCGCGGAAACCCTCTGGGCCTATAATTGGCAGGGAAATATGCTGGTTCGGGCACTTGAGAAGGCTATACCTCTGGTCTTAGCGGCCGTAGCGGTCCTCCTGCTCGGGGAACGGCGCGATGCGGCCTTCTTGCGCCTCCTCTGGCTGGCGGCCCTCCTTTTCTATGTCCCGGTCGTGGTATACGGCAAGTACTGGAGCCATCATCTGTTTCCCCACACGACGCTTTGCTGGGTGATCTTGGGGATCGTTGTCCTCCGTCTGTGCGTTGGCTTGCGGCTTCCCTGGCAGTACTGGACCTTGCTTCCGGGGTTGATCCTTATCGGGATCTGTGGGCTCGTCTCACAGGAGATCAACCTGGCGAAGGGCAGGAATTTTGAAAACGTCAGGAATCACTATTTGATCCCCATTATCCGGAGTGAAGCTGAGGGCCAGGTGATCTACTGCCTGACTGCGCATCTTGGGGGCTGTTTTCCGCTGGTGAACTACACAGGGACAAAACTGGGCGGCCGGTTCGCCTACCTGTGGCCGATCCCAGGCTATTTCTTATCGCGTCGGACCTCGCTGCCCCCGGCCGAACAATACCTTTCGCCGGAGGTTTTGGATGCCGATAACCCCAGGGAATACCGTGTGTTGCGGGAGGTGGTCACGGATCTGGTCCGCCACAAGCCCTTACTGATTTTGGTCCAGCCTAACCTTTTTAAGGCCGGTACAGCCTCAGTCCCGTTCAATGCACTGGAGTACTTGTTACAGGATAAGCAGTTCGCGGAGTTCTTCAGCAACTACCGGCTGTGTAGCCGCAGCCTGGTAAAACGGGACCGGACCGATATTTATCGTCGAATAGACCCGTGAAAGAGCATATCCCCCGTTCCAGAGGGTGGAGATGGCTGAGCCTGTGCTTAGTTGAATCGGTGGCTTTTTCCCAGACAATGACAGGTGCACTATTATCAAAAAGGCGGCATACACTATGCCGAAAGACGACATGGATAGACCCACAGCTTTGATCATCGGCGCTGGTCCGGCCGGTCTGACTGCAGCCGCCGAGCTTCTGGCCAAAACCCATATCCATCCCATTGTGGTTGAAATGAGCGGGGATATCGGCGGCATTTCGAAAACCGTCAACGTCAACGGCAACCGGATCGATATAGGGCCACACCGCTTCTTCTCCAAGTCCGATCGGGTGATGGACTGGTGGCGGGGGATTTTCCCCGTCCAGGGCGCTCCTTCCTGGGACGACCGTGTCCTGGGTCGCCGGATGCCCCTCTCGGAGCTTCCCCAAGCGCCAGATCCTGATCGGACTGACGAGGTGATGCTGGTCCGGCGACGGATTTCCCGGATTTACCATCTTGGAAAGTTTTTTGCTTATCCGGTCTCTCTGAACCTCGACACCCTAATGAACCTCGGCATGCGGCGCATGATCTCCATCGGTTTGAGTTACGCCTCGACCCAAATGAGCCCGATCCGGCCCGAAAAAAGCCTGGAGGACTTCTTCGTTAACCGGTTCGGGCGCTCTCTTTACGAGACGTTTTTTCGCGACTACACGGAAAAGGTGTGGGGTGTACCCTGCGACCGGATCAAAGCCGAATGGGGGGCCCAGCGGGTCAAGGAACTTTCCATCCACAGGGCCATCTGGAACGCGGTCAAAAAGACGCTCTCGCCCGAACGATCGATAGGCCAGAAAGGCACCGACACCTCCCTTATTGAGCAGTTCTACTATCCTAAATACGGTGCAGGTCACCTCTGGAAAGCCGTAGCGGATCGTGTGCGCCGTGGCGGGGGAGAAATTCGAATGAACTGCCGGGTGGTGGGTCTTGAATCAGACGGAAAGCGCATCCATTCCGCGGGGGTCCTAAGAGCCGATGGCTCCCGGCAAAAAGTCCCGGCCGACTGGTTCTTTTCTTCGATGCCGGTTAAGGACCTGATGGCCGGCTTCGGGCAACAGGCGCCGGAGCCGGCCACCCGAATTGCTGCTCATCTCAGCTACCGCGATCTTGTCTCAGTGGGACTGCTGCTGAAAAAGCTGAAGGTAACTAACCGAACCTCCTATCCGACGATCAACAATGTTGTCCCTGACAACTGGATTTACGTTCAGGAGCGAGGTATCAGGCTGGGTCGAATTCAGATTTTCAACAACTGGAGCCCCTATATGGTCAGGGACCGTAACACCGTGTGGGTTGGCCTCGAGTATTTTACCAACGAAGGCGACGCCTTATGGAATTTGAGCAACCGGGACCTGATTACCTTGGCCGGGCGGGAGCTGGCCGTTATCGGCTTGGCCGACGAGGCCGATATGCTGGACGGAACGGTTATTCGCATGCCCAAAGCATATCCGGGCTATTTCGGAAGTTACGACCGCTTCCAGACGGTCCGTGATTTTCTGGACGGAATCGACAACCTCTGGCTGATCGGCCGCAACGGAATGCACCGCTACAACAATATGGACCATTCCATGCTTACAGCCATGACCGCGGTCGACAACATCATCAACGGGATCACGTCCAAGGAAAACTTGTGGCAGGTGAACGCCGAGGAGGACTATCATGAGGAAAAAAGACGGGAGATTCTTTCTTCCGATGGAACTATTGAATAGGGAATGGTGCCTGTCAGAGTCTGAATGAGGCATTTTATGAAAATGCAAAGTACAGAGAGAGAGCGGCTGTGGGAACGCCTGGTCTCTTGGAGATGGGTCCCCATTGCTATTGGCGCCGGGTGGTTTCTGCTGGAATGGGTGAAGATTCTGCTGCGGGTTCGAGGGGACTTCCCCAACCGCTGGGAGCTTGGCCGCAGGATTGTTTCGGGGACGTATATCTACGCGGACAACCTGAACTTCGTCTATCCTCCTTTCTGGGCCATGGCCCATGCCCCCCTGGTCTTATTCGGTTCTCCCAAATTGGCCCAACTGGTGGCATATCCTTTCATTATTCTCTGGCTGGTCATTCTTTTTCAATCACTGATCCGACTCACCCGGCAACAGATGCCTATTTCAGACAAAGCGTTTTTCTGGGCGGTGACCGCGGCATTGGCCCTGGCCGGGCAGTTTGTCACGCGGGACCTGCCCGAGGCAGGGGTCAATACCATGCTGGTGGCGCTCTCGTGGCTGGCGGTGGCGCTATGGTCGGACAAGCGCGACATGGAGGCGGGGATCTGCCTGGGCCTTGCCACTGCGCTCAAATGCACGCCGCTGTTGTTCATCGCCTATTTTGCCCTCAAAAGGGAGTGGCGGATCACCCTCTATGCTCTGGCAGCCTTGGCGGTTTTCAGTCTATCCCCCATCATCCTCATGGGACTAAAGGGATATCACGAGGCCGCGAGCAGTTGGGTCAGGAGGGGCATCCATGGTGTGTCGGACCCAGATCCTTCTCGAGGGGTCCTGGGAGAAGAAAAGGTCATCAATATTGCCTTGCGACCGGCCCTTGCCCGCTATCTCATGCATCTCCCCTACGGTCACCTGGGCCGGCCGGAAACCTCGGATGTTCCCGGCAAGGCGCACCAACCCCCGAGCCGGTATTATGTGGATTTCCTGAATCTCAAACCGGCCGCCGCAGGGGTGGTGGTAAAAGGCATTATGCTCGTGATGGTCCTGGCCATCGCGTGGGGGTTCAGGCGACATCCTTTTTCTCGGGATGATCCGACCGTCGTCTGGGAGTGCGCCGTCCTTTCATTGCTGATCCTGCTCATTTCGCCCATCACCTGGAAACAGCACTGCGTGGGCGTGTTACCTGCGCTCTATCTGGTTTGGGGACGAATGGCCATAGACCCGAAGATCCCCCGCTGGATATGGCCCGTAATGGGTCTCTATACGATCTTGGCGGTGTTTATGAACCGCGAATTCCTCGGGAAAGACCTTATGGCATTGCTGGACAGTTACAAGGTCAAAACCGCAGCCATTCTAATTTTGCTAGGACTCATGCTCGCCTGGCGGGCATGGGCTCTGTCGGAAACCTGTAAGGGGGGCTTCGTCAACAAGTCGTTTCATTGACTTGCTGGGGAGGTGAAAAGGCTGATGCACAGTCTTCTGCTTACCGTTATTGATAGCATCAGAATAGACCATCTGTCTAACCTGGGTTTTCCTCGAAATACCAGGCCTTTCGTAGACTCGTTTATGGAATGCAGCGTAGTCTTTCGTCGTTTCTTCACCCGCGCGGCACCCACACAACCCGCCATTACCACTCTTTTCACCGGCCAGTTTCCCTGGGTCCATGGCATTGTAGCCCAGAGCGGATCAAACAGGCTCGCGCGGAATGCGCCGTGGCTTCCGGAAATCCTTGCCCGTAGCGGCTACGTAACCGCTGCGCTTGAAAATCTCGTTCAGGCCAAAAAATGGTTTGCACGCGGCTTCAAGGATTATGTGAACCTTCGGATGCATTCGGATGAATACTGTCCATCGTCCCGACTGAACCCCATAGCCCTTCAATGGCTGGAGCGACACAGGGACAGGAGGTTTCTTCTGTATATTCGTTATGGAGATCCTCACACACCTTATCAGCCACCGTCACCCTATGACCGGATGTTCTACTCAGGAGATCCCACTGCAACCCGTGTGGGCAGCCTAAATTTGTTTTACGCACGGCCACTCAAGCCCCAGCTCGTTTCAGAATGGCTGAAACCCGCGGCTCGTCGGTGGCCAGGGGCGATGGGGCCGCGCATCGAGGATATCGAATGGGTCAGGGCTCAGTATGATGGGGCAATCCGGTCGGTGGACGGCGGCATCAAGGAAATGATCCAGGGCCTTGACCGTATGGGGCTCCAGGAAAAGACCATCATCGTTGTGGTGGCGGACCATATCGGTTTTGAATAGATGTTCAGTTTCCCCATATTCAATTGGGTGAATGTAGATGGGAATTTCTATGGCCATTACTGACAAGGTCTTACTTGTATGGACGCAGAGGCGAACTTGTAACCAAAATGGAGTTGAAGTGTCTTAAAGCATGAACAGGGTGTCGGAAAATCTAAGATGGCTTCAGTGTTTATGGGATCTCCCTGTTGGGGCGAAGTTCCGCTTTCGTCATGACTTGCTGATGGCGATTTGCCTTCTGGGGATCCTGGTGACGGCCCCGTGCATCTGGTCGCAGGCAAGCTTCACGGATAAGGATGAATACTGGCTCACCTTCCGCACGCCTCTCGAGATGATAGAACGTGGCGACTGGCTGACCCCATGGCTGAATGGTGAGCCGCGCCTGTCCAAACCACCCCTCCTTTACTGGGCTATCCTTGGGACGTACAAATTGGTGGGAGTTAATCTTACGGCGGCTCGGTTGTGGGGGGTCGTTTTTGGAGCAGGAATGGCCGTGTGTTGCATTCTCATCTCCAGAGAGCTATTCGGAGGCAGCGGCCTCGGCTCGGGGCTGATAGCCCTCTCCACAATCGGAATAGCCATCCAGGGCCGGTTGGCCATGCTGGATCTTCCCCTTGCCCTTTTCACCTCCCTCGGTATACTGAGTTTCCTCAGGTGGACCCGGAGAGGGACCTGGCGGGACGTTCTGAGTTCGGCGCTTTTCATGGGGCTTTCGGTGCTGGTGAAATGGCCCATAGGGCTTTTATTCTTTGGGGCTGCGGCCCTGGCCCGCTTGTGGATTTTTAGGCAGTGGCACATTATCATCTCCCGCTTTCCTCAGGTAATGACCGCCTGTGTTATATTTCTGGCCGTGTGTCTTCCGTGGCCTTTGCTGATGATGACTCAGTGGCCGGACTTTTGGAACGTCATCGGACAGGAAATCGCGAGCCGCCACCCCGGCGCTAATCCTTTGAGTTCTCTCCTGCCTGTTCTGGGAGGAATTTTTGGCCTGATCTTTCCTTGGACGCCGGTGCTACCTGCAGCCATGGCTGATGGACTGAAAACCTCGAATAGCGACAGCAACCGGGAAAATCGCTGGCTCGTTATTTGGATCCTGGGATCGATAATCCCCCTCTTGTTTATCCGATCCTTTGAAAGATACTTGACCCCCCTTATCCCGGCGGCCTGCGTGTTATGCGCTCATTGGCTCGAAACTCACCAGGGAACTCTCTATTTGCGGCTTATCAAACTGGTTCTCTGGCTCACCGTGGGCCTTGCAGTACTATGCTGTGTTTCCTTTGCCTGGTTCAAGACAGGGCTTCCATGGGTCTTCGTCTCCGTTATACCTGTGGCCGCCATGGTCCGTTCAGCGCTTTCCTCTCCCGATTTCCGACGAACCGCTGGGTGGGTCATGGTCGCGCTGTTTTTGCTCATGGGAGGTCTGTACCCTTCCATTAAATCCAATGTGTTGCCCGATCATCTGGCGTCATCTTTGGGAGGAATGCCAGTGGTTGTTTATGGAACGTCTCAGCCTGCGATGCTTTCCATGAATTTGAAACGCAGCGTTATCCCAGTAGGCGCCCACTCATCCACAGGTCACTCCTTATTGCAGAGCTTTGAGGGCTTTGTTTTCATGAACCAAGAAGATGAGGTGTCTTTCGAATCGATGGCCAGCAGATCGGGCATCCGCTTTCAGAGGATGGGCCAGTTCCAAGTCCTCATCTCCCGAGGTGTCAAATTGGGGCAAGAGGGGGCCGGATGGGATCGCTGGAAGCAGTGCCTGGAGGAACGGTCCCTGAAGAGGCTTATGACGGAAATAATCTATTATAGGTTGTCCCGAAAGACGTTCTTTTCAGGCGATTATCCGTATGAAGCGTCCGAGCTGTCACCGTCCCCGGGAACCGATCCCACCTGAAGCAATTGAGCGGGAGAAAACGCTTATGACAGCGACAGGAAGGCCTTGTTTTTTCTTTTCTTGTTCCTTCTTCCGTTTCGGATTAAGGATAGGTGGATGGGAGGGGCGGATGGTCAATATGGTGCCAAAAGAACCAGCTTTAGTTCGTAATCCCGTTTCGCGGGACAACATGGGGATAAGTTGGAGCCTTATGGGTTAAGTCGCTGAAGAACACAATGCACTCGCCCCTCCCCAAGGCCGAGGCCATCGGGTCTGTCGCCTGTCGGAACCCGGACGAATGCGCCAAGGGATGATCGAGCGCAGGGGTCGGGTGCAGGAAGTCAGTGACAGCCTCCGAGGAATCGCACCCGCGTGTCCTGGCCACACAATCGGTGACTCAGTTCCGGGAAATGCCAGAGGGATGCATTCGCTGGTTTTTTGTCATTCTATTCATCAGAGTTTCTTCAAAAAGAGGGAACCAAACGTAAAGGCCGCAGAAGGATACTTCTTGTCGAGCACATAGCGTTCGCCCGTGTCCTGAAAGGGTATTCCATCAATCGGTTCCATCCCAGTGAGGCCGATAAGGGCGCGAACTTCCTCCTCGGTGCGTATGGCATCCGGCACGGGCGCTGCCGGACCATAGTCAAAGGTGACGGTCAAAAAGCCATCTGTTTTCACCAGCGAGGCCAGGTGCACGACGATCCGGGACTGCACGACTTTGGGCAAATGCTCGATCACGCAATAGGAGATTACCCAGTCAAAAGATTCGCTTTCAGGAAGCGGTTGACTCGTCAAATCGCGGGCCTCGGCCTTCAGATTCCACTCACGCCTTCCAGCCATGGCTTGGGCTTCGGCGATCAAATGTGCATCGATGTCGTAACTGTGCACTTTCATACCCATCGAGGCCAAATGGTAAACGGGAAGAGACGCACCACCACCAAAATCGAGCACCCGCCAGCTCTTCTGATAGGGAATATAAGCCAAACCCCGGGAGTATTCCCACAGTTTGTTCCATGGGATACGCCAACGACATTTTCTCACCCCGTTGATTGCACAGCCGTCTCCCCTCCACAACAGGCTCCTCATGAAATGGGTTAGTTCCTTACTCCTATCCCAGACTTCGGGCAACCTTAGATCCGATTTGCTGATCGTTTTGTTTAACGCCATCATCTTTTGATTATCCTTTTTTCTGAGGCGGACGACAAGTAGAAATCCATTTCCATAACAAATGAAAACAGATTCAGATGGATAACATCGAAGATTCTATGGTTCTTGACAGCATGATGGGATTTCACTACAGTCATTCCCCAAAAAGGCCAAATTCCTGCATGGAAGCTGGGGAGGGACGCCTTTTGAATCTTCGACTTGAGGACTGTCGGCGGCAGC
>Ga0209164_1005442_pt1 | contig 10844 bp, 10 predicted proteins | sample MTBNYHSulfiMetaG_FD_187458 | JGI IMG/M metagenome (GOLD analysis project Ga0209164, IMG submission 187458) | Enrichment culture microbial communities from rom New York Harbor, USA that are MTBE-degrading - MTBE-NYH (New York Harbor Sulfidogenic)... | ecosystem: Environmental > Aquatic > Marine >... | reverse complement strand
GGCCTCGCTGTGCGCCCTGGGCAAGACCGCCCCGAACCCGTTCCTGAGCACCTACCGCTACTTCCGGGACGAGTACGAGGCCCACATCAGGGAAAATCGGTGCCCGGCACTGTCCTGCAAGGCGCTCATTTCGTACTACATCGAGCCGGAGCTGTGCAAGGCCTGCAAGCTCTGCCTGAAGGCCTGCCCCGCCGGCGCCATCGACGGCGAGCGAAAGAGGATCCACGTGATCGACCAGGAGCGGTGCACGCGCTGCGGCGCCTGCCTCGAGGTCTGCCCCTCACGTTTCGGCGCCGTGAGGAAGATCTCGGGCGAACCGGTTCCGCCCCCTCTCCCGGAAGACCAGCGAAGGATCGCCAGGGCGAGTGAAGGGACATGAGCCAGATCCGCATGCTCGTCGACGGGAGAGAGGTCGTCTCGGACGAAGGCGCGACCGTTCTCGAGGCGGCCCGAAGTGCCGGGATCACCATCCCGACCCTCTGCCACCACGACCTGTTGCAACCCTACGGCGGGTGCCGGCTGTGCATCGTCGAGGCGGAGACCGGCGGGCGGGTCGCGCTCGTCGCCTCCTGCGTCCACCAGGTGCAGGACAACCTGGTTGTCAGGACCAGGACCGAGAGGGTCGACCGGATCCGCAGGACCCTCCTCGAGCTGTTGCTGGCTCACGCCCCGGAGTCGCCGCAACTGCAGGAGCTGGCCGCCACCTACGGGGCGGACAGGAACAGGTTCGAGCAGCAGGCCTCATTCTGCGTCATCTGCGGTCTCTGCGTTCGCTACTGTGCCGAGGTCAAGGGCAAGCACGCAGTGGGGTTCGTCGACCGGGGGACCCGGAAGGAGATCTGCTTCGTGCCGGAGATCGCGGTCATGGAGTGCGCGACGTGCCTGGAGTGCTTCCCGCTGTGCCCGACCTCGTATGCCCAGGCCGCCTACGTCCTCATGAAGGGTCTCGCGCCCCGCTAGCCCGCATTATTCGCCGGGGTTCGTCGCGAGGCCGGCGAGGCGCCGGCCGCAGCAGGACCCTGGTGAATAATGCGGGCCAGGTCATGTGGTCGGCCGCGAACGAGAGAAAGCTCTCAGGCGGCGGGCTCGGGTCAGCTGCAGCGAACCAGCTCCCCACTCGGATTCTCTGAGGAACGCAGGAAGCCAGGAAAGGGGAGAGACCTGAGCCTCTTGCGCACGTCGGCTCATCGAAGCGCGGCAACGCCCGCATGCCCGTAGGGGCGCGACATGTCGCGCCCGCGGAGCCGCAACCTCTTCCGACACAGCTCGAAAGCGCCAGACGCTCGGTTGCACGACGCTGGGAGTGTGCGACGGCATTGCGGGCGCGACATGTCGCGCCCCTACGGAGGGCGAGTGGCCACCTGCGGCCTTCCTCGCCGGGCAGCGTCCCGGCGAAGGCGCGGTCCTTCGCAGATGGGTCGAGCTTCGAGGGACCGAGCGCGCGTCCTCGACCTGGACCGCCCTCGAGGCGCACCCTCGAAGGCCAAGACCATGTCCAACACGAGGTCCAGGTCCAGGGCCACGTCCAGGTTGGGGAAGTGGTTGCCGGGGCGGTCCACACGCCTCGACCGGCGGGGAGGGTTCCACGAGCTCCCCCGGTCGACACGTCGTCCCATCGCCGCTATGATGCTGGCGTCACAGCGAGAGGAGGCTGAAGCGTGAACCTGGGACTTTCCGGACAGGGGGCGATCGTCACCGGGGGCAGCTTGGGCATCGGCCGGGCCATCGCGCTGGGGCTCGCGCGGGAGGGGGTCGACGTGGCGGTCAACTACCGTCGCCACGACGCCGAGGCGCGGGCGGTGGTGGAGGAGGTGGAGCGGCTCGGCCGCAAGGGCATGGCGGTCAAGGCCGACGTGGCCAGCTTCGCCGACGCCGAGCGGATGGTGGCCGAGGTGCGGGAGCGGTTCGGCCGTCTCGACATCCTGGTCTGCAACGCGGGCATCACCTGGGACGGGGTGGTGTGGAAGATGTCCGAGCAGCAGTTCGACCAGGTCATCGGGGTCAACCTCAAGGGCTATTTCAACTACAACCGCGCCGCCGCGATCCTCTTCAAGGACCAGAAGCACGGCAAGATCGTCAACATCTCCTCCATCAACGGCCTGCGCGGCAAGTTCGGGCAGTGCAACTACGCCGCCTCCAAGGGTGGGGAGATCGCGCTGTCCAAGTCGCTGGCCAAGGAGCTGGGGAAGTTCAACGTCAACGTCAACGTGGTCGCTCCGGGCATGGTCCTGACCGAGATGATGTCGGCGATCCCGCCCGAGTTCCAGGCCGGGGCGCTGGCGGAGACGGTGCTCGGCCGCTTCGCCACCCCGGAGGACGTCGCCAACTTGGTGTGCTTTCTCTGCTCCGACCTCGCCCGGCACATCACCGGCGAGGTGATCAAGATCGACGGCGGGCAGTACATCTGAGGGGACAGGGCTCAGGGCCAGGGCTCAGGGCTCAGGGAGGACGTGCATGACGCGGGTTGGGGTGATTGGAGCGGGGCACGGCAGGTTCGGCCGGCGCAGCGACGCGACCGTGCAGGAGCTGGCGTTCGAGGTCTACCGGATGGCGATGAAGGACGCCGGCATCTCGCCCGACCGGGTCGACGCCTCGGTCATCGCGGCGGTGCCGGAGTACCACAAGCAGCGGTCGGTGGCCGGGGTGGTGCAGGAGTACCTCAACCTCAACCCGAAGCCCACCTGGCTGACCGAGGTCGCCTGTGCTTCGGGCAGCGCGGCCATTCGCACCGCCTGGATGGCGATCCGCTCGGGGACTCACAAGGTGGTGGCGGTGATCGGCTGCCAGAAGATGACCGAGCTTTCCACCGCCGAGATCCTGGCTCTCATGGGGAGGGTGGGGGAGGTGCAGTGGGAGTCGGTGTTCGGCACCACCTTCCCCGGCTACTACGCCATGTTCGCCGCCCGCCACATGCACGACTTCGGCACCACCCGCGAGCAGCTGGCGGCGGTGGCGGTGAAGAACCACCGCTACGGGGCTCAGAATCCCAACGCCATGTTCCAGAAAGAGGTCACCGTGGAGCGGGTGCTCGCGTCGGACCCCGTCGCCTCGCCGTTCTGCGTGTTCGACTGCTGCTCCAATGCCGACGGCGCCGCCTGCCTGATCCTCGCCGACGAGGGGACGGTTTCGGAGCTGGGTGGCGATGCGGTGTGGCTCGACGGGGTCGGCTGCGCCTCGGACGCCATGTCGGTGCTGCGCCGGCCGCACCTGGTGGGGCTGCCCGCGGCCGGGGAGGCGGCACGTCAGGCCTACGCCATGGCCGGGGCCGGCGCCTCCGACGTCAAGGTGGCCGAGGTCCACGACTGCTTCACCATCGCCGAGATCATGGCCTACGAGGACCTCGGGTTCTGCGCCAAGGGGGAGGGGGGGCCGTTCGTCGAGTCGGGCGCCGCGGCCATTGGCGGCCAGGTGGCGGTCAACGTCGACGGCGGGCTCAAGGCCAAGGGGCACCCCATCGGCACCACCGGCGTGTCGATGGCCTACGAGATCGTGACCCAGCTGCGGGGGCGCGCCGGGACGCGGCAGGTGCCCGGCGCCGACGTCGGCCTGACCCACAACGTGGGCGGCATCGGCCAGTACTGCTTCGTCCACCTGTTTCGGAGGGACTGATGTTCTCCTGGTTCGGCAAGGTCAGCTTCGTTCCGTACTCCAAGGTGGGCGAGTTCGCGGTGCACCTCAAGGACGGCCGCCTGATGGGCTCGGCCTGCTCGAGCTGCGGCTACGCCACCTTCCCGCCGCGGGCCGACTGCCCCCAGTGCCTGGGCGGCGAGTTCTCGTTCCGCGAGTGGAGCGGCCGCGGCACGGTGTACACCTTCACCGCCATCGCCGCCGCCCCCACCGGGTTCGAGGACCTCGGCGCCTACACCGTGGCGGTGGTGGACCTGGAGGAGGGGGGTCGCCTGCTCGCCTGGGTGGGGGAGACCATCCCCCCCGGCGAGGTGACGATCGGGATGCCGGTGCAGGTGGTCCCGCGGCTGTTCGAGGAGCGGCAGGACATCCGCGTCCACTACACGGTCGAGCGCCCTGGCACCACCTGGGACAAGGCGCCAGCCCACCACACCGAGGCGTGACGGTCCGCCGGCCCCTCCCCGTGACAACGGGGGGATGGTCACCGGTCCCCTGCGCCGTGCCGGGGCCGCGGCCCTCGCACCACCACGGGGGAGGCGCCGAGCTGTCGCAACCGATTCCGCGGGCGAGTATGCTGGGGCTGGAGAATCTCAACGCCAGGAGGCGGACCATGTCGAGAGGTGACCGGCACCTGACCGCTATCGTCGAGCGTCATGGCAACCCTCTGCCCAGCGGAGGGCGGCGAGACCGGGGAACGAGGCGACCTCACGTGGTGGTGGGCGCCGCGCTGTGCCCGTGGCTCCTGGCCGCGGTTGCGATTGCGGGAGCAGGTGGAGACGCCAGCGACGTCGACGGGGGAGCTGCTGCGTCGCCTCGAGCGGCCGGGGTTCTCGTGCCGTGTCAGGAGAGCGCGGTCGAGCCGGCGCGTGCCGCGTCGGAGGTGACTGAGGCCGGGTCGTGGTCGAGCTCGACCCCCTTCTGGGAGGCGAAGGTCTCCGCGACCTCGGCGACCCCTTCATCGGCCATCGCGATGCTCTCCGGCCTCGAGGACGCCCTCAAGAGCAACGCTCGCATCAGCCTGGAGGTGTACTCCCGACCCGGCCTCGACCTCCTCGACGAGGCCGGCCTGGTGGAGGAGCTGTGGAACGCCGGGCGACACGCCGAGGCCCTCGCCGCGCTCGACCGGCTCGAGGGCTCGGGCGCGACGGTCGCCGCGATGCTCTCGTGGAGGGAGCCTCTCGTCGCCCCCCAGAAGCTCGTGTACCCCGACGTGCGTATCGGCGCCCGCGCCGACGGCGTCGACGCCGCCCTCGGATTCGACGCCGCCACGGGAAACCTCTTTGCCATGATCGTCTGGGACGTCGGGTGGTCGACGAACATCTCCACGGACGGCGGCGCCTCCTGGAGCGAGACCGCCTACTGGTCCGGCGTGGAGTCAGCGGTCGCCGACATGGCGGTCTGCGGCGACTGGGCCTGGGTAGGCTACAGCTCGACGGGTGACGGCTACACGACCTCCCGGTTCCGGCGCTTCCACGTGGCGGACGGCTCCGAGGACAGCGGGTACGGCTACGTGCAGGTGAGCGACGTCTCGCCCAACGCGATCACCGAGCTGGTCGTCCTGGGCAACGCGCCCGACAACAACGACCGCATCTACATGGCGTACCTGGTCGACGCGACCGACAGCGTCCACTTCTGGTGGGACGATCTTTCAGGAACGTCGTTTACCGACGCCTCGCCGGCCATCAGCGACGCGCGCGAGGGCCTGGACCTGGCCTGGAATCCCAACACCGCCGGCTCCTACCGTCGCTGGATCTCCTACGTCGGGACCGACGGCGTCATCCACCTGTGGCGCAGCAGCGGCAGCAGCTGGAACGCGGAGCACACCACCGCGTTCACCGGGGTCCACCGGCGCACCGCCCTGTCTGCCTTCGCAGACAACATTTACTGCGTCTTCGAGTGCGAGACCGAGCCGGACAAGGTCGGGATCTGCACCGTGTCCAGCGACGACGCCGGTGTCGGGCTGTGGATCCGCGATGACGCCTACTGGCCCACGGGCGAGGAGGTCAGCGGCTACTCCCCCGACATCTCGGTGCGCTCGGGGGCCGGCAGGGTGGCGGTGTTCAGCTCCGAGACCGGGGACATCGACGATGTCTACTACGTCACCCGCGCCGGGTGGACCGCCGGCGCCTGGTCGACGCCCGTCTGGTACAACACCTACGACCACGTTTCGGGGGAGGACACCTACGTCGAGTGGGTCGGCTCCACGTGCGTGGCAACGCACGGGCTGCTCTACTTCGACGGCGGCGCCGAGCACGCCCCCTACTTCGACCTGCTGGCCCCGCGCGCCTTCTTCTGCGACGGCTTCGAGGACGGCCTCGGCGGCGCCTGGAGCACCGTCGTTCCCTAGGAAGCGAGCAGCGCCTGAGGCATTCTGCTGGGGAAGAAGCCGGGAGCGACCGCGTTGACAGCGGTTCCGCGGCCGCCGAGTTGGACCGCCAGCCTGCGGGTCGGGATCCGAACCCGAGCCGCTGACCAAGGTTGCCCGAGGCCGTTGCGATGTCGAAAGGCCGTTGCCGCAGAGGGACCTGCGAGGGGAAGCGGGAGGTTCTCACCCCACGTGGAGGCAGCGGTGACGGGGATGGTTGTGGCGCCGAGGGGGCGGATCGAGTGATTTCACTCCAGCGGCAGCGACAGGGGCAGCGGCAGCCGGCAGGGACAGCGGCAGCGAGCGGGGACAGCGGCAGCGAGCGGGGGTGGGGCGGGGGGCATGGTCACCTCCGGGTCGTTCATGCCGCTTCAGGCGGTAGCTCCCGGAGCGACCGGCGTCAAGGGCAAGCCGCCCTCCGGCCGGTCGCTTCGCGACCCTTGATTCCGGTCGCCCCGGCAGCACTGGGGGCACGCGTCATGAACGACCCGGAGGTGACCATGCTCCAAGCCCCCTCGAACCAGCTCGTCGCCCTCACCACCGCCCTCGAGGCTGCGGGAGAAGCCCTCGCCACCGCGCGGAGGGTGCCCGCCCCGCTCAGAAGCCTCGCCGACCAGGTGGTGCGATCCGCCGCCTCGGTCGCAGCCAACCTCTCGGAAGGGCACGGCCGATCCGGCCGGGACCGGTTGCACCGCTGGCACATCGCCTGTGCCTCCGCGAAAGAAGTCGACACCCACCTCCGGCTCCTGGTCGGAGCGGGAGCGGTCGACCCCGGACGCGCCCGATCCGCGGTCGAGCTCTTCGACCAGGTGCGCGCCATGACCTGACGGCTGCTGCATCCGCGGGCGTGAGCGGCCTCTCGCCGAACGCGGCCCCAACAACGCCGCCCCTGCCCCTGACGCTGGTGGCTGACGCTGTCGCTGATCCCTGCACCTGCCGCTGTCGCTGCCGCTGTCGCTGTCCCTGTCAACGCGGTTCCTGCGACGCGGACCTCCCCCTCGAGCTCCGGCCGCTCGGAAGACCCACATCGCAACGGCCTCTGCCCGTCGAGAGCTTTGCATTGAGCAGTCAGCTCGGTAGACTCGGTGTATGGCCCGACAGTCGAGCGCGGGAGCTCGGACACGAGATCGCCGCCGGCGGTTGCTTTCCCGGAGGGTGGCGGGGTGAGCGACGACCTGCCTCCGATCCAGAGCGGGGGTCGCGACGACGAGGAGACCCTCGCGCCGCCGCCGGACGGTGCCGTCGCGCCGGTGAGGCCACCGATCCGGCAGCTCGGGCCCTACCGGCTGGTCGAGGTCCTCGGCCAGGGGGGCATGGGCACCGTCTACCGGGCCGAGCAGCGGGAGCCGGTCAGCCGAGTGGTCGCGGTGAAGGTCATCCGTTCGACCTTCCTCGGCCCGGACGCGATCCGCCGCTTTTCCGCCGAGCAGCAGGCCATGGCCCGCCTCGCCCACCCGGCCCTGGCGCGGATGTACGAGGCCGGGACGACCCCCGAGGGGCACCCCTACTTCGTCATGGAGCTGGTCGACGGTGAGCCCATCACCGACCACTGCGACCGCCGCCGGCTCGGGGTCGAGGGCCGGCTCGAGCTCTTCGCCGCGGTCTGCGACGGTGTCCACCACGCTCACCAGAAGGGCATCCTCCACCGCGACCTCAAGCCCTCCAACATCCTCGTGACCGAGGCCGAAGGAGAGGCGACGCCGAAGATCATCGACTTCGGCGTCGCCAAGGCCCTCGACGACCCTTTGGTGGACGGTACCCTCCTCACCGGCGACCGGCTCGTCGGCACCCCCGCCTACCTCAGCCCCGAGGCGATCGTCGACGGCAGCCGCGACCTCGACATCCGCAGCGACGTGTTCTCCCTCGGGGTGATCCTCTACCAGCTGCTCACCGGAGTTCTTCCCTTTGCCAGCACGGGCTCCGCCCTGAGCCAGATGGTGCAGCGCGCCAGCGACGAGGAGCCGCCCGGGCCCAGCGCCCGGCTCGCCACCCTCGACCGGGAGGCCCGGGCCGCGGTTGCCGCCCGGCGCAACGTCGAGCCCAGGGCCCTGCCCCGGCAGCTGCGCGGCGACCTCGACTGGATCGTGCTCAAGGCGATGGCGCGCTCCCGCGAGGAGCGCTACGGCTCGGCCTCGGACCTGGCGGAGGACATCCGCCGCCACCTCGCCCACGAGCCGGTGGCGGCCGGGCCGCCGGGCGCCTGGTACCGCCTGCGCAAGCTCATCCGCCGTCGCCGTGGCGCATTCGCAGCCGCCCTGCTGGTGCTGGCCGTTCTGGTCTTCGGGGTCGTCGCCCGCAGCCTCGAGGCGCGCCGGGCGAACCGGGAGGCGGCCGCGGCCCGCCAGGCCCAGCACGAGGCCGAGGAGGTGACGGCCTTCCTGGTCGACCTGTTCGAGGTCTCCGACCCGGACCGGGCGCGGGGGAGCGCCCTCACCGCCCGCGAGGTCCTCGACCGGGGGGCCGAGAGGATCCGCGGCGAGCTCGCCGACCAACCCCTCACCCGGGCCCGCATGATGACCGCCATCGGCATGGTCTACCAGCGGATGGCCCTGTTCGAGGAGGCCGAACCGCTCCTCGAGGAGGCCCTCGCCATCCGCCAGCGCGAGCTCCCGGCCGACCACCCGGACGTTGCCCAGAGCCTCGGGCACCTGGCGTCGGTGGCCTGGTCGCTGGGCCGGTACGACCGGGCCGAGTCGCTGGTCCGGCAGTCCCTCGCCGTCCAGGAGCAGACCCTGGGGCCCACCCACCCGGACGTCGCCCGGACCCTCAACAACCTCGCCATCCTGTGCAACAACCTGCGCCGCCGGGAGGAGGCGGCCGAGCTCTACCGCCGCGCCCTGGCCATCAAGGAAAGCGTACCCGATCCGGATGTGCTCTCCATCGCCAAGACCCTCAACAACCTGGGCCTCGTCTACCACGCCTCAGGGCGCCTCGACGACGCGGCAGAGGCCTACGCGCGGGCCCTCGAGCTCAAAGAGGGGGCGCTGCCGCCCGACCACCCGTCCCTCGCCGCCAGCCTCGGCAACCTCGGCATCCTGCGCACCGAGCAGGGCCGTCTGGACGAGGCCGAGGCGCTCCTCGGGCGATCCATAGCCATCAAGCGCAACGCCCTGGGGCCGGTGCATCCTGAGGTCGCCATCGACCTCGACAACCTGGCGGACGTCTACCGCGCCCAGGGTCGTAAAGGCGAGGCCGAGGCCCTGTACCGCGAGGCCCTGGCCGCCTTCGTGGGGGCCGTCGGCCGCGACCACCCGCGTGCCGCGGCAGTGCGGCGGGACCTGGCCGACCTGCTGCGCGAGTCCGGCCGGCCGGCCGAGGCCGACGCCCTCGAGGCGCAGGCGGGCGACTGACGTCGCCGCCGCGGTCCCGTCGCCGGAGCGCGACCACCGCGCGCTCGAGAGCGCGACGCCGGCGTCCGCGAAGACCGTTACCGAGCCGGGTATACTCCCGGTGCGATGGCAAGCGACGCGTCGACCGGCCGTAGCCCGCTCGAGGGGCTGGTCGCCACCTACTCCCGGCTCATCCGTTACGCCGTGTCCCGGGTCGCCGGCCCGGCCTCTCCGGCGATCGAGGACGACGTCGAGCAGAAGGTCCTGGTCGCGCTCTGGCGAGCCATGCCCCCTGAGCAAATGCCGTCGACCCCGGCCTCATATCTCTATAGAGCGGCGGTCCGGGAGACGGTCCGGACCCTGAGGAGACGCCAGGATGCGATCGAGACCGAGCTCGACGAGCAGCACCGGGACCCGGCACCGGGCCCCGAGCAGCTCGCGGAGTCGAGCGAGCTCGGCAGGACGATCCAGGAGGCGCTGGCGACCATGCGCCCGAAGCGTCGGATGGCGGTGAGGGCGCACCTGATGGGCTTCTCGGCCCAGGAGATCATGACCATGCAGGGCTGGCCCTACAACACAACCCGCAATCTGATCGCCCGTGGCATGGCCGACCTCCGACGCGAGCTCGAGCGGCGGGGCGTCCATGGCTGATCTCGACCTGCTCCGAGACGCGTACCGGTCCTCGTGTGCGACCGGGGCCGCGGGCCACCTCTCGGAGGTGGAGTGGGAGCGCCTCGTTTGCGACGAGCTCTCGACCAGGGAGCGGCGGCGCGCGTTCGACCACATCGTCGAGTGCCCGTTGTGCAGCGACACCTACCGTGCTCTGGAGGAGCTGCGGAGCGAGGCCGCCGCCGTCGACGACGGCGTGCCCGCCCCTCCGAGTCCAACGGTCGCGGTTGTGCGTGCCAGGCAGATGACGTGGTGGGGGCTGGGCACCCTCGCGGCGGCTGCGGTCGTCGTCATGGCGGTGGTCCTGCCGTCGAGCCGGCCGGTCGTCGACGAGCGCGCGCCGCTGCTGCGCTCGGCCGACGAGACCGCGGTCGCGACCGAGCTCGAGCCCTCGGACCAGGCGGTCGAGTGGCTCCGGGGCGAGGACCTGCTCCTGTCCTGGAGCGCGGTGGGCTCGCCGGCTCCCGCAGCCGTCGAGGTCCTCGGCGGCGACGGGGAGCCGGTCTGGACCTCCCCGGAGACGACCGCGACCCGGGTGACCTGGCCCGGGCGGCTGGTCCCCGGCCCCGGGCGGTACTACTGGCGGGTGGTGGCCCGCGATCCGTCCGCGGGCAGGGTGGCGTCGGACCTGGTCTCCTTCGAGCTCGTCCTCAGCGCCAGTCCCCCCTGACCTCGAAGGACGCCCAGTGGAAGGGGTGCGCGAGCTCGGGGTGCTCCTCGGCGAACCGCCGGCGGGCGCGCCGCAGAGCCTCGACGGTGCTCGAGCCGACGTCGAGGCTGGCGTGGAAGGCGCTCATGAGCTCGGCGGTGGAGCGGTCGTCCACGTCCCAGTGCGAGACCACCAGCGTGCGCGC
>Ga0209164_1005439_pt1 | contig 10851 bp, 8 predicted proteins | sample MTBNYHSulfiMetaG_FD_187458 | JGI IMG/M metagenome (GOLD analysis project Ga0209164, IMG submission 187458) | Enrichment culture microbial communities from rom New York Harbor, USA that are MTBE-degrading - MTBE-NYH (New York Harbor Sulfidogenic)... | ecosystem: Environmental > Aquatic > Marine >... | reverse complement strand
CGCGGGATGGCGCAAGCCAGCCCACAGGACCCGGCAACCGGGGACACCCTGCGCGTGATCCCGCCAGAGCTCCTGGCAGAGGCCAGGAACCGCCTTGCTACCGGAAGATATAGCCACTTTGCCGGCTGAGGGATACCGAGGTGCGAATAAACGATCCGAGAATCGAGGTGTATGAAGAGGGTCCGGCGTATGCCCGCCGGCTGGACTCCGAGGACGAGTTGGCGCCGTTCCGGGAGGCGTTCGTGCCGCCGGAACCGGGCCTGATCTATCTGGATGGCAACTCGCTGGGCCGCCTGCCCCGTCAGACGGCAGAGCGGTTGGGAACTGCGGTCACCGATGAATGGGGGCGAGATCTGATCCGTGGCTGGAATGCCGGCTGGTACGATGCCCCCAGCCGGATCGGCGATAAGATTGGCCGGCTGATCGGCGCCGGCAGCGGGCAGGTGGTCGTTAGCGATTCCACCTCGGTCAACCTGTTCAAATTGGTGATGGCTGCCCTGTCGCTGCGGCCGGGGCGGGAGCGGATTGTCAGCGACGTGCTGAACTTTCCGTCTGATCTGTATGTCCTTCAGGGATGCATCCACCTTCTGGGCAACAGGCATCGCCTTGATCTGGTTCCGTCTGATGACGGGATCACCGTTGACCCGGTGGCTCTATCGCAGGCTATTGACGAGCGCACGGCGCTGGTGACCCTGTCCCATGTCACGTTCAAGAGCGGTTTCCTGCACGATGTGGCAGCGGTGACCGAACAAGCCCGCCAGGCAGGCGCCCTGGTCCTGTGGGACCTGAGCCACTCGGTTGGCGTGGTGCCGATCGATCTGGATGGCTGGGGGGTTGACCTCGCCGTGGGGTGCTGCTACAAGTACCTCAACGGTGGGCCTGGAGCGCCTGCCTTCCTGTACGTGCGACGCGAATTGCAGGAACGTACCTGCTCCCCGATTTGGGGCTGGTTTGGGCAGCGCGCGCCCTTTGGCTTCGACCTGGACTATGAGCCGGCAGCAGGAGTGACGAGGTTCCTGGCGGGCACGCCGCCAGTTCTATCGCTCGTGGCCCTGGAGCCGGCCCTGGACCTGGCGCTGGAGGCCGGCATCGAGCGCATCCGCACCAAATCGGTCCGCTTGACTTCCTATCTCGTGTATCTGGTGGAGTCGGTGCTGGCCCCTCTTGGGTTCTGGCTGGGCTCTCCCCGGAATGCAAGCCAACGAGGATCGCACGTCACCCTCCGCCACCCCGAGGGATACCGGATCAACCGCGCGCTGATCGAGGAGATGCAGGTCCTGCCCGACTTTCGGGAGCCGGACAATATCCGCCTGGGTCTGGCCCCGCTCTATACCTCGTACCCCGAAGTGTGGGAAGCGGTAGATCGCGTGCGACGCGTGGTGAAAGAGGAGCGATACCGGCAATACCCGTCCGAGCGCCTGCACGTGACGTAAAGCCTCAGTCTCGAGCCGTCAGGGCTGCCGCAAACCCGGGGCGCCTGGATGCGACTTGCCCTTTTTCCTATTCCCTGGTACAATCGCTGCATCATGGAAGATAAGCAACCGCTACCACCACCGATCTGGGTGGATACAGAACCAGGCTTCCGGGCCATGCTGGCCCGCCTTCGCGGCGAATCGGCGCTGGCGGTAGACACCGAGTCGAATAGCCTGTACGTCTATCGAGAGCAGGTCTGCCTGATCCAGATCTCTATCCCCGGCGCCGATTACCTGATCGATACCCTGGCCCTGGATGACGTCTCGGAGCTGGGGCTGCTGCTGGCCGATCCGGCTGTGCTCAAGGTGTTTCACGGCGCGGAATACGATGTGAGCGTCTTGCACAGGGATTATGGATTCACGGTCTCGGCATTGTTCGACACGATGTGGGCCAGCCGCATCCTGGGTTGGCCGGCGCATGGGCTGGCGGCCCTGCTGGAGGCGCACTTTGGTGTGCATCTCAACAAAAAGTACCAACGGGCCAACTGGGGTGTGCGTCCGCTCCCGGCGGCGCAACTCGACTATGCCCGTCTCGACACGCACTTTTTGCTGCCGCTACAGCAGATACAGGCGCGGGAATTGGATGCCCACGACCGATGGCCCCAGGCACGGCATCGTTTCGCCAGGGTAGCCCGTGCCCGTGGCGAGCCCAAGCAGTTCGATCCCAACGATTTCTGGGGAATTTCCGGCGTCCGCGATCTGGACGACGCGGGCCGCGGCGTGCTCAGGGAGCTCAATCTATTTCGCGATCGGTTGGCCCGTTCTGAAAACCGTCCGCCGTTCAGGGTCATTTCGAATCAGGCGCTTCTCGCCTTGAGCGAACAGCGGCCGGCAAATTGGCGAGAGCTGCAGCGCGTGCCGGGCATGTCGCAACGCATCGTGTCGAGGTATGGGCGCGAACTGCTGGCGGCTATCAGCCAGGGGGAGGGCCGGCCGATCCCCTGGGGCGAACGAGTTCGCCCTGCCAACGGCTCGCACCACAAGCCAGACGGTCGCCCCACGGCCGCATGCCAGGCGCGTTTCGAAGCCCTACGCGCTTGGCGGAATGCTGCGGCGGAGGAGCGCGGCGTTGAGCCGGATATTGTGCTCACCAACAACACGTTGTGGGCCGTGGCCTGCCGGAATCCTACCTGCCGCGCCGAGCTATCCGAAGGCGACATGCTGGCCCGCTGGCAGGTGAACGAGTTCGGCGATGACCTTCTGGCAGTCATGCACCGAGTACGATAGCGGCGGGAAGCCACAACAGCCCGGGCAAGCCCGCCCCCCCTTTGATAGCCATCCCTCTGCCGTTGCCCGTGTTGGATCTCCCGCGCCGGACCATGCGCTCTGGCCTGAAGAGGTGTTGTATGTACGGTGTTTGGGTTCACGGGGTGGCCCGCCATCCCTCCGGAAAGGATAGTTGCGTGTTGTGGCAAAAGTGGGTATAATTGGATTGAAGCCTGACACAGGAGAGACCATGCCAAAACATGCCTTCTTCCAGGGAAAGATTGTCCCCATTGAGGAAGCCAAGATCAGCATCATGACCCATGGTTTCAACTATGGTACCGGATGCTTCGAGGGTATCCGGGGCTATTGGAACCAGCAAGAGGAACAGCTCTACGTCTTTCGCCTGAAGGAGCACTATGAGCGGATGCACCGCTCGGCGCGCATCCTTCGTATCGATCTGCCGTTTGGTGTGGAGGAATTGGGCAAAAGCACGTTGGACCTGCTGCGCCTCGAGGGCTACAGAGAAGACGTTTATATTCGTCCTCTGGCGTACAAGGCTTCGGAGGTCATTGGCGTGCGGCTGCACAATCTGGAAGACGGCTTTGCCATGTTTGCGCTGCCCTTTGGCCGCTACATCGAGAACGAGGAAGGGGTGCACGTGTGTATCTCCAGTTGGCGACGGGTGGACGACAATGCCACCCCGGCGCGGGCCAAGATCACCGGCGCGTACGTCAATTCTGCCCTGTCCAAGACAGATGCCGTGCTGAGCGGGTACGACGAGGCACTGGTGCTTGACGAATCGGGCCACATCTCTGAGGGGAGCGCCGAGAACTTTTTCATGGTGCGCGATGGCGCCCTGATCACGCCGGCCATTACCTCCAACATCCTGGAGGGCATCACCCGAGAGACGATCATCACCCTGGCCCGGGAGGAGATGGGGATGCAGACCTACGAGCGGCCGATCGACCGCAGCGAGGTATATATCTGCGACGAGGCCTTTCTCACCGGCACGGGCGTCCAGGTGGCAGCCATCACCCGGATCGAGCACCGGGCCATCGGCAGCGGGACCATCGGCCCGGTGGTAACCCGGTTGCGGGAGCTCTATTTCGATGTCGTACGGGGCAAGAACCCCGGGTACAAGCATTGGTGTACGCCGGTGTACGTCTAGCGCGAGCGGGCCGGCATTGACTGTAGAAGGCATCCAAGCAAGGAGGACCGGGTTTTGACCTGGCGCGCCAAGTATTCGGTAGGAGGTCTCATTGGCCTCCTGGTGATCGGGGTGATCGCCGGTGTAGACGCTTTGCTCCTGCGTCTGCTCGTCGGCGAGAGCATCCGCGAACAGCAGATCAGCTTTGTCACCTTTTTGATGGCATTGGTAGTGATTTGCAGCATACCCGTGCTGCTCGTGATGGTCTATCAGACGGTGAGCCTGCTGACTCTGCGTTACAAGCTGGATCGCAACGGCCTGTTTGTACGCTGGTTCGGCTACGAGCAGATCATCCCCATCCGCGATATCCAACGCATCATCCGCGGCAGCGAGCTTGGAGGTGACATCATCCGCAGGCGAGGTCTGCGCTGGCCCGGGCACGAGCGCGGTGTGGGACAGGTGCCGGGCATCGGGCGGACGCGCTTTCTGGCCAGCCAGCCATTGGCGGGCCAATTGCTACTGGTGACGCCTGGCAGCGCCTTTGGCATCTCGCCTGACGATCCGGATGGGTTCGTGAAGGCGTTCGGGGCCCGGCAGAACCTGGGTCCGAACCGTCTGCTGGAACAGGGGGTGCGCCGCGCTGACTGGCTCACGTCGCCTCTGTGGACGGACTCGACGGCGTGGACGCTGTGGGGCGCAGCGGCGGTCATCAATCTGAGCCTGTTTGGCTTTCTGGCCGCTCGTTTCCCCGGGCTCGATTTTCAGTTGCCCCTCCATTTCAACAGCCTGGGGCAAGCAGACCGAATCGGTACTAAGATGGAGCTGTTTGCCTTACCGATCATCGGCGTGATCATCCTGAGCGCCAATTTGGTGTTGGGCCTGCTCCTCTACCGGCGGGAGCGTGCCGGCACCTATTTGCTCTGGGGGGCAGCAGCGGCGGTGCAGGCGCTCTTCTGGCTGGCTGCCACCAGCATTGTCCCATGAATGTGGCATGGCTTTTCCTGGGCCTGTTCCTCAGCGTGGCGATGGCTGCGTTGGGCTACTGGCGGCAAGCCCTGAGCGCCAGTGGGGTGGCCGGCGCGATCCTGGTCGGCACCCTGATCTTTGGCCTGGGGGGATGGGAGTGGGGCCTCGTCCTCATCGCCTTTTTTGTCTCTTCCAGTTGGCTGTCGCACTATCGCAAGGCCGACAAGCGAGAAGTCGCGGACAAGTTCGCCAAAGGCAGCCGCCGTGACCTTGGGCAGGCGCTGGCCAATGGCGGCTTGGGAGCGATCTTGGCTGTGGTCTTTGCCCGCTACCCCGAGCCGCTGCTCTTTGCCGCGTTCGTGGGGGTGATAGCTACAGTGAATGCGGACACCTGGGCTACCGAGTTGGGCATCCTCAGCCGGGTGCCGCCGCGACTGGTCACCTCGGGAGCCGTGGTGCCGCCCGGCACATCAGGCGGTGTGTCCAACCTAGGCATCTGGGCATCGGTAGCCGGGGCGCTGCTCATCGGTACGGTGGCGACCGTATTGGTGCAGGCGGGGTCGTTGTTGAGCGGCGCCGGCTGGAGCCTTCGCGCAGTGTCGTACACGCTCCTGTCCGTTGCCGGCGGGCTGGTCGGATCTCTGTTCGATAGCTTCCTGGGCGCCACGCTACAGGGCATCTACTACTGCGATCAATGCGCCAAGGAAACAGAAAGCCCCGTGCACCATTGCGGCCGGACCGCTCAGCCCCTGCGCGGATGGGGCTGGCTCAACAACGATGTGGTGAATTTCCTGGCTTCGCTGGTGGGAGGGCTGGTGGCTGCTTCGCTGGCCTGGATTCTGTGGAGGTAGGAGTATGACGCGCAAACAGGTAACATTCATCATTGGCCTGAACGCAGTGATTTCCACGGTGATCAGTGTCGTAGTGGCCCTGATATTCATCCAGCGGGTCCCGGCGGGACCTGTTGCCGTATCTACCGCGGCTACCCGCCCGACGACCACGCAGGAGAGCGGGACGGCTTCGACGCCGACCGTGGAGGTCGTGGTACACATCGTCCAAGCCGGCGACACAATCTCGGGCATGGCCCTGCAATACGACGTGCCTGAAGAGGACATTATCGCGGCGAACCAGCTCGAGAACCCCAACTTTTTGCAGGTGGGCATGCAGCTAGTTATCCCTGTGGGTGGAGTGCCGCCAGAGGCAGCTGCCACCTTTACCCCGGCGCCCACGCCGACCGATACGCCTCTGCCCTTCGAACCACCCTCTGCCGACATGACCGCCACAGTAGCCGCGGAACTGGGGGCGACAGCCACGCCCATGCCCTCCTCGGACGAGCTGGTCATCGAGATCACCGAGGTTCTGGGGGTGGGCCTGGTTGACCAGGAGAGGCTGGTGATCACCAATCGCGGCGACAGTCTGGCCGGCATGCAGGGTTGGACCTTGAGTGGCGCGGACGGCACGACCTTTACGTTCCCGAATTTCCGCCTGTGGGCCGGTGGAGCGGTGACGGTCCACACGCGCGTCGGCCAGGATGGGAACCCACCGGCCAATTTTTACCTGGGAAAGCTGCAGGCAATCTGGTCGCCGGGTGATGTGGTGACGCTCAAGGATGCCGAGGGAACCGTGCTGGCGACCTATACCGTAAGCCAGTGAAAGGGCAGGCGCTGTGAGTGACGAGCCAGTTGATACCGCGCCGGAGGGCAGGCGAGGGCGGATGGCCGAGACGGTGCGGCTGGTGCTGACCACGCGCGAACGGGCGCCGCGCTCGCCCCGGATGGAGCGAGCGCTGAAACGCCTCGTCTGGCGGTATGTCCGGCCCGCGAAGGATGGCGAGCACAGCACGGATGTTCAGGAATAGGGACTGCAGCCGGGCGAAAGCGCCTGCTGCGACAGGGAAGGTGGTGCCCCGGCACTGAGGTTGGAGGCTCGGGCGGCCGCCGCGGGGGGAGCGGGCCGCAGCCGCCGGAAGGAGGTAGTGATGAGCGAGGAGTGGGAGCGAGTACCCGAGGGACAGGAGCCAGAGGTCGCCGGCGCCGACGCGTTCACCAAGGTGGATCTCAATACGGCCACTGTGGAGGAACTGCGGCAGTTGCCCGGCATTGGAGAGGTCCTGGCGATGCGTATTGTGAACCACCGCGCGGAGGTTGGGCCCTTTGCAAACCCGGAGGAGATGATCGCGGTGACCGGCATAGCTGAAGCCACGTACGGCCGCCTGGCAGACCGGCTGAGCGCCGGCCCCGTCGAACCGGCCCGGGCGCCCGCGCCCGAGACGGTGCTGCTCGGGCCCGACGCGGCGGACGAACCACTGGTGTTCGCGGGCGGGCCGGAGGTGGAAGAGGCTGCCGGCCAGGCGGGCCCGGCCCCGGAGCTGCCGCAGACAGTGGTGGAGGAACCCGAAGGCATCCCTGTATTGATGAGCGAGCCGTTGGCCGCTGCGGATGAACCTGCAGCGGCGCCCGAACCCGGGCCAGAGCCGGAACGCGCGGTAAAGGCGCCGCCACGGGGGCCAGAGCCGCCGCTGGTGGAGGTGGTGAAGGCCCGGGTTGGCTGCGGCCAGTTGATACTCACCGGCCTGTTGGGCGCGCTCCTGGGCGCTGTGCTGGCCCTGGCGTTGATGTGGCTGATCAACGGCACGCTGGACTTTCAGGCGGCTGCCGTCCGGACGGCGCAGGATGAAGTGCTGCGGATGGAGGGCGTGGTCGGCGCGCTCAATGTCAAGGTGGCGGAGCTGGAAGAGCGCCTGGGCGCCATCCGGGAACTGGACGCGCGGCTGGCCGATACCCAGGCCGATCTGCGGCGGCTGTCCGCAGACCTGGACGGGCTGAAGGGCCAGGTCGAGTCGTTGGCCGAGACGCACGGCGCGCTGCGGCAAGAGTTCACCAACCTGCGCGAAGATCTGGACGGGCTGGCCGGCCATGTGAGCCTGCTGGACAACCGCCTCGGCGAGACCGAGGCGCAGATTGCTGCCCTGAGCCGGGGAATCGAGGCCCTGGGCGAGTCGATCTGGCGCTTTGACGCGTTCCTGGCCGGGTTGCAGGCGCTGCTTATGGAATCCCAGGACCTTCTGGAACCCACGCCGAACCTGCAGATCGCGCCCACGGACACGCCCACGCCGTGGAGAACGCCCATGCCGCGGCCCGAGGTGACGGTCATCCCACTGGCCACGCGCACGCCAGGGCCCTGAGCTGGCAGAGCGTTGCCCGGGAGGGGGCCGCAGTTCAACCGGGCCGGCAGCGGCCCCGGCCGCCAGAGTGCGGAGGCGCTACCGGTTGCCGCTGATCTGGCCCTGGCCTGTCAGCAACAGATCGAGCAGGCGCAGGCAATTGGCCTTGGCGTCGTCGCCCACCTCTGTCACCGGGCCGACACAGGACGGGCAGCCGCGCTGGCAGCGGCAGGCGCGCACAAGCTCGCGGGCAGCCGACAGCAGGTCATCGTAGAGCTCGTATAGACTCTCGCTAAAGCCAAGCCCGCCCGGCGCGTTGTCGTAGATGGTGATCGTTGGCTGTTTGGTGAAGGTAGACCTGACCTCGCTCACCACGCCAATGTCGCGGGGATCGCTCATCAGGTACAGGGGCGCGATGTGGCGTAGCACGTGCGCCAGGCCGCTGAGGGTGCCGCGAACCAGGAGGTCCTCCTCCACGCGCCGGTGGCAGGAGGTGCAGAGGGTGACTAGGTTCTCCAGGCGGTTAGCCTCCATGTAACGGTCGTTCTTGCCCCGCACGTAACCAAAGGTGCGAAAAGGTTGGAGGTGGTGCACGTCGTGGGCGCGGTCGGGGCGCTCTGGGGCGCCGCAGTGGCGGCAGCGATGCCCGTCGCGCGACAGGGCCTGGTTGCGCTGCTCTGCCCAATTGGGCCCCCGGTCGCCGCGCGCCATGTTCAGCAACCCTTCCTGCTCCAATTGAGCCGTCAACTCGGGGAGCAGGGCCACCCAGAAGGCGGTCGTCTCCATTTCCTGTTCGGGGATGCTATCCGCGGGGATCTCGCCCCAGCCCAGGATCTCGTGGGTGTAGAGGCGGACCTTTTTGTAGGAAGTGGCCCTGGACCTGATCGACACGTCGCCGTGCGCCTTGAGCACGGCGTCCGTTTCGGCCTGCTGGTGAACGCCAGTCACCTCCACGTTGGTGGACTGGCTGGCCTGGGTATAGTAGCCGGCGTCGACCGGCTCGACCTCGGCCCGGCGCCCCTCCCAATCCAGCTTACGCACCAGGTACGATTCGCCGCCGTGGAGGTAGATGGCGCCTTCGTGGATGAGCGCGGGCGCGCTCTGGCGGTCGACCACGCCGATGACACGCGCCTCTCCTCCGCCGGGCGCGTCCTCCGGAGCCACGCAGGTGATCGCGAAATTGTCCATCTCGGCAGTGCGCAGGCTGACCGCCTCTGAGGGGTAGGTCTGTGCGGCATAGTGCCATTGGCGCCCGCTGAGCCGCAAGAGCCCCTCCTCCTCCAGGTAGGCCAGGACCTCGCGGGTGTGGGGGAAGGACCCGAATGCCTCGTCCGCGCCAAAGGGTAGCTCAAAGGCGGCGCAGCGGATGTGGTTGACGGCAATGACCAGGTTGTCCGGGTTGAGCAGGGCGCGCTCCGGCGAGCGCTGAAAAAAGTACTCGGGCTGCCGGATGATGTACTGGTCGAGGGGCGCGGCGCCGGCCACCAGCACGGCCATGGAGATGTCGGCGCGGCGACCGGCGCGGCCTGCCTGTTGCCAGGCGCTGGCGATGGTGCCCGGGTAGCCGGTCATCACGCAGGCATCCAAGTGGCCGATGTTGATGCCCAGCTCGAGGGCGTTGGTGGCCACCACGCCCAGGACCTCCCGCCGGCGCAGGCCGCGCTCGATGGCGCGCCTCTCGGAAGGCAGGTAGCCGCCGCGATAGCCCTGGACCCTCTCGGCCGGCAGGCCGGCGCGCGCGGCCGAGTCGCGCAGGTAGGTGAGAAGCACCTCGGTGGTCAGGCGGGCGCGGGCAAAGACGATGGTCTGGACGCGTGCTTCCAGAAAGCGTTCGGCCAACAGGCGGGCGTCGCTCACTGCGCTGCGGCGGATCCCAAGCTCGCGGTCCACGATGGGCGGGTTGTAGAACAGGAAATGTTTCTCCCCCTGTGGCGAGCCGTCCTGCCCGGCGCCCACCAGGGTGAACGGCGCCTCGGCCAGGCGCTCGGCCAGTTCCAGCGGGTTGGCAATGGTCGCCGAGGCGCAGATGAACTGCGGGTCGGCCCCATAGAAGGCGCAGATCCTCTTCAGGCGGCGGAGGACGTTGGCGATGTGGCTGCCAAAGACACCGCGGTAAGTGTGGATCTCGTCCAGAACGACATAGTCAAGCCCCTGGAAGAACGGCGCCCAACGGGTGTGATGGGGCAGGATCCCGGCGTGGAGCATGTCGGGGTTGGTGATGACGATGCGCGCCGATTTGCGGATGCCCGGGCGCGACGACTGCGGCGTGTCGCCGTCGTAGGTCTGCGGTTCCAGGTGGCAACCCAGCGCCGCGTCAAGCTCGCGCAGTTCGGCCAACTGATCCTGGGCCAGGGCCTTGGTGGGAAAGAGGTAGAGCGCCCGCGCACGTGGGTCGGCGAGCAGGCTGTTGAGGACCGGCAGGTTGTAGCACAGTGTCTTGCCGCTGGCGGTGGGCGTGACGACGACCACGTTCTCGCCGCGCAGCGCCGCCTCTACCGCTGTAGCCTGGTGGGTGTAGGGGCGCTCGATGCCGCGCCGGCGCAGGGCCTCGGCCAGGCGCGGATCGATGCCGGGTGGGTACGGGGCGTAGTGCGGTGGGCGCGGCGGCAGGCGCTGCCAGTGGGTAATGCACCGGGACAGTTGGGCATCCTGCTCGATTTGACCGAGAAGCGCCTCGAGACTCATCGGCGTGATTATAACCCAAAGCCGGTTCGGCGGCAAGCGCGGAGCAGGGGCCGCTTCGATTTCCGGAATCGGGCCACTTGGTGTACAATGCACCGGGTCAACCCGGGGTCAATTCTCTGTACTGAGAGGGGCTCGTCGAGCCGATGGTGACCATCCAACAAGCGACGCTGGACGAGTTCGACGCCGTGCTGCCCTTGCTGCAGTGGTTCTTT
>Ga0209164_1005437_pt1 | contig 10854 bp, 11 predicted proteins | sample MTBNYHSulfiMetaG_FD_187458 | JGI IMG/M metagenome (GOLD analysis project Ga0209164, IMG submission 187458) | Enrichment culture microbial communities from rom New York Harbor, USA that are MTBE-degrading - MTBE-NYH (New York Harbor Sulfidogenic)... | ecosystem: Environmental > Aquatic > Marine >... | reverse complement strand
TTAGTCGTCCCTGAAAAAGTCGATTTACGAAACGGGAATAACTGTTTTTGTGAATAAGTGGCTATTCATTTCGGTATCCCGACCGAATTTGAGCCAATAAATTATAAGCAAAAAGAAAGCTCGCAGGAGCTTTCTCATATTAAACCCGCAGCCCGCTAAGATTGCGTTGATTCGGTCACCCTCTTTGCCTTTGAGATGGTTGTGCTCCAGCTTGTTGTCTGATTTTAAGTGCCCAAAGATCGGCTCAATCGCTGAACGGCGTTTAAACCATTTCCATCCCCACCGGCTCACGCTCTTTTTCTTACGGTTTGTCAGCTGTATCGTTGTCCCCTCGATTGTTTCACTTCCCCGATACCCTTTGTCACAATACGCTTCCTTCGGCTGCCAACCGGCGATCTTCGTCGCTTGTTCTATTGAGGCTTTCAGGGTATGTCCATCGTAGGGATTTCCATGGATTGCATCAATACCCAAAATCCAATTCCCCTTTGACGTTGTCACCATCCTCACCTTGCACCCGAATTCGTAACGCTTGTGCGCTTTGCCCTTCGAGATACACTCCACTTCCGGTGCATGAATGCTGTAAAGTTTTCCCTTGTCCTCTCGCTTCTGCCGGTACAACTGCTTCCCCAGTTCAAGCAACTCGTGCACTTTCTCGTTGGCCTGCTCACTTTTTCTTTTTATCTCCCGCAGTAATCTCCCCAGGTATGTCTTTAACTTCCTGGTCTCTTTCTTTGCCCGCTTCATCTGCTTTGCATGCGCATATCGCCCTTGCCTGGCTAATGCTTTCTTGCTTAAACATCGGTAGCTTTGTCGAAGTCCTATCCCTGCTTCCTTCGCTTTCTTCACTAACTTCTGCACCATCTTGTAGTAAAGCCGTGCATCAGTCGGAAACGCAATCGCCTTCTCCTGCACGGTGGTATCCACATTTACCCGCTTAACCTCTTGTTCCCTCACCAGCTTCTTGCGTTTTGCCGATTCTATCGTCTCCTTAAGCAGCTTCTCCATCCCCTCTGCACCTACACGATTACGCCATCTTACCAGTGAGCTTGCATCTAACGGAAACTCATGTTGAAAATATTCATACCCACAAAAGTATTGCCAGTACGGATTCTCCAAAAACCGCTCCACCACGCTCTCGTCACTCTCATTGTACGTGTACTTCAAATACTGAAGTCCTACCATCAGTCGAATCGGTAACCCCGGACGTCCTACCTTCTCTACGTACAGCACTCCAAACTCTTCCTCAAATACTCCCCACTCTATCTCACCAGCCAACCTGCACAACGGGTGTTTACGGTTTATCATCTGTTCTAAACGGGATCGAAACAAATCTCTTTGCCCGATTGATTCCACCTTTTTCGGCTTCATAATTCACCAGCTTTTGAAGGGTTAATAACCATTTTCTGGTGATTATCTCATACTATTTGCCTAAATAAAAGCAAATATATCAATCGGTTGAAAGTTTTTCAGGGATAACTAAATAAGGAGATCATGAAAAATCTATAAAGGGGTAGAGAACTCACAAAACAAGGTAAAAAATAAAAACTCAGGGGTTACCAGGGATTATCTTAAACGGAGCAATATGAGGGGATTATCTTTGCTTAAATTTTAGGAAGGGTTACCATAAATTCTGTTCCCAGCCCTTTTTCGCTTTCCACTCGGATCGCACCACCAAGGGATTCCACAATTTTTTTCACAAAAGGCAATCCCAAACCCCTTCCGTCCGGATCTATCACCTTTGCTTCCTTGGTGCGGAAAAATTCACTAAAAATCATAGGCACATCCTCAGCGGAAATCCCAATCCCATTATCCTTAACTCGAACGACAACCTGCTTATCCACCAGTGTAAGGTGAACGGAGATACTCCCCCCGGTTGGCGTATATTTTATGGCGTTACTGATCAGGTTATTGAGCACCTTCTCCAGCTCTTCCTCTCCCGCTTTTACATTTACCTGCTCTTCGGGCACTGCGTAAGATATTGTTATACCTTTTTTCTGAGCGATGAGTTTAAAAAGATCTTCCGCTTTTTGAATCTGATCTTTTAGGGATACCGACGTCCAGACCTTATCAATAATCCCCTTTGACTGCCATTGGTAAATGTCAAGCAACTCAGCCGAGACCTCTAAAACTGAATCAATTCGCTTTTGCATCCGTTCAATCAGTTCTTTTTGTTTATCAGTAATGGTTCCCACGTAACCTTTAAGCATGACATCCAGAAGGCCCTGAATCGCGGTTAAGGGAGCTTTTAATTCATGAGTCATTAAAATAATAAAATCATTTTTTGCCTCGTCTTGCCGCTTCAACGCATCGTAAAACCTCGCGTTTTCGATGGAAATAGCGCTTTGGCCGGCCAAAGCAGCAACAAAGTCCATTTCCTCCGAGGTAAATTCTCTCCTTTCACTGGTAAAAAGACGCAGCGTACCGATGACCTTTTCCCTTCCCTTCAGGGGAAAAGAGAGCATGCTCACGATCCCTTCTTTCTTAGCCTCTTCCGGATACTGCACTGAAGGGTCAGAAGCAACATCTAAAACCGCGTGCGGCTCTCCTCTTAGGGCGCGCGCTAAACTTTTGTCCGCGTCCACAGGGCCTTTTTTCATATATGTATCGCTCAAACCACAGGATGATACTAATTCCAGTTGATTCGTCCTCTCATCTAACAACCGAATGGCAACTCCTTTAACACCCATGAGGTACCTAATGCTTCCACAGATAAACTCCAGTCTCGGAGTAAGCCCGAGGGTGGTGGCGGTATCTATCGCGATCTGATTAAGTATTTCCAGTCTCTGGTTGGTATCCTCCAATTTTTCTTCCAGTTCTGTGAGCTGCGATATTCTTTCTCGCAAACGCTTAAGCAGAGTAGATACCAGGAAGCTGGAAATAAAAAGCACCATGAAATAGAAAAAGAGACGTAAAAGCACAAAAAAAGGATTATCATGGAGCCCTTTGGATATGAATGACGCACTATAAACATGGGGAACAAAACCGATAAATTCAAAGAAGGCCAAGGTGAGAAGCATAAGGGCCACCAAACTGACATAAAGCAAGCAGGCCCATCTCTCCAGCAAAACTCCACTAAGGATAACATGGAAAATGAAGTAAAATAATAACGGACTGGCAATGCCTCCGGTATAGTTAAAAATTCCAGCAATAAAGACAAGGTCGGTTCCAAACTGGATATAGGTGATCCGGTCAACGAGATTAAAATCCAAGGAAGGAGCTTTTTTAAGGGTGAAGAGTTGATAATGGAGAAGCGCATTCAAAAAAGCAACGGAGAGGCAAAGGAATAAAATATAGTCAAGAGGAAAATCTAAATTAAGAAGAAAGTTGCTCGTAAGGCTGGCAAGAATGGTCACGCCCAGCAAAATCCACCTCAGCAGGATCCACCACCCAACTTTAGAAAGTGGTTCTTCCCTTCCCTTCTCATAGAAAAAGGCTTTTATTTCCTGCTGTTCAACCATAGGACTATGAGCTGAGTTTTTTAGTCTACGATGAATATGTAATCATCGATGGGTGCTGAGTTTACGATCTAAGATATATGGGTATCTCTAATAATCACCAATCTGTCACTCCCGCGAATACCCTGGAGGGCACAGGTGCGGGAGTGCAGTAATTTCGGTTGGTTCTGGATTCCTGCTTGCGCAGGAATGACATTTTTAGAGGAACCCGTATGCTCTGCGATGTGAGTTATGCACTCTGTACTACAAGATAGCACACCCATCCCAAATCTCATAAAGCCTAACGCTTCAGTAATTTTCTGATTTTTTCCAGTAACGGGTCAACCCGGACCGGTTTTTCTAAAAATTCGTCTACTGGTAGATAATCGCCATCTTGATCAGGAGAAAACTTCATATGCATTTTTTGAGATATTCCCGTCATCATAATAATCGGGATATGGGAAAACTCTCGGTATTCAGATTTTGGGTCATTACTCCTGAGCTGATAGGAAACTTGAAAACCTTCGGTGATAGTATCCATCATGACGTCAAGAATAATAATGTCCGGATTAATTTCCTTGACCATTTTGAGACCTTCATGGCCATTTGCCGCTCGATAGAATTGATACCCATTAGCCTCCAAGGTAATACGCATGAGTTCGACCACATCAGGGTCGTCATCCACAAGTAAAATTTTTGGTTTATCCATAGTAAACCTCCTTTTTCTTACTCTTTAACGAAAGAGGTAAGATGTGCGATCGTGTTCCCATCTTAACATCTTTCTTTTCTCTCAGTGATAACTGCAAAACTTTTGAAATATTTTATCATCCCTTTCACGCTTAGTCAATGAGCTTTTCCCACGCATTACTTTTGCCATCGAAGAATTAAATTAAAGAAACTCAGCAGTATCTACTTTTATATATAAGAGATTTATTGCGTAAAGAATGAACTGGTAAACGGATTAAGTGACGGCATAAGGTTAATGAGGTTATTGATGCTCATCTCTACCCGGGGAGAAAGCCCTTCACCAAAATTAATGTCTTCCGGCTGAATTGCTATTACCATGGTTTTACTTCCATTTTCTCCCCAGAGTTTAAGCAGGCTCTTCAAAGGCAACCGATGAGTAGAAAAACAAAGAGATTCCGGTAAGTCTTTCGCATCAAGAATAGCAACACTGCCCGGATCAGCCTGAATATCAACAGCATCCACCACAATCACCACCTCTGGTTTAAGGTCTAAAATCCGGATAAACCAGTCTTCGGGAAACTCTCCGGCCTCCACTACAAGCCGTTTCGTTTCAAGATTTGCTGGAGATTTGTTGGCACACCATTTTTCTTTAAGTTTTGCGATAAATTCTATTCCAGCTCGATCATCGCGACGAAGCCGGTTACCAACCCCCAGAATGACAACTTGGCCGGGGAAACGAGGATGAAGGAAACCCGCCAGTGATTCCAAAGAAGTTTGGGAATCACCTTGAGTATTCATGGTGCTTCTTTTCCGCGAAAAGATGTAAAAAGTAGTTTAAACCCAGTTTGTTTAAAACCATCACTGGCTTAAACCCGTCTGAGAAGAAGAACTTGTGTCAGAAGAAAGAAACCCATAAGAAATTAATAAATCTCGGAAATTTTTGTAGTCTTCTATCGAGGCAGGAGAAAAACCAGACATCCTGATTCGTTCAAGAATAAACCGATGGGTAGGATTATCCGGTTTTAATTTAAGTAAAGCGGTCTTAACCTTTTCTACTAATTCGGGATTTGTATCAGGAAAGGTAACAACACAAGGATTTGGGAAATAAGGGGTATAGCCAAGCACTTTTATCCTGGGCGCATGACCCTTGGCTTTCTTGAACCCCTCGTAAACATCCTCACGAATAAATCCTATTTCTGCTCTACGTAAAACAATTTTTTCAATGATATCTTCCTGGGTTACACCAAATTGGTAGGTAAGATCGCGATCCGGATCCAACCCCTGCTCTTTAAGGAGTATCCACTGAGCAATAAATCCTCCCACTGCAGAACGTGAGGAGGCCAAAATTTGCTTCCCTCTGAGATCACTTAGCGATTGAATCGGACTGTCCTCCCGGCACACAATCAATCCTCGATAGGAATCTTGACCATCAAAAGAAATCATTTTTAAAAGGGGAACTGCCCCTTCCTTTTCTCCCAAAAGAAGATAGTAATAAGGGTTAACAATAGAAAAGGCAAATTTCTCAGTTTTAACCAGTTGCAAGGCCGCTTCAACATCTCGAGGCGCCCCTATCATATCCAGCTTCCAGCCCGTCTCCTGAGCTAAGTAGTCTATCATAAAAATAAATCGAGCCTCCATCATGGTATAAGAAAAAGGACCTGGCCAAACGAGAACCTTCGCTTTTCCCTTATACTGGGGAGCAGGCCCACAGCCAATTCCTCCCACGATCAATGCCATAAAAATCAAAAAGAAACACAATGTAATAATCAATGGTTGTTCGTTGTTCCGAGTTCTTGAATTCTTGTTTTGGGTGCTATTTTCAAACATACTAATACTTTCTTTAGCTTGTTATGATTTATTCGGTGGTGCTGTTTCCATTTGCCGGATAGTTTCCTCAGGATGCACCTGGGAAAGCTGAATTGGTGCCACCTTCTTGGGGGCGAGTCCTAATGCTACTGCTACTCCATAGAGAATTGCTTCCGGCCGGGGGGGGCAGCCGGGAATAAAATAATTGACCGGAAGGATTTTCTCAAGGCCTCCAAGAGTAGCATAGCTGTCAAACCAGATATTGCCCCCCGTAGGACAACTACCGATAGCAATCACCAGTTTGGGATTGGGGACTGCTTCATAAAGCTTAAGCAACGCTGGCGCTACTTGCCGGGTCACTGGTCCTGAGACCAAAAGCACGTCAGCATGCCGCGGAGAACCGACCAACTTAATTCCAAACCGTTCGGCATCATAATAAGGAGTCAAGACATTGATTACCTCAATGTCACAACCATTACAGGCGCCCGTGTTGGTATGGTAAACCCATAATGACTTCGGAAAAGCTTTTTCACATAATTTCTTAAACATCCAGATCTCCTTCTTAGGGAAGGGCCATCATTGAAAAAATGGCCTTCGTGGCTTCGTTTAATATAGGATAAACCACCTGGGGATACACCCCGATCAAAAAGCATAGAGCGGACAAAAGCACCATACCTATCCACATAAAAGCAGGAACCTCTTTGTGGGTAGCGTCATCGATTTTTATCTCTCCCATAAATACACAATAGGCAGCATGGAGTAAACAGAATAAAGTTAATATACTCGTTAAGATAGCTAACAAGGTGGCCCAAAGCATCCCGGCCTTGGCACAAGCTAAAAATATAGTGAATTTGCTCATAAATCCATTGAAGAGTGGCACCCCGCCCATGGAGACGGCCCCTATAAAAAAACAAATGGCAGTAATCGGCATTTTTTTACCTACCCCTCCTAAACTGTGTATAAGACGGGTGCCTGTTGTATAGGTTATAGCACCAACGCATAAGAAGAGGAGGGATTTAAATAGCGTATGATTTAACAGATGAAAAACCCCTCCATAAATTCCCAAATAGGTTCCTAACCCCAATCCAACAATAATATAGCCCATTTGACTAACACTATGGTAAGCTAATAATCGCTTTAAATCATCCTGCATTAAAGCCATAAATATACCCACTAACATAGTAAGAATACCCAAGATAACGACAAACAACTTTATAGGATCAGGGTATACGGGGTATAAAGTCATCACCGTCCGGATAAGTGCATAAGCGCCCACCTTAATCATTACTCCGGAAAGCATAGCACTTACTGGTGTAGGGGCTTCAGCATGGGCATCGGGCAACCACGTGTGAAATGGTACAAGCCCGGCTTTAGTGCCAAATCCAGCTAATAATAGAACGAGCGCAAGGTTAACAATGCTCTTAGGAATCATGCTGGTAACTTTGGCTATCTCAGTAATCTTTAAAGGATCGGACGCACTTGGAATATGGGGAGAAGCTCCGGAATAAAGGAGGACACAGCCAAAAAGAGCAAACGTGATTCCTACGGTAAGGAGCATCGCATATTTATAGCCTGCCTCAACCGCATCCCGGTTCCAGTAAAAAGCAACCAAAACCACTGAAGCTAAAGTGGTAGCTTCAATGATTACCCAAAGCATGATAATGTTATTTGTTGTAGTAGCCCAGAGCATTGAGGATAAAAAGATCATCATCCAGGCATAATAGACCCGAAGTCTTTCCGGAGAGATTACCTTTTTTGTTACTTCTTTCCGGATATACGGGAGGGAATAAATCACGGCAATCAGGCCAATAAAAGCTACCAGAAAAGCTATCAACCCTCCTAAGGCATCGACTCTAAACTCTTCTCGGAAGAGGGTAAGGACTTCTCCGCGCGTGGTCAGAAAAGCGATCCGGACAGCAAAGAAAAAGGTGATCGTGGTTCCCAAAACAGCAAGACCCTCACTAAGAACTCGGGATTTTTTTCCCGCAAGAAAAATTGAAACCCCGGTCAAGGCCGGCGCCAAAATAAGATAGAGTATCTCAAAATTCATAAAAAAACTCCTTACCCTTTTCTCCTACCACCGTAAACCCTTAAGTTGAAAAGTGTCGGTGGAACCAAATTTTTCGTAGACTCCAGAGATTACATAAAGCAGAAGAATTACCGCAATCACGACATCACTAACAACACCAATAATAGCGGTTTCTCTAAGTAACGGCGCCAAGCTCACTAAAGAAAGGTGAACGCCATTTTCTAAAATAAGCAGGCCATAAACCGTTTTAATCGCATCCCGTCTCACTAAAATGCAGTAAAGACCCATGATGAAAATGGTAAAACTTACGGCCAAATTCGTCCGAAAAGGCTCTTCCATCGCCGCGGGCGTGGGGGCAACAAACTCGATGTATTGATGGGTTATTCGATAAAAAACCAGGACAATAATAGTAATTAAAAGAATTGATCCTACATAACCAATGAGCGGTGGAAACTCCTGATCGGTGGTACGACGGATAAAGCGTAAAAGGAGATAAGGGATAATAACAACTTTGGTTATAAAGGCGGTTAAAGCCCAGTAATAAAGCCCATGATTCTTGGTGGCAAAGATCACAAAAAGGCTGCACATCAAGACCGCCTGGACAATATACGCGTATGCAGAAAGTCTCAGATTTCTGAGCTCAATAACCAGGTATGAAGTAATGATCAGAGAAAGACTTATCGTGGAAATATATTTCGTTAACTCTTCCATAAAAATTTTACACCTTTTTTGGGTTAGGCTTTTTCTGCCTTAGTCCGAAATCCCGGATGCATCATCTTATCTAAGACAGTTTTTGGTTTGAAACACCGGCCGCAACGGCCGCACGTACCCATATAAAGTTCCGTCTTAATATAAAGATCACTGCTATCCGTTGTGGCTAATTGGTACTCCTTGGTCATAGTAATCGCATTCTCCGGACATACCTCAGCACACCGGCCACAATACGTGCAGCGCGTGAGAAAGTACTCCATAATCCGTTTGGTTTCGGTATCCGTAATCTCAATAAGACGCGCCGGACAAACATTGGCGCAGCCTCCGCAGCCGATACACTTCTCCACATCAATCTCGATCTTGCCGCGAAACCCTTCTTCCGGAGGGTGAAGCTCTGGTCCTAAGGGAAAAGGCATGGTCACTCTTCCCGCCTTAAAACAAATTAACGCTTCTTTTAATTTACTTTTAAACATACTTGATTACCCCGCATTTAAACACCAATCAAAGCAAAGGCGATAGCAAAAATAAGAACTATCCAGACCCCGATGAAATACCGGATTGCGTGATCTATCCTGATCCGGGGACAAACCGCGTCAATAACCCCAACCAGTACCATCACCGCCAGGACTTTTATCAGGTTAATGAAAATATCAAGCGGAATCACTCCAAATTTCGGCCACGGAATAAAGACCTCCATTAAAAGCGAGGTTAAAAGAATCTGTTTGGCAAAGTAGCTCCATTTATAGAGCGCAAACTTCGGTCCCGCTGATTCCATGAACGGACCTCCCATAATTTCTTGATCCGCATCCGGGATATCAAAAGGGAGTTTCCCCAGCTGAACCTGAAGAACCAGAAAAAAAGGTACCGCCGCCATGATCATGGAAAAATAAGGGCCAGCGTGATGGTACCAGGCAGAGATTGCTCCTAAATTAAATGAGTGAGCGTGAATAACCCCCACGATCAGACTGCCGATGATGACAATCTCCACCACCATCCCCAGCATCATTTCCCGTCCCGCGCCGATTGCCCCATAAATGCTTCCGGTTGAAGAACCCCCCAACATGATCCCCACGGAGGCGAGCGTAAGAAAGTATATCAGGACAATCAGATCTCCCGCAAAGCCTAAGGGCGGGTTGGTGCCCATGGGTGTAAAAAGAGCCGCCATCAGGATGCTCCCAAAGGTCAGGATGGGCGCAAAAGAAAACAGAGGATTGCGAGTTACCTGAAGGTCTTCCTTGCCCAGTAACTTTAGGAGGTCAAGATAGGGCTGAACAAATGGAGGCCCTTTCCGGGAGTGAACTAAAGCCTTGAGCTTCCTTATCACCCCTTCATAAAAAGGAGCCACTAAGATAACCAAAACCACATTGCACATTGCCAGAGCGATTACTTTTCCCATTTTAATTCCATTTATTTACACTTTTTTTGGCTCAATTCGATCAGTTCTTTTTCAGTATAAATTTTTATTTTACCACTTTTGCGATCCACCACTTCTAATCGTTCCGTACAGGAGAAGCACGGATCAAAACTTGCGATAGCGATCGGAACATCGGCGAGTTCCATCCCCTGAATCATTGCCGGAACAGCCTCCAGATTCATATAGGTAGGGGCACGCACCTTCCAGCGGTAAGGCCGATTATCTTCTCCGGTAACCACATAGTGGACCGATTCACCGCGGGGTGCCTCGACCACTCGAATCCCTTCCCTGCCCGCGGGGATTTCTTCGGGGATATCGACCATGATTGGTCCTTCGGGAAGTTCCAGGACCCCTTGGCGAACTAAGCGGATTGAATCCAGCGTCTCCTCCAGGCGCACCAGAGTACGCGCCAAGTTGTCACCGGTATCATGCACCTTCTTTTCCGGAACTAAACGATCATAAGCGGAATAAGGATGGTCCACGCGGGAGTCGAATCTTACCGCTGAACCGCGGGCAGTCGGCCCGGTAACACAGAAATCAACCGCATCCGCGTGTTTGAGCACTCCTATCCCTTTAAGCCGCATCATCAGCGGGGTATCCCCCTGGATGGCATCAATAAGTTTAAGCCATTCCTTTTCGATTTGATTTACTACTTCCAGGATTTTAGGCTTCTGGTCCGGCGTAATATCCCGGCGCACACCGCCAATGAGGTTCATTCCGTAGGTCTTCCGGTTTCCGGTTATTTGTTCACAAAGCCACATCACCGGCTCACG
>Ga0209164_1005436_pt1 | contig 10855 bp, 13 predicted proteins | sample MTBNYHSulfiMetaG_FD_187458 | JGI IMG/M metagenome (GOLD analysis project Ga0209164, IMG submission 187458) | Enrichment culture microbial communities from rom New York Harbor, USA that are MTBE-degrading - MTBE-NYH (New York Harbor Sulfidogenic)... | ecosystem: Environmental > Aquatic > Marine >... | reverse complement strand
GTGAACGTGCCGGCCCGGTGGCTGAAAGAAAACGTCTCGCTGGTTGCGCTCAACCGGAGATTTGTTCGGTTCCTTCAGCACAAGGAGATGAAACACCTTCCCCCCGGGCAAGTGGTCAACGGCCGTTACTATGAAGAGGAGCTCTTCGTGTTCCTGGATCCTCCTCCGCCGGCGATGTAGTCTATGGCTTTCTCGATCCTATCCAGCACTTTTTCCCGGCCAAGGACCTCCATGACTTCAAAAAGGCCCGGGCTTACGCCGGTGCCCGTAAGGGCTACCCTGAGGGGCTGAGCGATCGTGCCGAGCTTGACCTGCCTTTCCTCGATGAATTCGAGAAACACTTTTTCCAAATTTTTTCCGGTGAACTCTCCGAGCCCCTGAATACGGGCATAAATGTCCTTTATCATCGGCAGGGCGTCGGGGGTGAGGAGCTTTTTGGTTGCGGCCGGATCATAGGTCAGCTCATCCAAAAAGTAGAAGCGAGCGCTCTGGGCCATCTCCACGAGTGTTTTGCTACGCCCTTTGAGGGTTTCCACCGCACCGGCGACCTTTTCACCAGAGAGGTTTCTGAAGCCCGCCTTTTCCAGAAAGGGCATGAGGCAGCGCACCAGCTCCACCGTGGGGGTTTCGCGAATGTACCAAGCGTTAAGATCAAGGAGCTTTTCCGTATTGAAGATGCCGGCCGACTTGCCGACGTTTTCAAGAGAGAACTTTTCAATGAGTTCGTTCAGGCTGAATTTTTCCTGATCTCCGTAGGACCAGCCGACCCTGGCAAGAGCGTTGATCAAGGCCTGGGGCAAGTACCCCATCTCTCTGTAAGCCAGAACGGACGTGGCGCCGTGTCGCTTGCTCAACCTTGTCCTGTCCGGCCCGAGAATCATGGGGACATGGGCATAGAAAGGCAAAGCTTCTCCAAGGGCTTGATAGATGAGCATCTGGCGCGGCGTGTTGTTGACATGGTCGTCTCCGCGGATGATGTGGGTGAGACCCATGGCGATATCATCGGCCACAACGGCAAGGTGGTAGGTCGGGCTTCCGTCGGAACGCCACAGGACAAGGTCATCGAGCTCTTCATTGTTAAATGAGATCGGGCCCTTGATGAGGTCATGGAACTGCGTTTTGCCGGACTGAGGGGACTTGAGCCTGACAACGGCATGCGGACCCGGTCCCAAACCCATTTCACGGCACCTGCCGTCATACTTGGGTTTTAGACCTTTGGCCATGGCCTCTTGCCGTCTTTGATCAAGGTCTTCAGGAGTACAGTGGCAGTAGTAGGCTTTTCCCGATGAAAGAAGACGGTCCACGAACTCCCGGTAAATCGGGTATCGCCGGGATTGGAAATAGGGGCCTTCATCCCAGTCAAGGCCCAGCCACTCAAGGGATTCCACAATGGCTTGAGTGGCCTCCTCCGTGGATCTTTCCTTGTCCGTATCTTCAATGCGGAGGATGAACTTCCCTCCTTGCCGACGGGCGAAGAGCCAGTTATAAAGGGCCGTTCTCGCCCCGCCGATGTGTAGATAGCCCGTGGGGCTGGGTGGAAAACGGGTGACGACAGGGTGTTTGGTCATGGTGATTGCTGTTCCTCCCATACGAAAGCGTGGTCAAGGAGCTTAGCACAGGAGTCATGAGCACACAAAAAAAAAGCAGAGCCACGAGTGGCTCTGCTTTGAATGGAGGGTTGGGTCAAAAATCAGTTGTCCGCGGGCCGAATATCAAGTTAGGCTTCTAATCTCTTATCCAACGTCTCCATTCCCACGCCTTCCCGCAATGCCGTTGTTTTTGCCAGCGATAATCTTCATTAAGTTTATGATAAGACTCCCGGCAAAAAAGATGCACGCACACTCGAGAAGATGCTTTATGGCTCTATGGTATTTCTCCTTGTCCAAGCAAGACGGACTATATAATCATCTATATATTTATATTTGTCAAGCATTTTTATCTATAGTACATATTAATTATGTATAATTGAAATATCTGGTATTTTGGAGGCCGTAAAACTACAATATCAGGTACCCTAAAGGGGAAAGAAACCTTGAATACAAAAGCGAGATTTCCGAAAATTCACTTGACTTTTCTATGGATTATAGCTTTAAAAGAAACTCTTTATCCCTAGCGGAGGAGGTCGGATCAAGATGGCAACGATTACCATTTCCAGGCACTTGGGTGCGGGAGGAGCAACCCTGGGAGCAAGATTGGCCAAAAGGTTGGGATACCGATATGTCTGCGACGAACTCATCAAGGAAGTGGCAAAGAAAGCAGGGGTTGCGCCGTCTCAGGTTCGGACTTTTGAAAAATCAGGAACCTCCAAGCTGATGAAGTTGCTTGATTGGGTTATCAGTCCTGATTTCATTGAGCGGCACGTTTCCGATAAAGGCCAACTGAGCGAACAGCGTTACGTGGAGGAGATCAAAGAGGCCCTTTACAAGCTGCACCGAGAAGGGAATGTGGTCATCATAGGGCGGGGCGGCAATTACGCCTTGAGGGGTCATTCCGGAACCATGCATGTGCTGCTCGTGGCGGACGGGGAGCACCGAGTGCGGTTTCTTTGTGAGCACTACGACATGAGCAAATCCGAGGCTGAAAGCGCCGTCATGCGGGCGGACATGATCCGCACCCGTTTTCTGAATTGTTTTTCACCCGAAGGGTGGCATGACGATCCCCTTCTCTATACGATCATCCTGAACATGAACGATGTGAGCGAGAGCAGGGCCGAAGAGATCCTCGTCGGCCTTGCCCGTGACATGGATGGCTAGGGTCATTTTTTTTGGCTGAAGAAAAAGGCCAATTTTGTGGTGTAGGAAATACACGTGCAGACATTAAAAATCATGCCTTTGAATGCCATGGAAAGTCCACTGTGCGCGGCCTGGAGTTCGGCGGTATTGAGCTTCCGGACGCTCAGGTCTCTTAAGGCGACCACAGAGGCGGATCGTGGTTCCTGGCCCATATCCATGAAAGGTAGGAAACCGAAGAAATCTTCCTCTTCCAGTTCCAGCAGGGGAAGGTGCCCTTTCGGGGTTTTTCTTATCACATAAGCCTTTCCTTCCGCGATGACGTAAGCATCCTCCTTCTTGGATCCACTTTGAACCACGACCTCCAGTCCTTTGCTCGGGAGGGAAAGCCCTGCTTTTTTCAATGCCAGGTCCGCTGCACGGTCGGTTATCTTTTTCAAGCGCCGGTCCAGGCTGGCGAGGATTCCCCTGAATTCCATAGGTAAGGTATAATATTCATTGGCAAGCCTTTGGGTGTCGAGCAAACCCAGGCGGACGTCGCCTACGGCCTTGACCGAGGCACTTCGCGCATAGTCATGAAACAGGAGAGACGAGAAGGTCCCGATGTAGCATCCTTCGCCCAGATGGAGGATGGTCAAAGGTCCCCCTCGTGTTTCCTTGATGATCTTGACCTTTCCCTCCAGCACAATCCAGATCCACTTGCCGTGCGTTCCTTCCTTGACAATGGTTTTGCCGTCGTAGAAGTCCTCTTCATCCACGATGTAGAGGTAGTCGATGGCAGGCCCTTTAATCACGGAAGGTCCTGTTTTCTTATCCTCTTCAGGCTTGTCGGGCCGGCCGATCAGGATCTCCTGCGTGGAGGGAGGTTCGACCTTCTTGATGACGCCGTCATCAATCATCCGCAAGGCATCCAGAACAATCTCCATGCGGCTTTTCTTGATCGCATGTTCAACGGAAACCTTGCCGTCTATGAATTCAAAATTCCCTTCCGTTCTTCCAAAGAGGGCATAAATGGCATCCAGACCTCGCAGGTGGCCGTCCGAAGCATTGACCGGGTTTCCTTCCACAAAGTAGATGATTCCCGGATCAGGGGTGTACTGACTGTTGATGCGCAGCGTACCGGTGCTGTTGTTGCCTCCGATGATTTGAAAAAGATCGGCCAGACTTGTGAATTTGAGGCCTCCTGTGAGAACGACCTTTCCGCTCATAAAGCACTTTTTACCTCGTCCACTGCAATTCCTTCTGGAGCTGGCGCAAGGTGACAAGCAAGGCGTGTTTCAGCGTCGCTCCAACGCCGTCTCCTTTTAAGGCGCTTGCCGAAAAATAAGGCGCTTTGAGTTTGTTATTGAGATCCAGATCAATGATTTCCACCGGCAGGAGCGGAATGCCCTGTTCCGCCAAGTCTCGCTTGTTATACTGCAGGACCAGCGGAATCTGAAAGATGCTCTTTCCCTCATCTTTCAGGTTGTCGGCGAGATCCCTGAGGGAGAGCATGTTCGCCTTTCTCCGCACTTCAAGAGAGTCCGCTACAAAGACAACCCCGTCCACCCCTTTGAGGACCATTTTTCGCGTCGAGCGGTACCGGGTCTGACCCGGCACGGTGTAGAGTTGAATTTTCACTTCACAGCCCCGGATTTTCCCGAGGCCGATGGGCAAAAAGTCAAAAAACAGGGTTCGATCGCCCATGGTATTGATGGAGACCATTTCCGCCGAGGTATTCTTGTTAAAAGCCTTAAAGATATATTCCAGATTGGTCGTTTTTCCCCCGCGGCCCGGACCGTAATAGACAAGCTTACATTCAATGATTCTGTCTTTCGCGTTGAAAATAGCCATAATTCTGCTGAAGAACCTCCTTGCGATGCCGTTTGTTCACGGCCCGTTTTGCACGGTCTTATGTCATCACGGGTGCAACCTAGTCGGCGTCGATGGAAATATCCAGGGTAAAATCCCCCTGCTTGGGACCATGTTTAATGGTTGCCGTGCCCGCAACGGTCCCGCTGCTCCGAAAAACAGTGATGGGAGAATAGCATTGAATGTCATCAAGGCGGGTGCCGGGCGCAAGGAACTCGGCGACCTCCTTTCTGCTGGAAGGCACATGGACCGTGACGGTGTTGGCTGACTGAAATTGCACTTCAAAATCGAGATCCTGGCTCTGATATGGGCCCCCTTGAAAATGAATGGAAATTGCTGAGATTTCCAGGAAAGTCTCTTGCCCCTTCTTTGCCGCCGCCGCTCTCTTGGGACGTGCTGCAACCTCCGGCAAGCGCACCTCAATCCCTTCTTTTTCCAAAACGGCTATGATGAAGGAGCGCAATTGTTTGAGTTCGTCAAAAGAGAACGTATCACGAGACAACCATTTGGTAAACTGCTCTGCCGCCGCTTCGGGCTTCTTGAGGGCTCCATAGCAACGAACAATGTTTTTGGCCGTCACCAAGGGTAAAATCCCTTCCTCCAGGAGAAGGTGAAATTCATGAAGCGCCTTGTCATACTGTCCGAATTTCGCAAGGGCCACGGCGCCCTCGATGGCAGCCGCCTCCTTGGTCTGTGAAAAAGTGAACAACTTCTTGATGAGGCTTTGCATGTCCTGGGTGAGTTCCGGTTTGTCCGGTCGCTCTTTGAGCTCGTGCAATGATTTGTCCACGGCGCGAATTTTGCTCTTCACCCCGTCAACGAGCTTTTGATTCTTTGAAAATGAAGGGTTCTTGCCTATCAGGGACAGGACCTCGACGTATTTCGCCTTCGAGTCGGCGAGAAGCCCTTGCGTTCGATAGATTTCAGCTTCCTTCAAGAGTGTCTTGATCGATTCTTTCTCCGACATCCGCAGAACCTGCTCCTTTAAATCGAAAAGAGATGCCCGGCCCGGACAAAAGAGGGCTCATCCCTTTGTTTAACCAACGCAATTGGCTGGAGAGAAAGAAACCTTTCTGTTCCCTTATGACAGAAAGGGCGAAACAGGGCTATTTTTATCATATCTTGCCAATTTTATAAAGAAATTTCTTTAGCCCCGGGCCGCCTTTCATTTCCTTATCTGCAGGTCGTTTCGGCAAGAGCCAAAACGTGGTTTCATCTCACACGGACGACACAGGCAGGATGCTTCAAATTGCTGGAAAGATCCAAAATTTGTTGATATGATCCACACATCCCAAATTGGGTCCGCCCCTATGTCCGGAGCTCAGGGGAACAAAAGGCAGGGTTCCGAACCTACGAGGTGGAAATGGCAGATAGGAGCAGGACAGGACCATGAAAATCAAAGTTGAAAGCGAGAAGATTGTCAAGGCCGTTAAAAAACTCCACGGGATAGAGATGGTTTTGGAAAGCGTCGACGATGCGAAAGAGGCGCTCAATCTGATTCTGAAAAAAAAGGATCTGTTTAAAGACGACCCTTTCAGCAATCTCAAAGAACTGGGCGTTTCCTCTTTTCAGGAGTACAAGACCTCCGCGGTGAACTATCGCATCGTATTCTTGCTGGAGTTTATCTTTCAGGACCATGTTTCCGCCGATGTCAGAGTGGCCGCCGTCAAGGAGCTGCAGGACTACTTCAATAAAGTCTGATTCAGACCCGGCGCCGGGGTTCCGAGAAAAGCAAGTTGTGAAAAAAGACGCTCTGCCCAAGAACATCAAGGTCTTCGCCTACTCAGGTTACAAAGCCGACGAAAGACCTACAGCCTTTGTGGTGGATGACCGCAGATATGGCGTGACCCGCATCATTGACCGGTGGTATGGGGTGGATCACGATTATTTCAAGGCTTTGGCTGATGATGGAAGAATCTACTTGCTGAAATGGGATAGGACGGCGGACCTTTGGTTTCTGGTAGAGGTGATGGAAAAGGAAGGGAAACATTAGTGTTCAGAGTTCAGGAAAAACCCTCCCGTCAAAAGAGTCGTCTAATGGCCCTTTTGTTTCTGAACTCTGAACCCCTGAACCCTGAACTTTGTTGCGGGACGCTCTATTGGGCGGCATAAACCCAGTTGTAGCTGATCGGTCTGAGGTTCTGAAAGGTGTCCCTTGGGTGCAGGAATTCATCCCGAACCTTGAGCCAGTTGTAGGCCGGTTTCGGCCGGCGGAGCTTTCCGTCTTCGGGCGGCTTTGAAACAGGCGTGTAGCTGTAGACGGCCTCTGAAATCCCCAGAAAGTACCCCTCGGCGGGGTAGAGATAGGACGCTTTGAAGCTTTCCACTTCCATCTTCTCTTTCTGCGCCAGTGCATCGATCTGCTTGTCTGTGAGCTGGATGAGAAAGAATTTTGAAAGGCCCCTCTCCGAGTACTTGATCATGGAACGGGATTCGGAACTGGATACGAACACGGTGGAGATGAAGTCCATCCTCCTGAGCAGTTGAGCGGCGATGAGAGCCGCTGTTCTTCTTCCTCCCACGCTATAGTGGGAACCGTAGTATTCAAAGAGTTTTTTCTGCAGGACCCCCGCCTCCTTATCCCCCTTTTCATAAAGGTTGTTTTGGACATAGCGGAGCCACTTGGCGAGATCTTCTGCAGCGTCCGCGATGGGCCAATCAATCTTGACGTGGAAGTGGGTGAGGGCGTAGCGATTTTTTTTCTTCACCGTGGGGTCCTGCTGGATGAGGAGGGCGTAATCCACGTTGAGAAGACTTTCCAGAAAATCCAAGAAGCGCGGTTTATCGAAATATTTCAGTGTGTGGCTGAAGGTCTGGTTCAGCGAAAACTCTGCCAGGTACTGGATATTCTCCTTCACCACCTTGTTTTCCGGGAAAAACCTGATGTAGTTTTTCAGCTCCGGGTGGATGATGCCTTCACAAAAAATCACAATGAAGGTGTTGAAGAGCTCAGATTCTTTTTCCTTTTTCTTTGACTTGGGTTTGAGTTCGCTTTTTTCAACAAAGCTATACTCCACGCCTTGCTTGACGTGTTTGTAGTAGGAATCAATGAGGGAAATCTTCATCAATCGCTGCTCCAGAACGTCCCGCAGGATCTCATAGATGGAGCGGCGTAACTTCTCGTAATAGTTCAATCTTTCTCGATAAGTCCACATAGGTTTTGGTAGGATAGCCAGGAGACTTGATGACTCACGGGCTCAGCCGGACCGGGGTTGAGATCTTTATTTTTATCCAAGCATATCAGTCGATTGCCTTTACTGTCAACATAAAATAGGGACTCGGATCTGTTTTCGGGCACATTTGCAGCATGTTCGCTTTTTTGGGAATTCCCGGCTGCCGTCTTCGGGCATGGGGGTCCCTTTCAACACCTTAAAACGAAGGAGTCACCCGGTGTGTTCATGTTTCTCCCGGAGGGGCTGTGTTGAGAACGTGGGTCTCAAGAGCTCACCCATGACCGATTAATTTTCTTGACAAAGCGATCGTCACATATATAGTAGTACATTTACTTTATGTTTAGCTTAATTCATGTAGATTGTGATTAAGCAGGTGTTTTCTCAATGCTGATCGATCTTCAGAGCGTCGCCGAAGAGACCCACGTCCGGGAGACGTTGGCTCAGGACTGGTGGAATGTCCTTGATCGTGGTCAGCAGGTCCTGGGATTCAGCCGGCCCCTCCAGGTGCATATCAAAATCTCCAGGGCCGCGGACAAATTCCTGGTGGACGGGGCCTTTTCCGGAGGCTTGAAGGTCCGTTGCGATCGTTGCCTCGAACCCTTTGACCTCGACCTTAAGGCCGAGTTCCATGTCTACCTGGCGATGCGAGCGCCTGTGCATGATGAGGAAGACTTGGAATTGCTGGATGAAGAGTTGGATGTTGACTTTATCAAAGGTGAGACGATAGATCTGGACGATGTCATTCGAGAGCAAATCTTTCTTTCTGTGCCGATGAAATGCATCTGTCAAACAACGTGCCGCGGTCTGTGCCCGCAGTGCGGGGCCAACCTGAATGTCGCTCCCTGCTCGTGCAAGGACGAGAGCGGGCACCCGGCTTTTTCAAAGCTCGAGAAACTCAAGGTTCAAGGAGAGGAACATGGCTTTACCGAAAAGAAAGAAGTCTAAATCCAAACGGGATATGAGACGGTCCCATGATCATGCGAAGATGCCCAACCCCACACAATGCCCTCAGTGCCATGAACCCGTTCTTCCCCATCATGTGTGCCTGCAGTGCGGGTCTTACCGCGGAAAGACGCTGATGGAGACGGAGGAAGGCTAGGCCCCGGCTCTGAATCGCCCGGCCGGCAAACACATCCATGAGCGAATCCATGAGGAAGGAAATGGGAAAATCATCCAGAGTCGTGGTCATTACGGGGGGATCACGAGGGATTGGGAGAGCCGTGGCGTTGAAATTTGCCGAAGAGAAACCTCGAATCGTCCTCATCCATTATGATCCCGACCTTGAGGCTGCTGAGGAGACCTTGAAATTGCTTAAAGAAAAGGGGGTGGAATCTGAAAGCCACCGTCTGGATGTCTCCTCAAAAAAGGATGTGGACAACCGGTTCAAGGACATTTTCACCCGATTTCAAAATGTGGACGTTCTGGTCAACAATGCCGGGATCACCCGGGATGCCTTACTGATGAGGATGTCCGAGGATGATTGGGATACGGTGATCAGGGTAAATCTGAAAAGCGTGTTCAACTGCACGCAGGCGGTGATCAGGGCCATGGTCAAGCAGAGAGGCGGAAGGATCGTAAATATTTCTTCCGTGGCGGGACAGATCGGGAACCCGGGACAGGCCAATTATGCAGCATCCAAAGCGGGGATCATGGGCTTTACCAAAACCCTGGCCAGGGAAGTGGCCGGCAGAGGGATTACCGTGAATGCCGTGGCGCCGGGGTTTATACGCACTGAAATGACGGAAGTTCTTTCCGAGAAGGTGAAAGAGTCTTTTCTCCAGCTCATTCCGATGGGACGAACGGGCGAGCCTGAAGACGTGGCGGAAGCCGTCTGCTGGCTCTGTTCCGATGGGGCCGCGTATATAACCGGTCAGGTGATCCACGTGAACGGTGGACTCTTTATGTGAACATCATGATCATTCGTTTTATTTCAAATCCGGTCTTTATTGATCGAGCATTGTCACCATGGAAGAGCAAAAGGAGGAGTCTGGTATGGCGGATTTAGTGGAAAGGATTAAGAAGATTATATGCGAGCAGTTGGATGTGGCGGAGGAGGATGTGGTTCCAAGTGCTTCTTTCGTCGATGATCTGGGGGCGGACTCCCTGGATCAGGTTGAGTTGATCATGGCCATGGAAGAGGAATTCAACGTTTCCATCACGGATGAGGATGCGGAGAAGATCGTGACCGTTCAAAACGCAATTGACTATGTTCAGAAGGCCCTGGGTGAGTAATATTTTGTGGGGGTGAATAGCAAGGCGGTTGCTTGGCGCAAAGAAGAGGAGAGTATGGAAAGAAGGGTAGTGATCACGGGCCTTGGCATGGTGACTCCTCTGGGCACAGGTGTGGAGAGCAATTGGGAAGCCTTGTGCGCCGGTAAATCCGGAATCAGAAGAATCGAGAAGTTTGATGCGTCCGCCTTCCCATCTCAAATTGCAGGAGAGGTTCAAGGCTTCAGGTCTGAGGACTTCCTGGACAAGCAGCATGTGCGGCGCCTCGATGTTTTCATCCATTATGCCGTGGCTTCTGCGAGGATGGCCGTAGAGGACGCAGGGCTGAAGATTACCGATAACAACAGCCATAGGATCGGTTGCGTCACGGGATCCGGACTGGGAGGCCTCACCATGCTGGAGCATTATCACAGTGTTCTGCTTGAGCAGGGGCCCAAACGGATCAGTCCCTTTTTCATCCCCGGAATCATTGCCAATATGGCGCCCGGTCAGATTGCCATCGAATTCGGCGCCAAAGGACCGAATCTGTCCATCGAAACGGCTTGCGCAGCAAGCGGCCATGCCATTGGAGAATCCTTCAGGCTCATCAAGGAAGGCAGAGCAGATGCGATGATTTCAGGGGGAGCGGAGGCGGTGGTTACTCCTTTGGCTCTGGGAGGTTTCTGTTCGATGCGTGCTCTGTCCACACGCAATGATGAGCCGGAGAAGGCATCCCGGCCTTTTGAATTGAACCGCGACGGGTTCGTCATGGCGGAAGGCGCAGGTATCATGATTCTCGAGGAGATGAATCAAGCTCTCGAAAGGGGCGCCCATGTATACGCCGAGGTGGCGGGGTACGGCATGTCGGCCGATGCCTACCATATCTCTGCACCG
>Ga0209164_1005435_pt1 | contig 10861 bp, 4 predicted proteins | sample MTBNYHSulfiMetaG_FD_187458 | JGI IMG/M metagenome (GOLD analysis project Ga0209164, IMG submission 187458) | Enrichment culture microbial communities from rom New York Harbor, USA that are MTBE-degrading - MTBE-NYH (New York Harbor Sulfidogenic)... | ecosystem: Environmental > Aquatic > Marine >... | reverse complement strand
GCCTCGTCATCGGCCACCGCTTCAAAGGCGCCGCCGTGTTCCAGGATCACCTTTCGCAGGTAGGTGTAGGCCTGGCCGGGATAGCCGGTGGCCACGGTGGTGATGAGCGTCTGCGGATTGCGAACCGGCTCGGCCACCTCCAGGCCCTTCTGGAAAGAGTTGACCATGGGCGCGCAGCCCGATGCCTGTATGCAGGCAAGCTTGGGCACGCGATCTATCAGTCCCATCGCTTGCAGCTCCTGAAAGCCCTTCCACACCCCGATCGGACCCAGCCCGCCGCTCACTGCCTGCACGTACCAGTCTGGCGCGCGAAACAGCGGCAGGCGAGCGCGGTGAAGGGGAGGGTAGACCGAGCCTGCGCCCGGTTGGGCACCCTCCCCATCCAATCTCCACCCCAGCTGCTCCGCTATCTCAAAGGCCACGGTCTTCATGCTTTCTTTGGCTGCAAAGCTCTTGAGCCCCCGGTCCACGTGCAATCCCTTGCGCTGTGCAAAGTCGGCAGCGACCTGTTTCGTCTGGTCGTAGGTGCCGCTGACCTTGATCACTTCCGAACCATAGAGGGCAACTTCGCGCATCTTGTCGGCCGGTACGCTGCTGGTGAGAAACGCCCACAGTTTGATCCCGGCCAGGGCCGAATAGGCAGAGTAAGATATGGCCACGTTGCCAGTAGAAGCTACCACAGCCTCGGTAATCCCCTGTTCCTTCATGACCGATATGGCAAGGGCAGCCTGGCGGTCCTTGAAGGAACCGGTCGGTCCCTGGCGCTCATCCTTGATATACAGGTGCGGCCTGCCGAGCATCATGCCCAGGTTAGTCGCGTGCAGCAAGGGCGTGCCGCCCTCGCCCATGGTCAGGATGTTGCCCTCATCGCGCAGCGGAAGAAGCTCCCAATAGCGCCACAGAGAGAAGGGACGGCCAGCGATCCGCTCGGGCCACTGCTGGGCCAGGACTTGGTACTCGTACCTTGCGTCCAGCCAGTCACCTCCACAAGCGGGGCAGACAAGCCGCGAGCGATCCAGAGGCTCGCGATGCAGGCAATTAGGGCATTCGGCCCAGACACGTTTATCCATAGAGCATCACCCGAGGCAATTCAGATCGTCAGGCGTTCCACCTTCCGCAATGCGGCGAGCAGTTCCTCGCGCGTGACAGGCTTGCGCAGGCACGCAGCAGCACCCTGTGCCAGTCCCCGATCCACACCTTCCACTATGCTGCACAAAATGACCGGGATCTCTCTGGTCTGTGGATTCTCCTTCAGCGACTGCAGTATCTGCCAGCCATCAGAGTGCGGCATCACAACATCGAGTGTGATGGCGCACAGATCCGAAGCAAGGCGCTCGGCCATCCGTTCAGCGTGCAACGCATCGGTGACGCCAACGACCTGATAGCCATCACTTTCCAGATATCGTTTCAGAAGCGTGATCACGCCGGCGTCGTCGTCGATGGCGAGTACCAACTTGCGGCCATCCTCCCGTCGAAGCGGCTCCGTATCACCCGTCTTGTCGCAGTGAGCCTGGAAAATGGGCAACGTGAACGAGAAGGTGGTCCCTGTGCCCGGCTCGCTCTCCACCCAGATCTCGCCTCCCTGCATCTCCACAAAGCTGCGGCTAATGGCCAGCCCCAGTCCTGTGCCGCCGGCTCGCCGGGTGGTAGAGCCATCCACTTGCTGGAAGGGGATAAAGAGCCGCTGTTGCGCCTCCGGCTCGATGCCAATGCCGGTATCGGCCACGCGTATGGTCACGAACTCGGATCCCACCGCGGCCGTCAAGGTGATCTGCCCTTCATCCGTGAACTTGCTGGCATTGGACATCAGGTTCAGCAACACCTGGCGGACGCGTTGGGCGTCGGCCAGGACGGTGGGCAGGTGATCGGGCACGATGGTGTGCAGTTCAACGGGGCGGTCCTTGATCAAGGCCTTGGTCGTATCAACCACTGCTTCCAGGATGGGCGGCAGGGCAAGCTCCTCAATGGACAGCTCCATCTTTCCTGCCTCGATCTTGGACATGTCGAGAATGCTATTGATCAGGCTCAGCAGGTGCTGCCCGCTGCTATGGATCGATTGCAGGTCTGCCGCCTGCAAATCGGTAAGGGGACCGTCTATGCCCTTCAGCATCACACGCGAGAAGCCGATGATCGAGTTGAGGGGGGTTCGCAGCTCGTGAGACATGTTGGCCAGAAACTGGGTCTTGAACCTGTCGATCTCGCGCAGCTCCTCGGCCGTCTCGGCCAGGCGCTCGTAGGCGCGGGCGTTCTCAATGGCGGTGGCAGCCTGCGTGGCGACCGTTTCCAGCAGCCTCAGATCCTCCTCGCTATAGGCGTTGGGCCGGCTGCTCTGAACCGACAGGACGCCGATCACCTCGTCGCGAGACATGAGGGGCACGCCAATGTACGAGTTGGTCGGATCCTCATCAACAAAAACGATGTCAAATGGCGTATCTTCTGGCAGCGACCGTATATCGGCCAGGTGCAACGATTGCCGCGAGTCGATGATATAGCCCGTCAGGCCGGGCACCTCGTCGATGGGGCGCGGAGCCAAGTCCACAATCCCCTCCCGGCCGACCAAGAGCGGAAACTCGATCATGCCGCTACCCGCGCCATAGAGCGCAACGTAGAACGAATCAATGTCCAGCATGCGGTTGATCTGCTCGTACAGGGCCCGCAGCACGCCTTTCAGGTCCAGGTCCGAGTTGATCGAAAGGCCGATGCGGTTCACGGTTGCCATCTGTTCCGCGCGCCGCTGTGTATCGGCAAAGAGGCGTGCGTTCTCCAGGGCCAGCCCCACCTGATCGCTGATGGCCTGTACCAGAGCCACCTCATCATCTGTCCACTGGCGAGGCTCATCCGTCTCTTGAAGGTCGAGCACGCCGATCACCTGATCCCGGTACTTGATGGGGGTCGCCAGGGCCGCCTCGTGCTGGCCGCCGTTTCCGCCCGAGCCACCCGCTCGCTCCCCACCCGCCTGCTGATCGACCAGAGGAGAAGGCGGTTGGTAGCGGACGACCGGTTCGCCCTTGACGAGGGCATCCTCCAGCTCCTCCGACCAGGAATCCGGTTTGCCGGCCGCGCCGCTGCGCCGGTACTCGTAGGCCAGGTCCTGCGCGCCGACAGCCACCTTGGCCCATTCATGCCGGATGTACTGCCGGTGAACCGACTGGACTTCCTCCAGAGCCTGCTGAGTCTGCTGGAAAAGCCGCGAGTTCTCAATGGCGATGGCCACCTGGCCGGCCAGAATGCGCAGCATGGCTACGTCCTCATCGTCGTACGCCGCTGCCTTGGTGCTCTGCACGTCCAGAGCGCCAATGATCTGTCCCTCCACTTCGAGCGGCAAGGCCATCTCCGACCGCGTCTCCGGCAGATCGGGGTTATCGAAATAGACGGCGTCCTGGCCCACGTCCAGGGCAATGCGGGGCTGACCGGTGTGCGTAACATAGCCAACGATACCGGTCTCGCCGATGCGGAGGCTGTGCCCCCGCGCCAGCATCCTCTGCCCGCCCTCGCTGTTGGCTGCCTTGAGCACCGCGTACTTGCCCGCCTCGTCTACCAAAAAGATGCCCGCGTGATACCAGCCAAAGCGCTCGCTGATGAGCTGCGTGATCTGAGGGAGCAGTCGATCCAGGTCGCGAACCGAGGCGATGGCGTGCGCCACCTCAGCGCTTGCCTCCAGGCGAAGGGCGCGGCGTTGCATCTGCGCCGAGACCTCGGCCAGTTCGTGGGTGCGCTCGTCCACTTTGACCTCGAGATCGCGCCCCCACTGCTCCAACTCGGCCTGGGAGCTTTCCAGACTGGCAGCCATGTCATTGAACGCCTCGGCCAGGTCCTGAACTTCGTCCCCGGTTTCGACATGGATGACGTGATCGAGATGCCCCGCGCCGATCTGCCGCGCTCCTTCCTGTACCGTCAACAGCGGCCTGACGATCTGCCGGGGCAGGATCAGACCCAGGCCCCCGGTCACAGCAGCACCCAGCACCAGCAGCCCGACCAGCAGATATAGCATCCGCCGCACATCGGCCAGGCCTTCTTCCACCGGCAACTCGACGACCAACGTCCAGTTGGTGCCGCGCAGTGGGCTGGCTGCGCCGATCACCCGGACGTCACCCAGGCCCCTGTACTGGTGAACGAGCTCTTGCTCTCCCGCCATCACCTGCCGCACGATGGGAACCTGTTCTGCATACTGGCTACCCCGCGTGACCGGGCTGCCGATTTCGGAATGGGCAATCAGCGTGCCTGTCTCGCGGTCGACAATGTAGGCATAGCCCGTTTCGCCCACCTGCACCTGGCTCACCGCGTCGCGCATGCCCTCGATGCTCACATTTGCCATCAGCACGCCTGGACGGTCAGTCCCCGCCCGCGGATCGATGGGCACCGCCATCAGGACCGTGGGGAACTCGGCGCCCGGTAGCTGGCGCGTCCGGGCGTCTACGTACACCTGCCCTCCCAGAGCCTGGCCAAAGGCCGGAGAACCCGCCTGGTTGGCCAGATCTTCCACGCCATATTCCTGGTACCGGGATACCTTGGCCAGCTCGTTGCCGCCCTCATCCAGAAGCGTGACAGTCTGGAACATGCTGCCATAACCGATCAAGATGGCAGTGAGCTCCGCTTGCTGCCTCTCAAAGTTCCTCAACAGAAGCGCGCTACCAGAGGAAGTGTTGCCGTGGATGGTGAGCGTGTCCAGTGCCCGGGTCAGGTACTCTGCCGTCAGCACCGCCGCGCCGTCGGCCGTCTTTTGCTGGCGGACAATGATCTGTCTGACCTGGGCGTTGTAGCTGACCAGGGTGAGCACCAGGCCCAGGATCAGCAACAGGATCACTGCCGCAGAGCCAAAAGCCCACGCCAGCCGCATCGCCAGGCCCCTGCGCCGCGGCGCCCGCGCGGCCCGTCCCACTTCTGGCCGTGGGTTCTGCCCGTCTCGCTGCCTTCGCGTTCCCGCTTCAGACATCACCCTTCCCCCTGGCCCTCGTTATCGCTCGCCGGCCCGGCCTGCGCTGCGGTCTCGACGGGCCTGCCGGACCCTGGAGCTGGCGCGAGCTGGATCCGCGCCCGCGATGTGCCCAGAACCTGCCCCAGTTCCTGTGCCGTGGTCTTTAAAATGTCGCGCACGTCGGTAGAAGCGCGGATCTTGGCCGTGATCTCGCCAATGAGGCGCTCCCGCTCGGCGCTGCGCTCGGTATCGGCAAACAGGCGGGCGCTTTCCAGGGCCTGCCCCAGTTGCTCGCTCACCGCCGCCAGCAGCGCGATCTCGTCCTCTGTCCATTGCCGGCCACTGGCATCTGTTTCAACGCCCATAACGCCCAAGGTCTGTCCTCGCAACCTGATGGGGACTGCCATGCCGGCGCGCTCCTGGCCTCCATCGCTGCTGCGGATGGAGGCCGGGGTGCCCTCTGCCGCGGCCTGCGCCATCTCTGGCCTCCACAGGTCGGGCGCGACGGCCAACTTTTCCTCTGATTCAGGTCCGGAACCTTCGTACACAAAGCCGCTGCGACCCAGCATCTCCCGCTGGCGCAGGTGCTCCTGCCAGCCACGGCGCAGGTAGGTCCGGTGAGCGGCTTCTGCCTCGGCCAGGGCCGCCTGAGTCTGCTCGTACAGCCGGGCATTGGCCACACCCACACCGAGCTGGCGGCCAATGGCCTCCAACATGAAAAGATCGCGTTTATCCAGTCTGTGCACGTCCGAATCAAAGAAACAGAACGTACCCAACTGCCGATCAAGGTGCACCAGCGGGGTGCCTGCGTAGGTGAGCAGCCCCACCCTGATCACACCGCTGACATCCACAGGGGCGCCCTCGCGGACGTCCGCTATGCTAATCGTCTCCCCTGTCTGGAAGACATGGTCGCACAAGGTTCCCTTCAGGCCGTCTTGCTGCAGCTTGCGGGCCAGCGGCTCGGGCAGTCCCCGATGGGCCGCCAGATACAGATCGCCGCTTTCCTCGCGGCTGAGGCTCACCAGCCCGGCCTCAAATCCGATGGCCGTGAGCACCACATCCAGCGCCGTGTCCAGCAGATCCTGCATCTGCAACGACTCGCCAACTGCCTGGCTGATCTGGCGCAGAATGGTCTGTTCCTCGGCATAGTCTTGCGCCTCCCGGAACAAGCGCGCATTCTCAATGGCCACTCCGGCCTGGTTTGCCAGCGCCTGGAGCAAGGCCTCATCATCCGGCGTATAGGTAAACGGGATATCACTCTGGACGTCCAGCACACCAATGACATGCCCTGCGACCATAATAGGGACGTCCAATTCGGAGCGCGTATCCGGCATCTCGGGTACCGGGAAGTAACGAGGATCGTGGAGGACATCGTTGGCAAGCACCGGCTGCCCAGAACGCGCAGCCTCGACAACTAGGCCGGTAGAAGCATCGAGGTCCATGGCCCTGCCGCGCGACTCCAGCCTGAGTTCTGAATCCCCGACCGTGCTCCCCTCCTGGAAAACGATCTGATCCCCCTCTATCAACATGATGGCGACATGGTAATAACCAAAACGAACCTTGATGGTGTCCACGATCTGGCGCAGCAGCGCTTCCATGTCCAATGTCGAGGAGATGGTACGCCCGATCTCGTTGGAGGTCTCTAACTGCCACGCGCGGCGTTGTGTTTCATCCAACAGGCGCTGCTTATCCAGGGCCTCGGCCACCTCGCCCATGATCGTGCTCGCTGCCGCGATCTCTTCCTCGCTCCAGGGATCTGCTTCCTCGCGGGTGAAACCCGCCACGCCAATCATCTCCCCGTGCAATCGAATAGGAATGGCCACCGACGCGCCCGGCTCGTTTGCGATGACCACGTCATTCGCCAGCACAGCCGAGGCCATGCCCGGCAGCCATGCACCGGCCGTGGGACCTTCTTCGTCACCATAGCGATAGTGGCCCCGGTTACCGGGCTCGGCAGAGGTGTAGCGATCCCATTGCTCTTCCAGGTAGCGCCGCTGGACGGCCAGCATTTCCTTCAAAGCCGCCGCCAGTTGCAGCCGTCCTCTCTCCACCTCGACGCGAGAGCGCTCCTGCTCGGCCATGATCGTCCGCAGGTCGGCCACCATCCTGTCCACACCGGCGGCCAGCTCGGTGAGAACCTCGATGCCCTCTTCGTCCGGCGGGACGGGGACTTGGACATTCAGGTCTCCTGAGGCCACCGCCTGCACGATGCCTAACAGATCGCGCGCCTGGGTTTCCACCGCTGTTTTGTATTCTTCCAACGATCTCTCGTCCATGACCAACCTCTGGGCCCTTGACCCGTCCTCTTTCGTCCCGCGGATGCTAAGGAGCGCCTCCCCTGGCGGCCTGGCGTCATTCCCCTTCCAAACGTACGTCGCCCAGCTCGGCTTTCAATCCCGCCTGCGTCCCCAGGCGAATGACCGACCTGGAGGCTCCAAGCATCTGGTTTAGCTCGGCCAGCGCCGATCGCAGGATCAGATCTGCACTAGCGCCGCGGTGGATCTGCTCGGTGATGGCGCGGACGCGCTGCTCCCGCTCGGCGCGGGCCTGCGCCTGCCTGATCAGGCTGGCATTGTCGATGGCGATGGCCAACTGATCGGCCATGGTCTGGAGCACGGCGATGTCATCCATCGAAAATGCCGCCTGCTGCCGGCTCTGAATCGTCAGCGCCCCCACGGCCTGACCGCGGCTCACCAGGGGCAACGCCAGCTCTGTACGCGTGTCCGGCAGCAACGGGTTGGCAAAGCGCACCGCCTCCTGGCCCACATCCATCGCAATGCGTGGCTGCTTTGTAGCCACGCATTGTCCGATCATCGATTCGCCGCCAATCTCGAGCCTGTGCCCCTGCTCGACCATCTGCCGGCCCGCTTCGCCGCTGCCAACCCTCAGCACGGCCCAGTCGCCAGGTTTGCCGTCCACGACAAGGTCCTGCTCCACCAGGAACAGGCCCGCATAATACAGATCGAACCGCTCCTGGACCAAGTTCACGACCTGCTGGAGCAGCTCTTCCATCTCCAGGACCGTGCCGGCCGCCCGGGAGACCTCGGCGGCGGTTTGGCTCCACATGGCGCGATGCCCGGCTTTTTCGCGCTGACGCAGCGCATGAACGCGTGCCGTCAACCCGGAGGTGAGCAGTTCATACAGGCGCTCCTCTTCCGGGCGAAACGGGTGCACGCCGGGCCAGGCGACGATCGCCATCCCCTGCCACCGGCCACCGGCTCGCAGCGGGAGGGCCACAAACGCCCGCGCATGGATCGCCGCCATCATCCGCCCTACTTGCTCATTGATGCTCCCCATCGAGGCGCGCAAATCGGGCACCAGCACGGGGCGATCCGGGCCGGAGAACAGCAGGTCGGCCGGCGACGCACCGGGCAAGTAGAAGCGAACGCCAACCGCCGGCACGGTCTCGCCGATCGCGGCCGCCACGCCAGCCCACTCGGGCCTGCCTTCGGCATCCACATCCAGGTACATGAGGATCGCAGCATGAGCCCGCGGTTCCGGCCCGCTTGTCGTGGCCGGGCCGGCAGCGGCGCGAAGCATGGCTTCAGGGTCGTCCGCAGCAGCAAGGGCCTGGCTAATGTCTACCATCTGTTGCAGCAACTCGTCTCGCTCCAGAACCGCCTGTCGTGCCAGCTCCCTCTCAGTCAGGTCCAATGTCACCACGAAACGAAGGAGCACCCCGTCCCCAACCATGCCCGTGGCATAGCGATTCCGGACAAAGCGCCGGCTGCCATCCTTGTGCACAGCCCAGAACTCGAGCTCGTCGAGGGGCAAGCCCTTCTCATGAGCCTCCCGGATCGCCAGCGCCAGCCGCTCCTTCTCCTCCGGAGCAGCCAAGTCCAACTCGCTCATGCGCTTTAGCTCTTCCTTTGAATACCCCAAACTCTGGCAGAGCTGATTGCTCACATACACAACCCGGCTGCCCTCGCTTATGGACAGGCCGCCCTGAACGCTCTCGATCAGCAGCCGGAGCCGTGCACCCGCTTCCTGCAGAGCCCTGTCCATGGTTGGCTCCGTGACAGTCGCCATCTATCTCACCTCAAATCGCAGTACGGGCGGCGCCTCGGGGGCGCGCCCTCGCCGCCGCGCGATGCAAGCCCGGTCAAGCCGCCCAGCCCGTCAGTCGCCTGCGGGACGAGACTCGCCTTCTGCACCGTCACTCCCTGCACCCAATAGCTCAGATTCGGTGCCCAGGCGGACATAGGCCCGTGGCACGCCCAGCGCCCGGGCCACTTCGGCCACCGTGTTCTGCAGGATGGCCTCAATGTCGACGGCACTTCGCATCCGCTCCGTGATCCGCCGGATGGCCTGCTCGCGGACGGCGCGGCGCTGGGTCTCCTGAAAGAGCCGTGCGCTCTCCAGCGATGTGCCGATCTGCTCTACCAGGCGTTGCACCAGTTCTACCTCCGCTGCCGTCCAGCCCCCTTCAGCACGGCCCTTGTGCAAGCTTAGCGCGCCGATCACGTCGCCGCGCACCTTCAGGGGCAAAGCCAGCGCGGCCCCTTCTGCCCCCTGGCCCTCGCGGGCCACGCCTGGCCGCTCGCTCACTGATGGTCCAACCGCCTGCACCACGGCCCCAGCGGTGCGCATTGCCTCAAGCATTTCCGGCTGCCACCCACCCTCCACCGGCAAGACCGACTGGCGCACTAGGCTATAGCCGAAACGGGGGTGGGCGCTCAGCAGCTCGGTCCACGCCTGGCGGCTCAACTGGGCATAGGCGCGCCGCGTCGCTTCCAGCGCCTGCTGGCTCTCTCCGAACAGGCGGGCGTTGTCCAGAGCCACCGCCACCTGATCGGCCATGGTCTGGAGCACGGCGACGGTAGAGGCATCGAACGCACCGGCACGATCGCTCTGAACGCTCAGGGCGCCAAGGATTTTCCCTCCAATCACGAGCGGCAGAGCCGCTTCGGAGCGGGTCCGAGGCACAAGGTCGTGGTGCGCATGGATGGGATCCGCGCGCACGTCCTGAGCCACGCGGGCCTGGGCATGGGCCGTGCACCAGCCGACCATGGAGCTCCCGCCGACCTCGAGCCGGAATCCTTCTTCCCATAAGCGGCGTCCCGACTGCCCGGACCCGGCACGATACTCTGCCCACTCACCGGCGGCATCCAGCAACATCAAGCCCACATGATACAGCTCGAATCTCTCCTGGACAAGTTCGACGACCTGCCAGATCATCTGCTCTACGTCCAGAATGGAGGTGATCACCTGGCTCACCTCGGTCGCGGCCTGCCACTGCCTGGAGCGGTTCTCAAGCTCGCGCGTGCGATCGGCGACCCTCTCCTCCAGCGATGCCCGCAACAACTCCAGTTGGCGATTGGCCTCAGCCTGGGCCTGTTCATTCCGGCGCGCTCGCTGCAGGGCATCGGACATGCCGCGGACTGCATAGCGCAACAGCACTCCCGTCAGGACCAGCGGGATGGCCACAAAGAGCGCGTCGGCCAGCGAAACCGGCCGATCCACGACAACCAGCAGGCCACCGGCCTCTGCATAATACGCGCCCACCGCAGCCAACGAGCTGATTATCGTGACGATCACAGCCGAACGCCCGCCGAGGAGCAGGCCGGCTAGCACGACAATCAGGGCATACACCAGCGTGCTGCTGTCGCTGCTGATCCCCGAGACGGTAAAGATCCAGACCGTACTGAGCACCCAGATGAGCGTCAAAAAGGCAGTGCTTACCAGTCGTACCAGGCCAAGGCGCACCAAAAATAACAACCCGGCAAAAGCCAGGGTCATCACAGCGCCGCTCAGCAGCGTGAACTGGGACTCGGCGTCAGCCTCTAGCGCATAATACAGCGCCGCCGCAAGGGTAATGACCAGGGATGCGGCAAGGAGGGACAGCAACACAACCGTGAGCAGCCACGCGACGCGCGTCTTTTCCTCATCCTCATAGACCCGGGGGACAAAGAGCCGTCTAGTCCACGCCACCATGTCCATCCTCCT
>Ga0209164_1005432_pt1 | contig 10865 bp, 12 predicted proteins | sample MTBNYHSulfiMetaG_FD_187458 | JGI IMG/M metagenome (GOLD analysis project Ga0209164, IMG submission 187458) | Enrichment culture microbial communities from rom New York Harbor, USA that are MTBE-degrading - MTBE-NYH (New York Harbor Sulfidogenic)... | ecosystem: Environmental > Aquatic > Marine >... | reverse complement strand
AATAGGATTAATGAGTTCTTTGACAAGCTTTATTAAAAGGAAGAATATCGAAAATAGCCGAAGACTATTGAATTACGATTTCGGTGTTAATCGGTAATGATCGGTGTGAATCGGAGCTATGATGAAATAACAAGGCTATTTACCGGTCAGGAATACGACAAAGAGACAGGTCTTTATTACATGAATGCCCGTTATTATGATCCTGATGTAGGTGTTTTTACCCGCCCAGATCCTATGATGGAGGGATTGAACCACTATTGTTATGCCAAATGGAATCCAATCCGTTATAATGATCCTACGGGATTGACATCAAGTCAAGGATCGGCAGCCAGCTCTACAGGATCTACTGCATCATGTACAGGGATGGCAGCAGGACTGGGTTTGAGCGGTCCTGGAACATCTAATACTACAGCCAGTAATGCGAGTCAAGATGGAATGGGTATCGCTAGGCCACCAAATTGGTGGAGAATGAATGATCCTAATCAAGGGCGTACAACAGAACAACAAAAGGCTAAGACAAATAAACCTATTAAATCTAATGATCCTAGATATGGATATGAACAGCAACAATATATTACTAAACAAAAACAAAATATTGATAATAATGTATCTCTTAAAAAAGCAGTAGAAAATCTATATTCTATAAATAATAATAAATCAAAAGAAGATAATTATAATGTTAGCTCAGGTATTCTTTTAGGAATTGGAGGAGTAGCTGTAGGAGGAGCTTTAAGTGAACCAACTCCTATTGGGGAATTATTTTTAGTAGGATTAGGTATTGGATTTTCTCTTGATTATTCTGTAACAATGCTTGATATGTCAATAAATAGAGCTATTTGGAGAGATAAATTTATTCCTAATCCAAAAGAGAGATTTTATATTAATTTATCAGAAGAATTTAATCCTTGGAAAGATACTCATACAGGGAAAAAACAACCTTGGAAGCCTAATGAACCAAATATGAATAATCCATCCCCAGGGCCTGATAGTGGCTTTTGGTTTAGAATTAAAGTCTATACTGCTTATTTTACAAAAAAAATAGGTGAAGCTTTAAATAATATTTTTGGAAAATGATAAGGGGAGAAAATGTCAAAAATTAAACGAAAATTTAAGTACTTATTTTACACTATTAAAAACATAGGAAAGGAAGCTAATTATTCATATAAAATTGAGACAGGAAGAATTAATGAAGTTAAAAGAGAATTAATTGAAAAATTAGAAAAAAAATCAAATGATTACTCCACACTTCTATTATTAAAGAATATATATATAAAAGAAAATAATATTACTGAATTTAAAAAAGTTTATAATAAAATAATTACTCATGAATATACTATTTCTGATAATATAAAAGAGAAATATCTTCTTGAATATATTTCATTTTTGTTCCACAATAAAAAATACAATGAAATCATAAATAGTCTAAATAAAAAAAATATATTAAATAATTTTAAATTATTATATTATTTAATTGATTCATATTATTATAGTAAAATTACTGATAAATTTAAACATATAACTGAACTAAGCAATGATATTGAAAAATTAATACCAAGAGATGACTATCTCATTTTTGAAAAATTGGGATTTGCACATGAGAAGATTGGTGATAATACAAAAGCAAAAGAATATTATAGTAAAGCATTAAAAATTAATCCAGAAAGTAGAGTAAAAGAAAATTTAGATAAAATGTGATAATATTCTATAAACTAGGCACGGATGAGGATATTTAGTTCATTGACATATTTATTTATTAAGGCTTATAAAATAAGTCTTTTGAATTGTAATTGCCTTACACCGAAGTTTATGATGTAAGCAACTTTAAGTTTGGTAACACGTAAATAAGTAAATGTTTGGGCGAAGTGATTAGGTGTAATCTTTTCATCACTTTTTAGCTCTAAAATGATTTTGTTGTCTACTACAATATCGGTAAAGAAATGACCAACGTGCTCATCATCGTAATAGACATCAAAACGTTTTTGATGAACATGAGGGATGTTATGTTTAGTAAACTCTAAACAGAGTGATCTCTCATAAATATGCTCAGGTAAAGCACATCCTATTTTAGAATGTACATTAAAAGCTAAACCGATAATCTGATCGGTAAGCTCTTTGTATAAAATATCGTTGTTATTAGACATAGGGTACTCCTATTGATAATAAAAAATGAATGAAGCAAATACTTTGCTTTTAACTTTGAGATACGAGCAACCCAAAATATTATCAAGGATTGACTTAAGTCAACTTGCGAAGTCCTTGATAATATTTTGGTAGCGCAGTACAATAAGAAGAAGCGAAGTAAATAGGATTAATGAGTTCTTTGACAAGCTTTATTAAAAGGAAGAATATCGAAAATAGCCGAAGACTATTGAATTACGATTTCGGTGTTAATCGGTAATGATCGGTGTGAATCGGAGCTATATGATCCGCATATAGGTATTTTTACAAGACCTGATCCGGCGATGGACGGCTTAAATCATTATGCATATGCTAATTGTAATCCGATCCGTTATTGTGATCCTACGGGATTGACATCAAGTCAAGGATCGGCAGCCAGCTCTACAGGATCTACTGCATCATGCACCGGAATGGCAGCAGGAATGGGTCTGAGTGGCCCCGGAGCATCTAACACTACAGCCAGTAATGCCAGCCAAGATGGAATGGGTATTGCTAGGCCTCCAAATTGGTGGAGACCGAACGATCTTAATCAAGGGCGTACAACGGAACAGCAAAAGGCTAAGACTAATAAACCTATTCAATCTAATGATCCTAGATATGGATATGAACAGCAACAAGATATTAATGAACAAAAACAGAAAAAAGAAAATAATAATCAAAAATTAGTTAAGTGGACAGCAGAAACCATAGAATCTACACTATCATCATTATTTGTTTTTGTGTATCAAAATGGAATGGATAATCCAACAGGTGTAGTAGGTATTACATCTTATGTAAAATTTACAAATACAGAAACAAAAGAGCATTTTTATGCTTGGTATTGGTTTCAAGGAGATGAATTTTATGGATTAGCAGCTTCAATTGGTGTGACTCCTGTTGAAGCAGGGGTAGTAACTGGATATTTCCCTGAGAATGCTAATCCTTTTCAAATTGCTAAATCTTATTCTGGTTATTTTTCTGTTTATAATTTAAGTACTCCTATGCCTTTTGCACCATGGTTTTTAGGGGCAAATTTAAATAAAATAAAAAGTAAAAGTTGGGAGGGTTATTCAGGAGGTATTAATTTAGGAGTTGGTTTTTCTATTACAAAGCAGAATATTTTTTATAATTATATAAATAAAACAAAATTATATCAACCAAAATAATACAAAGGATTTATATTATGGAGTTAAAAACAAAGAAGTTCGTAAAAATATTTATTGTTATTTTTTTAATTACTTTATTTTTTTCATTAATTATATTTTTTGTTAATTTTAATTATAACTCAAAAAGTAGAAAAATATATAAAATATTTTCTGAATCAAATAATATAGAAAAAATTGAATTAATAGGATATGACAGAATTAAAAATGAAGATATAATAATAAATACAATAACAGATGATGTAATAATAAACAAATTTTGGGAAATAATTATTGATAGTATTGGAAAATCAAAAAAAGAAGCAAAATTATATAATATATGTTTTGAATCAAAGTTTATTATGAATAATGGAAAAATTATTAAAATTGATTTCTCGAAGGATTATAATAATAAAGAGGTATTTATATCTTTCTATGGAGGAATATTATCTATAGAATTAACATGTAATGATAAAGCTTTATTTATTGATAAGGTATACAAAGATAATTATAAAGAATAAATAATGTCTGTCCTATAAACTAGGTACGGATGAGGATAATTAGCTGAGACTTTGGGCTGATGATAGCCCGATACCGCCGTGAGAGTGGAGGAAAAAGTGTAAAGCATGTAATGAGTTTATAATGTAAACTATGTAAGGACACGCTCACGTATAACGTTAAGTTAACTACCGATAAGGTATGTTATGTCTACTTATATGGTAGGAATAGTAGAAATATAAAAAATATAAAAGTCGATCTCCGTCAGGAGATTTCAGTTCAACGTTCCTGACTTTTACGTCGTTGTGAGTCTTCGAACAATGACGTAAAAGTCGTGTTAGCCGATGCGCTAAGCCAATAAATTTTTATAGCATTTGCGGCAAGGATGCCGCTTTTAAACACTCATCTTTTAAAATTTTTAAAATTTATAAAATTTTTCTATATCATCATCAAAAAGTCTCTTAAATATTTCATCATCTATTCCCAAATCTTTTACTCTGATTTGAAATTCTCCATTTTCCCTTAATATTAGTTCCATCTGATTTTCATTTAATTCCTCTTTTGATAAAATTATATTAAAATGAAAACCATATACAACCAATTCTACTAATTTATATTGTCCATATATTAAAATCTTATCAGGTAATGAAACAAATCTTGAAGGCTTATTATTTTGTAAAGTTGTTTTGTTCATAAATACAGGATATTCCCACTCCTTAACTGGTGAATCAGTCATTAATATACTTTTAAACTCAGCTTCCAAATCACCTAAATTAAAATCTTTAAACTCAATAATTGAAGAAATACTCATTCTCCATATAAATGACAACAAAGATTTCTTAAATGCATTATAATCTATTCCTCTTACAAAAAGATTACCATTGGTTAATTTTGAAATATCTAATATTTTGCTCTTTTCATTTTCTATGTCTACTAATGTTTTATATAAATTATTTTCCCATCTTCCAAATTTTTGTTCACATTCATCACATAATAAATATTCTTTAAATCCATCTTGCATTATTCGAGAATGATTTTTATTTTCTGCGGTTATTATTTTAACACTATGCTGTTCTTCAAATACACCTTTGAATAGATTTTTTGTAACGATATGTGAATTCTTTAATAACTTATTTTTATCACATAATTTACAAACACCAAAATGATCCATAGATAATCAATCCCCGTTAAATTAATCCTATAACGCGCAAGGAAGCGCGTTTTTATAATTTGGCTTAGCGTTTCGGCTAACGGTTGCCAGTAGCCGTAGTTGCCGTAGCGTACTCGCGAAGGCAATTTGGGTGAAGGTGGTACTCCGCCATAACCGGCTACTGGCTGTTATAAGACGTTGACCGCTTTTTTATTTATATATTCTATTTTTAATATTGAATCTGAATTAATTAATTCACCTTCAGCGTTAAAACAAGTATTTGAATATATTGATAAACTTTTATTATGCATCGTACAATATATATAATATAAAATTGGTTTTAATAAATAATATTCTCCACCTTTTACTGAAAATTTAATAATACATGGTTTTGTATTATTAATAAATATTTTTGCTAAATTTATTTTATATTTTTCTTCAAAACAGATACATATATCTTCTATTATTTCAGGAATTTTTAAATAGTCATGATTTCCCATTTCTGAGGATTTAAATGCTGATTCTTTAATTAACATTGCATAAGGACCCCAGGAATTTTTATTATTTAATTTTAATCTATACAATTCTGCATAATGATTTCCCATATCATTTTCTAAGTGTTTTCGAAAACTTTTCCATTCATATTCATTAATTTCTAGATTTATTAATGAATATAAATAATTCCATATTTTATCTATGATTAATCCTAAGGGAAGCAATCCATCATTTAATAATTTATTTTTATTTGTTCTTGTTAGATGAAACCAATAAGTATAATCTATTTTTGAATATTTAATATTAATATTTTGGGTTAATAAATCAAATAACGCTTTGTCTCCGGTATCAAAATAATCTGCATTTTTTTGATAAAATTCATCTAAATCCAGATTTTTTATAAAATTTAAAATTTTATCAATTGAAATATTTAATATTTTTTCTAGAGTCAAATAAATTGTTTTAATATTTTCACAGTCTATTGCTATCATAATAATTTAAAAATCTTGCGGTCAATGTCTTATAGCGTGTTGTGCGCCGTATTGTTTTTAACAAAAAGTATCAAATAATTCTTTCATTTCTTTATAATAAATATCATAATTATACCATTTCAAAGCAATTAATAATATTTCTTTTGCATAAATAGTAATGCTAGGATTAGATAAATCAAATGCTAAATCAGAAAACATATTTTTATAAAATGCAATTGTAAGTTTTTCGAATATTTTGTTATTGATTTTAATTTTATATGGATCTTCATCATTCCAATGATTATATTGATTTCGTCCGGCATATACAATTAAACCAATTGGTACTTCATATAATTCCTTTCCAATACAAAATTTTTTAACTTTTTCTGATTTGGGATTTATAACATCTTTAAATGAATCTGGAATATTTTGATTTTTTGAAAAATAATCAATGCCTATTGATGCTACTTGTAAAATAGAACCACAAAAAGTATTTTCTGAAAAATTTAAATCAAAATATTTACCAGCTAATGTCAAATATTTATCTATTTTTTCCTTTTTCTCATTATTTAAGGGTTCATTAATTTTAGAAATATCCCAATATTGTAAGGCATTTTGATAATTATCAAAACATGATTTTAAACCAGCATACATATGTTTAACAGCATATTCAGTTTTAGATAAATATTCGTTTGGCGTTTTTGGTTTCATTAATCTACCTTCCAGTTAAAACAATATGGCGCACAACGGTTGCTGTAAATGACGTTTTGCCGTAGTGTACTCACGAAGGCAAAATGTGGTCAAGGTTTGAGTTGCTTCCTCTTCAATCAAAAAAGCAACAAAAACCGCAGACCTGAGCACCACAGACTTTTGAGTACTCGAAAAAGTCGAGGAGCGCAACATTTACAGCGTGTTGTGCGAAGTGCCACGCAATATTTCACAATTTGGTTTCTATTTCTTTAAAGAAATAATTAGGCTTACTATTGAAATTATTAAACTTCCTAATCCAAATAATGCAGCAACAAAAGCAACAGAAAAATTTTTCCAAAAACTTAAATACTCAAATTTATACTTTTGGTCTTCAACAATTGTATCAATTGATCTTTTATCATTTTCAGAATATAATTCAAAATATTTACACTTTGTACTTTTTAATTCTTTAGAAGTTACCTTACGACTTGGATCAGATAGCCATTGTTTTCTGAAACACTCTTCCCATAATATTACAGGATTTTGAGCATTCTCAGCAGGATTATCAAGAGGTTTATCAAGGAATAAAAGATTTCTTTCACTCTGATTCAATTTATTTATTGAATCTCTAAAAGCAGAATTTTTTTTAATCAAAAACGAACAATTCAAACAAATTTTTTTCTTTTTCATACTTTCCTCTATATTTCTTATATTGGCGTGGCATTTTGCACAACGGGAGCAAGTCGGCGAAGTCGCCGTATAATTACCAACACACAATCATTATATCAAAAAATATTTCTATAAATCAACAAATTTATTTTTATCAACAAACCTCGGCGATTTGGGGGAAGCGAGTACTCGAGCGGAACCGCTGACTTGCTGTTGTGCGACGTTATGAAAATTACAATAATAAATATCTTATTATATTTTCAGTATTATTTAATTTATCAATGACACTTAAATTAACATTCTTATTATGATCATGAAATGATTTGTGTATAAATTGGGTTATATCCTTTTCTAAATAATTTGGTTTATTAATAACCCAGTTTAAAACATACATTCTTTTTTCAACATTACTTTTTAAAGGTACTAAATAATCCTTTAACATTAATTTTAAAAGATTTGTTATACGCTTTTTTTCTGAGTCAATTTTTAGAATATTGTTATAACAATTATCAGTCAAAACAATACCAGAAATATTTAGCTGCGAAGATAATTTATAAGAATTTACTATTGCTCTACCAGCAAAAATATTGTCATAAAGATAATATTCACCATAATCAATACAACTTCGCATTGGTAGACCTTTATTAAAACTTTCTTCAAAAAACAAAATTATGTAATATAATGCTAAAATAATATTTATATCTAAATTATCAGGATTTTCTACATTATCTAAATCAAAAAAGAAAATAACTGAATCAGAAATTATTAAAATTTCTAAATTATTATCAAAGAATTTCTGAATACTACTATTTTCATAGTTATGAAGTCCTATTAAGTCGAACATTTTTTTACCAAACTTATCTTTATTTTTTAAATCTAAAATAATATTTTTTATAATTTTCGAACAATTTTCAATATCATTATTTTCAATAATATTTGAATATCCTAAAATATCTGAAAAACAAATAATACCATTGTTAATTCTTTTTTCCATATTAACTCTTTTACATATTTTCATAATGTCGCACAACGTTACCGGCATTTGTGTCGTTGCCGACTATAATCCCAAGTAAAGTAATAATATAAAAACAAAATAATTATAACAACAATAAAAGTCCTAAGTCAATCAAAAAATCTAAGGCAATGACATAAATGCCGAGTTAGATGTCTTAAATCGCACACAATTATTCTTACCAAGCGAAACAAGGAAGTTGAGCTTGGTCATAAAAGCAAAAATGGATAAAATAATTATACTTTAATACTATTAAAATTTAAAACGCAACAAATAATAATATTATGACTTTTCATTAATTTTTGTATTGGATTGTTTTTTGATTTTATAATATTAAGACGTTCAGATTTATTACAATTTTTTTTCTTTGGATTATATAAATCTATATCTTCAGATATAATTACTGTACAACAAGAAAAATGGTCAACTGTAGATTTTGCTAGCTTTATATATTTAATATCTTTCGATTTTATTGGCATGCCAAGACTATAAAGAGATCTACATAATTCTGGAAAATTTAAAACTTTAATTAATATTAGTTCATTTTTATAAATTTTATCTATTACCCAACTATCAACCCAATTTGGATCTATTGTGTTTTTCCATTCCTGTTCAATTAGACCATTGTTATCTAAAACTATTTGATATTTAGAGTTTATTATTTTTATAGTAGAATCTGTTAAACAAAAATCTTTTTCAAGAACAAACTCTTTATAATAACAACAAAGAACATTCGTATCTAATATTAATTTCATTCTTCTCCTTGATTAAATCTTATTTTTGCTAATTTCTTAGCCTCATCTAATCTTTGAGGAAAAAAACCTTCAGGCCAACTATCTATAGAAGCACCTTGTTTGTCTAAAGATAATTTCTTTATCTTCTTTTTTTCTTTTGTAGAATAAACATAATACAAAACAATATCTTTGGGATTAATAAGACCTGCTGCAACATATTGTTGTAATCTAACAACAAGATACTCACTATGTGTTTCAATTATTGAATATTTATTTCCCTTATACAATTCTAAAAAAAATGTACCGAGTTCAGCTTGCGCTTTAGGATGTAAATGTATCTCTGGTTCTTCAACTATTAATGTTTCATATTCTGATAGATTATATCCTGCTACTAAAACAGGAATTACTTGACTATTACCATATCCTACATCAGCATAATTTTCATATTCTTTAGTTTTAGGATTTTGTAAATGTAATTCATAATGTCTATCAGAAAGTGTTTTTATTTTTATATCAGAAGCAATTTCACTAGTCTTCAACCAAGATATAACTTTTTCCTTAATTTGTTTAGATTTCTCACCTTTTCTTAAGGAATCCATAACTAAAATGTTCGATGAAAACTTCCCACGAGGGCCAACTCTTCTATTTTTTTCTCCAGAAAACAGATAAGTTCTTTCAGGTGGTTCTCGCATTGCTCCTAAATACTCTATGTTAATTAAATCTAAATAAACATTTCTACAATATTGGAAAAGGTTTATTATCAAATTTCTTACTTGAGCTGTAAAAAATTTTTTTATTTTACTTTCACCTTTTTTCAATTCTAGAGTTGAAAAAATACCTTGTGGCAAAAAATGAAATAGGTTATACTTTTCTGAAATAATATTTTTAAATTCTACCGGTACTGCTTTTCCTGAAATAGATTGAATAATATGTTTTTCTGATTTTTCTGAGTATTGACTAAAAAAAATACTTTTTTTGTTCCTATATATTTCTAATTCTGATAAAATTAATTCATGAATATTTGATCTATAATAAAATTTCATTCTAATTTTTATAATATCCAATTGTGTATCTAATTTTTTTTTATTTTTTGATTTTTCCAAATTTTCAGTTGATATACATAATTCTATTGGATCTTGTTTTTTATTTTTAAAAACAACATCCTTATATGTTCCAAAATCACCAAGAATACCATTTAATAATAATGGTACGGATTGATCATAACTTTGGAGAGTTTGTGATAAGATCCTTAACATAGATAAAATTGAGGATTTCCCAGAATTATTTGGACCTAATAATAAAGTAATTGGTTTTAATTCAATTTTTTCATCTTTATAAGCTTTGAAATTAATAAATGATATTTCATTTATCATAGTTCAATATCCTTTAACCTTTTTTCAATTATATAAATAACATAATATCACAATTTAATTTTGTTATGTTAAAAATTTTATTTTTTTTATTTCAACAATATTAATAATTTACATATAAATTGCGAAGCCAAGGAAGGCTGAGCATCTTCTTTTATTTTGTGTGTGATTTATGACATCTAACGTTCCGACAATAAATGACGGACGGCAACGCCGTCTGTCCCCGTAGGGCGGAGCTCCCGAACAGGGTGCGGAGATTTATTGTCTGTTATACGCTGCTGCTAAACGATCGACCTAAGCCATTTATCTACATAACTTTTAAATAAAACACGGCTTAATCTACAAACATCAAACTTCAAATAAAACTCTATCTTTAATATTTAAAAAAAATTAAAAGCTATATCAAACAGAAAAATATTTTTTTATCGATACCCACAGTATAAACAAAAAACCAAAAACCCCAACTCAAAAAAAGTCG
>Ga0209164_1005431_pt1 | contig 10867 bp, 7 predicted proteins | sample MTBNYHSulfiMetaG_FD_187458 | JGI IMG/M metagenome (GOLD analysis project Ga0209164, IMG submission 187458) | Enrichment culture microbial communities from rom New York Harbor, USA that are MTBE-degrading - MTBE-NYH (New York Harbor Sulfidogenic)... | ecosystem: Environmental > Aquatic > Marine >... | reverse complement strand
AGAATGGTTAATGAAGAACTCGGCCTACTATTTAAGGTTCGCAGTAATATGTCGCTGTGTATAAAAGGGAGGCTTCGGGTGAGATGAGAAGAAACCTTGCTCGGGTGTTGCTGGTCTTCATTTGGGCGCTTCTGCTTTTTATCACAGGCAGCCCCTGCGTCGGCGGAGACATTCAGGGAAGAATCGTGTGCATCGATCCGGGACATCAGCTTTATGCCAACAGCACGCCGGAGCCGATCGGCCCCGGCGCGACGACCCTCAAACCCTGCGTCTCCAGCGGGACCTCGGGGCCTGTCTCCGGCCCGGAGCACGCGGTCAATCTCGACGTCGGCCTGCGCCTTCGAGACATTCTCCAATCGTACGGCGTGACCGTGGTGATGACGCGCACCATCCCCGACGTGGATTTGTGCAACAGCGAACGCGCCGCCATCGCCAACGCGGCCGGCGCCGATCTGGCCATTCGACTTCACTGCAACTCGGGAACCGCTCACAGCTGCTTCACGCTTTATCCGGCGCTCATCGAGGAATGGACCGACGACATTTATGACGAGAGCCTCAAAGCGGCGCAAATCATCCAACCCGCGTACGCCGCCTACACGGGGATCCCGGACGCCGGTCTGACGCCGCGATCCGACATCTCGGGCTTCAACTGGTCGGACGTGCCGGTCATTCTGCCCGAAATGCTTCATATGCAAAACCCGGAGGACGACATCCGGGCCGCCTCGCCGGCCTTCCGCCAAGTGATGGCCGAAGGGCTTGCGGACGGAATCGTCCAGTATCTCGAAACGCTCCCTCCCCCGGCGGACGTTCCTTTCTGGAGGACGTATTAACCATTCCGAGTAGAGTCATCTCCCGAGCGATGGAGGCGCAGCGCGAGGCGGGCCGAAGGTCTTGACACAACCGGCTCAATCGTAGGAGACTTCTTCCCGCTGGCGCCCGTAGCTCAATTGGATAGAGCTTCTGACTTCGGATCAGAAGGTTGGGGGTTCGAGTCCCTCCGGGCGCGCTGGACTGGGCCATGCTATGAGGCGAAGCGTCGCTTGGATCGCGCTCGGCATCTGCTGTTTTGGGCTCCCGGGGACCGGCCGGGCGGAGCCTGAGGCGAACGTCCCGCTCTTCGCCCACTATTACACCTGGTACACGACCGGCTTCGGCCCCCACAAGCGCTGGGGACACTGGGGGCATCCCGGCCCGAGCGAGTTCTATCCCCGGGGATGCGACCCGGAGAGAATCCTCTTCTCGCCCTCGATCCGCCAGATTGCTTCCTGCGCCTACCCTCTGATCGGCCCCTACGACAGCGACAACCGGGAGGTGGTGCGCTGGCACATCCGCCTGGCGAAGGCCGCCGGCATTGACGCCTTCACCGTGGACTGGTGGGGCGACGCGCACTGGCAGACGCCCCGGGGCTGGACCCGCCACGTCTTTGAGGACGTCGTGCTTCCGGTCGCCGAAGAGGAAGGCTTCAAGGTCTGCCTCTTCGACGAGACGCCGGAGTTTTACCGCGACCTCGACGAGTCCATCGCGTGGGCGATCCGGTACCTGAAGCGATACCAGGACTCGCCCGCTTACCTGCGCATCGAGGGCCAGCCGGTCTATGCCATCTACCAGCGCTGGGACGGCCGCCTGACGCTCGAGGAGGGCCGGCGCTTCATCGAGTCGGTCGAGCGCGAGGTGGGGGACGTTTACTGGATCGTGGACAAGATTGTCGCGCGCGCCGAGCAGCCCGACGAAAGCGACCTCGCGCTGAAAATCGTCGAAGGGTGGGAAACCCTGGAAAGACTCGATGCCGTCTCGCTCTACGCCACCTTCTCCTCATTCCGCAAATCCGATCCCGAAACGCTCGGGCGGGTCTATCGCCAGGTGACGGAGCGCGTTCACCGGGCGGGAAAGAAGATCATGCTGCCGGTTCATCCGGGGATGGACAACCGGAAGATCCAGCTCGATGAAGTCAACCACCCTCGGGGCCTGCCCCATTGGATCATCCCCCGCCGGGAAGGCCGGACGCTGAGAGACTACCTGGAAGCGGTCACCAACGCGGGGGCGGATTATATCGTCGTCACGTCGTTCAACGAGTGGCCCGAAACCACGAACGTCGAGCCGGCGCTGACCTGGCCCGATCCTTACCGGTATCTGAAGATCCTCGCCGAGTTCCGGGGCAAGCCCTGGACCGCGCCGGAGCTCCCGCCAGCTGAGGCGCTCGACCCGGTGATGCGGGGGTGTCTTGAGGGAAACTAGTGCTGCTTTTGAAAAAGTAGTAGCGAACAGTCAACCCCCTCTGTATCTCCCCCATCTTGGGGGAGACGGAGATATTCCCTCCCCAAGATGGGGAGGGTCAGGGTGGGGTTGATTGGACACATGCTCCTCACGCTACACAACGCGATTACTTTTTCTCTGAGGGCACTAGTTGACACGGCCCACAATGAGTGCGCTCGATCCCCTAACGAAAGCGCTTGACAAGCGATTCGCCTTCGTGGAATAGTCCGATTAGCCGGTAAAACGGAAGCGGATTCTGCAGGGGTGTCCGGACCCGTCGGGAGCAGGGATAGCCGGCTGAGGTTTCGACGAAGGCTCAGAAGGGAGACGGAGCGAACTCGCTTGGCCGCCTCTCGCCCCTTACCCGTTCGGAGATTCCTCTTATGGCTCAAAGAACTCTTAAGACTAATCTGGTGAACGTCGGGCGAATGCCAATGCGGTTGGGCCCATTGTCGAATTCAGGCTGAAGGAAGACAGTCCGCCGGGAAGAGTACATTAACGGGTACATCCGGACGGTGTTCGATACGATGGCAATATCACCCATAGAGCTGATGTTCTAAAGATCTTTGCGAATCCTTTCAGAGCAAGGATTCGGGAGGTGTGCCATGAATGACATCTTTTCGTATTTAGCTCCAGCCGATCGAGAAACACTACTGACAGGGATAGTGGCTTGGCTGCTAGATCGCGAGGGCGCGCATGGTCTGGGGGCTACGTTCCTGAAGTGGGTCTGCGAGAAAAGCCGGCCAATGAAGTCGATACCTGAGACAGTGATTGTCAAGGTGGAGGAGCGCCCGGATAAAGATCGACGCTTCGATATCTCCCTTCGCCAACATCCTGAAGAAAGACCGATCTTAGTCATCGAAGTCAAGAGTAAGACTGGGGGAACTAAGGCACAGCTGGAGGATTATGCTGATAAAGCTGATACAGTGGCTAGAATAGGATTCGACGAATGGAATTGGCTTGATTTGTGCCCTGCCGAACAAGAGAGATTTCCCCTGATCAAATTTTCGGAGATAGCAGATTTGATCGAGCAAGAGTACTCAAATGCTACTGAAGCCTACAAGATGCTATTAGTGGACTTGTCTAATCATCTGAGAACCGAGTCCCATTTCTTTAACACTTACGAGAAATATTTCTTTTGCGAAGAGGAAGCCAATAGACGACGAACACCGTCCGGACAGAGCCGCCTGTCCATGAGATTCTACCATCAGCTATATTGGCAATGGTTTGATGATACCTTTCGTGATGAACGCACTTTCAGGAAGGAGCATGGCTGGCGACACGGTTCCCAAGTATCTGGTTCTTGGTATGCCTCCATGATTCAGGATGTTGGACCAAACGAACGTATGATAAGGTTTCCTGCCGACTCTATTGAGCTACCCGACGGAATTGGGTACTGGATACACGCGGAAGTCCTCGATGGGCATGGACTGCTGGCAGAGAATGAATCGACTGAAGTCGGCGTTATACAGCTTAGGCTGTATAACCCCACTTCGAATAGAAAGATAACCAATGCAGAACTATACGAGGTACTTATGACGAAGGCCGATGCAGTCAAGAATGCAGGTTTTCTTCTGCCGACAAAAAGGCCGGCAGAAAGGTACTACTCTTTCGGAGCTCTGACACGAAGACTGAATGTTCGCGATCTTCGATACTCTAATCTGCTCCCCCTAATCGAGATGTTGATTCCCAAATAAAAAGAGATTCTGCAGGCCCCTCTTTCGCCTACAGTCCCTTCTGAGCTGTCAATAACTGATGGTCAGATAATGACCATCTATGGATACGATTTTGTCCCGCTGGGTTTAGGAATTCAAATGCCTCCGTGCCCTTCACAGCTTAATGCCACCGTTTCTGGGTTGGCACGAGCCTTGCGATTCCCACTAGCAAAACCAGGATGGAGGAAATCTGTCGGTGGAAGAGAACAAAGCGAAAGGCCATTCGCTCGATGATCTGGGCGTCATCTTCCTGAGTGGAAATATCAACGAAACCGCCGCTGAGGCGGTCTGCCGGAGTATCATCGAGATGAACCTCTCGGGCAAGAACCCGCAAATCCAGATGATCATCAATTCCGCCGGCGGCGAGTGCGCGGCCGGCTTTGCCATCATTGACATCATGAACTGGTCCCGAGTGCCCGTCTTGACGACCGGCTTGGGGATGGTGGCCTCGATGGGACTGCTTGTCTTTATGGCCGGGCAGAAAGGCCACCGGGTGATCACTCCCCGGACCTCGATTCTCTCGCACCGGTTCTGGTCGCTGAACGTCGGCAACCACTCCCAGCTGCTGGCCCGGCGCAAGGAGGAGGACCTGGTTCACCAGAGAATTGTGAATCACTACCTCGAGTATTCAAACATTGGATCGGTCAAGGAACTGGAATCCACCCTGCTGCGCGACGTGGATACCTGGTTGTCAGCGGAAGAGACGGTGAAGTATGGAATTGCAGATCTGATTGAAGGGAAAAGGCGGAATGAATCGCGGTCGGTTTGAAGAGGAGGTCAAGAAGGCCAACCGGAGAATCGCAACAGCCTCGAGCTCAACAGCCGCAAACACAAGCGCGGCGATGGAGAAGCTGTTGGAAAACATCGAGAGGCAGTGGGTTCAAGAACAACAGCGGAGACCCCGGAGGCGAAAAGGGACTGGAGGAAATCCTCGGGGCCTTGAAGGGGATATCTCCAAGCTGAAACCCGCCGGTCAGGATTTAACCATCCCGGCCGGGATTGCCAATCCTAAGGATCATCTCCGGTGGTTGATTAAAGAGGTCGCTTTGTATTTGATATTTCGATGGGAGTTGGCCGAACAGGGCAAGGCTCAAAAGGACCGGAATCTCTGGTTGAAACACAGGGAGCGAAGGCGGGAGGAACAAGGAAAGGCTCTGCGGCAAGGAGTGGAATTGCCCTGGGTGGAGGTTCTCCACGATCAGGCGATCAGTGATAATCTCAGGCCGGTGTTGGACTTCCTTCTTGCCATCGAGGTCAGCCCGGTTTGCCTCGGTCTTTGCAGAGCCTGCCTGGGAGGGAGAATGACCGAACCCTGCCTCGTCACGGTCGGTGAGGTGATGCAGCTGGTCTATCCTTATCTGTCCGCCGATGAGATTGAACTTCGAGGCGCTTTGGGACCTCAGGGAGAGCTGGCACAAAAAGGCTTCCTGCTGGACATCGAACGCTATACGAATCATCCTGATCGGTCCGTCACGCTGAAGGAGAGCATTATACTGGCCGCCCTCGGTCTGCGACAGACACCGATGATCGGGGAGGATCTCGTCCGGCGTGAATGGCCGCATGTTGATCTGAACAGAGTAGTTCTCCCGACGTCCATGAAAGAGGAGGTATTACAGTTAGCGAGGAACGTCTTCTCGGCTCCCAGAATAGGGAATCCTGACAGCGCTGGCATTGCACTCTTGTTCTATGGGCCATCCGGCACCGGCAAAACACTACTGGCGCGGGCCATCGCCTCGAGGCTGAACAAACCGCTCCTCAGCTTTTCAGCCGAGGCGGTGAACGCGCACCGGCACTGTTATGAAGACATCCTGCCCGGCCTGTTTCTGCGAGCTGAGCGGGAGCGCGCAATTGTGTTCATTGACGAAGGCGACGACATCTTTCAGGAAGGATCTGACGCGAGCCGCGCTCTACTCTTGCATCTGGAGTCGGCGCGAGGATTGGTCATTGTGGCCTCAAATAACATTCAGAATCTGGACCCCGCTCTCGAAAGGCGTTTTACGGTACGTTACCGGTTCAGCATGCCTGATCGGCAGGCCCGCCGGGACCTCTGGCAGGTGCTCAAGCCGGCAGAGGTGCAGTATGCTCCGGAAGTGGATCTCCCCAGGCTCGCTGACAAGTATCCATTCTCAGGCGCCCAGATCGAAAAGTGCCTGTCAATGGCCGCGGCTCTGGCGAGCGCTGATAATGAAGGCAGGCGGGTACTGGATGAGGCGCTCCTTCAACGCTGTGCCGGGGAACAGTTCTCGATATTTCTCAGCGAAGGCATTGTGAAAGTGGAGCCGTCGCCGGATGGGAACGAGCACTCCTCCGGCCACGGTCGTGAAACAGTTCGTCGCCTTGCGGAAGAAGACTCTGAATGGGTCCAGTGCTATCAGACCCGGCGAGAACAGATCAACCGCTTCTTTCCGGAACACGCCAATTCCGCCCCCGTTCTGCTCGTCTTGGGCGAGGCTGTGCAGGCCGGGAGATACGGGAAGGAACTGGCGCAGCGGCTGGGATTCCGGCTGCTCAGTGCCCGAGCCTCGGACCTGGTTGATCTTCGGCAGAGAGAAATGCAGAAGTATATGCCCTTTGTCGAGTACAATCCCTATGAGTTCTTCTTTTGTCGCTTGGTGGACAATGAGACCATCTTTTTGCTGGAGGACGACGATCAAACGCTGGTGATCGATCCTTCGGACAAATGGCGGCCGGAAACGTTCAAATTGGCAGCAGCAATCCAGAAATCACCAGCGGTGGTCATTCTGGCCGGCGGTGAATTGAGACCACTTCATTCCCGCGTCACTTCATTGGTTGATTATGTCCGGATATTGAGTGATGGAAAGGAAAGCAATAGAGAATCGTCTTTGGCAGACTTGGTCAATCGGGGGTATCCCTTGCACCGGGGCGATGCCTCGGGTTGGTTGGCAGCCGCCAACGGCAATCTTCGCCTGGCGGCGCTCGATGCCTATCTCCGGGCGACCGAACGAGGAGAGCAATCGGTTTCGATCACGGAGCTGGAGTCGTGCGTGCTTCAAATGAACCACTTGCGAGGGAATTCGGCGCCAGCGTTGTTCGGGCAAAACAAGTCTTACTGAGGCTTCTGCACTGATCATCCAGGCATGAAATGCCTGAAAGCAGCGGATCGCAAGAGCGTTGAAGAAGCCACGCTCAGTGGGCAATGCAGCTTGGCGTGTCATTCCAGGCACCGTGAAGAATCTGAAGTTCTCGGGCGGAATGGGATCACGAGTCAGAATTTGCATACCTGCTTCGATGGGGACAGACAGCCGGGGTGCGGTTCAAAGCGGCGGCAAGCCGCCGCAGTCCAAAGCTGCGCTTCAGAGCTGTATATCCGCGCCGACCGCGGAGGCCGGAATCAGGTCCAAAGTCTAGTTCCCAAGTACAACTTGGGAACAAGTGTAGGAACACTTTGCCCCTCTGCCTCTTTGTCCCTCTGCCCCAGTCCCTCATGCCTTAAACGCCCCGGAGGCGACGCCCTTCAGGAAAGGCTTCGTCGCGTACACGAACAGCACCAGCAGGGGAATGCTGGAAAGCGTGTAAGCGGCATACATCGTTGAGAAGTTCGTCGCGACCTGAGTCTGCCCCATCAGAAAGAGGCCCGAAGCCACCACGTGATACTTCGGGTCAGTGTTGCAGATAAAGGGCCACAGGAAGTTGTTCCACGTGCCAAGGATGTTCACAATCGCGACGACCGCGATGACCGGCTTCGACAGGGGAAGAACAATGTGCCGGTAGAGCGCCAGGTGCCCCGCGCCGTCAATGCGCGCCGACTCGAACAGCTCCTCCGGCAACCCGTCAAAGAAACTCTTGAAAACATAAATCGCAAAGGCCTGCCCCCCGGCCATATAGGGCAGAATCAGCACCCAGTATGAATTCAACAGCCCCAAGCGCCGCACGAGTAGAAAACTCGGCACCAGCGTCAGCACCGGCGGCACCATCATCACACTGAGAATCACCAAAAAGAGCACTTTGCTCCCCGGAAACCGGTAGCGCGAGAGGACATACGCGCTCAGGGAGCCGACGACAATCACGCCCGCAGCGGTGACCAGACAGACAAAGAACGAATTGAGCATATAAGGCCGCAGATAGGTCCAGCAGTACCGGTAACCCCGGGTCAACGTGTGGCCGAGCTGTTTCATCGCCTCGCCATAAGGCACCACTCGCGGCTCCAGCCGGGCGGCTTCGACTTCCTCCTCCTGCCCGGCGGGAGGAAGCTTCAACTGGATGCGCTCCTGCCGGCCGGTGAGTTCATACCAGGTGAATCTTAACGCCGACTTCAGCGCGCTCGGCATATCGAAGAACGCATGGTAGATCTCGGTGTTGGTGCGCAGCGAATTGTTGAGCACAAAGAGAAACGGCAGCATCGTCAGGATGACGATCCCCAGCAGAATGGCATGAAGCAGATAGTCTCTCTTGGCTTTCATTCGGCCGCCTGAAGGCTTTCCGCCGAGCGGAAGTATCTCAGGTTGAGAATCGTCAGGCCCAGAATGAGGAAGAAGAGCACCACGCCGATGGCGCACGCCAGGCCCATCCGCTGAAAGCTGAACGCGTTGAAATACATCCACAACCCCGGCACCATGGACTCGAAGCCCGGCCCGCCCCGCGTGAGAATAAAAATCCCCTCAAAACCCTGGATGCCCGCGATGAGCGTTAGAATGACCAGCAGTTTGATCTGGCTCAGGACCAGAGGAACGTCAATGCGAAGAAACTTCCCCAGCCCCCGGGCGCCGTCCAGCCAGGCCGCCTCGTGAACGCTTTGCGAGATGTTCGACAGCCCGGCATAGTAGATCAGAATGTTGATCCCGCTCGCGAAGGGAAATCCCACAAAGGCGATCGCCCACAGCACCGTCCTCGGATGGGACAGCCACCCGCGAGCCAGGCTCCCCAGGCCGATGGAGCGCAACAGCTCGTTGATCAATCCCGCGTCCCCGTAAACCAGCCCGGCCCAAATCATCTGCACCGCCACGTAGGGAACGACGATCGGCGCCAGGAAGATGACGCGATAAAAATACCGCGCCCGCTCGCTGGAAAGCGAGAAGATCAGCTTCGCCACCGTCAGCGGAAAGACCACATTGACGCATACCGCAAAGAAGGTCAGAAAGGCCATATTGGAAAAGCTGGGCAGAAAGGTCGGATCAGCGAAATACTCCCGGTAGTTCGACAGCCCCACAAAGGTCGGCTCCTCGCCGATCTCATACTGGTAAAGCGAAGTCGAAAACGCCCAGTAAAAGGGCACGAAGCTGAACACCGACAGCAGCAAATACGTCGGCAGCAGCAACAGGTAGCAACTCCAGCTCTTCCTGATTCGACTGCGACTACGAGGCACGGGGCAAATCCTTCATCGTCCGGCGCTGTGGGGCCAACTCCTGCCACCTCGCTTCGAACTGAGACAGATCGAGGCGCTTTCGCCGCGTCACCGACTGAATCGCCGAGGCGAAACTCCTCTCCATCCAGTCCAGGAACTCGTCTTCCGAAATACCGTCATTGAGGTACAGACCGAGCATCCGCTCCAGGATCTCGTTGAATTTCAGATCGAACGTGTAGGTCCATTTCGCCGTCGTATAGCGGCGCTGAAGAATCTCATCGAACGGCTCCAGCGCCTTCTGCACCGCCGCGCCCTTCACATTGGGAAGCAGGGCCGAGATTTCGTTGACCACCCGCTCGGTATTCTCCGGGGTCGTCAGAAATTGCAGGAAGGCGATACAGCGTTTCAAGCGCTCGGACGTCTCGGGATCGCCCGTATCCCGGTAGGCCGAGTTGGACACCACCAGCTGAATGCCCGAGCCGCCGATGACACACATCTCCCGCCCCGTGGCGTAGGGGCTGGTGGCCGGGGTGATCGGCGGGGGATAGAGAATCCCCCATTCGAAGTCAATTTCGGGATCTTTGCTCAGCCGCTGCACCAGCCAGCTGCCGTCCCAGACCATCGCGCCTTTCTGCGTGACGAACAGTTTGGTCAGGTCAATACTCAGCCGATTCAGATCCTGGTTGGTGTAACCGCGCAACTGCTTCAGGAGCCGCCACATCTCCAGGAAGCGGGGGTCGTCCCGGGTGAAGAATCCTTTCTGATGGAGGAAACAGATCTCGTCCCAATCGAGGTACCCCTGCAAGTACTGCTCCCGCACCGGGTCCTGCATCAGGTCAATGCCCGGCAACAGGTCGCAGTACAACTGGTCAAAGATGAGGTCCATGCCCCAATTCGAGAAGTGCCAATCCCACATCAGGATGGGAATGTAGCCCGCCCGGCGCAGCTTCTCCATCATCTCCAGAAATTCCTGCCAGGTCTCGGGAAGCGTCACCCCCACCTTCCGAAAAATGTCCTTGTTATAGAAGATGCCGGTCTCGACCATGTCCAGCGTGATGCAGTAGTTCTTTCCATCCGGCGCGGCTTTGCCGCGGGTAATCGCCTGATACTTGAAGAGGTCCCACCACTGCTCGCTGCCCGGCTCGCCTTCCGCGACAAAAGGATTCGGTTGCTCCAGATAGCGGTCCAGCGGCAGGTACCAACCCTTGTGGACGTCTTGCCAGACGTCTTCGACGTTGACGTGAAAGATGTCCGGGGCCTGGCCCGAGGACAGCTGGGTCACCAGCCACTCCCGCAGAGCGCCGGGAACGGCGACAAACTCGATCTTCGTGTCCGGGTAGAGGGCTTCGAATTTTTCCGCCACGCGCGAAAGCCCCTGGAGCGGCTCGCCGACGTTCCAGGGCATCGTGCCCGGCATATAGAACTCGGGGGAGACTTTGATGACATACTCAGGAGCAGCTGCATCAAGCCGGCGCGGGCCGGAGACCGGCGCTCCCGTTCCGTCCCTGGAAGAATCCTTCGCTTGCGGCCAGAACGCCCAAACCGCGAGCAGAAGCAGCAAGAGCAGGATGACATTCTTGATCCGTTGCACTCGAAG
>Ga0209164_1005427_pt1 | contig 10872 bp, 15 predicted proteins | sample MTBNYHSulfiMetaG_FD_187458 | JGI IMG/M metagenome (GOLD analysis project Ga0209164, IMG submission 187458) | Enrichment culture microbial communities from rom New York Harbor, USA that are MTBE-degrading - MTBE-NYH (New York Harbor Sulfidogenic)... | ecosystem: Environmental > Aquatic > Marine >... | reverse complement strand
ATCTAAGCAGGCATGCGAGGGAAGATCAAACGCTTTTTGGTGATCCGCAAGCGCAAAAGGCGGTAAAAAATCTCGTCCTCCTTGGTAGTGAGTACCGCGTTCTGAAGAAAATACCGGGCAATCAGCAGACTTTCCTGATAGCGGGGGTCCTTTTTCAGTTCCGCCAGAACGATGCGGAACGGGATGAAGCGCTCGCTTTGTGAAGTGCGGACATCATCTAAGTTTCTCCTTGTTCTCTTTTTCCGCGTGTTCAAGCAGGTCGGATTTTTGGTGTACGATGTGAAAGCCGTATCCCCATCCAAGTCCGTTATGAAGGTGATTGTGGATGCCGGTACGGGCACTCTGCTGGATTTCACTGAACGAACAGGGGACGAGATCGGAGGCAAACATCATGCAGATCAAGGCAGGTCGCATCACGGCGAGAAACACCACCGAGACACATTTACCGCCGCTGATCCGGAGTGAGCTCAAGTCTGACGGGTTGTTGGCCAATGGGGTTGATGGTGATTATGGTTTGTTTGTAGTGAATGACCAGGGAGGTGAGTGAGATGAAAACTACAATTACCATTGCGGCGCCGGCCCTGTTGTTCCTTGCCGTCTTCTTCAGCGCTGTTGCAGACGCTGCGGAGAGCGTGATGCCCGACCATTTGGTAAGCTTTTATGGTCAATACATCGACCAACAAGCGGCTTTGGAAATGGAAGAGGCATCGCGGTATAGGGGCAGTTCCCCGAGCTCCATCTGCTCAGCCGAACTGCATGGAGCCAAAGCGGATTTTTATGCAAGTAGCAAGGAACAACTGGTACAAGAGATGGTCGCACAGGAAGTCGGTATGCAGTCGCACAAGATCGATTATTTTCTGACCAGTTCTTTTTTGAGCACCGACCCACGAGAAAAAATAGCCGCCTGTAAACTGGCCCGTCCAGAGGGTTAATGAGTGATCAGGCAGGCAATATTGAACAAGCAAAGGACGCTCTCTTCGCAGAGCGTCCTTTGTGCTTCGGCCTCCCATTGTGCGGTTGGGCGCCCCCATGGCAACCAAAGGCTTTTTAATATCGCCGTACACTGCGGAAAGGGCTTTTCCCATGGCGGCGAGCCTTTCGGCCTCGCGCAGCCGCTCCTATTGGCCCCGTTCACGCCGGTTCAGTAGACCAAGAATGATTGCGACCCCATTAGGCATGTCCGGCTCCATGAGTCTTGGCGGGTCAGATGAAGGGAACTCACCCAATGCAAGGTTAGGCAAAATCCCTGTTATCTTCCAACGGGAGAGTGAGCACTGGTGGGATACCTTCAGCTTTGCCGGCCTGCAATGAAAAAATCTGCGACAACATGACAAAGGTTGATTTTGAACCAAGATCCGCATCGTCGACATAGAACCAGTTGCCTCTGTAGCGGACGGCGATGACTGCATCGGCCGGGCGTGAGGTTGCCGTTTTTATCTTGAACAGTCCACCAAGCAGCGCCTGCCAATCAAATGTTTCTCCCGACTCGGTTCTCGTTACGGTGACTCTTCCTCTTTGCAGATCGATTGCGGGCGCTTCAACCGCTTCCGAGAGGTAGTACATGATGCCGAGCAAAGAGCGGGTATCCACCCTAATAGCTTGTTCTGCCTCAGGCTTGACGTCTTGGACCTGTGCATAAGCGATCGGATAGCTGGTTTTGGATGGGTCAAGACTGAGAATGCCTCTGAACTCCACGACCGGCGGCAGAGTCGAAGCTTTCGGGTCAATCTGCAGGATGAGAGGCGGGATCGCTTGGTCCGGGCGCCGCGGCCCATAAACGATATCCACCAGGCCCTTTCGTTCCAATTCCCGAAGGATCTCAACGGCTCTAAAGAAATCCTCGTATTCGGGAGCCCGCCCCGGGGTGTCAGCTTGCTCGGGGGGCGTTCTTGACATTGTTCGTACTAGGTACTGCCAACAGAAAAAACCGTTTGATGTTCCAACCCGATTGATAGAGGAGCATCAGTTTCTCAAGCGTTAAAGGGGTTAGGAGTCGCTGGATAAAAGCATCTCCTTGCAGGGGCGTGTACGTGATCGTTGGCTGTGTCGCGTAGGCTGCGCTTCCTCCGACCGAGAAAAGATCCGTATCGACATTCACCCGCTCAAATTCGGCTCCAACATCAAGAGCCGCCTCAATCCTTGATTGAGAGGAGATGCTGCTTACCTCAAGAAAGGCCGCAGTGTCTCCATACCTCATCCGCACAAGGTTGAGCAGCAGTTGTTCGTCGTTTGTCTGCTGGAAGGCTGAATTCAGGTGGGTTCTTTCCCCCTTTATCATGCTGGCGCCAAAGGACGTGCATCCAGCGGCAAATAGGCTAACCAGGCAGCAAAGAAATGCTTTCATAACGGATTTTGCCATTGGGCGGCTAACGATCCAATGCTCTATTATGTTCCCTCCCTCTCATTTAGTGTAAGGATAGTTACGTGGCCTACCGGCTTTCTTTGGGCGGCTTTTCACATCCTCTATCATGCGAGCACAGAAGAAGTGTTCGGCGTCGGCTTGATGGAGGAGTTGGCTCACCACGGCTACACCATCGGGCCGGGGATACTCTATCCCACCTTGGCTAAAATGGAAAAAGCCGCGCTGTTTAAGTGTGAAGCCCGCACAGTCGAGGGCAAACGGCGCAAATATTACCGGATCACTCCCGAAGGTCGTTTGCTGTTGGATGAGATGAGATCCAAAATCAAAGAGCTTTACGAGGAGGTCATAAACGACCAATGAGCTACCTGATAGTATGCGCATCCGCGCTTTTGGTTTCCGGGCTGACCCTGTTTTCCGGATTTGGCCTCGGCACCCTGTTGATGCCTGTATTTGCCCTGTTCTTTCCGGTCGAGATGGCGATCGCCGCAACTGCCGTGGTGCATGGGGCAAACAACATTTTTAAGGTTGTGGTGGTCGGCCGCAACGCGGATCGCTCAATAGTACTGAGGTTTGGGCTTCCCGCGATCCTGGCTGCATTTGCGGGTGCGTCGCTGCTTGCCTACTTGTCGGTATTCGGAGAGCTGGCCAGCTATTCCATCGGTTCTAAAACGGCGGTGATCACTCCCATCAAACTGGTCCTGGCGGGGCTCATGCTGGTGTTCGCTTTATTTGAACTGTTGCCGAAGTTTAGCAACCTTAAGTCCGCCCCAAAGTATCTGCCCTTGGGGGGAATTCTTTCGGGTTTTTTCGGCGGCCTTTCCGGTCATCAGGGGACGCTGCGTTCGGCTTTCCTGGTGAAGGTGGGGATTTCAACCGAGGCCTTTGTCGGGACCAACGCCGTAATCGGTTTCATGGTGGACATCGTGCGGATTGCCGCCTACATCGGGCTGCTTTTTGCCGTGCGAACCGCTAGCCCCATAGGAGCCATCCAATGGCCGCTCATCCTGGCCGGGATCGGCGCAGCGTTTGTCGGTGTGCTGTTCGGCAAAAGATTTCTACATAAGGTGACCATGAAAGCGGTGCAGACCCTTACCGGCATCCTGCTGCTGGGGATTGCTCTCGCCCTTGGCGCCGGCATCATCTGAGGTTCTCTTTGCTCTCTTTTTCCGCGCGCTCAAGCAGCTCGGAAAACAGCTCGAGGGCCTGCTCGTCATCCAGAACCTGCTTGACCTTGAGCAGATGTTCGGCGGTCAACTGCTCGCGCATTCTTTTCAAGGCCGCGATTCGATCCAGGATCCGGTTCAATTGTTCCCGGTCGGGATTTTTTTCCATCAAGATCCCTATAAGGAGCTTTTCCAGATTTTTGTTTTCCTGCCTCATCCTGTTTCTTCCGGCAGCATATTCCCGCACCAGCCCCGATATGGAGGCGGCCTGTTCGGAAGTCAGGTCCAATCTTTCGTACAACGGCATGTGATGCTCTTTGCGGCCCGCTCCATGGCCGGCTCGGTCCGCACCGTAAAAGTAGAGCGCAAGCAGCAAAAACCCCAGGTTCATAGCCAACGAGAAAAGCAACAGAATCTTTTTCAGTTTGATACTTACCATTGCTCGTCCTGATCCACCAGCGCCGCTTGCCCGTAAGTGGCACTAAGGGATGGTTCGCTGTCCTCGTATATGATCCAGGTCTGATCAGGCTGTTCGGCACTGATTCCCAGGTAAACCGACCTGGATGCAACCCCTCCGCTCAAAAGGCCAAGCAGTACAGCCACACAGGCGGCAAATCTCCAGGCATTTCCAAAGCCTTTCCACAATTCTGAGAGGCTCATCTCCTTCCGTTTACAGGAAACCGCCTTACGTACGGTCTCCTTTGCAAACCTTGTCGGCGCCGGAAGCCCCGGAAGGAGATCCAATGCAGCATTGAGCTGCCGGAATGAATTCACTTCCTCGGCACACTCCCGGCATGACGAAAGATGCCTTGCGACGACTTCACCAACGGGGCCGGGAAGTTCGCCATCCAGGAAGGCAACCACTTTTTCCTGCATTGCATGACAATCCATATGTACCTCCAACAACACGTTATCCGCTAATCGAACCGAATTAATCACTCCTATAATCTATAACGAACGGTGCCTCAAGTTCCTGCGGGCGCCGCCTAACGAAACTCCTTCATTTTTGCCCTAAGTGTTCTTTTGGCGCGCACTAGCAGCGATTCGACTGCAGCAACCGAGGTTTCCATGATTTCAGCCACCTCCGCATACCTCAACCCTTCAAAATGATTTAAGAGCAGCGCCATGCGCTGGTTTTCGGGAAGAGCCACGACGGCTTTTCGCAAGATTGCACCCAACTGCGCCAGTTCAAGCTCGGCGTGCGGGTCGGTTCGGTCGCGATAGTCGGGCGGCTCAGCTAGGTAAACCGGTTTTCTCTTCCTGATGTAGTCGATGCAGAGGTTTTTGGTGATGCGCAGAACGAACGGTTTAAATTGAGTTGTCGGCTGATATCGTTCGGCTGCCTGCAACAATCGCAGAAAGGTTTCCTGGGCAGCGTCTTTTGCCTCCTGCTCATCGCCCAGAAAACGAAAAGCCAGGTTCAAGACGGTTTGCTGGTACCGCGTGATGAGCTCTTCGAAAGCCTTGTCATCGCCCCTGGCCACCAGCTCCATCAGGAAGTCGTCGGATTGTTCCAGGTATTTGCACTTAAGGGTCATACAAGAACCGCAACAAGAGATCCCGCAAGATCGTACACACCAAACATAATCTAAACGACTCATAGAGCAAAAACCTGCGCAAAAAAAATAAGCTGCTCACTATCAACTGTAGTCTTGCATTTTTCCCGCGACTTGCTGATTTTATTCAAACCACGAAGGACACGAAGAGCACGAAGATAACTTTACACAACACTTTGTTTTTCTTCGAGTTTCTTCGTGCTCTTCGTGGTTTTTTTTGAAAAACCGCAAAGGTACAGTATCAACTTACGGAGCCCCATTCATTTCGGCGGAATTCGGATTCGATGCAGGTGCATTCGTTGATGGAAAGTAATGTAAGGGTCCCTGGACATCGTATTAAACGATGGCTAGTTTTTCGCCATGGTTTTGTTAGTTGTTAGACGAGACGGCCATGCAATTTCAGACGAAATTTTGCTCTTGCAGCTTGCGCGAGGAATCGGCGATGAGAACAAGAGATGCGGTGTGGCTGGCTCTGCTGGTTTTGAGCGTGGTCCTCACGGCAGCTGTGAAGTATCTTCCATATCTTCCCGGCGATGTGAGCTCCACCCTATTGGTGCAGTCGATGCTGCCCGCACCCAAACGCTGGGCTCAGCTGCTCTCATCCACCACCGAAATGCCCTGGGTGCTGCTCCTGATCACGGTTACCTTTCTCCTATCCTGGGTGATGGCTGGATGGCGTGCCGCCTTGCTCTCCCTGGTGTGTTTCGCTGGTTTATGGCTGCTGGGGAAGTGGCTTGGCCCATTTGTCGCCCAGCCACGCCCGTCTGCCGACCTGGTTAGGGTTACAGGGTCACCCTCGGGCTCCGCGTTCCCATCCATTTTTGCCTTTAACTACATAGCAACGGTGGGATTCCTGGCTGTTCTTGCAGTGGTGAAAACGTCAGGAAAGATCAGGTGGGCGGTACTGCTTGTCGGCGCGACTCTACTTCTCGCCGGGTGGATCGCCCGGGTTGATCTGGCGGCTCACTGGCCAAGTGACGTGGGGATATCTTGCCTGATTGGACTTCTTTGGGTTACCTTGCTGATCCGCTTCCTTGAGGGAAGAGAATTGCGCCGGTTTTCCTTGCGGAATTACCAGCAAAAAAAGGAGGTTTTTATGGATGCGCGGATACTGACATCACGCCGCCGTTTTTTGGCAACAACCTGGGGCCTGGCCGCGGGTCTCGCTCTGCCCGTCTTTCCCAACGCCGCTTTGGCTGCCGAACGGCAGGAAGGCAAAGGGAATGAATCGGAGGTGACGCCGGTCGAAGACCTGATGCGCGAGCATGGGATCCTGCGCCGGGTGCTGCTCATTTACGAAGAGCTGGTGAGGCGTCTGGAGGGGACAAAAGAGCTACCGACGGCAGTGATTGGGGACACGGCGGGGATCATTCGGCGCTTTGTCGAGGACTACCATGAAAAGCTGCTCGAGCAAGACGAACTTTTCCAACGCTTCGAAAAAGCCGGAAAGCTTGTCGATCTGGTAAAGGTGCTCTACGCTCAGCATCAGGCGGGACGGCATCTCACCGACCTCATTTTGGCATCCGCAAAGCCTCCCACGCTGACCGGCATCGAGGCAAGGCAGAAGCTTTCCCTGCCGATCCGCCAGTTCATTCGCATGTACCGGCCCCATGCCGCAAGAGAGGACACGGTGCTGTTCCCGGCCCTACGTTCCATTGTTTCACCCCGGGAATACGATGAACTGGGCGAGATGTTCGAGGAGAAGGAAGAGAAGCTGTTCGGCAAGGGCGGCTTCGGTAACATCGTGGAGCAAGTGACGGCTCTCGAAAAAGCGCTCGGTATCTACGATCTGGCCCAATTTACTCCCACCAGCTAACCCGGTAAAGCCAGAACCAAAATTCGAAATCCACAACAATGCCAAAATCGTTGTGGCACGGTCTCCTGACCGCGCCACCCGATCAAGCATAGGTCTGCGCTCAAGGTTTGGGAAGTTAGGGCGGTGCCAGCCACTGCATGGAGACCTTCGGTCCGGTTCGTGGCACGGTCAGGAGACCGTGCCACAACGTGAGACCGAAACCAGCATGATGTTCATGACGCCGATGCCTCCCACAATCAAGGAGATGGCCGCAATGGACCCCGGCAGATAAGTGAAGGTGTTTTGCGTCTGGGTAGCGATCTCGATAAGGAGCGCGGTCGGGAGACCGCACTCCAAGAATGGGGAGACCGCGCCACAACAAATTATTTGCCATTTGGCTGGGCGCCAGACGCCTAAAAGAAAAGCTGTACTCTGGTGAACACTTTATCCACGGAGTCGTTTCCAGGTTCGAGCACATCATCGCCGACACGACTGGTGGGAGTGAGGAACGGATTATCGAACCAGCTATGCTGATAGTTGACCTGGAACTTGACATTGTAGTTGAGGTATTTGTTGATCCCCAAGGTTAAGGAGCGGACCGAGTTGTCCGTTACGTACACAGGATTGCCTTGCGGATCAACGTACCCGGAAACCGCGAAAGGTTCCTGCGCATCGACCCGGATTTCCTCGTAGCGTGCCGCCAGCTCCCAGCCGCTTTCCATGGCAAGCTTTTTCTCTTCGCCGGTCAGGAGCCAGGTGGCGTCCACATGCCATCCGTCCGTGATAAGATTCGGCAAGCCATTGCTGCGTCCCTCCTCGGCCCGGATGTACTCGCCTTTCAATGAAAAGGGACCGTGATACCACTGCATATCTCCTCCCCAGCGCAGCCGTTCGCCATCAACCGGAAGCCGGGGGAAAAACTCGAACCCCTCGGATGTTCGCGGACGAAATCCGAACTCGCGACGCTGTTCCCCAGTGTAGGTGGCATTGGCTGCAAACTTGGTCTTCTTCAACCAGTCGGGTCCGTTGACAAACGGCAGTACGGCGACGCGGCCGGCCACTTCCATGTCATTGTTCGCCTCGTCATTCAAGCTGTTGCCCTGGCCGTTGAATACCCCGATGCCATACTCGAAGATGCCCGCGTAGGGGTTGCCAAAGTTATGCACCATGACGCCGATGTCTTCCGCCGGTGCAACGGATGTCGCGATATTGGACCGTTCCACGAAATCCAGGAACTTTTCAGGATAGAGCACTTCGTAGCTGAACGGTTCCTTGAACTGGCCTATGCGCAAATTCGCCCAGGGAAGGTAGCCGAAATTAAGATAGGCGTAAATGAGCTCCGCTTCGCCATCGTCTATGTTCACCTCGAAGGTGTAGCCGATGTCGTTAAACAGAAAACCTTCAAACCCCAGCCGCAACCGGCGGATATCGAAGGTGCTCGCCAGCGTCTGGTCGGTATTGATCTGGCGCTCATCTTCGTGGCCGCGGAAGTCAACATGGAGAATTCCTATGGGCCGCAACTCGAATCTACCATCGGTCGAGCGGATGTAAAACCCCTTGTCCCAGCCGGCCGTGGCCCCGCCAAGTGGACCTGGAGCAACCGCCACTGGGGCGGAAGGCGGCTCTTCGGCCAAGGCAGGCGCCTCTTCGGCTACCTCCGGCTGTGGCTCGCGCTTTGCGGCAGCCGTTTTGGGGGCTTGCGGAGCCTGCTTCCCCGCTACCGCCGTATCGAGGTCCGTCTTAAGGTGCCGCACCTCTTCGGTGAGCTCCTTCCTTTGGGCCTCGCTCTCCTGCAGGCGCTCCTCCAAAACTTCCATCCGCCGCAACAGTTCTTCATATTTTGCATCGCTACCGGGGGAACCGGCCGCGGACTGCGCCAGGGCCCCCGGCACCGGAACGATTACTGTGCACAACATCGTTATTCCCAAAAGCACGGCTTCAAGGATGCAACGAAAGGGACGAAAAGGATCGACCGGAGGAACCTTGTCCGCGTTCGACTGACCATGAATCTCAAGTTTTTTGTTTAGTGCTTTTCTCATGCTGCTACCCCTCTTCTATCGGTACTGATTGGATTGATCGAAGCTTTTAAGCTGCTGGAGAAAATTGGGCCAGGTCGTAGATTTCAGGAATGGTTTGTAAACATCCGCCGCGAAATTGCCATGACTTGCCGGCTTCCTGTAGGCCGACTACGATTGTTGACGTTTGAGAGTACCTTTGGCCTAAGTGTCTCCTTTTTCCAGCACTCCCTTGTCCGTACCCCAAGCTAAATACAAATAAAACGACCGACGATCCAAAAACCTGCGTAAAAAAATCGAGCGCGGAAAAAGTTCCCGCAATTGAGCGGCGAGAAACAACAGCGACCTGGCGCCGTGTCTCTATCTCTCCCATTCCACAACTAACCGAAAGGGTAGTAGAATAATGGAATGTTGGAATGTTGGAATGATGGAATATTCGAGGATAAACCTCGGCCCTACTCGGAGAGCATACCAAACTGCCGTAGAGGGGCGGGCTTTACCTCCTCCCGATTGTGAGCCCCCGAGACCATGACATCGCCAAATTTAGGTTGATATTGTTTCGGATTCACGCTGCGCAAGCGCCTGCGCTGCGAGTCGGTATTCGCATTTTCCATTATCGCACCATTATGAATTGCCAAAGTCGACAACTGAACTATTCTATCAACAACCGGCTCATAGCGGAATAGTGGGAACCCATACTCATCCGTTGGCTCAAGTTGGAGACTTGAACCAAACCTCGCGGAAGTATTCTGTTTTGTTCCAGCAAACGGCAGGTTATTTTTCGATTTGAAACAGGCCTGTTTCTTGCTACCCTTGAGTATCGCTTATAGATCTTGCCGCAACAAGTAAGCAAGGCGGAAGCGTTATGGCTGAGCCTGCGAAAAGAAGAGCCACATACAAAGATCTATACTCCATCCCGGAAAATATGACAGGGTGGAGTGGGCCATCCTCAACGAGGATTCTTCCCTCATGTGTTGGATTCACCGTCTCCGGTGCCTGTGCCTGGTGACTTAGATCGTTTATTTACCGTTTTGGAAGGCACCAGGGAGAAGCAGGCACCCCGATTCGATGCGGGTCAAAGGGTAACCGTTTCAGTTTTGCCAGGTTGCGAATAGCCTTTCTTTATGACGACCAAGGTCACATCGTCCGTTTGTGGAGCTGCACCTCTGAAATCCGCCAAAGCCTTAATCATCTCTTTCAGCATTGTTTCACTGCCGGACTGAGCATTACGCCGCATGATGTCCTTGCAGCGTTCTTTGACAAACTGCTCGCCAGAGCTGTTTTCCGTCTCCCATATGCCGTCTGTGCCGATAAGAATGACTTGGCCGTCTCGCCAGTTGAAATAGGCAAACTCTTGAAGCTGCAGTGTTTCGTCGAAGCCCAGGGCGGCCCCGGTGCCTTTGAGTTGCTTATAGGCACCGGTTTTCCGGATCATACACGATAGCCGGATCATGGCCCGCTCGCACCCACTGAAGCAGCTGCTTTTGGGGGTCGAGCAACATGACATAAAGCGTCATAAAACTCCCGGACTCGGAAGTGTCCAGGCACAGCAGTCGGTTGACATCAACGACGATCTCTGCCAGCCGTCCCGGCTGAAGAAGTCTGCACCTGAGCAAGGCGCGCGCGGTCGTCATTAGGAAAGCCGCCGAGATCCCGTGGCCCACTACATCGCCGACGGCAACCACCAACCGTTCTTTTCCCTGCTCGGCAAACTGCAGAAAGTCATAATAATCCCCGCCCGTTTCATCGCAGTAAAGACTGGCTCCGGCTATATCCAGTCCGAGCAGCCTGGGTGCGTGCCGAGGAAGGAGACTCTGCTGAACCTCCATTGCAAGGTCAAGCGCTTCCTTGAGCCTGACACGCTCCTTTAATTGCCGCGCCATAGTATTGAAACTGCGCACCAACTGTCCGACCTCATCCTCGCCCTCGACCGGAACACGCACGTCAAAACGGCCGGACGCTATGGCGCGAGCACCATCGG
>Ga0209164_1005426_pt1 | contig 10872 bp, 9 predicted proteins | sample MTBNYHSulfiMetaG_FD_187458 | JGI IMG/M metagenome (GOLD analysis project Ga0209164, IMG submission 187458) | Enrichment culture microbial communities from rom New York Harbor, USA that are MTBE-degrading - MTBE-NYH (New York Harbor Sulfidogenic)... | ecosystem: Environmental > Aquatic > Marine >... | reverse complement strand
TTACCTGGGTGGAGGATTGAATGGCCGATACCTGGCGCTTGATCTCGCCGGTGGCCTTGGCCGTCTGTTGAGCGAGTTCCTTGATCTCATTGGCGACGACGGCAAATCCCTTGCCTGCCTCACCGGCACGGGCCGCCTCGATGGTGGCGTTCAAGGCCAGTAAATTGACCTGTTCGGAGATATCGGTGATGGTTTCGACCACTTTGCCGATCTCCTGGGCCGCACGCCCCAACTCATCTACTTGTCCCGAAGCCCCCTCTGCGTGGGAAACGGCGTTGTGCGTCACGCTGCGCGCTTTTTCGGTGCTCTGTGCGATTTCGCTGATGGTGACGCTCATCTCCTCGGTGGCCGAAGCGACCATGTTGACATTGGTGGCGGCTTCGTCCATGGTGCCGGCCACGGTGCTCATGTTGGCACTCATTTCTTCGGAGGCTGAAGCCACCGATTGCGCGCGTTGGGTGGTCTGGTCGGCGCCTTCGGAAAGGGCTGCCGATATCTCATACAATTCGCTGCCGGATTGCTTGAGTTTGGCCGCGTTGTCCGCCACCTCCCGGATGATGGCCTGCATCTTCTCGTTGAATAGATTGAACCATTTGGCCAGGTCGCCCACTTCGTCCTGGCTGTGGACGGTGATCCGTTTCGTCAGGTCGCCTTCGCCTTCGGCGGCGTCCTTGAGACCGGCCACCACATTATTGATGGGTTTGGCGATGGAGTTGCTGATCACAAAGATAATCAACGCGGCCAGCAGGACGCAGGCGATGGTGACCACGAGGCTCACCTGACCCAATCGTTTGGCCGGCGCCAGGACCTCGTCCATATGGATGGTGATCGCCACCTTCCATGGCATGGTCGTGAGCTGTTTGAAGGCCGCCCACTTGGATACGCCGTCCAATTCATACGTGTACATGCCTTCGGTTTTGCCTTTGAGTTCATCGAAACCGGGTTGCTTGCTCATGTCGAAGTTGAGCTGCATTTCCCGCTTGGGATGGGCAATGATGCGGCCTGCGGATTCGTAAAGATAGGCATGGCCCGTTTTCCCGATCGTGATGCGATCGATGAAAAGGTCATCGATTTTTGAGATGTCGATGATCCCCAGCAGCGCACCGGTGGATTTATCCGCCTCTGAGATGCGGGCTGCCATAATCATTTCGGGAACACCGGTCTCCGGGTTTTTTTGGAGGTGGATTGCAAACGGCGTCCCTTTGATGATGTTTTGGAAATAGGATTGATCCTGAACCGTAAGTTTCCCGATGACCTCCGTGTCGGCAGCGGCTGTAATTTGCCCCTTGACGTTGGCCAGGCAGACATTCCTGTAATATCCATAGCCCTCTTTGAGTTTGGCAAGCTGGCCGTTGGCAGACGCCGCCGCCGCCCTTCCCATGAACGAGTCCTGCACCGCGGTGACATAGATTTTTTGTTGGGCCCAGTTTTGAACATCCAGGGTGCGGCCGCTCAACCAGCGGTCCAGCATCTGGGAGGCCAGGTCGATCGTTTTCTCCAAATCCTTGGAGAGCATGTCGCTCAGGGTATTTTTAGAAGAGACATAGGAGATCGTCGAAGAGATCCCCATGCCCAGCAGAATCAGAAGGATCGTAGGAATAAGGAACTTGTTGCGCAATTTGAGTCTTGTCCATAGGCTGCTCATAATATTTTCTCCATAGACCGGCTTGACCGGGGGTGCGAGGTGCAACGTGATTCCCGATCGGCCTGCGTCTTGGACGCTTTTCAGAGTGACCCTGCGGCGTCAGTAAGATGCGGCCGGATCGGGAACCTTAGTAATAGGCGTTGCTTTATTCTTCGTAGATCGCTTCGGCAGTCGAGAGGATCTCGTATGGAATGTCGATCTTGTATTGTTCGGCGGTTTTCACGTTGATGACAAGTTTGCCCTTGGTGCTGGCAACATAGGGGATGTCTTTGGGTGCCGCGCCGTCAAGCACCTTAAGGGCCAACTCGGCGGCCTTCATGCCCATGGCCTTTTCCGATGTGACGATCGAGAAGAGGGCGCCGGCCTTGACATCTATCTCGGATGCGCCAATGACCGGTACCTTGGCATTTTCTACGGTCCAGCGGGTGGTTTCGGCACGGCTCAGCTCTCTATCGCCTTTGGTCACTCGGCTGGTGTCTGCCAGGTAGATGAAATCTTCTGAGAAATTTTTAACCGTGTTTTCCCACTCTTCGAATGTGTCCACCAGATACATCTCCTTGAAACGCACGCCCGAGGCGGCTTCGAGTTTGTCGGCGCCTGCGAACAGGTATTGGCGCACGCCGGCCATGGAGAGGCTCTGTTTGCTGATCAGGGACACGGTACTGGCGCCGGTGAGTTTACGGGTCATGGACCAGATGTCAGCGGCATAGGACCCCCGGGTCACGCCGGTGATATTCTCCTTGGGCAACCCCAAAATTTTGGGGTCCCCGAAAACATAGGTAAAGACGATTGGTATGTCGTCAATCTTCATGCCCACATGCTTGACACACTCATCGGAGAGGGTGATGATCAGGTCTGGTTTGGCTTGTCTGGCCTTTTTAACCGCCTTGGCACCGAATACCGCTTTTTGTTCCTCGCTTGCGGCCATATCCAGCTCAACCCACTGGTATATCGGGGTAATGCCGGCGGTCTGCAATCCCTCATTGATGCCATCGTAAACAAGCGTGTAACCTGCGGCGGCAGCTTTTTGTTCCGATACGGCCGAAATGACCACCACGTTTTTGGCGGCCAGGGCGTTGCCCACCAGCAGCAGCATCGTCAATACAATTGCCGTGAATAGACCGATGTTAAAACGTTTCATTGCCTTCTCTCCTTAACTTTGAATTCATTGTAAACCAAATGGGATGAATGGTTGTCGTATTCGAATCAGATTGGAATGGAATCTCCTGGAACGAATTCGCTGATCGGCGCTGTGGTCGGCGAACGTGCGTTTTTTGTCTCGGGCAAGTGCCTTCGAATTTGACCTTAGCCTATTCAATCGGCATGAATGGCGGGAACTTTAGGGCAGGGGCTAAAATTTGGTTCGGGTAGGTCGAATATTTTTCGTTGGGTCGCGTTGCTCAGAACTTTCGGTAACACTAAAAAAGCCGGTGCCGCCGATCCTTCGGATGGCGGCGCCGGCCGTGGCTTGTCGAAGATAGGAATCAGTAATCGATTTTATTGGACTTTTTCTGTTCGTCGTTCCAGCGCTGATACTCTTTCCAGCGTTTCCATTCCTGGAATTCCTTATATTCCTGAGCGCCTTTCCGGGATTGTTTCCATTCCTGGAACGCTTCGTATTCCGCTTGTTCTTGTTTCCACTCCTGGAATTGACGGAACGCCTCTCCATCTTCCGTTGCCGGTGCCGGAACAGAAGGTGCCGAAACGGAAGGGCTGGTCACCGCTGTTTCCTGCTGCGCGGGTGCCGACGCCTTTTTGTTTGAATCGTAAATGGTAAATTCACCTTTTTCCCTGGAGAGCAGCCCCGGCCCTTCCGGGATTTCGTTGCCGGAGTGATACTCGAAAGGCTTGGAATTCGCGCAACCCAAGATCATAAGGAATCCCGCCATCCAGACGAGGGACAGTGAAAAGAGTCGTTTTTGCATGATCATACCCTGTGTTCAGTGAATGGTTGTGCCGGCCCCAAGACAAGGTGACATGACTGCTGTGCTCATGGCCCGACCGGCAATAAAACGGTGGTTCCCGTACAACAAGGAAAATTCGATTTGTCGGGCCCAGCCGCTCGATCCAATTGCAAATACCAAAAAAGAGGCAAAGTGGGAACGTATTTTTTAAAAAATGCCCCTTCCATCAGGTGTTGCGCAGTTGCCTGCCGGCGTCGAGAATCAGCCCCTCGGTGGTTTCCCAGGATATACAGGCATCTGTGATGGAAACCCCGTATTTCATGGTGTTTAGATCACCGGTATTTTTCTGCTGGCCTTCGTTGAGGTTGCTTTCCAGCATCATGCCGATGATGGTGCCATTTCCGGAAATTCTCTGGTGGAGGACATCATTCCAGACCACGGATTGTTCCCCGTACTGTTTGCGGGAATTGGAGTGCGAACAGTCCACCACGATGCCGTTGATTAATTTTTTCTCGGCCAACATATCCATCACCTCTCGGATTGTGACCGAATCGTAATTGGGGCGCTTACCGCCGCGCAGGACCAGATGTGCGTAAGGGTTTCCGGTGGTGGTGACGATGCTGGCCTGGCCGTTGTGGTCGATTCCCAGAAAATGTTGGGGCGAACCTGCGGCAATCATTGCGTTGAGGGCCACCTTGAGGTTGCCGTCGGTACCGTTTTTGAACCCTACCGGCATGGAGAGGCCGCTGGCCATCTCGCGATGAGTTTGCGATTCCGTGGTTCGGGCGCCAATGGCGGCCCAGCACACCAGGCCGGCGAGGTATTGGGGGATGAATGGATCGAGCAATTCCGTGGCGGTCGGCATGCCCATGTCGGTAATCTCGTTGAGCAAACGCCGAGCTTTTTTGAGTCCCTTTACGATGTCGTAGGTGCCGTCAAGGTTGGGATCATTGATCAGGCCCTTCCATCCAACGGTGGTGCGGGGTTTTTCGAAATAGACGCGCATGACCAGAAAAATCGTATCTTTGACTTCTTCCTGAAGGGCTCGAAGCCGCTGGGCATACTCGATGGCAGCCGCCTCGTCATGGATCGAGCAAGGTCCCGCAATTACCATAAAACGCTTGTCCTTTCGCGAAATAATGTCCTGGATGACCTGCCGTCCCTCTAAAATCGTATCGGTGGATCGTTCACCGATGGGAATTTCGTCCTTGAATGCATCCGGTGAAACGAGGGGGGTGAAATCTTTGATGCGGATATCGTAGGTTTTCATCTTCCATCTCCTTTATAGCGTCGGTGTTCTCTCACTCATCTGTTTGCATCTTGTTTCGGCAAAAAAAAAGCCGCAGGCGGGTTTGCCTGCGGCTTTGGGCTGAATTTGAATCGCGTCAGCGCACCCCAGGCATCCTGGCGTAATAATAAACGTAATAGTTGAAGGAATAAGCGGTGATGGGAGGCGCTGGTATCTTGGATTTCATTTCGGTTGGCCGACTGTAGGTTAATTTTTCGGAAAAATAGCGACATCCCAACCGGATGTCAATGAATATTCCTGCAACGCGTTCGCCGCCGGGGAAAAGTTTTATCGCCCGAAATTCAATGGTTGAGATGAGGCGTGTTCAGTTGGAAAAATTTTCAAATTTTAACATTACGATTCGGTAAGTTTCTAAATTTTTTATTTACTTTGGGTGATCGGCTGGATAATCTGTGGCCGTAAAAAATGAAATAGGGGTTTTCTATACATCAATTGCAAGGAGAGATTTCAATGACTTTAAATTACAAAAGATATGCAGCCGTGATCCTGGCTTTGGTGGGTCTGCTCACGATACCACTCTCTGCCGTCGCCGAACCAAAAGAGAGTGCGGGATCACCTGCCAATGTGGCCATAGTCAATGGTAAAAACATATCCAATCAAGATTACCAAGCCGAATTGGTGCTTTATAAGCAGCGGTTGCAAGCCCAGGGCATGCAGATTCCTGAGAATTTGCAGGATCAGGTTCGGACCGAAGTGCTCAATCAAATGATCGGTCGCGAATTGATCTATCAGCAAACCCAAAAAAGCGGCATCGAGGTCGATTCTGCTCAGGTGGATAAGGAGCTGGCGGCCATTAAGGAACGTTTTGGCGATGCCGAAGCCTATCAGGCGGCTCTGAATAAAATGAACATGACCGAGGGCAGATTGAAAGACCAGATCGTTGAACGCACGGCCATCAGGTCCTTTATTGAGAAAGAAATCGTCTCAAAGATTCAGGTTTCGGAAGATGAAGCCAATACTTTTTACAAGGATAATCCCAATTACTTCCAACGGCCCGAAGAGGTGCATGCCCAACATATCTTGATCAAATCGAACAAAGAGGACGACGAAAAGAAAAAAGAGGCGTCCCGTCAGGAGTTGATGAAGATAAAAAAACGCATCGAGGCGGGTGAGGACTTCGGTGAATTGGCAAAGGCCCACTCCCAGTGCCCCAGTGCCCAGAATGGCGGCGATTTAGGCAGTTTTGGCCGGGGAAAAATGGTGCCTGCCTTCGAAGAGGTGGCTTTCGGGCTAAAGGCCAATGAGGTCAGCGACATCGTGGAGACGCAGTTCGGCTATCATCTGATTAAAGTGTTAGAGCATCGCCAGGCGTCTACGGTGGAGCTTGAAGAGGCCCGGCCGAGAATTGTCGCCAACCTTCGCAACCAGAAAATTCAGTCCGAAGTGAATACTTATGTGGAAAAATTGCGGGGCGAGGCCAAAATCGAAACCTTTCTAAAGTAATCGAATTCGCGGATGCGTTAGAACGCCGACGTCGCGAGACTGCCGGTCAATAAAAGATCCTTTGTGGTCAAGAACAGGCCGGCAGATCGTTTGTGAGACCGGTACTGCCTGCTGGAGGTGTTCCATGACCACATCGATATTGATCAAAAAAACCTCTAATTTCGAAATCGATATTTTCAAGCGTCCCCAGGATGTGCGCCACCTGAAACTATCCCATGTGGCGTTCAGCGGTTCACCGCGCAAACACTGGCACGATTCGTTTAAGGTCATTCTCGTGGCCGATCCTTTCAGCCACAACACATTTTACTATGAGTTTCAAATCGAGGATATCGACTACGTTCAGGAGATGCCCAATCTGGTCAGTGTCGATGGCGAGGTGATTCCCATCGTACGTGTATGGGTTAAAAAGCGTAGCGTCGCCGTACGCTGCACGCCTTTCATCGTGGACGATATCAGCATGGTATGATCCGGATCAGAGGTATTCCAAATTGTCTTCCGACATTGAACCACAGGACCATGAAGCGTCCCAACGGCTCAGCAAAACAAAGCAAAAAAAATCGGCCCACGATGCCCAGCGCGTGGGTGAGGCGCTGTGCGCCCTGAACGATACAAAGCTGAATGCGATCCAGATGCCTGCGGAGTTGCGTGAAGCCGTGGTCGCCGCACGCAACATGCGTCAACATGGCGCGCGGCGACGTCAGATGCAATATATCGGCGCTTTGATGCGCAGCGTCGATGTAGCGGCGCTGCAGACAGAGATCGATTCGGCCAACGCCGAGGGACATGAAGAAAGACGGCGTTTCAAGCAGGTGGAGCTTTGGCGGGACGAGCTTGCAGCGGGAGATGAAAACCGCTTGGCATGGCTGGAAGAAACGTTTCCAAACATAGAAAGGGAACATCTTCGCAGGCTGATCGATGCCGTAAGCCGCTCAAATGCCGAGACGGAACGTCGCAAGGCGGGAAAAGCACTGTTTCGCTACCTTCGAAAACTGGTCAGTTGATCATATCCACCAACTCTTCCACGATCCGATCGAGAAAGAGCATGCCTTCAACCGTCAGCCGGCATCGCTGATCGTCCGTATCGATCCATCCTTCGGCGGAAAACCGGTCAAGCGCCGAATGGAAATAGAGCCTGAAATCGCTGTGGAATCGACTTTGAAAGCAGTTGAAGTCGATGCCATCGGACTGCCGTAACCCCAGGAACAGCGATTCGATCATTTGCTGCTCTTCGGAAAGATGCTCCTGGTCGGATACGGGGAGCTGGCCTTGGGAAACGGTTTTTAGATAGTCGTCGAGGAATCGATGGTTCCACCGACGTTCGGGCGGGTTGAAACTATGGGCCGATGGCCCCAATCCGATATAGGGCACGAAGTTCCAATATTTTTGGTTATGCTTGGAACGCCAGCGGCTATTTTGGGCGTAATTGGATACTTCATAATGTTCGTATCCGGCGACACCCAGAAAATCGTGTGTCATGCGAAACAGATCGGCGGTACGCAATTCCGACAGGGGGACGATGCGGCCGCTCTGCATGTCCTGGTGCAATGGCGTATGGGGTTCATAGGACAACATGTAGCAGGCCAGGTGCTTGGGAGCCAAACGAATGGCCTGCAACAGATCACTTTTCCAGACGCTGGTCGATTGTTCAGGCAAGCCAAAGATGAGATCCAGGCCGATGTTGGTGAAACCTGCGTCCACACCTGCCCGCACGGCCGCCAAAGCCTGGTCCGCACTGTGTCTTCGCCCTAGAAACGCCAGGTTCTGGTCGTTGAAGGACTGAACGCCGATATTCAAACGGTTGAAGCCGAAGGCGGCATAATCCTGCAGGTCTCGTTTGGTCGCTGTGGCCGGATTGATTTCCAGGGTCATTTCCGCAGTAGGGTCGAGATTGAAACAGGCTGCCGACCAATCGACGATAAGCCCCATCTGTTTGGGTGTCAGCAGCGACGGCGTCCCCCCCCCGATATAAAGGGTGTCGGCCCGCGTATCCGTCGTTGCGGCCAATTTCATTTCGACTTTCAATGCCTTGAGAAAATCCGGGATGCGGCTCGTATCGGTGATCGAATAGAAATCGCAATAGGGGCATTTGCTCTGGCAAAAGGGGATATGCACATAGATGCCGGTTTCCGCCTTCGTATCGTTTTCCTGCTGACTCATGGATTCTTTTTCCTGAAATGGGGATAATCGACACTGCTACCTTATGGGTAAACTCGACCTATTTTTGCATAGAGGAATTGTTGGCTATTGTCTTGGAGCACCTGCGCCCATCGCCGCGAAGCCGTCAAAATGCCCCTATCTGGCACTTGGATATCTTCACCTTCATGGCATTGCAGAACTTGGTGATTCGGGCTCTCGGAATGTCCCGCGCATCTGCGATTCGCCATGCATCGGCGCACCCCAAACGTCCATCGATGACGGCCGCCTCGATGTCGGCCCGCAATTCAGCCGGTACGGTATCTAACGATGACGCATCCTCGTGCGGTTGTCCGTGACCAAAGAGACCCAGCTGACATTGGGATATGCGAGCTTCCAGCAGATCGATGCCAACTCCCACCTCTTGGGGCGAGACGCCAAGGTCGGCGGCGATTTCGTGGGCCGCGCGGCAGGTGATTTTGTTTTCCGTCAATCTGTCTCGGATCGCTTGTTCGATGGATGGCGCCACACGGGTTCCAGGGGGGTGTTTGGCGGCATAGTGGCCTGCATTCTGTTTGGACATCGGAGTTCTCCTGTGAGGTCATGTTGTCCGTTCGTTACCAACTGGTGCCCATCCGCAAATGCCCCATGTGCCTCTTTGTGGGCGGACACCATTTAAGATTGGCCGTATGTCGTCAGGTCCGGGTCGACCCTGTGCCAATCACGAAACAACGAACATTAACATAGTGGTCATTATGGTGCAAATCCGCTATGATAAAAAAACGTTTTTATGAAAATCGATCAAGGACCCCAGCCTGGCACGAGTCGGGCGTAAGCGTCATGATCTAAAAAAGATTATGGATATCACCGGTATATTCAAGGCGATCCTTTCACCCGATCAAGAGCAGGCTTCAGGGCATTTTGAAGGATTGCGTCCAGGCGACAGTTTGACGGGCAAGGTGCTGCGGGTGGAAGCCGACGGCCGATTGCTGATCGATCTGGGCAGGTTCCGTGCCCTGGCGCAGGCCAACATCCCTGTCCAACCCGGCCAAAAGCTGAATCTGAAAGTCGAGACGGTTGGCCATCCGATTCATTTGCGGTTGGAACAGCAGGCAGATACATCTGCGGCCCGGCCTGTGCCGGAGATGGCGCCAACGCATCTTTTCAAACCCGCCGAACTGCAACTCATCGCCAAAACCATCGCCAGGCTCGTCGGCCGGTTGCCCTTATCGGCCCAAACTCAGACAACCGCTGACAGCGGAAAGCCGGTTGCCGTCGATTTTTTTCCCGACGTTTTCAACTCGAGGGGGAATGTTGAGGCTGCCGGGGTGATGAAGGGCGCAATGCAGGGTGGCAGTGCGGTGCGGCCTGTAGAACAGTCCCTGGTGCAGTTGGGCATGCTGCTGGCAAGGCCGAGCATCGATGCACCGATTCAACAATGGGTAGAGGTACTGCGCACACACCTCGAGAACAACGGCCACCTCTTTGAAGCCCGGTTGGCCCATGTTCTGGAATCAGCCCAGCATGACACCGGGAAGGGCCCCGAAGCGGCCTTGCAAGGCGTCCTGAGACATGATTTGAAACCCCACTTGTTGACGCTCAGAAGCTTTCTATCGGCGCCGGACAATCAGGTTGCCACCGCATTGGACCAACGCGCCGACCCCCAGGAGGTCGTCATGTTGCGCCAAGCCGTGGATCGGCTTTTAGGCCATGTCGAACAGCAACAACAACGGGGGGTTCAGCGTTCGGGAGACGGCGACACCTATCACGTGTTCGCCCACCTGTTACCGGTCAAAGAGGATGCTGAGCCGGTGCGGATCAAGATCTATTACCCTCGAAAGCGCGCCGGCGGCCAGGAACGAGAGCCGCACCGTATCGCGCTGCTGCTGACCATGGATCGTCTGGGGTCGGTGCGCGCCGACATCGCCATGGTCGGGCGGCTGTTGAGTGTCCGTTTCTTTGTCGAGGATCGATCGGTTTGCGACATCTTCGACGAGCATCTGCACCTGATAGACGAACTGCTGGCAGGATATTTCGATCAAGTCGATGTCGCCGCCTTTGTTTCCAGGGATCGGATCGACCAGTTCGAAGGCGAGGACTTGGCCGGCGTTCCGGCCGGCAAGGTGGATGTGACGGTTTAAGACCGTAAAATTATGACAACCTGAGGGGGTTGGGAGCCGTACGATGTCTGACCAGCAACCCAAGAAAGCGGCAGCCCTGCGTTATGACCAGATACAGGATCGGGCGCCGAAGGTCGTGGCCAAGGGGAGAGGCAAAATGGCGGCGCGCATAGTGGCAGCGGCTAACGAGCATGGTGTGCCGCTTGTGGAGGATCCCAATCTCGTGCAGATGCTCGAAGCGCTCGATATCGACACCGAGATTCCGCCCGAACTTTACCAGGCCGTCGCCGAGGTATTGGTTTTTGTCTATCGCCTGAA
>Ga0209164_1005424_pt1 | contig 10874 bp, 9 predicted proteins | sample MTBNYHSulfiMetaG_FD_187458 | JGI IMG/M metagenome (GOLD analysis project Ga0209164, IMG submission 187458) | Enrichment culture microbial communities from rom New York Harbor, USA that are MTBE-degrading - MTBE-NYH (New York Harbor Sulfidogenic)... | ecosystem: Environmental > Aquatic > Marine >... | reverse complement strand
CCACGGCCGTATCATCATCCTGCAGTGCCGTCCTTTGCAGATGACTCCCTCTCCCTTGCCCGGCCATGAAACGGGGGCTGTGGAAAAACAGGACACGGACCATCCCGTACTCCTGCAAGGAGGGATTGCCGCCGGCGCAGGGGCTGCGTCAGGACCGGTGCATATTCTGAAAAGGGAGGCGGACAAGCTTCAATTCAAAGCAGGCAGTATCATGGTCATCAGCCAGTCTTTGCCGGGATATGCCACCCTTCTGGATCGGGCCGCGGCCGTGATTGCCGAATACGGCAGCCTGAGCAGCCATCTGGCGAACGTCGCCAGGGAATACGGCGTACCGGCCCTTTTCGGCGTCAGTGGCGCCCTCGACAAGCTTAGCACCGGCCAGGTGGTCACCGTGGATGCCGAGGGTTTTCGGGTTTATGAGGGTGTTATTGAAAGCGTTCTCTTCCGAAAACCTCGCAAGCCCGGGCAACGGATGGTCGGCACGCCCGTGTACCAAACCCTCAAGGACGTATCGGCCCATATCCTGCCCCTGAGATTGCTTGATGCCGACTCGGCCGACTTCAGGCCTGAATCCTGTCGAACCTTTCATGATATCATCCGATACTGTCATGAAAGCGCGGTGAGGCAGATGTTTCTATTCGGCAAGGAAAATGAATTTCCTCAACGCTCCAGCAAACAGCTTATCGTGGATGTCCCCATGAAATGGTGGGTGCTGAACCTGGACGACGGGTTTCGCGAAGAAGTTGAAGGCCCCCATATCAAGCTGGATAACATTGTTTCCATCCCCATGAAGGCGCTATGGGAAGGAATTAACCTGGTCCCCTGGGAAGGCCCGCCTCCCCTTGACGGCAAAGGCTTTTTATCCGTCATGTTCGAGGCCACCCGGAACACCGCCCTTTTGCCGGGCATGCAGTCCCGTTACGGGGAGCGCAATTATTTCATGATCGCCAAGAACTACTGCAGCCTGACCTCGCGATTCGGTTTCCATTTTGCCACGGTGGAAAGCTACGTGGGCGAAAGGGTGCCGGAAAACTACATCATTTTTCGCTTTAAAGGCGGGGCCGCAGACGACTTCAGGAAGCATCGCAGGGTGAATCTCATCGCCGAGGTGTTGGAAGAACAAGACTTCAATGTCGCTGTCACGGAAGATGTTCTGACCGCCCGTTTTGAAGATTACCCCATGGATGTCATGCAAAATCGTCTCAAAATCCTGGGGTATCTCATCATGCACACCCGTCAGTTGGACATGGTCATGTCCAATGACGCCATGGTGGCCCATTATCGAAACAAAATGAAGACCGGCATCGCCGGTTTGTTCAGGCAGGACGGGTTGCAAGGGTGACGGCTTTGCGCCAACGCTCTCTTGGTATCCGTAGGGCGCCGCGCAGGCCCATCATCGGGTAAGTATCAGAACAAACGAGGAAGAAGGAGGTTTTCATGGCGATTATCACCATTTCAAGGGGATCCTACAGCAAGGGAAAGGAGGTGGCCGAAAAAGTAGCCGGGGAACTGGGCTACCAGTGCATTTCCCGGGACGTTCTTCTGGACGCCTCCAAGGAATTCAATATCCCTGAAATCAAGCTTGTGCGGGCCATCCACGACGCCCCGTCCGTTTTCAAGGGGCTGCAACAGAGCAAGGAGCAGTATGTCGCCTATATCCGGGCCGCCGTCTTAAGGCATCTCAGTAAAGACAATGTGGTGTACCATGGGCTGGCCGGTCACTTTTTCGTGAGCGGTATTTCTCATGTGTTGAAGGTCCGGATCCTGGCCGACCTTGAAGATCGCGTTCAGCTTGAGATGGAACGCGAGAACCTCAGCCGCAGCGAGGCCCTGGCGGTCATCAAAAAAGACGATGAAGAGCGGCGGCGCTGGAGCAGGGACCTTTACGCCATTGATACCTGGGATCCGGCCCTTTATGACCTGGTGATTCACATTCGTGAGCTCACCACCGATGATGCCGCTGAATTGATCTGTCGGACCGCCGGGTTGAAGCAATTTGCCACCACGCCCGAATCCCTGAAAACAATCCGTGATTTAGCCCTTGCCGCTGAGGTCAAGGCCGCGCTTATGGACATCCAATACGATATCGAGGTTCAGGCCGAGGGCGGGCACGTTTTCGTGCAAACCCATGCCTCACCGGCGATCCGGCAGCAACTGAGCGATCAAATCCAGGCTATTGTCGGTCGTATCGAGGGGGTGAAAGACATGACGCTCAAGCTTACACGGATCACTCCCTACGGGGATTGAAAAGAGCGGGAGGATGAAGGGACGTCCATGAACGTTGTCTCGGTTTTCAGCAGCGCATTCTGCCGCGAAGATGAGTTCATTGAAAAGCTTTTCGATGGGACGGGCTATGAGCGTTTGAACGACGAGACGATCGTCAAGCGTGCCGAGAGTCTGTCCTCACTCCCTGCGGACATGCTGAGACGCGCTTTTTCATCCAAGCCGTCGGTTTTCAATCCCTTCACCCGGGAGCGGGAGCGATCCATCGCGTGGTTGAAGTTGGCCCTTGCGGAATATTTGCAGGAGACGGGATTTATCATTCACGGCTTTGCAGCGCATCTTGTGCCCCGATCCATTCGACATGTCCTGCGGGTTTGCCTGATCGCAGACACGGCCTATCGCGTTGAGGCCGCATCGTCTCAACTCGGCCTGAGTGAGACCGAAGCCGCCGAGCGCATCGAGGAAGAGGATCGCCGTCGGGCAACGTGGGTCCGGCAAATCAACGGCAGCCCGGATCCTTGGGACCCCGACCTCTATGACATGGTGCTGCCTGCGAACAAAATCGACCTCCGAGAGGCCCTTGACCTGGTCAAACGAAGCCTTGCCGCAAAGGACCTGCAATCTTCCCCGCTCTCCCGCAAGGCGGCCCGGGACTTCCTGGCGGCCGCTCAGATAGAAGCACACCTGGCCGGTGAAGGCCATGTGGTCGGAATTACGCTCAACGACGACGAGGCGGTGTTGACCATAGACAGGCCCGTGGTGATGCAGGAGCGGCTGGAAGAAGAGCTCAAAGCAGCCGTCCGAGCCGTAAAAAACATCGCCAAAATCGAGGTGCGCACAAACCCCACTGTGGGGCAAAGCGCGACCTATCGCAAATACGACCGTCAACAGCCCTCGAAGGTCTTGCTGGTGGACGACGAACGGGAGTTCGTGCAAACCCTTTCGGAGCGTCTGGGAATGCGGGACATCGGGTCTGCAGCAGCCTTTGACGGGGAAAGCGCCCTGGCTCTGGTGAGCGAAGACGAACCGGAAGTCATGCTTTTGGATTTAAGGATGCCGGGAATCGACGGCATGGAAGTGCTGAAAAGGGTCAAAGCCGAGCATCCGGACATTGAAGTGGTCATTTTGACCGGCCACGGCACGGACGTGGACCGGAAAGAGTGCATGGCCTTGGGCGCTTTCGCTTACCTGGAAAAACCCGTGGATATCGATGTGCTGAGCGATACCCTCAAAAGGGCCAATGAAACAATGCGCAAGAACGCCAAGAAGAAACTTTGAAAGTCGATCCCATGTCTTTTCTGCAACGATTAAAACCCGAGTTCTGGGACTATCACGATGTCGCCTCCGGGCCTTACAGGCACCTTTTTAATTTCCGCCGCATTTGGTATCTCAGCGTGCTTTTGACCGCCGGGGTCGCGTTCATTCCCGTGTGTTTTCTGGCGGCCATCGATTATCAGGTGACCCAGAAAGCCATTGAATCGGAAAACGTCTCCCGCACCTCCCGCTTGGTTTCAAATACCCGGCGCACCCTTTCCTTCCTGCTCCTTGAGCGCCGCTTTGCACTGCAGTTTCTCGTTCGCGACAATCCTCTTGCCGCCCTGACCGCCGAGGGACGGCTGAGTGAAGTCTTGAAAAACCTGCAGGAAAGTTTCGGTGGCTTTACGGATCTCGGAGTCGTCGATATCCAAGGACGGCAGATCGCCTACAGCGGTCCCTATGACTTGCAAGACCTTGATTACAGCCGTCAGAAATGGTTTGCCGAAGTGATGGATCAGGGCCGTTATACGAGCGATGTTTTCCTGGGATATCGCCAGAGTCCCCACCTTGTTATCGCGGTCAAACACCAGCCGCCGGACGGCCCTTCTTTCGTCTTGCGCGCCACCCTCGAAGCCGAGCGCTTTCATCGAGAGCTTCTTCCCCTTGAGCCCGGGGTCGGCGGTGATTTGTTCATTGTCAACCGGTCCGGTGTTTTGCAGACGCCGTCTCGAAACTTTGGGAAGATTTTTGATAAGGTGCCCTTGCCCGCGCCGGAATATGCCGCCACAACCCAGGTCTTTGAAACCAAAAGCCCCGGCGGAGAAAAACTGCTTATCGGGTATGCCTACATCGCGGAAACGCCCTTCATTTTGATGGTGGTGAAAAAGAAGGAAGACTTGATGCGGCCCTGGTATAAGGCCCGCCTGCAGCTCATCACCTATCTTGTCATCAGCATCACTTCCATCCTGATCGTTGTCCTTGCCGTGTCCACTTATCTTGTCAGCAAGATTCATACGGCGGACCAGAGGCGCGTTGCAGCGCTCCATCAGGTGGAATACGCCAATAAAATGGCCTCTATCGGCAGGCTGGCTGCGGGGGTGGCCCACGAAATCAACAATCCCCTGGCCATTATCAATGAAAAAGCCGGGCTGGTTAAGGACCTGCTCCAACAGGAGAATATTGAGGCCACCCGCTCCAAGCTGTTGGCCCAAACCGATTCCATCCTGGCATCGGTCAAGCGCTGCGCCACGATCATCAGGAGACTTCTGAACTTTGCCCGCCAGACCGATTCCACCTTTGAACCCATCGAATTGAAGAGCATCATCGAGAACGTGATGGGTTTTTTGGGCAAGGAAGCCCAGTACCGGGGTATCTCCATCATCATCGATATGGCGCCGGATATCCCGCCCTTTAAGAGCGATCGGGGCAAGCTGGAGCAGATCTTTCTCAATCTGGTGAACAATGCCTTTGCGGCCCTTAATGACGGCGGCCATCTCACTTTTGAAGGGCGCAAAATCTCCGAAGAGCGTGTTCAGATTGCGGTCATCGATGACGGGTGCGGCATTCCGCCGGAAGATATCAAACGGGTATTCGAGCCTTTCTTTTCCACCCGCACCAAGCAAGGTGGCACGGGGCTCGGCCTTTCCATCACCTATGGCCTTGTCCAGGAAATCGGGGGTGCCATAAGCCTTGAGAGTCGACCCGGCAAAGGGACCCGTTTCATCATAACCTTACCACTGAATCCGGATCGCAAAAAAAATGGAAACAATTCGCGTGTTGTTGGTTGATGACGAAGAAGACCTGGTGGCTACCCTGGCGGAACGATTAGGGTTGAGAGGGATCGACGCTGAATGGGTCACAACCTGCGAAGCGGCTTTCGACATGCTCCAGCACAAGGAGTTCCACGTAGCCGTTCTGGACATCAAATTGCCCCGCATGAGCGGTCTTACGCTCAAAAGAAAGATGGAATCCATCGCTCCGGGGATGAAGTTTATTTTCATGACAGGCCACGGTTCGGAGAAAGATTTTGAGGAAGGCACCGCCGAAGCGGGCGCTTCCTATTATCTCCTCAAACCGGTCGACATCGAGTCCCTGGCGGACAGAATTCGGGAAATGGTTTGATCAAAAGGAGGTGGGATGTGGTCTCTTTACTGGATACGGCTTCTGTAGAAGGTTTGCGGTTTTTCGGCCGCATCTCCGCTTCCATTTCCCATGAACTCAAGAACACGCTGAGTATCATGAACGAGAGCGCCGGGCTGCTGGAGGATCTGGCTCTCCTGGCCGAACAGGGAAAGGCCCTTGACGCATCGCGGGTGAAAAGCCTGGGTTCCAGCATTAAACGACAGATCCAGCGGACGGATCAAATCATCCGCAACATGAACCGGTTTTCCCACGCCGTGGACGAACCACTCAAGGAGATCGACCTGGTCGACTTCCTGGAATTCGTCCTGGCTGTTTCACGCCGATTGACGGCCGCCAAAGGGGTCGCAATAACGGTTCAACCCACGGACCAACCGCTCATGGTCGTCACCAGGCCCTTTTTTCTCCACAGCTTGATCTGGCTGCTCCTTGAAGCCGGAATGGGGCAAGCCGGCAAATCCAAAGCGCTGACCTTGATGCCTGAAAAAATTGAGCCCGGTATTTCGATCCGACTTATGGGTCTTGAAACGCTCGCACCTGAAGCGGAAAAGAGTTTCTTGCCGAAACAGGGGGAACCGCTCCTGAGCCTTCTTGAAGCGAAAATAGAAATGGACCTTGGGCAAAAAGCCCTCATTCTCATTCTGCCGAAAAGGTTAAAAGATGAGCCCTGGGGGAATCAGCCTCAATAACATCATGAAAAGGAGCAAAGCCATGGCAGTGAAAGTACTCTTGGTGGATGATGAAAAAGAGTTTGTGGATCTCTTGGGGGAAAGAATGTCTGCACGGGGCATGGAAGTAAGTTCCACGACTTCCGCCGCCGATGCCCTCAAGATTGCAGAAGAGCAAACCTTTGACGCCATTGTCCTGGACTTGATGATGCCTGAAATGGACGGTCTGGAGGTCCTCAAAAACCTCAAAGCCAAGAGACCTGAACTTCAGGTGATTTTGCTCACCGGTCATGGAACCATTGAAAAGGGGGTGGAGGCCATGCGTCTGGGCGCCATGGATTTTGTGGAAAAACCGGCCGACCTGGATACCTTGACGGAAAAGATCAAAAAGGCCCAGGCCCGCAAAATGATTCTGGTGGAGCGCAAGGTGGAAGAAAAGCTGCGCGACATCCTGACCCATAAAGGCTGGTAATGAACGGTGTACGGCGCAGGGCACACGGTGCAGGGGGAAAACCATTCCTCAAGGTTTTGGGTTCTTTTCGGACTTTTCATTCCGGTTCTCACACGGTGCAAGGCCCACCTTGGACCGTGGGCCGTTGCTGTCTATTCCAAGATTCCGATGGGCGGCAAAGCGAACTGGGTTCGAAATACCTTGACATAGGGGGCAAAATCGCCGAGTATAAATTTTGCGAGCCCACGAAGGGCCGCGGAACCTCTGAAAGGTTCTTGGAACACCCGGCAACAAACTAGCCTCAAACAGGAAAAACAGGCCATGAAGGTCCTTGTTCGGAAGAATTCCGGAGCTTCGTGGCTTTTTCTTTGTCTGGAGGTTTGAACCATGGAAAAAAGATGCATTTCATTTTGCCTTCTTCTCTTAGCTCTTCTTTTTTCTTTTGCCGCGCCCCGCACTTCTGCGGCCCGTGTCGCGGAAATCCGTATTGCAGACAGCAAGGGCGATTGGGGCTACCCCAATGCGTTCCGCCACTACCCTCGAGGCCCCGGCTACGTGAGGATGAGCTGGGTTTTCGACACCCTGGTGTGGAAGGACCAAAAGGGCTACGTGCCTGCTCTGGCCGAGTCGTGGTCCTATGATCCGGGCCGAATGGCTTTCACCTTCAACTTGAACCCCAAGGCCAAATGGCACGACGGGCGGCCCCTGACAGCCGACGATGTGGCCTTCACCATCGAGCTGTTCAAGAAACATCCTTACCAGTGGATCACCGTGGATGATGTGGACAGGGTCGAAGTCCAGGGGCCTCACAGGGTCACCATATATTTGGCAAGGCCTTACAGCCCTTTCCTATCCGACATCGGCGGCACCATGCCGGTCATGCCCAAGCACATCTGGCAATCGGTGGACAATCCCCAGGCGTACAATGAACCCGAGGCTTTCATCGGAAGCGGGCCTTACAGGTTCATGGACTTCAACAAGGCCCAGGGGACTTACCTCTACGAGGCTTTTGAAGACTATTACCAAGGCCGGCCTAAGGCCGATCGGCTCATCTATGTTCGGGCGGGGCAGCCCATGGTCTCCCTTTCCTCCCGCCAGGTGGACCTTTCCAACATCCAGCCCGACATGGCCGAACCCCTCAAACAAAAAGGCCTTGAGGTAATCAACGACGAGCGGGGGTGGAACAAGAAGCTCATGATCAACCACAAAAAGGCCCCCTTCAGTGACAAGCGGTTCCGTCAGGCCCTGGCCTTTGCCATAGACCGGCAGGAGATTCTCGACAAGTCCCACAGGGGATTCGGAACTCCAGCTTCCTACGGGCTTCTCTCAATCGATCACGACATGTACGATCCCGACACTCCCACGTATCCTTTTAATCCGGATAGAGCCCGCTCCCTCACCGAAGCCATGGGCTATCAAAAAGGCTCTGAAGGTTATTACCAAAAGGACGGGAAGCCGCTGAAAATCGAGCTCCTCTCCTCCAACATCACCGTGGCCGGGCAGAGCGTGGCGGACCGGGACGGGGAAGTGATCAAGAAACAGCTCGAACAGGTCGGCATCCGGGTGGACCTGGTCAATTTGGAGCAGGCAACGACCGACAGCAGGGTGAAAAACTGGGAATTCGATCTTGCCGTGTCCGGTCACGGCGGGGTTTCCGGAGATGCCAGGATCTTAAACGAGATGATATCGTCCAAGTATGGCGCAGGGTCGGTCAACAGCGCCCGGTACGATGTCAGCCCTGAGTTGAACAAGCTCTTGGAAGAACAGATGCTGGAGATGGACGAGGAGCGGAGAAAAGAACTCGTTCATAGGATTCAGGCAGTGTATGCCGAGGATTTGCCGGCCATATCCCTGTATTATCCGGCTTCCATGGCCGCCTACAATCCCGATAAAGGGATTGTTTGGTTTTTCACCAAGGGGGGCATCAGCAAAGGCATCCCCATCCCACAGAACAAGATGTCCCTGATCAAGTAAAAAGAAGTGTTCAGTGTTCAGAGCTTAAGGTTCAAGGTTCAAAGGTTCAGAGGTTTAAAGGTTCAAAGGTTCAGAGGTTTAAGGTTCAGAGGTTTAAGGTTCAAGGGTTCAAAGGTTCAGAGGTTTAAGGTTCAAGGGTTCAAAGGTTCAGAGGTTTAAGGTTCAAGGTTGAGGGTTTTGCAAGAAAACCGGAAGACTTATTTCGTCGTCATTCCCCGACTTGATCGGGGAATCCAGGAAAAACAAGAGTCTTGTCTGAACTCTGAACCCTGGCCGCCTCCGGCGGCGCCGTACTGAACGCTGAACACTGAACACTTATATACCCTTGTGGCCACGGTTCCGGCATAGGCGTTAATGAAAAGACACATGAAAAGCACAGGTCGCACACAGTACATCTTGGCCTACCTTCTTGCGGCCCTGGTCATGATGTATGTCAGTTACAGCCTGCCCCGGTGGTTGCCCGGGGATTTTGTCACGGCCATGTATGCCAGCTCCCACGTGACCCTGAACGCCGAACAGGAGCGGGACCTAAGAGCCTATTACACGGAGCGGCCGGGTTTCGGTCGTTACCTGGCAGGCTTTTTTACCCTCAACTGGGGATACTCCTATGCTTTCCTGACCCCCATTTCGGATCTGATCCTTGGGGCCCTGCCCTGGACGCTCCTGCTCATGGGCGGCGCCCACCTTCTGTCCATGGTTTTCGGTTTTGTCGCCGGCGTGGAGGCGGCCTGGCGCCGGGGAGGCGTGATCGAAAAGGCCGGGGTCGGGTCCATGACCATCCTCGAAGGCATTCCTGAAATAGGGACCGGCATAATCCTGCTTCTCCTCTTTGCCCTCCATCTGGGCTGGCTCCCTGCATCGGGCGGCGAAACCGCCTACGCAGCCTACTCTATGGGACCATGGCTGTTGGACCTGGCAGCACACCTCGTGTTGCCTTTGACCACCCTTTTCCTTGCCTATTTTCCCGGCAACTTCCTGCTGACCCGGGGCAGCATGGTCATGGTGCTCAAAGAGCAGTTTCTGGAGACGGCCAGGGCCAAGGGGCTTCCGCCCCTGCGGATTCGCTATGCCCATGCGGCAAGAAACGCGCTTCTGCCCATGGTCACCCGCTTCGGCCTGCGCATCGCCTTTATGGTCACCGGGGCCCTCGTGGTTGAAACCATCTATGCCTACCCCGGTCTGGGCACGCTTCTGTTCAACGCCATTGCCATGCGGGATTTACCCCTGATCCAGGGTATCGTGCTCTTCTCCTCCCTGGCCGTTCTTTTCGTCAATTTGGGCCTCGAATTCATTTACGGCCGGATTGACCCCCGGGTGAAGCATGCATCTTAACGCACGAAGAGAACTCACAGCCGATCCCTGGTTCGTGACAGGCGCAGCCCTCGCTCTGCTTGTCGTCCTTCTGATGACCGCAGCCCCCTGGCTGGCTGTGCACGATCCTCATGACATGAACTTTCAGCCACTCAGCCCGCCCTCCTCCGAGCATTGGCTCGGGGTCAATGACGGCGGCATGGACATCTTCTCCGAACTCCTCCTCGGAATCAGAAACACCGTGGCATTCGGCCTGATAACGGGCATCACGGCCCTGGCGATCGGGGTCTTCATCGGATTGGTTTGCGCCTGGTTCGGTGGGGCAACCGACAACGTCCTGATGCGCTTTTCCGACGTTCTGTTGGCTGTCCCCTCCGTCATGGTTCTGATTCTGACCGCCGCCTTTTTCCGGCCCACTCCTTTCGCGTTGGGTCTGCTCCTTGCGGCCATGGCCTGGCCCACCACGGCAAAAGCGATTCGCGCCCAGGCCCTCGTGATCAAGCAAAGCCTCCACGTTCAGGCGGCTCGTCAAATGGGCGCCTCCGGTCTTTACATCATCGGCCGGCACATGATGCCCGAGCTTTTTCCTCTGTACCTGATCGGCTTTGCAGCAAAAGCCAGGATGGCCATGTTCATGGAGGCATCTCTGAGTTTCCTGGGACTTTTTGATCCATCCCGCAAGTCCCTGGGGATGATGATCAACTACGCCCTCAAGTACTATTACCTGGACATCTGGTGGAACTGGATCATTCCTCCTATTGTGTGCCTGACCCTGTTGATTATGACGGTCACCTTCCTGGCCGTGAGCCTGGAAAAGGTGTTTGATCCACGACTTAAGATGACTTAGAAGC
>Ga0209164_1005423_pt1 | contig 10875 bp, 10 predicted proteins | sample MTBNYHSulfiMetaG_FD_187458 | JGI IMG/M metagenome (GOLD analysis project Ga0209164, IMG submission 187458) | Enrichment culture microbial communities from rom New York Harbor, USA that are MTBE-degrading - MTBE-NYH (New York Harbor Sulfidogenic)... | ecosystem: Environmental > Aquatic > Marine >... | reverse complement strand
GTGCGGTGACGAAACTACCACGGTTTTGACACCGTTACTGGTAAAGAGATTGATATTGTTTTGAGCAAGACTTTGAAACGTATCTTCATGCCCGGCTTTCCTGATTGCCTCGCCGCAGCATTTTGCCACGGTGCCTATAATGCCATAATCAATCTTAAGTTTATTGAAGATCGCGGCAACAGATCGAGCCACTGTTTTTACGTCAGGGTCGTACGAAGGGATACAGCACGGGAAATAAAGTATTTCGGTGCCCGAAGCAAAATCTTTCACCCCGAGGTCTTTAGCCCAGTCATTTCGCTTCTCTGGTACTTCACCGAGTGGATTACCTACGCCAGCGATGTTCTTGGCCGAAATTCTCAGGGCATCAGGGACAACGCCAATACCCAGGCTCGCTACAGCTCGGCGCATAGCCCTTATGACATCTATTATCTCAACGCCTCGTGGACAACGTTGAACACAAGCTCGACAAGTGACACAAGTCCAAACATCCTCGCTGCCGAAATCAGTTGCCCCAAGCTGAGCTTCATGCATGATGCGGCGAACGAGAAAACTTCGGACCAAGTTCCAGGGACAAATACCGGTGCAAAGACCACACTGGTAACACAATTTGAGAGGTTCACCACCGGCCTCGAGTATCACATCTGTAGCTTCTTTGTAAGGACTTAGCACTTCCATTTTAATATTTACCTCGGCTCTTCAGAATTGACTATAAAAAAAGGTGGCCTCACAAAAACATTGTAGCCACCCTATTTCCCATAATGTAATTTAAGCACGGCTGGGAAGTATAACAGACCCTGCCCAAAAAAGCAAACCCCTGTGCCAGCCTTCTGGCAAAATAGTTAGCGATTTATTTTCAAAGAGTTTTTTTAAATTAGGTTCGGGGGCAAATGAGAAAATTCCTTTATACTACCATCTTGTCAGCTAGACTAGACTTACTACGCACTGCCAGTTTGTATAAGTAAAAGGGTCAGCTATCTTATAAGATAGCTGACCCTTTATACCTATCAACTCTCTATCACCCTTCTTTTTGCCGCAATTCTAGCTGGCCTGGCCTTTAGCTTTTGCTTCCTTCTTGCGCAGGGCTTCCCGGCGAGCAGCTAGCTTGCCTAGCTTCCGCTCCAGTGCATCCTGCATGAGTTGGTTGAACTCACAGGTTGTACATTGAAATACACGGGAGCAAAGCCGCTGGGAGACATCGCCCTTGAGGGCATAACGGCAAACCCTCTGTGGCCCCGGCTGTTCAATGAGCTTCTCCACAGCTTCATCAAGCTCTGTTCCCTCAGCTCCAGCCATTTTCTCCTGCATCGCCTGGTCAAACTCACAGGTCAGACAGTCATAGTCCCGCGTGCAGATCCTGTAAGAGACCACTCCCATCTTTGCCCAGACACAGACTTTCACCCCTTCCTCAACAGCACCTTCTCCTTCAGGTACCTCTACCTTCGGCTTCGCCAGTGCTTCTTGCGCCTTTCGAACCCAGATTCGAGCCTCTATGTGCCCGGGAGCAACTTTTAAAATGGACTGAAATTCTCTAACTGCCTCCTTGTAGCGGCCTGCTGTGAAGTAATTCTGGCCTTGCTCCAGATGGGCAGGAATTTCTCCTTCAGTTATTGCTATAGCTTCCTCAACCTCGACTTCCTCAACCTCAGCCTCTTCAACCACTGGCAGTTCCGCTACGGCTTCCTCTACCTTTCCTTCCTTGGGTTTTACCTCCACCTGTACGGGGCCGAGAACTTCCTGTATTGCCTTCTCAAGTGCATCAGGAGCAAAAGGCTTTACTATGTAGTCAATGGCACCTATTTTCATCGCCTCCACTGCCGTCTCCACCGAAGGATAAGCGGTGATGACTATGCCCTTGATCTTCGGGTCTTTCACCGTGGCTTCCTTCAATACCTCTAGCCCATCCTTTCCCGGCAGCCTCAGGTCAAGAACTGCAACACTGAACTCTTTCTTCCCTATCTTTTCCAGCGCCTCCTCTCCTTCTTCAGCAGTCTCTACCTCATACCCTCCGTCTTTAAGCCAGTCCCTGAGCGATTCCCTCATAATGGTTTCATCTTCAACTATTAATACCGGCTTCATTTCTTTTACCTCCTTCTTCTCTTCTTGTTTTCTTAAGGTCGCTTTCTTAACCATTTCTAACCTCCTTTCATACTTTGTTATGACAATTCCTTTATCAACTTTTCCCTTTGTCTAGCCCTTCTAACCTTTATCATTGCAATTCTTTTGCCAAAATAAAAAGCTACCCGAATATCCAGGTAGCTTTTTCTCCAATGCTGAATTTATACTGTATCTCTAACTATGTAAAGAAATAAATCACTCGGCGTCTATTTTTTTACATCAAAACCATACTCCTTTGCCTTGTTGTAGAGTGTCATCCTGCTGACTCCCAATATTCTAGCTGCCTCACTGTAGTTCTCGCCTGTTTCACGAAGAACATTTAGGATATGGCTTTTCTCCACTTCTTTGAGGTTTTTCCCTATGGAGGCTGAGCCAACCAGTGACAGATTTTCCTGAGGTAGGTCAGCGGTGGCAATAGGGCTATCCTTAGATAGGATGATTGCCCTTTCAATGGCGTTTTCCAGCTCACGGACATTGCCCGGCCAGTCGTAAGCAAGGAGAGACTCTATAGCCTCAGGAGAGAACTCGGTCACCTCTTTTCGATTCTCTATTGCAAATTTATGCAAGAAATGTTCAGCTAATAGAGGGATATCTTCCTTTCTTTCCCTTAAGGGAGGCAATTCGATGTTAACTACATTGAGCCGGTAATAAAGGTCTTCTCGAAATTCCTGCTTTTCTATTGCTTTTCTTAAGTCCTTATTAGTCGCTGAAATAACCCGTACATCAACCTTAATTGGCTCATTGCCACCGACACGAGTAAATTCTTTCTCTTCTAATACTCTTAGCAGGTGAACCTGGATATTAGCACTCATCTCGCCAATTTCGTCTAAAAAAAGTGTCCCCCCATTGGCGAACTCGAATTTCCCTTTCTTTTGAGCATAAGCTCCGGTGAAGGAACCTTTCTCATGACCAAATAACTCACTTTCCAAGAGACTTTCAGGCAAAGCAGCACAACTAACAGCAACGAAGGGCTTGTTCCGACGATTGCTCTGAGAGTGAATGGCACGTGCCACCAACTCCTTCCCTGTGCCACTCTCGCCTGTGATCAATACAGTGGCGTTGCTCTTGGCTACGACTTTTATTACCTCGATTACCCGCTGCATCTTAGAGCTTTTCGCTATGATGTTCTCAAAGCGGTAACGGTCTTCCAATTTCTGACGCAGGGAGAGGTTTTCCTCAACTAGTTCCTGATGTTCAGCTAATTTTTCGACCAGGAATTCGGCTCTCTCGGGACAAAAGGGCTTTTCAATGTAATCGTATGCCCCTTCCTTCATGGCAGTGATGGCGGTGGGAATGCTGGCATAGGCTGTGATGATAATAACCTCAATCTTGGGCTGCTGTGCTTTCGCCCTTTTCATCAACTCAATACCATCCATACCTGGCATCACCAGATCGGCAATCATGATGCCTGGCTTTTCCTTCTCAATCACCTCCAATGCCTTGGGACCGTTTTCAGCGGTGAAAACCTGATAGCCAACATCCTTGAGCCAGTCGCTTAGCGACTCGCGGACAATAGCCTCATCATCGACCACGAGTACTTTAACCTTTTTCATCGTTGTGGCCTCTCAAGTAGACGCTGAAGGTGGTTCCCTTCCCCACCTCACTTTGTACTTTAATTCTTCCCTTGTGCCTCTCAATAATCCCATGAACTACAGCCAATCCTAACCCTACACCCTTGCCTTTCACCTTGGTGGTGAAGAAAGGGGTGAACAGCTTACCCATGTTCTCTTTTGAGATACCACAGCCTGTATCCTGAACATCGACTCTGACCTCACCATCCACCACCGAGCTCCGAAGGGTTAACCTGCCCCCTTCAGGCATTGACTGGATAGCATTAAGGGTGAGATTGGTAAATATCTGCTGAAGCTGATCGAAATCAGCCATGACCTTAGGCAAGGATGGGCTAAACTCTTTCACAATCTCAACGTTTTGAAGTTGAGCTTGATGGCCTACCATTGTCAAGACCTTTTCTACAACCTGGTTAATGTCTACAAGCCTCAACATCGGCTCAGTTTGTCGAGCAAAATCCAAGAGGTTGCGGATTATCCTTGAGCAGCGGCTCACCTCTGATTCCATCTTTGAAAGGTAATCCAGAGCTTCTTCTTCCTTAAGAGTACCACCGGCCATCTTCTTTGATAGCAACTGGGTGTAGACCAGGACACCGGCCAGAGGATTATTGATTTCGTGAGCGATGGAGGCAGCCATCTGCCCCAGGGAGGTCAGCTTCTCAGCCTGGATGAGTTGCTCCTGACTTTCCTTTAGCTGCTGAACATAATTGCTAAGCTCTTGGTGAGCTATATTTAGCTCGGCGTGAGCCTTTTCTTCTTTCTCAAATCTGTCTATCAGCAGCGCAGTTAATATCCCGAGGAAAGCGGTAAACAGGACAAAGAGAATTGACCTGACTAGCGGGTCAGTGTATGGGGAGTAAAAAGTACGTGGCAACACAACACACAAAAAAACAAATGAAGCACCAAGGGCCCCCCGCATTCTGAAGGTTAGAGCCGCGTAGATTATGGGAATTAAAAACAGAGTCCGATGCAAATCGTGAGGAAAAGCATCGGTGAAGAAGCTTCCGAGATTGGCCAAGGGTGTATACCCCGCATAGTAAACGAGCGTAAGAACTGCCAGTATGGCAGCGATTATCCAGAAATGGCGGCTTCGCACACCCCTAGACACCTGGTCCCCCGGTAACCATGTAATGGCTTTCATTGCAATGCTGTCCTTCCAGCGTTGCCATGTACTCTTTGGAGTCGGATAATCAGTCATTGTTTCCTTTTCTGAAGCAAAACTTGTTTTCTCTTCCAAGCCGGGGGAAATTTCAACTCCTTCCTTAAACCTGCTATTGAGCGACGGGAAATAGAAACGCCAAATGTTTGTTCAAGTTTAGCTTTAATCGCTTCATCAGAGGGGAATTCTTCCCCTGTTTCAAGGAGCTGCCTGACCAGTTCCTTCCTGAACATTCTCGGCCGAGGAAAGAAATCCTTAAGCGCTTTCTCCTCACCCCAGGGCGTCTCAAGGCTTTTGCCGCTAATAGCCCGGCTAATTGAGCTTGGAACAAGCCCAATCCTTTCAGCTAGCTCCTTTTGGCTAAATGGCAGGACAGCTTTGCCGTTACCGGATTCGAAATAGGGTGCTTGCTTTTCCACAATTCCTTGCAGTATCCGGGTTACCGTGTCCTTACGGCTATTGATTAGCTCTAGCCTCTTAAGTAGCAGCCTGATTTCCTTCACCTCAGCCCCAGTGATAGCTCCACTCCCCCTCAATTCCTCAAATTTCTCATAGTCAATCGAATATCTTCCCCGAGCATAGGAAGGGGAGAGATAGCCGATAATAAAACCCTCAGTCCCCCTTTCTATCGAAGCGACCTTGGAGTAGTGAATTCCATGTTCTGAACTGAGAGCAGAAGGGTTGTAAAACTCGTTCATAATGGAGAATTCATTAATGAGGCTGTTTATCTCCTCAACCTCTGCAAGCTCCAAATTGCACTCTTGAGCGACCTTTTCTACACTTACCCCAGGTTCAGGATATAAGAAATAGCGCTTAAAATTCTCCAGCCCTATTTTTTGTATCTGGCGAACTATGTCTTCTTTGCTGGATAAAAGGGATTCGATATCAAGAGTGCTTGTCCCGGCGGCAATTTCTTCATTAAGCTGATAAAAGCGAGGAGAAATATCCGTCCTAGGATATCTTTGATAGCGAATTATTTTCTCCTTCCGATATAACTCTTTGAACAAGTGGCTGCCTTCTGCCTCACTGATAAGCTTGTTGAACTCCTCTTCGGGCATTTCCAGCAAACTGGCCTGTTCCAGTCGCATAATCAATTTGAACTCTTGCCGTGTCTGCAAGGATTGTGTTTGTTGAATCTCCATGCTAGCCATTGTATAAATATTTTACATTACATTTAATTGTACTGTCAAGAAAATTTATCTTTTGTGGGACATCACACCAGTTAAGCGGTTGCCGGAGAGCAAACAAGGCTTTCACGTCTATCAGGGAGACTTTATTGTTCTACGCCACGTTCAGTTGTTATTGAGCCCAATACTCCGTTGATTAATCGGGGGGAAGAATCGCTTCCGAATTCCTTGGCTAACTCTACAGCCTCATTTATAGCTACCTTGAACGGAGTTTTATCATTAAAAAATAAGATTTCGAAAATGGCCAGGCGCATAATATTTCTATCTATGATAGACATCTGTTCTGGGGGAAAGGCAGGAGCAAATTTTTTAATAAGAGCATCAAGCTCAGATTTTTTATTTACTACTCCTCTTACCAATTTCTCACTGAAGTTAAGAGTCTCTCGAGGTAACGCTTTCTCTGCAGATAGATGAGCTAAAGCTTCCTCCACCTTATGCTTCGTGCAATCAAGTTCATAAAGTGCCTGGAGAGCAGCGATTCTTGCCTGTCGCCTGATGCCAGCCATTAGTTAGTTGGATGCTCTATACATGCTAGCTGCGCTATATCCTCAATTCCTGATATATTGAAAGTTTGGAGTTCTGAATTGATTCGCCTGATTAAACCGCTAAGCACTCGCCCGGGACCTATCTCATAAAAGGTGGTGACCCCACTGTGTATCATATATTCCACCGACCTTTGCCATTGGATGCAATTACGAAGCTGCTTCACCAGCTCTTCTTCTATCGAATCAACATCGGGTAACGGCCGGGCGGTCACATTAGATATTACAGGAATAGCTGGTGGTTGAAACCTAACGTTCGAGACGATTCTGCTGAATTCAGCTAGGACTGGCTCTATTAAGGCGGAATGAAAGGCCCCGCTAACCCTCAAAGGAATAAGAGCACGAGCACCTCTTGCCTTGGCTAATTTATCAGCTTCAGCCAGAGCTTGGGCAGCACCACTGACTACAATCTGTCCAGGACAGTTTATATTGGAGATTTCAGTTCCACTTTGAAGGCATACATCTTTAACTGTTTCTTCATCAAGTCCTATGACAGCCAGCATGCTCCCGGGATTTTTTAGCCCAGCTTCATACATTAATCTCCCTCTTTCCCTGACAAGTAAAACAGCATCAGTTAAGCCAAGCGCACCAGCAGCAACCAGAGCAGTATATTCACCCAAACTATGTCCAGCAACAAAAGTGGGAGATAGGAAATTAGCTATGGTGGCCTCTTCAAGCGCTTTAAGGCAGGCTATGCTGACGACCAGTATCGCTGGCTGGACGTTATGCGTCTTCTTCAATTCCTCTTCTGGCCCTTCAAAGCATAAACGGGAGAGGGGAAAGCCTAAAGAAGCATCAGCTCCATCAAAGACTTCCCTGGCTGAAGGATAGCTATTGTATAGGTCCAGTCCCATACCAGTGCTTTGGGAGCCCTGCCCTGGGAAAACATAAGCTACCTTGGATAACTCAACCATGCGAACTATTTCTTGGCGGGTTTGACCTCAATTGCTTCTCTATCATTGTACCAGCCACAGTCAGGGCAAACATGGTGAGATAACTTAGGACTGTGACAATGGGGGCACACATCCATGGCAGGCAGAGTTAGTTTAAGGTGGCTGCGCCTTTTCCCCTGGCGAGATTTAGCAGTTTTTTTCTTAGGTAGTGCCATGTGAATTCGCCTCCTTTATTTCACCCCTCGAAATCTTACGATTTTCGCGGGGACCCCGTCAATTCAAAATCAAGTTCATACAGGGTCCCCAAAAAGTCGCAAGACTTTTTGGGGTTAGTTTACTCCTGGGCAGTCGTGTCGACATAGTGGTTTCATGGGCAAATTTAGCAAAGTATATTGCCGAATTAACTCGCTCAGGTCAAGTATATTTTTATTATCAATAGTGAACTCTTCCGATTGTTCCGGCGAAGAAAGTGCTAAATCATCAGGAACATCCGATACTGGAAGAAATGCTTCTTCAGCAGTGAAACTTATAGGGAATAAGAATGTATCAAGACAGCGGCTACATATGAGTTTTACCTCAGTAGTTAATTTACACTGGACCAAAACTCCCTGACTGATATGAATCAACTTTGCCTTTCCTTCAATAAAACCTTCAACTTCTTCATCAATCATCCCGCTTATATCATAGCTTTGGCTAGAGCCAACAGGCTCTTTCAGCAACTGAGCTACATTTATCAAAGCCCTCAGAGGTTCTTTTTCCATCTGTCATAGCCTAGAAATTTAGATAAATTACAAAGTATAATAAACTATATCATAAGAGGTTCAAGTATTGGAAATAGAAGAATTGAAGGTAGAGGCAAAAGATCGCATTGAGCTACAAAGGCAGCAGCTTATCCAGTTGAGCCTGAATATCCATGATAACCCTGAGTTGGGCTTCGAGGAGGAAAAGGCGTCGGCTTGGCTTACTAGCTATCTTGAAGATGGTGGATTCCATGTAGAACAAGGCATTGCCGGCTTGGCTACAGCCTTTCGAGCGATATATGGCCAGGGGAACCCGAGAATTGCCTTGCTTGCGGAATATGATGCTCTACCCCAAATAGGGCATGGCTGTGGGCATAATATAATAGCTACTTCAGCAATCGGGGCTGCTGTGGCTAGTAAATCTATCATCGACCAGTTAGGAGGCAGCGTTGTGGTTCTGGGCACTCCCGGAGAAGAAGTCTTCGGTGGCAAGATAGACATGGTGAAAGCGGGAGCCTTTAAAGAAATAGACGTGGCTATGATGGTGCATCCCAATATCCTAAACATGGTAGCCGTACAGACGCTTGCCTGTAGTTCCCTGGAGGTGGAATTCTTTGGCCGGCCAGCTCACGCCGCTGCCCAACCCCACAGGGGTATAAATGCCCTTGATGCTATGATATTAGCTTTCACCTCCATAAATTCGCTGCGCCAGCACATAAAGGCAGAGGCACGCATCCACGGCATAATCACTGATGGTGGTGAAGCCCCCAACATAGTGCCTGCCCATAGCGCTGCTGTGTTTTTGATACGTGCTCTAGATGATCATTATCTTGCTGAATTGAAGGACAAGGTTTTAAACTGTTTTGCAGGAGCATCTGTAGCCAGCGGGGCAAGATTAGAATATAGGTGGAGAGACAGGGCTTATGCTCCAATGAAAAACAATGCGACTTTAGCCGGGCTATTCAAGCAAAATCTAGAATCGCTGGGACGACATGTCGAAGCCTTCGACCCTCGTTTTGGCTTTGGCAGCACAGATATGGGCAACGTCAGTCAAGTGGTACCAAGCATACATCCCACGATAGCCATAGCTTCGCCTGAGGTGTTCATACATACACCGGAGTTTGCCTCCGCAGCCGCCTCTGAAGCAGGACACGAAGGATTAATGGATGCAGCCAAGGCAATGTCTATGACTGTTGCTGATATTCTCCAGCCAGGAATGCTTGATAGGATTAAGCAGGAATTCCGAAGTGGTTAGGGTAGGCATTCTCAATCCAAAGGCAAAAGTCAATGGTATAATAAGTGTAAAGCTTGTCCCAACTTATGCGAGATTGCTCAAATCTCTGTGGAGGGCAACGTTCTGGCTAGGTGGGGGGGACACTGTGCTTTGTGGGAGGGAGCAGCTATAGGTTAAAATTTCAAGCTATGGGCAAAATTTATCAAGTAGTCATCATTGGTGGTGGACCGGCGGGACTCTCTGGGGGGTTATATTGCGCCCGCTCGAGGCTTAATACTTTGCTTATCGAAAAGGGAATAATTGGCGGGCAAATAATCAATGCTGAGCGAGTGGAGAATTACCCTGGCTTTCCCAAGGGTATCTCAGGAATTGATTTAGGACAACTTATCCATGAGCAAGCCATTAGCTATGGATTGGAGACCTTGCTTGCCGAGGTTACCAAAGTAGTGCCCAGCAAGAGGCATAATCTGGTCAGCACCAGTGAAGGCGATTTTGTAGCTGAGTCGATAATCATTGCCTCTGGCTCGCAATTCCGCAAACTAGGCGTCCCTGGGGAAGATAAACTTGTGGGCAAGGGAGTTTCTTACTGTGCTACCTGTGACGGCCCTTTATTCAAAGGTAAAACAGTTGCTGTAATAGGTGGCGGCGATTCTGCCATCACTGAGGCTCTCTACTTGAGTAAGTTTGCTTCCTCGGTTAAGGTCATTCATCGTCGCAGCCAGCTTCGAGCCAGCAAGATATTTCACGAAAGAGCTATGGCCGAACCAAAGATAGAGTTTATCTGGGATACTGTGGTAACCAAAATTGAAGGCGATGGGGTAGTTAAGCAACTCATGCTAAAAGACACCAAAAATGCTAAAATATCAATATTAGAGCTAACGGGTGTTTTTGTGGCTATCGGCTCAGAGCCCAGTAGTGTTGAGTGGCGGGGATTGTTATCTTTAGACAAAGAGGGCTACATAATCACCAATGAACTCATGGAAACGAAGATTCCAGGAATATTTGCTGCTGGAGATGTCCGCCATAATTCAGCCCGGCAGGCGATAACTGCTGCTGGAGATGGCGCTACTGCTGCCATATCAGCAGAGAGATTTCTGTCATTTTAATCCAGCACTCAGCGCTCTGAGTGCTGAGGAGGAATTTTATGAAAGTTGTTTTGCTGGAAGATCTGCCCGGAAAGGGAAAGGCTGGAGAGGTAAAGGAGGTGAGCAAGGGTTATGCCAGGAATTTCCTTTTGCCCCGGGGTTTAGCTTTGTTAGCCACGCCCACGGTCATTAAGCAGGTAGAGTCACGGCTAGAGCAGGAGAAACTGGAGGAAAGTATTGACCGGGATAAACTAGTTGAACTGGCTCAACAAATTGAGGGAAAGGAAATTCGTTTTAAAGCTCGCATGGGTTCCGGAGAACGCTTGTTTGGCTCTATTACCGCTGCCGATGT